>OJDN01000135.1_pt1 | contig 28879 bp, 23 predicted proteins | sample 1592731 | NCBI WGS metagenome assembly OJDN01 (sample SAMN05416881, study PRJEB24817) | seawater metagenome | isolation source: Sea water | place: Canada:Atlantic | collected 2013-11
TACGAGATTCGCCTTAGTCTCGTGGGCTCGGAGATGTGTATAAGAGACAGAATAGTGACTAACTGTGCCATTATTGGTCGCGCCGAAGCTTACGCCTCTAAAAACCCTATTAAGCAAGCTAGCTTTGACGGTTTAATGATGGGATTAGGATTTTTAGCCGTATTAGTGATATTAGGTGCTATTCGTGAAATTCTTGGCCAAGGCACCTTATTTGATGGTGCAAATTTACTGTTAGGTGAATGGGCAACTGACTTAAAAATACAAGTATATCAGCTTGATAGCCAGTTTTTATTGGCTATATTACCACCAGGTGCTTTTATTGCGATGGGTTTTTTAATCGCCGGAAAAAATGTGATTGATCATAAAATAGCGCAAGCAAAACCGAAAAAATTAGAACAAGCCATTGAGCGCGTACGTGTTAATTTTGAAAGCTAAATAAACATAACCCAACGATAGCAAACACAGCGCTACAACGTTTTACCATAACAATAGTGATATATAAGCCTGATGAATAAAGCAAAACGACTAGAAATATTAACCCGCTTAAGAGATGACAACCCAACGCCAACCACTGAGCTAAATTTTTCCAGCCCGTTTGAATTATTAATAGCGGTATTGCTATCCGCTCAGGCTACCGATGTAAGTGTTAATAAAGCAACCGATAAACTCTACCCTGTTGCCAATACCCCGCAAGCAATACTTGATCTCGGTCTTGATGGCTTAAAATCGTATATCAAAACCATAGGGTTATTTAACACCAAAGCCGCTAACACCCTGAAAACTTGCCAGATGTTAATTGACTTGCATGGCGGTGAAGTGCCCGAAAACAGAGCTGCACTTGAAGCATTACCGGGCGTAGGAAGAAAAACAGCTAACGTTGTGCTCAATACCGCTTTTGGCTGGCCGACCATAGCCGTAGACACGCATATATACCGCGTCTCAAACCGCACTAAATTGGCTATGGGTAAAAATGTTGACCAAGTAGAAGATAAGCTCTTAAAAGTTGTACCTGCCGAGTTTAAAGTCGATGTTCATCACTGGTTAATTTTGCACGGTCGCTATACCTGTGTGGCGCGCAAACCAAAATGTGGTTCGTGTATTATTGAAGACTTGTGTGAGTTTAAAGATAAGACTGATTAGCCTTTTGTCTGCTCAGAGCCTAAAGCGGTCACAAATAGTTTCTAATATTCACCTCAATTAAGTCAGCTAGGATACGAAACCGGACACTAATGAATTCAAGAGTAAAGTATCCTCCGTGCGCTCAGAAGACATTAGCCTCGATATTTTGTCATATATTTTCTAATGGATAACTGGCTATATATATTGGCACGTTATGTAAAGTTACTATAATGGCTCGTTTATACCAAAAAAATTGGTTAATAATTGTTTTTATTATCTTTATTTTTTATTGGTTGGGTGCATAACGTGCCATTTGTTGGCTCATATATCTCATGACCCGGTATGTAAATTCATAGATGAAGTTGAATGCAGTCAAACTTACTGGTAAGTTACTAAAAATATTATAAATTATTTATACGTGACCGAATTAATCAAAAATTGTCGACGGTTTAATTCGAAATGCGCACTAATAAGCTGTTAGCCATACATAAGGATCTGCATGAGTGTTGTAGCGAAGGTTAAAAAATCAGTTTGGAATCTTGGCGCTATTCTATTTTTCATATGGTTTGGATTTAAGGCCATAGGGTACGGAATGGATATTCTAGGAATTGAAGGCCCATCATTATGCTCATATACCGAAGTATCAGAGTTTGCTTCGCCAAATGGTAAAAAAATTGCGAAGCTTGGTTATTCAGATTGCGGAGCAACAACTAACTGGCAAACTGGAGTAAACATCGTAGATGTGGAATCAGGCAAAGAATATAACGGATTTTTTGGGTTGGACGGCAAGCCTGAAAATTTAAAAGTGGTCTGGACGTCAGAAATAGAATTAACTTTTAGTGACTTTCCATTAGATAAGTTACTTTGGTTCAATCAAGATTACATGTCGGGTGTAAAAGTAAAAGTCGAGCCCAGCATGGCTAACAAGCAAATTCATCCGACGCCAAAAAGCGGCGCGGCTGATTAGGGCGTTGAGGCTGTAGAATTTCTCCAAAAAAGACGTTTTCACGTCTTTTTTATATTTGACGGAATTGTTTGTTTTTTAACCTTGAATTGAGTTTTCGTCTGTGATCTAATAGATATTATTCACCGACAGTAAAATGTTATGGCGAACTATAAACCTGATTTATCCTGTCAGAGTAAGTTCATTCCCATTGATTTCTCACAGCAAATAATCCCTGGTACGTTTGAATATGCGCTTGCGCATATTGTTGATAATCACCTTGATTTATCAGGCTTTGAACACTGGTATCAAAACGATAAAGGCGGCGCAGCCGCCTATCCACCATCAGTGATGTTAAAGATTATTCTCTTTGGTTATTCTCGTGGTTTTATCAGCAGTCGCCGCATTGCCAATGCCTGTGAAACCAACATTACTTTCATGAGTCTATCGGGCGATGTTCAGCCGCATTACACCTCTATTGCCGCCTTTGTTACGCGAATGAAAGACCAAATTGAGCCACTATTCACCCAAGTATTAATGATATGTGACAAGGAAGGGCTCATAGACCGCCATATGTTTGCCATCGATGGTTGCAAGATAAAATCCAATGCGAGTAAAGAATATAGTGGGACGTTTGAGGAATTAACACGCAAGGAAGCCAAGCTACGCAAAGCTAGCCAGCGTATTCTGGCAAAGCACCAAGCACAAGATGGTTTAAGTGAAGATGAAATCAACCATGACTTAAAACAAAAAGCGAAGCTTGATAACAGCGCCACAAAAATCAGTGAGTTCTTAGCCACTCACCAAGAAAAAACAGGCAGCACTGGAAAGCCTGTTAAAAGTAACGTTACCGATAACGACAGTGCTAAAATGACCACGAGCAAAGGTACTATTCAAGGCTACAACGGCATTGCGATTAACGATGATAAGCATCAAATCATTCTTCAAGCTCAAACCTGGGGCAGTGTTGGCGAGCAACAAACATTAAAACCCGCTATAGAGCAACTCAACAATCAATTAAGTAAACTTGGTACACCAAACGCGTTTGAAACCGCTAAGTTCACCGCAGATAGTGGCTTTCACAGTGAAGCTAACCTAGAATATATGGCAACAACAGGGGTAGACAGTTACATCGCTGACACGCAATTTAGAAGTCGTAATCCACTCTTTAAAACCAGTGAGACCTACCATACAGAGCAAGAAAAACGGCGATTAAAACGCAGTAAAGGCAGGCCAAGGCTCTTTACACAAGGCGACTTTAATTTTGACCCAACCAGCAATAGCTGCATTTGCCCTGCAGGCAAAACCCTTTGGCGACAAAGTACAAGCATCATCAGCCAAGGTAAAAGCTACATTCGATTTACGGGCTATTTAAATGACTGCCGGTTTTGCCCACTGCAAAAGCAATGTATGCGAAAGCCGCCCAAATCAACCGGACGACAAGTCCAGCTCTTAACGAACCTGGTACAAAATGTCAGTCACAGTGACCGAATGAAAGTAAAAATAGACAGTCCCATTGGACGACGGCAGTATAGTAAAAGATTAGGCGCAATCGAACCGGTATTTGGCAATATCACCGTCAATAAAGGTATGAATAAATTCACTTTGCGTGGACAAGATAAAGTGAACACCCAATGGAAAATGTATTGCCTTGTTCATAATATTGAAAAGTTAAGAAACAATCTGCATTAAGGCCTAAAAGCCCAACATCACACGAAAAACCAGCCTCAAAACGACATAAACCACTTAATCATCACCCTTAATAAACCTTTAACGATGCAAAAATAAAAATCGTCCAAAAACGTAAACGTTTTTGATTGTTAAAAGAAAATAATCCAGTTAGAGTATTTTGATTAAAAATTATATAAAAAACGAGTAATTCTACAGGCTCGTTAGGTGTTTCTCTAGTGCGGGTGAATTTAAAAAGTATTCTAGGAATAATCATTGCTGTTTTATCTACGGTTATGGTGTTTTTCGGTCTTCAACTTATCGGCGCCCTACACTGGGTTACCAATGTAGGCACTTATAAAGAAATTGAACTCACTAAAAGTCAGTTGATGGAAGAACCCCAAGAAGATGTCGTTGATTTATTTCTTGAAATTTTACAGCAACATAATGGCTTTATGCTCAAAGAAAATGAGTTATATTCATTTGCATTCTATGTTGTAATTGGTTTGGTTTTATCGCTCATAGCATCGCTAATTTATAATTGGTATTGTGTTAAAACACCTAACAAGAAAATTAAGCGGGACTGCTAACAGTTTGCTCGGTTTCGCTCCGCTTCACATTTTAGCAAACTATTAATCAGTCCCTTATTTGGGCGTTATAACCCTAGGGGAAGTCTTGCTAAAATTTGATAAGTTTGCACTGTACTTGATGATACCGTTAGTTATTATTTTGTTTATTGTCGGTATGGGGCACGATTTTAGACCAAACAGAAATCCATTTTTGAGCCTACTAGGTATAGTTTCTGCCGCAATTATTTCAATTTATTGCTTTAGGTACCAATTCTTCGTTTGGTTACCGAAGAATAAAATAAAGCGGTACTCAATTAAGTGGACTATTAATGTATTTATCACTCTTTCTGTTATCCCCTTATTAGCCCTATTTTTCGGTAATATTGCATTTTCTTCAGGTGTAGGGAAAATATTAACTTCTTTAACAGGTACTCAGTTAGAACCAACAATTGTAGGGGCTGAAGTTGTTTATGTTACTAATTCAAGAACGTGGTGTCATAAGTACCTTGAATCCGAAGCGCTAGGGGGTGGGACGATTGGAATTAAGTTTTGCATTGACGATGATGTATATAATCACATCAGTAATTCAGTAGAACTTAAACTTATTAGTAAACAATCAAATTACGGATATTTAGTCGAAGAGTGGAGTGTTATCGGGTTATAACAACACGCCCTGAGGTGGACCGCAAGCATTAAAACTTGTTTTCCACCGCATATTTTAATAGCGGCGAGCCTTTGCTTTTTAAGGCCGCTAAGTACGTTGATTCATCATACGCTGTCTTTGTTTTCCAACACCGAAATAATATTCTTATCCACTTAAAAGCCAGTGACCTTATGATAGTGTTATGTGGCTTTCCTTTACTTTTTTGTTGTTCATAATACGCCTCGGCCCAAGTTGGCCTCTATTTAAGCTGACCATTTAAACATTAGCCTAAAAGCGCACAGGGCAGCTCTCAAAAAAGCTCAGCGATAGTAATACCCATTGGAATAAATAATCGATCAGTTTAAGGCGGTTTAAATCGTCAATAACTGCGTTGTTTTCAATCCCAATAGCCCGCTATTACTCGATAATATGCTCCTGCATTGCCCGAATGACTTACATCCATGTAATAATCAATCAAACGCCTTGTTATTGAACAACTTATCCTCGCTTAATATTGGTCAATAACTTATTACATTTGGTATAAATATAAACTATCGCCGAATATTAACGTAGCCAATTTATTCAGCTAATTTACTAACCAAAAAGACCTTTTAATTTATCTTTGAGTTTGTCTTTAACCTTTTCTTTTACTTTATCTTTAGCGCCGGAGCTTACATCAGGGCGTATTTTTACTTTATGAAATGGTCCGGTAATTTTAATCGGTATTACCACACCAGAGTCAGTACTTTCTGCTGCTTGCCCTTGAGTTGACGCTACTAATTTTGATTTAATATGCAAGTTAACCTTGGTTTCAGGTAAGTCGATATCACCAGTGCCCGATATTCTGATAAAGGGATTATCTAAAGACAAATTATCAGTATTAGCGACACCGTTATTAAGTGTAAATTTCCCGGTTAAAGCGGCAAAGTCGGTTTTTTCTGCATTACTAAAGTCACTGTCTAAACTTACTGCAGATAAGTTACCTTGCATTATGTTACTCGCACTTTTTGCAATAGCGGCTAAATTTAAGCCTTTAACTGCACCGTCGATAAAGCTAATGTCGAGCTGGCCATTAAGTTTATTAATAAACTCACGTTGGCTAAGCCCTTGAGTTGAAAGATCCCAAGATAATTGACCTTTACCTAGTAGTTTGTCAAAGCCAATTGCATCGGTAAGTAAGGGCTCGGCGTTAATATTAGCTAGCTCAAATTTAGTCGTGATCTGGTAAGGCTTTTTACTCGCATTAACGCTAATTTTACCGCTGCCATTACCTTCATAACCCTGGAAACTTTTTAATTGCACATCAGCAACACTATTGTTTAACACAATCGCTAATTCATTTTTACCAAGCTTGATATCACGTACCAATAGTTGACTCGATTGAATTGAAATATTGGCATTTATTGACCCTAATGCTGACAAATCAACCGGGGTATTATCCCAAACTATGGGTTGAGCCGCTTTATCATCGCTTGGTGGTGTTTCAACGACAGTGCTTGGTTCAGGCAAGTATGGATTTAGATCAAGCACGCCTAAATCGATTTTACTGGTAATATTAACTGGCGTTGTTAAAGCTATGCTAGTTGTGCCTTTAAACTCGAGGGCGTCTAAACTAACAATTAACTGTTCTAGACTCAGCTTATTGTTAGTAAAGCCAATATTACTTTTAATTGAAAACTTATTGAATGCTTCATCTTTAGCTGGCAATTGAATATTTTGCCAGTTGAGTAGCTCTTTAACCGAGTCACCGGAAACCGATAACTTGCCGCTTAACTCTTTGCCCTGTTGTATAACTTCACCTTGGTAATTTAATTTCAGCAAAGCGGATGATAAATCTAATTCTACAGAAAATGGCTGATTATTTATGGCCTTAGCGGGTGAAGTTATGCTCGATTCAAGCTCAAGCACTTGCGCCATATACCTTACACTGCCTGTGAGTTTAAGAGGTTGTTGTAAAGAAGGCAGTTTTACCGCTAAATTTAGTTGGTCGATAACCTGTGTTTGCTTATTTTGATGATCAATAAAAGTGAGCTTGCCACCATTAATTTCTACTTGGCCTAAACTAATATCAAAACCGTCGGGCAGGTTTACCGACTGACCTTTATTTGATTGCTCCTCTGCATTATTTTCTTTACTGTTTTCTGTAGTTTTTTCAGCGCCTGTTAATGTTGAAAACTGCCAATTAACACTGCCATCAATATTCTTCTCTAAGAGGATGTCAGGATTATTAATCACAAACTTTTCAATCGCCAATTCTCCCGAAAACACTGAAAGCCAAGGGATATGAATCAGTAACTCGTTAATACTCGCCATGTCTGACTTAGAGCCACCAGCCGCATTAGAAAAATGCACATCTTTTAATGTTACAGACAAGCTAGGAAAAACACGTAAACTCTGCTCGCCATTAACCGTTAATGTACGTCCGGTAGATTGTTCAACGTTAGTACTGACCCGGTTAACAATATCTTCTGTTGAAATTAACTGTGTTGCAACCACAGCTAATAAAATAATGGCAAGAATAAATATAATGAAGGATTTTAAAAATATGTTCATAGCAGCTCTTAGGTAACTAAAGTTATTGCCTACTATAGTAAAAAAGAAGATTAAATTCATCGAATAGGCAAATAAAGACTCGAGTATTTTGTAAACCAAGCAAATAAATGCATTAAGTAAATTTGCTGTACAAATAGGTTGGGGTTCATGCCGTAATATAGGTTTTAAAAATCGTATTATACCTATAACGTTACTAAGTTATCGTGATGCTGACTCACCTAAAACACTCGTGAAAAATATACAAACAAACACAAAAAATGTATTGATTAAAAATAAATTAGACATATTATGTCAAGGTTGCGATCAATTACTGGAGTTTAACATGCAGCGTATTGTCTTATTCTTATTAACTAACTTAGCGATTATGGTTGTGCTAAGTATTACCATGAGCATTTTAATGTCAGTATTTGGCATTGATCGTCAGGGCATGGGCGGCTTACTGGTTATGGCGAGTGTTTTTGGTTTCGGTGGTGCTTTTATTTCATTGCTAATGTCTAAATGGATGGCAAAGCGCTCTGTTGGTGCTTATGTGATTGAACAACCAAAAAATAACACTGAAAAATGGTTACTTGAAACGGTTAAGCGTTATGCCCAACAAGCTAAAATTGGTATGCCTGAAGTAGCCATTTTTGATTCACCCGATATGAATGCTTTTGCAACCGGTGCCAATAAAAATAATGCCTTAGTAGCGGTTAGTACTGGTTTATTGCAGCACATGACACAAGAAGAAGCTGAAGCAGTTATTGGCCATGAAATTAGCCATGTCGCTAATGGAGATATGGTAACGCTAACGCTAGTGCAGGGGGTAGTAAACACCTTTGTAATTTTCTTGGCTCGAGTGATTGCTGGTCTTATTGATAACGCTACTCGAAGCAATAATTCAAATGGTGCAGGTTTAGGTGGCTTTGCTTATTTTGGTATCGTATTTGTATTAGAAATGCTGCTAGGTGTGCTAGCGAGTACTATTGTGGCTTGGTTTTCAAGAAAAAGAGAATTTCGTGCAGACATTGGCGGTGCAAAGTTAGCTGGTACATCAGCAATGATTGGTGCTTTAGAGCGACTTAAACGTAGTCAAGAAAGCCATTTAGAGGGTTCTATGATGGCATTTGGTATAAATACTAAGTCTTCATTTAGCCAATTATTTGCAACGCATCCGCCGTTAGAAGACCGCATTAATGCATTAAAGTCTATCTAGAAATACGGTTATAAAAGCAAAGTTTTATCGGTAAACACGCTTGCTAAATGATATGTAAAAAGCGCTAACCTTGGTTAGCGCTTTTTATTTTCAGTGCACCGACCTATAAGTAGCTTAACGAATATTTAAAGCGCCTAATGCTGTTAATTTGGTGCTTTTGTGAATTCTTACCCTGCTAGAAAGATAAGTTCCTTTCAACAAATTTATAATGCAGGAGCATAGTGCTCAGGGTGTGCTAATTTAAAATCATTAATAACATTTTGAAATTCTTTGTTTTTATAAAGTTCTTCCGATAATTGTTGATATTTTTTAGCTGAATGAGCAATTTTAGATTTTTTTGATAAAGCAATAAAAAGTAATGCGGCATCATCTAAATCGACGGTCATTTTCTTCATACCTTTATTACTCGAACTTTGAAACTTTTCGAGTTCGTTAAACTCAGTTGAAATGACAACGTCAACTTTACCCGCGGCTAAAACACGAAATGCAGCCGCCATATCATTAACGTAAACTTTTTCAAAGTAGTCATCGGGCGCATTATCAAATTTTTCAAACTGTTTTATGCCCTTTAATACCGCTATTTTTAACCCCTTAAGATCTGCAAACTTAGTTATTGTTGGGCCGTTTTGGTTAACATAAAGAGACTTCTTACTTAATGATCCATATACCAGTAAATGTGCGAATTCTCGGCGTTCAGGTGCGTCTAAAAGGCCCGACATAATATCCACTTTGCCAGCTTTTAACATGCCTAAACAACGCCAAATAGAGTTGTCCTTTGTATATTGAATTTCATAACCGAGTTTATTAAATAAATAGCTTGTAGCGGCAATATTTTCACCAATAGGTGCTTGATTGGGCTGTACAATCTGGTAAGGCGGAAAATGTGAAACGCACATGGTTAATACTTTATCTTTAGCAGCAAAGACTGAGTTTGTGTGGGAAATTGATAATATAAATATCAAAAAAGGAATATATTTTTTTAACAATGTAAGGGCTCAAAACTAGGGCGTAAAACTTTATATATTATAAGGTAAGTAAAAAAAGAAATACAATATAGAGAGCAAGAGACTTTATTTGAAATAAATGATACTGACGGGTAACTAGGTTACAGTAAAGTTAAGCCACCTCAACTATAAAATAAATTTCAGACGATAAGTTTAGGCCTGCTGATTACACAATAAAAAATATATTTTTTAATATTATGCGTTAAATTCATTTGCTAAATTATTATGTCCAATTATTTTACAGTAATTATAACGTTGTGAATTTTAAAATATTTAATATATTGAAATTTAATAATAAATTATAGTTGGCTTGCTTTGTGCTTTTAGCTGTTTTGTGGATTAATGAGTGTGTCTAGCTTAGAAAACAGTAAGTGATGTTGTTTCACTTTAGTATTTACCTCAAGAGAGTTTGCTGAGGGATTAAAAGGAATATCAAATGAAATTTAAAATTTTGAAAGTTGCAATTGTAAGTATTTTTTTGTCTGTAAGTAGTTTTGCTAGTGCTACTTTGATACCTTTTGGTATACAAACCGATATCGATACAAGTACCTTAACCAATAACGGATGGAGTTTAAACTTTCAGTCAAGCTGGGGATCACAAGACGCCCATGACTACGATATGTTTGCTGGAATTGCTCTAGATGAATATGTCTTTATTGGCGCATTAGATATAGGAACTAATAACATAGCCTTAGGCTCTGCTGTGCTTTATTCTGATTTGTTAAACTATACCTTAGGTAATGCTACGAACGACTATAACGGTGCATCTTGGTATTTTAGAAACGATTACTCAATGGGCTTTGTTGATATAGGTGAAACAGTGACTTTAAACTCCGCTGATACATCTGCTGATAATGGTGCTTTATCAAAGTTATCATGGCATATGCATGATGACTATACTGCTGGATACAAAGTTGGAAACTATGCTAGTAACAGTAGCGGAGTGTATGAAAAAGTTGTATTTAGAGCTTCGGCAATCGACGTTCCAGAGCCATCTACATTGGCCATTTTTGCTTTAGGTATTATGGGCTTAGCATCACGTAAATTTAACAAGAAAGCTTAATGATTTCTTCTTTAAATGTGTAAAAACATCAATTGTTATGATTGGTGTTTTTTTGTATCTGGTGAATTCAAATATGCAGCCTAGATGCATTAAGTTTATTAATTTTTGAAGTTATTGTTTTGTTATTTACTGCGCTATTTAAGCTGCTTGGAGTGTACTGTTTTAGATATTATTGATATCAATAGATAGCGTTAACGAAACTAGCTCGGCAAACTAGTTTTAAATTATGCGCCCTTGAAGGTACATTTTTTAGTGTTTATATTATTGAACCACCATGACAGGTTTTATAACAAAATATTAAATAGTTAGATTTTTATCAAATATTCAATTAGTTAGTAACTTGTTTATGTCGAATTATTTTACAGTTAATAAATAGACAATAAACCCTGTAAATTTATTTTATTGAAATTTATAGGGTTTATTCTTTTGGTGTGCTTTTTGCTTTACTTCAGAAGTAAAAGTAAAACACAGGTAAAAGCTTGTACTAGTTCATTTACCTTATATAAAAGAAATAATAAATAACTAAGGGACATTACATGAAATTTAAATTATTGAAGGCGACAGTTGCTAGTTTGGCTTTATCTGTTTATGCAAGTTCAGCATTTGCTGGATTAATTACAAATGGTGATTTTGAGACAGGTGATTTTTCAGGTTGGTCTGTTTCACAGTCTGGCGGCTCGACACAAACAGTTCTTCCTGCATCTGGCGATCCAAGTCTGGGGGCATCTCCTACTTCAGATTTTTATGCATTCGCTGGAAATCAATCAGGTCCAAGTCAGAACATTTTTTGGCAATCAGTTGTAGTTCCTAATAACCTTTTATCAGCTAATTTCTCTTTTGATTATGCCTATCAAAACTTCGGTAGTGGATTCTCTAGCCCAAATACTTTAGCGTTCAATAATGTAAGTAACCAACAATTTCGTGTAGAGATTCTACTAGGCAGTTCACTTTTCGATTCTGTTGCACCAAGTGATATCGTATTTAGCGCGCTTCAAACAAACCCTGGAGACAATAATACTCAATCATGGACATCTTTTAATCAAAATATAACTGCTTCACTTTTAAGTTTGCAGGGACAAAACGTTTTAGTTCGATTTGCTCAAGCTGATAATAGTGGTCCATTTGATATCGGGTTTGATAATGTCTCTATTACTACAGAAACCACTAGTGTTCCAGAGCCATCCACATTGGCCATTTTTGCTTTAGGTATTATGGGCTTAGCATCACGTAAATTTAACAAGAAAGCTTAATAATTTCTTCTTTAAATATCTAAAAACATCAATTGTTATGATTGGTGTTTTTTTGTATCTAGTGGACTATAAATTAGAGAGAACTGTTAAATTTATGTTGTTGATAGTTTAAATGTTTAGGTTGGAACAATAACGTGAACTTAACTGAGTTTCATTAGCTTATTTATAGTTTATATAGTTTATATAGTTTATTTATAGCGAAAAATTGCCTGTTACTTGGTCATGTCAGTAATAATAAACGCTATGTAATATGTACCTTGCAGCAATAACGTAAGGTACATATTAATTAAAGCTAAGCTTTTTAATCTTATAATTATTTAATCTGAATACTATTTAAATGTACCCAGGCTGAGTCGCCATTATTAGAAAATTTGAATTGTATATAATTACCTTCAACTGAGACAAATTTCTTTATCGGTAAGGTATTTACGCCTCTGGCATAAGAGGTTAAGTCAACACAGTCAGCAGGTATTGCTCTTTTTACATAGTGTAAACTACCATAGCTGTTTTGCAGTTGTGTGATTCTATGAATTGAATTGAAATAAAGGCAGGTATAAGTGCCTCGCTCAATATATCCGGATCCATTTTTAATTTTTTCTACTTTAAGCATCTTAGGGGTTTTATATCCTAATTCAATCGCTTTACTATGGTTTACATCTCCGCCAATACCTTTGTAAATCATCTCTGCTAGTCTGACTTTACTGGCAGAGGAAAGGGATTTTAAGCCTTTTTCATAATACGTTCTTGCAACCTCAAGGTTTTTTGTTACACCAATACCACTATCATAATATTCACCAAGGTAGGCGTAGGTTTGTGAAGGATTTCTGTTTTTACTAAGCTGTTTATCTAACAGCTTATGTAGTAGCTCCACAGATTTACTTTTTTTATCTTTCGCATCGTAAATACGTTTCAAACCATAAGTGACCGAATCTATATTTGCAGAGAGTAAAGCATTATACATAGGCTCAGCTTTGGCATAGTCGCCTTTATTTAAATACCCTAGAGCTAAATTTGCTAACACTTGGTGTAGTTTATTTGTATGTTGGGAATTCTCTTTGGCCTTAACTCTTAATTTTTGCTTTTCTGTTGGTGATAATTTATTTTCTGAATTACCAGATATGCTGGTTATTATGCTCTCTGACTCTTCAGCAATAGTCGCGTGCAAATCTAAAATCAGCTGTTCGGCTTCTACTAAATAATTACGCTGAATAAGTTTATTTATCAGCATAATCTGATTTTTTTTCTCTTTTAGTAACCCAATTGTTGTTAATGCACTGTTGATCTTTTTATTGTCTATTTGTGCTATAGCAACTTTAATTCTGTGCTTATCTACATCATTTTGTTCAAACATAGCTGCGCTACAAGCCAGTACCAAAACTTCATGCGATGAAAAACGCTCTAAAACAGCTTTTGAATAATACTTGTGCTCTTGTTTGACATCTTTACTCGAGTTCCACTCATTACATAACTCTACTGCGTGGCTTGCAACTTGCATTTTTAAATACCACTTAGCCTGGGTTACTTCAAAAAATAATTTAGATATTACAACGCCAGAAATCAATATTAAGGATAATCTAAAGTATTGCGAATAATACTTGTAAGCTTTATTTATTGCCCACTGATCGGCGGCAGTCTTGTTTTGTTCTTTGTCAGCCAAAATTAATATCAGCCCAGTAAAAGAACCTAAAAAAGCACCCAATGATAAAGAAACAACGAACACGGTATTTGAGTTTATGAACTCATAAGATTTAACAAGCATCATAATGAAATACACAACAGCCATGAAGAAAAATGCTGATGCTATTACAATTTTACTTTTTTTTAATAACATAAATTTCTCCTAAAGTAATAAAAGCCAATTAATAATGCCAAAACTACCTAGCAATATTGAGGCTACTAGCAGTAGATTTCCTAAAAAGGTTGTAGGTGCTTTATATCCGCAGAAAGAGCATTTGTGTGCATTTGAAGATATTTGCTTTTCGCAATCAGGGCAGTTTATTAAACTCATTTTTTATTTTTACCTTTATATTAGCTTTGGTTAACGTGCGTTGGTCGTTAACTTACTGAGCTGGGAACAGTAAAAATATCGTAATATTAATGGTTTGTACTTGCTTTAACTAATCCGACTTTATGATGAACATAACCGACAAAAGATTATAAAGTGCTGTTAATTCAGCCTATTGCTATTAATAGTGCTTAGTATTCTATTTGGGTTGAATAAAATCGGAAGGCGATTTTTTGAAAGCTGTTTTAAAGCTGCGACTAAAATAGCTTGATGAATTAAAGCCAACTAAATCAGCAGTATTAGAAATTGATTTACCAGCGAGTAATAATGCTTTTGATGCTTGTAATCGATAATTACGAATAAACTCGGCTGGCGTTTGATCAAATAATGCTTTCATTTTTCTTTGTAATTGTCGTTCGCTCATCGCTATTTGATCGACTAACTGTTCAACACTAAAGTCGCTATTACTATAGTTTTTTTCAACGATGTTATTCAATTTAGTATTAAAGTGCGTATCTCGCTCAGATATGTATTGAGTCTCATGACTTTGAGATGTGCTATTAGACAAGTTAAGCAATGAAGTTCTTTTAGTTAACGTGTTTTGCACTTTTAGTAATAATTCTTTGGTATCAAAGGGTTTTGCAATGTAATCAATAGAGCCAAGTTCAAGCCCTTTTAATTCACTTTCTTTATCCGCTTTAGCGGTGAGCAAAATAACGGGGATATGACAAGTGTTGTCATGCTGCGCTAGTTGTTGCACTAATTGATAACCATCAAGCTCAGGCATCATTACATCTGAAATAATGATGTCGGGTATTTCTGCTATCGCAATTTCTACCCCTAATAAACCATTTTTTGCTGTTATTACTTGGTAATGAGTTGAAAAAATTTCAGCTAAAAATTCACGCAACTCATTGTTGTCCTCAACAATTAGAATGTTTTGTTTTCCGGGTACTGTACGGGGCTTTTTATTCGCTGCTAAGAGACTTATTTCATTTTGTGGTGTTGAGATTTTTTGTGGTTGAACAATACCATAGTCATTAATAGTTAACATAAATGATACAGAGTGGCTTGCAATGCTAATACATTCAATTTTCCAACTGTTTTGTTGGCAAATTTCTCTAACAAAAGCTAATCCTAGGCCAAAACCTTGTTCACTATCTGGCTGCCCTAAGCGTTCAAATCGCTCAAAAACTTTTTCAGTTTCTAATGTTGTTAATCCTTGGTGTGCGTTTTCAATGACAAGTTGATATTGACAACCTTTAATTCTAGAGTGCAGCTTTACCCAACCATTACTCATTGTATATTTAAGCGCATTACTGAATAAATTTTCGATTACTGATGATAACTCATGATTATCAGCATAAATTGTGGCGTTACTATGCACATTTTTTGATAATTTAATGTTTTTAGCCTGTAATAACGGCTCAAAGGCAATAATGTATTTATGTAATAACTCATCAATAGCAATGTTTTCTTGGGCTTTATCTTGTTTATCGATAGATGTTAAATGCAGTATTTTTTCAACTAAACTAAAAAGCCTTTTACTGTTGTTATTGGCCATTTTTAACAGTTTATTCTGTTTAGTGTTAAAAGTATTATCTGTAATTAACTGCTCTAATGGCGCTGTAATTAAGGTAAGTGGGGTGCGTAGCTCATGTGAAATATTAGCAAATAAATTTTGTTTTTGGATTAATAGGTTATTTACTTCAGCCGTTCGCTCTGCAATTTTATTCTCGAGTTCTTTTTGGGCTACTTTTGAACGTTTTACACGAATACTGTAAGCCGTAAAAATAAGACTAATTATTATCAAGAAATATAGCGTGTAAGCTATGTTGGTTTGCCAAATTGGCGGATGAACATTAACCGTTAGTAATTGAGTGTTTGGTTGCCAAATACCTAAATGGTTAGTTGATTGTACTTCAAGCTTTAATAATCCATATTCTTGATTGAGAAATTGAATTGTTTGCGTGTTATCAAGCTCGTTCCATTTTCCGTGATTAAGTTTATATCGATATTTTAATTTAGCGGGCGAGCGATAATCATCAACAATTAAAGTAATACTGAAACTATTTTCATCCGCACTTAAGTTAAGTGCGCTTTCACCGATAATTCGCTGTTTTTTATCTGACTCAAGCAAGTGCAAAGTTACAAAATTAATTGTTGGTGCAAAGTTACTCGAGGTAAACTGTTGAGTATTAACCTTAGTTACACCTTCAGTGCCTGAAAAATATAACCAACCATCTGGCGCTTTGAAGATACCTTTGGTATTAAACTCGTTCCCTTGCACACCGTCTTTTTTAGTGAATTTAGTGGTTTCATTATTAATTAAGTTAACGCGATATAAGCCATTAAAGGTGGTTAGCCATAATACTTCGTCTGACTCTTCTGCTATAGCCTGAATATATTGGCTGTCTAAAGTTAACGGGAAAGCAGTGAATTTATCTTCTGTGGTTGAATATCGATATAGACCAAAGTTAGTGCCTAGCCATAAACCACTTTCACCTTCAAAAATATAATAAACGGTTGCATTGATATATTCATCGTCGAGCAAAGTGTAATTGGTAATGCTGTTTAAGTGCTGATTGTATTTATCGATTCCGGCTCTTGAACCAATCCAAATATTGCCTTGTTTATCTTCTTTTAGGGCATATATTGACAAACTTTGTAATTCACCTCGGGGATCGTTTAGTTGGCCAATATTATCGAACTCAGCCGTTTTCTCATCTATTAACCGGCTAAATCCACCTTCCCAGCTCGCCATAAATATATCGCCATTACGTGCTTGAATTACATCTAATACAGCGTTCTCTCTGATGTAATGACTTGAAAAGTCGTTTTTAGTGAAGTGCGATAGCTCTTTTAACTGTTTGTCTAAATGCACAAGCCCTTGGTTGGTTCCTAGCCAATATGTATTGTCAGATGATTTAATTATTTTTAAGGCGAAAGCTTGATGTACTCTATCTAAAAAAGAAAGCTGTCCATTCTCACCAAGTTTGTAGCGAAATAGTCCACTGATAGAACCAGTCCACATTTCGTTATTTTCAACGAGTAAAGAGTTAATATCATCAGACTTTAAACTTACATTATTTGCAGCGTATTGGTAGCTTTGGAACCTAAAACCATCATTTGGAATTGATATTACACCCATTTGCTGGCTGCCAAACCACACAGTACCATCGGCACTGGTATAAGATGAGCGGTTAGAGCGATAAAGCCGGCCTGCTTTATTTGCTCGTATTAGCTTATATCTTGTAAAAGTATCAGTTGCCCTATGATAAATTGCAGAGCCTCTAATTGTGCCTATCCATAATTCGCGTTTTTCATTTTCTGTAAAAGACAGTGCCATATTGTGCGGTAAAGTGGTTGGGTCATCGGTTTTAGCAAGATAGGTTTTAAAGCATTGGCAGTTTTTTTGGTATTTATTTAACCCTTTTTGTTCAGTGCCAACCCAAACTTCATTGTAACTATCAACATACACACTACTTACTTGATTGCTGCTAAGCGAATGAGGGGTATCAGCTTGATGCTGAAAATAAGTATAAAAATCTTTATCATTTGAATATTTGTTTAAACCACCACCTAATGTTCCAATCCATATATTGTTGTTATTGTCTTTTGTTAATGAAGATATTTTTGCATGGTTTGTACCTGAGCCATTTTGTTGGCTGTGTGCAACTCGTTCAATTTTTAAAGTGCTTAGGTTTAATTTTGAAATACCTGAAAGAGTTCCAATCCATAAATGTTTGTTGTCACTCTCTAATGAAGTAATAGCATTACTACTGATAGTATTTAGGTCCAACGTGTTGTGCCTAAAATTTAAAAAATCATCCGTATCTGGCTGATATAAGCTTAACCCGCCGGTTTCTGTTCCAACCCATAGTTGTTTTTTTGAATCTACATGAAGGCTAGTAACTCTTACGCCTGCAAGGCTATATTTTTTATTTGGGCTGTAACGGTAGACTTTAAAGTTATTTCCATTAAAACGATTTAAGCCATCTTGGGTACCAAACCACATAAAACCGTCACTATCTTGCGTTATTGCGGTAACAATATTATTAGATAAGCCACTTTCTGTTGTATATGAAATAAAATTTGGATCTGGTTGATAAGTGTTTTCTAGTTCATTGGAGAGCGAGCAGAAAGAAATAATAAGTAAACAGTAAAGTAAAACATGAGGCATTTAGCTTTTTCTTATTTTAATTAGGTAAATAAACAAGTTATGACATACAGAGCTTACAAATATGTAAGCTTATTCACAAGTAATTCAGTTGTTCTTAAAAATTAGATTTAAAAGTTGTGACGAACCGTTAAAACGTGCTCTCTTTTTCTGTCTAAATCACTTAAAACGGTAGCTTTCAAATATTCTGCAATAAATTCAACTGGTTGATAGGGATTTTCGTGTCAGTTATTTTTACAACTGTACGAGTGTAAAAATAGAGCATATAACTAATGCATTGAATTTAAAGTGTAATTTTTTTTGGTGTGTTTTTTGCTTTTTGCACGTTAAGTGGGTTTTACTTATAAGGACTTACTTGCCAAATTTACTTTAAAAAAAACAAAAGGGATAAAGAATGAAAGGTTTTTCAAAAACGAAGTGTAAGTTTAGCAAAATGGTTTTTGCTAGTTTAATGTTTGTAATGTGCAACGCTGCAACTGCGGGCATTATTTTTGAATTTAAACTTGATAATATTAATGCTAATTCGGTAAATAATTTTGCTTCTGGAGACATATTTACCATTGAATTTGTAGATGATAGTAATTTTGGAACAGGGGTGACACTCGCAGATATAAATTCAATGTCATATGACATTGCATCACTAGGTGCTCCAGTATCACTACTTAGTCCTTTGGAGTACCTTAATATAGATAACTTATTTAGTTTTAGTAGTTTAGGGAATAATAATTGGGAGTTATCACTGGAAGTAGGAGGTGGCTACAGTGAATCTGCCTATCTAGTTTATGATCATACAAGCAATATAAGCCGCATGCAGTTAACACAGAATGAATACTCTACTTACTTGTTTTTTAGAAATGCGAATGATGAACAAGTATTTTACAATGATGACCAAATTCTTAACTTTACTACAAGTAACACCCAAAGCTTGGTTCAGGATCCAACACTACAAGTTCCAGAGCCTTCTACATTTGCCATTTTTGCTTTAGGTATTATGGGCTTAGCAGCACGTAAATTTAAGAGAAAAGCTTAATAACTTCTTCGCTGTGAGTGCTAAAAACATCAATTGTAATGATTGGTGTTTTTTTGTATCTGGTTTTTGATATCCTTATTATTCATAACCATAACCATAACCATAACCATAACCATAACCATAACCATAACCATAACCATAACCATGCATATTAAAATCTTGAGGTTATGAAAGGCTTGATTCTTTAATATGGTTAGGATATTTCAATAGTATTTAAGAGTATCCGAACCATAGTATTTATTTTTACTCGGTGCTTAAAGTTTAATGCAGATCTTCATTTATATAGCGAACAGATTTTGATGAACCTGCTATTTTTATTACTGTCTATTTTAAACGCTAAAGCTTTGAGGTAAGCGTTAAAATTTGAAATTAGCGAGTTCCTTAGTTTTTACCTCAGTGCCTTAAATGCTTTAATATTCAACTGATGTTTTTGTAATTTTCTATATAAAGTTCTAACGCTTACTTCTAAGCTTTGAGCTATAATTTGTGGTTGATTACCGTGTTCATTAAGTAATTTAATTATATGACTTTTTTCGTTAGAAATTAGATTGATTGGCGATTCTTCTAAGCTTGTTAGCGCAATGATATTGTGTGGCAAGTTTTCCACATTTATGAGGTCATCATCACTGAGTAAAGCACTTCGTTGAACGATGTTTTTAAGCTCTCTTATATTGCCTGGGTAATGATAGTTAGCTAACTTATTCAGTGCTTCATCAGTGAATTTTTTCACTGAAAACTCACTTTTAGACAATAAATGTTCTGCTAAGAGTGCAATGTCGTCTCTTCTTTCTCTTAATGTTGGTAAGGTAATAGGGAATGCTGCAATGCGATAATATAAGTCTTCTCGAAACTCACCTCGTTTAACCATTTGTTCTAAGTTTTTATGACTGGCACATATTAATCTAAAATTGGCTGTTTGTTTTTCAACACTACCTACGCGGCGATAATTTCCTGTTTCCAATAATCGTAATAATTTTACTTGCAAACTCAGTGGAATATCACCTATTTCATCTAAAAATAGGGTACCGCCATCTGCCATACAAACTAAACCTTTTTTACTGGTACTTGCACCTGTAAATGCTCCTTTTTCGTGCCCAAATAACTCAGATTCAAATAGAGATTCGTTAAGTCCAATGCACTCAACTTCGATGAAGGGTTTATCGGCGCGTTTACTTGCGTGATGTATTGATAAAGCGGTAAGCTCTTTGCCTGTTCCTGTTTCCCCTTGCAGTAATACGCTGATATTACTATTAGCGCTGCGAGTAATCATTTTAAGCAGCTCTTGAAACTTTGCACTTTTGCCTATTAGCTTTAAATCGCTACTCACGCTACTTGCAAAATCTACCTTCTCAAGTATCTCTAAAAAACCAATAGTAATACCTTGATTATCTTTAACTAACTTCATCAAAATATTGCAGTAAAGATCTCCAGAACCTGTTTTATGAATATGAAGGGCTGAGGTATTCTTACCTGTTTCTTTACATGATTTTAACGGGCAGTCCTCGCCTTTTTGATCGCAGGGCTTGTTGGAGTTATGTGATACCTCATAGCACTTACTCTCCCCCAGAATTACTTCAGTAGGATAAGTATCGCGGTATGCTTGATTTACTGCTTCGATTGCATAATCAGGCGTGATGAATATTGCCGGTTTTTCGATTGCTTCGATGATTGACTGTATTGTTTGATGAACCACTATTAAAGTACTCTTGGTTTTTAAGTCACAAGTGACAGTGCATGTCGTTAATTAATGACAATAATGACGTAGCTAAGGTGCTTTTTATAGTTTATTTTTATTTATTATTTAATATTCTTATTTAACAATGGCTTACTGATTTTGTTTTTGTGGCCCATTTTTTGCTGAGTTGCTGAGTGTGTGGTGAGTAAGTATTTGTGAACGATGAAATTTTAGTATTTTTATATTGAGTAAATAAGAACATTCTCGCTAAGTAGGCTATTTTTAAAAACAGTTGTTAAGTAAGTCAAAGTGTATTGTTAAATCAGCAATACAAGGAGAGCAATAAAGTGATAAATGAAACATTAGTTGAGTTATCGCGGTGGCAGTTTGCTATTACCGCATTATTCCATTTCTTATTTGTTCCGTTAACTCTAGGGTTAACGTGGATTTTATTTATTATGGAATCTGTTTACGTTATGACAGGTCGAGAGATCTATCGTGACATGACAAAGTTCTGGGGAAAATTATTCGGTATTAACTTTGCTATTGGTGTAGCTACTGGCTTAACCATGGAGTTCGAATTTGGCACCAACTGGTCATATTACTCTCATTATGTCGGTGATGTTTTTGGTGCGCCATTGGCTATTGAAGGCTTAATGGCCTTTTTTCTCGAGTCTACCTTTGTAGGGATGTTTTTCCTAGGTTGGGACCGATTAAGTAAACGCCAGCATTTAATGGGTACTTTTCTTATGGCGCTTGGCACAAACCTTTCTGCACTCTGGATCTTGATTGCAAACGGTTGGATGCAAAACCCAGTCGGAAGTGAATTCAATTACATGACGATGCGAATGGAGCTGGTAAATTTTAGCGAAATAATTTTCAATCCAGTTGCACAAGTAAAATTTATCCATACGGTAGCGGGTGGCTATGTTGCAGGTTCAATGTTTGTATTGAGTATTAGCAGCTATTATTTACTTAAAGGGAGGGATGTTGCATTTGCGAAACGCTCTTTTTCTGTGGCAGCAGGCTTTGGTTTAGCGGCTATTCTTTCTGTTATTTTACTGGGCGATGAGTCAGGTTACGAAGTAGGTGAAGTGCAACGGGTAAAACTGGCCGCTATAGAAGCCGAGTATCATACTGAACCAGCACCTGCGGCATTTACTTTAATTGGTTTACCAGACGATGAAGCAATGGAAACCCATTATTCAGTAAAAATACCTTATGCGCTGGGTATTATTGCTACGCGCTCTTTAGACGAGGAAGTTATTGGTTTACGCGACTTACAAAAAGCGCATGAGCCTCGCATTCGTAACGGTATGATAGCTTATGAATACTTAATGAAATTAAGAAATGGTGAAGACACACCTGAGAATATTGTTAAGTTTAATGAAGTTAAACATGACTTAGGTTATGGATTACTACTTAAGCGTTATACCAATAATGTAGTTGATGCCACTGAAGCACAAATTCAAATGGCGGTTAAAGACTCTACACCTGCTGTAGCACCTGTTTTTTGGGCTTTTCGCATGATGGTAGCATCTGGTTTTATTATGTTATTGCTATTTGCTTTAGCTTTTTATTATAACGCTCGACGTGAAATTGAACAAAAACGCTGGCTATTAAAAGCAATATTTTTTGCCTTACCGCTACCCTGGGTAGCAATAGAAACAGGTTGGTTTGTAGCTGAATTTGGCCGTCAGCCTTGGGCTATTAGTGAAATTTTACCAACATTTTTATCTACGTCTGATCTCGCTGTAGGCGATGTTATGTTTTCTCTTGTTGCCTTTATTGTTGTTTATAGCATTTTGTTTGTTATTGAAATGTATTTGATGATTAAGTTTGCACGCCTAGGTCCGAGTTCATTACATACTGGACGTTATCATTTTGAACAAGCACCAGAGTTAACATCTGGTCTTCGCAGCCAGAATTCTTAAGGAGAAAATACATGTTTGATTACGAAACATTAAAATTTATATGGTGGTGCCTTATTGGTTTTCTTTTTATAGGGTTTGCGATTACCGATGGAATGGATATGGGGGTAGGCGGTCTATTACCATTTGTAGCGAAAAGTGATGCTGAAAGTCGAGTGGTAATTAATACCGTGGGTGCTCATTGGGATGGTAACCAAGTATGGTTTATCACTGCTGGTGCATCTTTATTTGCTGCGTGGCCTTTAGTGTATGCAACCGCTTTTAGCGGATTTTACTTTGCGATGATGCTAACCCTATTTAGTTTGTTTTTACGTCCGTTGGCTTTTGATTATCGCAGTAAAATAGATTCTTTAAAGTGGCGTACTAATTGGGACAAGGCGCTGTTTGTTGGTTCAATGGTGCCGCCATTAGTTTTTGGTGTCGCTTTTGGTAATTTACTACAAGGTGTGCCTTTTAATTTCGATTCATTAATGCGGGTAACGTATACAGGTTCATTTTTTGCGCTGTTTACTCCATTTACGCTCTTAACCGGTATCGTGAGTGTAGCCATGATGCTAATGCATGGCTCAACTTGGTTGGTAATGAGAACAGATGAAGACGTTGCTCAGCGTTCAGCTAACTTTGGACGTGTTATAGCAATAGTGTTATCGGTTTCTTTTATTATTGCCGGCTTAATGGTTTGGCATAATGTTGATGGCTATTTGGTTGTTAGCGCTATTGATACATTAGGGCAATCACAGCCAACCATCAAAAGTGTAGTAACAAGTTCAGGTGCTTGGTTAACTAACTATAAAGAGACGCCATTATTATGGTTAGTACCAATTACAGGCATACTTGCACCATTTTTAGTTGCCGCTTTACTGAGTGTTAAGAAAAAAAGCACATCAGTAAAAGTTACCGCTTTCATTGGAAGTTCTATCACAATTATTAGCATAATTTTAACCGCTGGTATTTCGATGTTTCCTTTTGTTATGCCTTCAAGTAGTCATCCTAGCCATAGTTTACTGATGTGGGACACTGTTTCGAGTGAGGGCACGTTAAATCTTATGCTTATTGTGGTGGCTATATTTGTACCTATAATTTTGGGTTATACAATTTGGTGTTACAAAAAGATGTGGCGAACAGTTACTGTTGCTGAAATTGAGCAAAACAGTCATACCGCCTATTAATTTAGTTGGAATTAAACTGAGCGTAACAGTGATAAAAGTAACGTTACACTCAGCAATATATAAAATAATTGAGGAAAAATAATGTGGTATTTCAGTTGGATATTAGGAGTATTACTCGCCGTTGCTTTAGGTATTATTAACGTGATGTGGTACGAAATGGAGCAACACATAGACAATGTTTCTAAAGATCAAAATAGTGATGAAGAATAATTTTTTTAGTTATTAAAACAATGAGCTAGTACTACACAGGTTATTATGACAGAGCAAAGTGCAAAACAAAAAAAGCAAGTTAATAGCTGGCTCAAATATCAAAGAAAATACGCTCACGGTAAGCTAAGTCGTGCTATTGCATTTGGATCATTAAATGGACTATTAATGATTCTACAAACTGGAGTGCTTGCTTACCTTATTGATTTATTTATATTTGCTGAAACAGATGTGAGTTTGAATAAAAGCGAAATTACGGCAGTTAATAGCAATGTGATTTTTAATGATACAACACTAATAATTATATTATTGGTGTTGGTTATTTGTTGCAGGGCTGCTTTAGGCTATTTTAGTGAGTGTTATAGCCGTCGTGGTGCTATGGATATTAAGGCGAACATTCGTTCCCGTTTACTCAATAGATTATTTCAATTTGGTCCGGCTTTTACACAGACTAAAGGTAGTGCCAAGTTAGCTAATTTACTGCATCAAGGCATAGATTCGTTAGAGGATTATTTTGCGGGCTACCTTCCTGTTATTGCTTACTGTGCGGTTATTCCTATAGCAATACTTGTTGCTGTGTTTCCCGTTGATTGGCAATCAGGTTTAATTTTATTAGTAACTGCGCCTATGGTGCCATTTTTTATGATACTTATTGGTCATAAAGCACAGCGTTTAAATGAAGAGCATTGGTCTAAGTTACAGCGAATGAGTAGTCATTTTCTTGATATAATACAAGGGCTAACCCAACTTAAAATATTCAACGCTTCGCGCAGAGAAATTGCTGCAGTTAAAAAAATTAGCGACGACTATGGTGATGAAACCATGGGGATTTTAAAAATTGCTTTTCTTTCGTCGTTTGTTTTAGAGTTTTTGGCGTCTATTTCAATAGCATTAGTCGCAGTTATATTAGGTTTTCGTTTATATTATGGTGATGTTGATTATCTTTTGGCTTTATGGGTTTTATTACTCGCCCCTGAGTTTTATTTACCTTTTAGGCAACTAGGTGCGCAGTACCATGCAAAAATGGCCGGGGTAACAGCTGCCGAAGATCTTGTTGATATTTTAAATTCCCCGCTGTTATCTAACTCGCAAGAAATAATATTTACTGATCCTATTTCCATTAAACTTGAGCAAGTAGATTACGCATACCCCGATCGTTGCAATGCCCTTACTCATGTTGATATTGAGTTTTCATCACCAGGCTTATATGCCGTTATTGGTGAAAGTGGTTCGGGGAAATCAACACTCATTGATATGGTATTGGGCTTTATTGCGCCTAGTGCTGGTAAAGTAACAATAAATGGTAATCGACTATCTTCTGAAAATAGAGATCACTGGTTAAAACATTGCGGGTGGATCTCACAGCAAGCACAAGTTTTTTATGGCTCACTAGCCTTTAATGTCGGGTTGTCAGAAACTTATCAAAATGAGCGTGTGATAGAAGCGCTTGAAAAATCAGGATTAGCTGATTTTGTAAAAAACCTTGAGTTAGGCGTTGAAACTATTATTGGTGAAGGCGGTGCTGGCCTTTCAGGCGGGCAAATACAGCGTTTAGCGTTGGCGAGAGTGTTTTATCATCAACCTGATGTTTTAATACTTGATGAGCCTACTAGTCACCTTGATCAAAATACAGAGGAGATTGTCACTGCTTCAATTAATGAATATGCTGAAAACCATATTGTGATTGTTATTGCCCACCGTTTACACACGGTTATTGGCGCTAAAAACATCATTGTACTTGAACAAGGAAAAGTTATTGAGTCGGGCAATCACCAAGCACTGTTAGAACGTAATGGCTATTATGCACAACAGGTGAAAATATGAAAATTTATCTAAGTGTTGAAAACCAGAGCATAGAGGTAGGCAAATGAAAATATTTTTTCGCTTAATTATTTTATTTAAACCTCAGCTGCCTTTAATGTTACTCGGTGCGTTTTTATCCGTTATTACCGTGTTAGCGAATATTAGTTTATTGGCTGTTTCTGGATGGTTTATTACATTGATGGCCATTGCCGGCACAACCGGCATTACAGTGAATTACTTTACCCCGGCAGCCATTATTCGGTTTTTAGCAATAGTGCGAACAGCGGGACGATACGCAGAGCGTATGTTAACGCACAGAGCGACATTTAATGCACTGGCACATTTACGGCATTATTTTTATCAACAGCTTGAGCCCTTATTGCCTTATTATCAGCTTGATTTGCGCTCAGGTGATTTGCTCGCTCGCTTGCAGCAAGATATCGACAATTTAGATAATTTTTATCTACGTGTGCTGCTCCCAATTGTAGTCGCCTTAATTTCAGTACCCATTGTTTGCTATGCGCTCGCCATTTTTTCTCAAACTATTGCTTTGCTTATGTTAAGTACGTTATTAATTGTTGCTATAGTTTTACCCGTGATCAGTTATCTAGTATCAACTGAACTTGCCAAAGAAAAAACTCATTTAGAGGGGCACCTCACCACAGAGTTAGTTAATGGTATAGGTGCAATTAAAACATTATTAGTTTACCAAGTAGGCATAAGCTATCAGCGTTCAATAGCAAATATTACACGAAAATATTACGCGGTGCGTTATCGCTTAGTTAAAATTAATGCTGGTTTAAATGCGATAACCTTTTTACTCATCAACCTATCGGCGCTAGCGTGCTTATTCATTTTATTGCCACAACTATCTAGTGGCGAAGTCGACAGTAAATCCTTGGTAGCTGTTATCTTACTGGTATTAGTAAGCTTCGAAACAGTAAGTAACATGCCATTAGCATTACAGTTATTACCGCAAAGTTTAGCTAGCGCGGCAAGGTTGTTTGCTATTATCGATAAAGAAAAACCTATTGATATTGGTGTTGAAGCTATTATGCGTAGCGATATTCATTTTAATAATTTAACTTTTAGTTATCCGGAACAAAAAAATAAGAGTTTAGTCGATATTAATTTATCAATTAGCGCAGGCGAAAAAGTCGCCATTATCGGGGCAAGTGGAGCAGGGAAATCAACCTTAGTTAATTTATTAATGGGCTTCTGGCCAACAGGTAAAGCGGTGTCAGAAACTAATCAATATAACAACGGTTTGATAACTATTGGTGAGCGTGATTTAAGTTTAATTAAACGTGAATCATTACGCGAACATATTGCCTTAATGAGTCAGCAGGGGCATATTTTTGATGCCAGTATTGCCGATAATTTACGCTTAGCAAATGATAAGGCAACTTTTGAAGAAATGCGTGAAGTTTGCCAATTAGTTAATCTACTCGATTTTATTGATAGCTTACCAAATGGGCTAGATACTTGGTTAGGCTCAACGGGGACTGGCTTGTCAGGTGGACAAGCCCAACGATTACAAGTAGCCCAATTATTACTTCGCTCTGCCAGTGTTCTTATTCTAGATGAGCCTACCAAAGGATTAGAGCGTCGCAACGAAGAACTCGTGATGAGTAATATATTAGCTCATGTAAAAAAGAACAAACAAAGCTTATTGGTTATTACACATAAACCACTGATGTTAGACAAAATGGATAAAATCATTGTAATGGAACATGGAAAAATTACTGCTCAAGGGAGCCATCAACAGCTTTATAGCAGCAATACGTATTACCAGACCCTACTTAATTATTTTTAGCCTAATTTAACTTTAGGCATATCGTGCTTTTAACCTTAATAAATAGCACCACAAACACGTTATGGAGAATGTTATCAAAACAAAAAGCATTAATATGTTAATAGCCTGTACTTCGTCATTACTGATATTTTTTGCAAATGCAGAGGAGGGAGCTGTTAATCCACTAACCTTGGAAGCAAGGACATTAGCAAAAGCTTTTGGTGGTGACTTAAAAGCGGTATTAAAAACTTCTATGAAATCTGGAGGTCCTGAAAGTGCGCTACAAGTTTGTAACCTTCAAGCGGGAGCCATTGCTCATAAAAGTGCTATTTCATCAGGTTGGAACATAGGACGTACAGCACTGAGAGTGAGAAATATAAGTAATGCGCCAGATGAGTGGGAGCTGAACACTCTGCGTCAATTTGAACAGCGTAAAGAGGCAGAAGAGACTCTAAAGCACATGGAGTATTCTGAGGTAGTTAAAACAGGTGAAAAATCAGTATATCGCTATATGAAAGCAATACCCACTGGCGAGGAATGTACAACGTGTCATGGGAATAATATAGATGAAAAAATTAGCGGTAAAATTAAATTACTGTATCTAAATGATCAAGCTACTGGTTTTAATGTTGGTGATATTCGAGGTGCATTCACACTCGAGAAAACACTTAATTAGTACTGCGCTTAAATAACACTTATGTACTTTTAACTGTGTTTATTTAAGTTGTAAACGCTTTTAGGTTAATTGATTTTTTAATAAAAAAAATCCATTGGTGAAGTTCAAAACTCATACCTATAATCAGCCGAGTTCGGTTCGTTGAAACATAACTGATTTATGTCGCCTGCTGATATTGGTATATTGCACGGCTCTTCTTAAACGCATTTAAAACCTATGGGATCAGCTTCGTTGAAATTACTAGAACTTTGGTCTGCCTTGAATAAACTTAAATAAGTAATAAATTGCAGACGAAAAAAAACCTTAACATTGCTATTAAGGTTTCGTTTCTTCTCGTTAGAGAATAAATGGTGCCGACTGCCGGAGTCGAACTGGCGACCTACTGATTACAAGTCAGTTGC
>OJDN01000139.1_pt1 | contig 28187 bp, 25 predicted proteins | sample 1592731 | NCBI WGS metagenome assembly OJDN01 (sample SAMN05416881, study PRJEB24817) | seawater metagenome | isolation source: Sea water | place: Canada:Atlantic | collected 2013-11
CTGCTGTTTTTCATCCTGGGGCTGGGTGCCGCTGGGCTGACATGGTACGTCGTAGACAAGATTGGAGAACTGACAGATGACCAAAGATAAGACCAAACGACACCCGAACGGCGGCGGACGTGTGTCCAGCACGGCCTACGTGGCTGATACGGCCTACGTCGGGCCAGACGCCCAAGTTCTGGGCTATGCCTCAGTGTCCGAACGTGCACGCATTGAGGACAAGGCGATTGTCTCTGGGCGCGCTAGGGTCGCTGGGGACGCAGTGTTGCGTGGTGCAGCACAGGTCTACGAGACGGCGTTCGTTGGCTCTAACGCCCGCCTTGAAGATTACGCTGAGGTGTTCGGCAGGGCTGTGGTCGCTGGGGACGTAACGGTTTGCGGCAAGGCGAAGGTCGGCGGGTTCTGTCACCTTTCTGGCCGCCTTATTGTACATTGAGGAAAACCTAATGAAAATAAAACTACTAGAGGGTGGCACACTGCCAACCAAGGCCACCTCAGGTGCTGCCTGCTATGACGTGTACGCCCGGCAGGATCTTTGGATCTCTCCGGGCCACACGGCCCTTGTGCCCCTGGGGTTCAGCGTCCAGTTGCCTGAAGATCGTGCGGCACTAATCCTGCCTAGGTCTGGCATGGCCTACAAGCATCGTGTGACAGTGCTAAACGCACCCGGCGTCATCGACAGTGATTACCGTGGTGAGGTTATGGCCTTGCTAATGAACCACGGCGACACAAGTCACACCATCACAGTTGGAGAACGTGTGGCACAGTTGATGATCACGTCATTGACAAGCGCAGTCTTTGAGGTCGTCACGCAACTGGACGAAACCACACGCGCCGGTGGCGGCTTTGGGAGCACTGGACGATGAGCGACACGCACAAAGAGGCCCAAGAGAACTACATCAGGGCTAAAGACCGTCTGTTTGCTTTGGAATGTGACGACTCCATCCACAGTGAGAACCATCCCTGGTGGTCTGAGGTCAAACGCGCTAGGCTTGAGGTCCAGCGATATGCAGCTATCGTAGAGCAATGGAAGACAAATGAAGCGTCCAGCCTGTGAGACAACCAACTGCAAAGGATACCAAGATGTCATCGACAAAGACCAAAAGATCTGTGCCGAATGCTACCTCCAAAGACGTGGATTGGGTATCGACACCCGGAGGCCTATGGCCAGTAGTTATCCACAGCCTACTAATGATCATCGTCGTAGTGAACGCTATCCTCTAAACTACGAGGACTAAAGGCTTTTTGATCACCCAAACGACAGGACATCAGCAAAGATGACGACCATCTATGCAATTAAGCCTTGCTTCCGCCCTATGGGGCCTAGGGGGCCACCCTATGATCGATACGATCAATCGGAAGTACGTTAGTCTTGTAGATAGAAACTAACGTAAAGATCTAAAGAACCTAAAGACACTAAAGGAACCTAAGATGACTAAAGACCCTGACGTATCAACATTCATGTCTTCCATCATCAAAACCAAAGCGCATAAGGTTTATTGTTCGGTCCTCTCACCGCACCTAACGAACATACGGGTGTCTCAGTTGACTAGCTCTGTCGTCGTAGACATCAGAGATGACCTGCTGAAGGTCTACAAGCCCTCTTATGTGTCTAATTTGGTCTCATTCTTAATCCAAACGCGCCATCAGGCGGACCTAAGAGACCTAGATGTGCCCTCTAAGCCTCTAGGACGAGGCCTGAGGCCCCAAGTCAATCATCGGACTAGGTACTTACTAGAGGGGGAGGAGGAGCGCCTCCTGGAGGTCTTAGAACCGACCAACACTCAGAGCTTTCGGCCTGATATTGTCGAGATCCGTCAGGATCAATACGATCTTGTGGTCTTTTTGCTCGATACGGGCTGTCGGTACAGTGAGGCCAGCGGCACGCCGTGGGACGCCATCGACACCAAGGACTGGAAGTACGCCACGCTCTATCGGACTAAGGTTCACAACGAAGGTCGTGTGATGCTGACAGACCGGCTCAGGGACACACTGAAGTCTCGCTATTCCAAGCGTGGCAACAACCTGTATGTTTGGTCGTCGAAGGTAGACCCTGAGAAGCCCCGGACCTACAGTGTCAAAGGTATCATGCGGGCTATAGAGCAAGCGGGACTAAACCGTAAGCATCTGGTAGAACGATATGGTCGCTTCACCACTCACAGCTTCAGGCACACGTTTGCGTCCAAGCTGGTCCAATCGGGCCTCAGCCTCTATGCCGTATCGACCCTGTTGGGACACAGCGACGTACAGATGACCAAGCGCTATGCCCACATGGCTCCAGACCGTGATGCAGCTGAGGCCGCGTCGATCTTAAACAAGTTGAGGACACCTGATGCCTATCAGCAACGCTAAGCCCACGACCAGCTCGTCACTCAATGACCAGCTCGCCAAGATTGCAGATGACCTTAAGACGGACGAGGAGAAGATCCAAGTGGAGCAAGAGCTTGCGAGCATCGAACGTGGCATTCAGCTCATTAAGAACACCGCCTGGTCGCAAGGTTCTACGCTGATCGACACCGACGCCGGTCGATCCATGCTGCAAGAGCTGATGGAGACCCTGCGACGACCGATCCAAGAGGACCAGGACATGGCTGCTGCTGGCATTGGTGCCGGTGGCCCAGGTGTTAGGCCTGAGTGGTGGTGGCTCATCCAGTTCATCCCCGCTGAGAAGCTTGCGTACCTCACGATACGCTCTGTCCTGTCGATCAAGATGAACAAGATCTCTCTTGGTCGTAAGGCCAACGCGATCTGTCTGGAGATTGGCAACACCATCAAGATGCAGATTGAGTTCGAAGCTTGGGCGCGTAAGACCAAAGACGATCAGCGTGAGAACGGTGGTATCGACGTGGCCGCTATGCTCTTAAGGACCGCTAAGAACATGAACGCCCGCCAGTGGACATCGTACCGGCGTAAGATCGAAGACATTGAGACCCTAGAGTGGACCAAAGAACAGAAGCTTAGGATTGGGGCCAAGCTGTTAGACACCCTGATCATACATGGCGGTGGGTTCTTTGAGCTTGAGTACGTCAGGTTCAGAGGGAAGACCGAACGCCAAGTGTTCCTCACGCAGGCCTGTCGCCTGATGGTCGATCAGATCACAGGCCACGTTGGTATCAACAGTCCTATTCTCAGGCCTATGATCGTAGCGCCACGCCCGTGGTACTGGTCGCCAAGCCAGAAGAAATACACAGGTGGGTACTATCAGATCCAGGTGGACTTTATTCGTGGCTCGATCCACCGGCACACAGGTGATCTGAATGATCCCATCAGCCAAGAGGCGCTGTCTGCTGCGAACAACGTCGGTAAGGTGTGGTGGCAGATCAACAAGCCTGCCTTCGATCTGATCAACGAGGCCCGTCAGTTACCACACAGCTTGTTCAAGAACATACCTGACCCAGATCCGATAGAGCTACCGGGGCGTAAGACTGACGACGAGTGGGTCGATATGACTAAGGTCGAAAGGTCCGAGTGGAAGTACACACTGACCAAGGTCCACAGTCAGAACGCCCGCGACGAAAGCAAACGCGAGAGTGCACTGCGTAAGATCTCTATTGCCTCAGAGCTAATGGCCTCAAGGTTCTCACGGTTCACATATCCTCAGAAGATCGATACGCGCACACGCCTGTACGCCATACCTCCAGACCTGAACCCACAGGGTGACAACTTGAGCCGTGGGCTCATTGAGTTTGCATTGTCGGAACCGTTGGGGCCGCGTGGTCTCTATTGGATGGCCGTCAAGTTGTGCAACATGTACGGTGTAGACAAACTTAGCTTCGAGGAGATGCAGCAGTGGGCTGAGGATCATCATGATCTGATTGTCGATAGTGCCTTACGCCCACTGGATGGCGAACGCTTCTGGACCACAGCTGAGAAAGAGCTGGAGTTCTACGCCACATGCGTCGAATGGTGTGACGCTACAGGACTAGATAACCCAGAGCTGTACCTTAGCCACCAACCGTCACACCAAGACGGTAGCAACAACGGACTGCAACTGTTGTCGTTGCTTGGTCGAGACCCTATAGGCGCACAGCTGACCAATTGTTCATCAGATCCACGGCGCTTTGATATCTACCAGAACACGGCAGACCTGTTGGCATCTAAGGTATCGATGGACGCTGCCAATGGTGATCCTATTGCCATGACGTGGGCTGGTAACATCACAAGGTCTACGGTCAAACGTGCCTGCATGACGACACCGTATGGGGTGACACCTCGTGGCATCATGGATCAGTTGATCGAGGACGGACACACAGATGATCTTGAAGGACCACGCATGAAGAACGCTGCGTGGTTGAGGGACCGCCTGGTCGTAGCTCTAGACGAGACCATCGTTGCCTCACGTCCTATCATGACGTACTTCCAAGAGGTCGCTAAGACCTTGGCTAAGAACGACAAGCCTTTGGTCTGGAAGACACCGTCTGGCTGTACGGTCCAGCAGTCCTATTGGAACATCAACAAGACTGATGTGCGAACGGTCATGGGGTCATACTATATGTGGTCTCAGAACCCAGACGGTGGACTGAATGCCCGTAAGCAGGCGTTGGGGTCAGCTCCTAATGTGATCCATTCGTTGGACGCTGCACTGCTGCACAAGGTGGTGAACAAACTGGTAGACAAGGGGATCAATAGTTTTGCTACGGTTCATGACTCTTTCGCTGTTCACTATAGGCATACTGACGAGCTGCGTGACACAATCCGAGAGGTCGCGTACTCTATGTTCAGCAACGACTGGCTGCGTGACGGCTTCCATCGTGATGTGCAGTCTCGAACCCAGGTGGAGCTACCAGAGCCGCCGGAAACAGGAAGCTTCGATGTGCGTGAAGTTCTTGACGCCCCTTACTTCTTTTCATAGACCCCGGAGACAACGATGACAGTAGAACTAACGAGCTGGACGACAGCACCACACCTCATAGGACCAGACGCCACCTTGGTTGATCTGATCGCGTACTATGCACGGGTGTCTAACCCTACGTCCCAAGAGAACGGGAAGGGCACAGAGCGACTGGTGCGTTACCTCTTGAAGCACCACCATTGGAGCCCTCTGGAAATGGTTCACGCCACATGCAAGATTGTGTGCAGCAGGTCCATAGGCCGCCAAATTCTGAGGCACAGATCTTTCTCATTTCAGGAGTGGTCTCAGCGTTACTCTGCAACAGAGACAAGCACACCTGATTATGTCGAGGCACGCCTGCAAGACTTAACCAACAGGCAATCGTCTTTAGAAACTGATGATCCTGAGATTAAAAAGTGGTGGACTTGGGCGCAAAACTCGGTGTCAGATGTAGCGTTTTGGCGGTACGACGAGGCCTTGAAGCTGGGCATAGCCAAAGAGCAGGCACGTTGTCTTTTGCCTGAAGGCCTCACACGTTCAACGATGTTCATGAGTGGATCTATCCGCAGCTGGGTGCACTTTGTGCAGTTGCGAACAGGCCCAGAGACACAGAAGGAATGTCGAGACGTAGCTAATGGATGTGCGGAACAGATCGCCAAGGTCTTTCCAATGATCGAAGAGTTCGTTCAGACTTGAATGAACTTAAGAACATCCACAGAAAACGAACGGAACTAACGCCAGACGAACTACGGCTGTACAGTGTGTTTGCTTGTGAGACATTCATCGCAACCAATGGACAACTGCCCGTTGACATAGTTAATCAGTTTGGTAGAAACGGCATCCAAGCAAAAGATCTAGTTGATCTTTGCCTTGAGAGCGTCTGGCACCTCATAGATCTACCACTCCAATAGACCCAAAGGAATACAAAATGGCTCGTGCTTTTAAGAACGTAATCACTCCTGTCGCAACAGCAAGCTTTACTTGGCTTGAGCGTCCTGACTCTGGCTTTGAGTTCAGCGACGACAAGTACAAGGTGACGTTGTTGTTTGACAAAGAGAGCGACGAAGGTCGTGCGTTCAAACAGAAGATGGATGAGATGACTCAAGAGCTTGCGTCCCAAGAGTTTGGGGACAAGATCAAAGGCATCCAAGGCCCTCTTAAGGATGGCGATGAGACCGAGAAGGAAGACCTTCATGGTCATTGGTTCTTGCGGACCAAGACGAAGTTCCAGCCTGGGCTGATCGACTGTGACTCTCCCCCTAAGCCTTTGTCTAGTGGCACCTTCCCACGCAACGGCGATAAGATCCGCGCTGCTGTTAAGATGTTTGCTTATAAGGCAGGCAATGCCAAAGGCGTTACGGCCATGCTGAACACCGTCCAGTTGGTCGAGCAGCGTAACTCAGAGGCTGCTGGCTTCGATGACATCGCTGGCTTTGTTGCTGATAGCGCAACAGAACTAGGATCTGATGACTTCTAAGCGATCCTACACCTTCGACATAGAGCCCGTTCCTGCCTCACGTCCTCGCATCTCCAAGTGGGGAGCCTTCTACGGCAAGCGGTACGAGCAGTTCCGGCGCTCTATGATCGTTGTGTTGGCGTCTTACGACGGACAAGAGCCTCTGTCTGGTCCTATTAAAGCAGAGCTTGAGTTCGTCTGTAAGAAACCTAAGACTACCCGTCGTAAGTTCCCTGTTGGTGATGTCGATAACTTCGCCAAGGGACCATTGGACTCCATGACAAAGCATGGTGGCTTTTGGAAAGACGACGACCAGATTGTAGATTTGACTGTAACAAAACGATATCCAAAAGAAGGCGAAAAGTATGGAATCATTTTCAGCTACGACAAGCGAGACAGTAGAGACTAAGCTGCCTTGCTCAGACTGCGGATCGTCAGACGCTATGGCGCTGTACGACGACGGTCACACCCACTGCTTCTCTTGTGCCACGACTAGGCAACCAGACACCTTGGTGTCCAAGGAACCAGCACCCCCTAAGAATAAAAACCTTATGCCCTTTGGCCACTACACGGCCATTGAGGACCGTAGGTTATCCGAAAAGATCTGCTCTAAGTTTGGCTACTTTGTGACTGAAGATAACAAAGGCCGGACTGTTCAGGTCGCACCCTATCGTAATGCGAAGGGTGAGCCTGTAGCCCAGAAGCTACGAACAGAAGACAAGCAGTTCTATACTGTTGGTGACATGAGCAACGTGCAGTTGTTTGGTCAGCACCTTTGGAAACCAAGCATTCGCCTTGTGATCACCGAGGGTGAGATCGATTGCATGTCGTATGCCAAGGTCACGGATGGACGTTGGCCTGTAGTGTCGATACCAACAGGTGCTGCATCAGCCGTCAAAGCTATTAAGAATAACATTGAGTTCGTTGAGTCATTCGACTCAGTGATCCTGATGTTTGATATGGATGACGCTGGACAGAAAGCAGCAAGAGAAGTTGCAGACACCATCAAACCAGGCAAGGCCTCTATTGCTAGCCTGTCGATGAAGGATGCCAACGAGCTGTTGGTTGCTAACCGTGTCAAAGAATTATCTGAAGCTGTCTACCAAGCGTCTCCCCATAGGCCTGACGGTATCGTCAACGGTATGGAGCTATGGGATGAGGTTTCTAAAAGTATCGAAGTGGGTCTCAGCTACCCTTGGAAGAGCTGGAACGATGTCTTATTCGGACTACGCCCGCGTGAGGTGGTCACTATATGTGCTGGCAGTGGAGTGGGCAAGAGCACTATATGCGCGGAGCTTGCTTACAAGATCGCTATTGGAGACGATAGAAAAGTGGGTTACGTCGCGCTTGAAGAAGGACTAGGGCGCACAGGTCTACGCATGATGTCGTTGGCTTTGAACAAGCCGATCCATTTGCCTAATGACATCACTGAAAAGGAACGACGCCAAGCTTTCGATGCTGTGTTGAAGCCGGGTAACTTCTTTTTCTATGATCACTTTGGGTCTTTGGACTCCGACAACCTCCTGAACAAACTGAACTACATGGTCCAAGCGTTGGGCGTAGAGGTCTTAGTGCTAGACCATCTGTCCATCTTGGTCTCAGGTCTAGACTCATCGCAGCTTGGTGGGTCAGGCGACGAGCGCAAGGCTCTGGACTATACAATGACACAGCTCAGGTCGTTTACTGAGCGTACCAATTGTTGCCTTTTGTTAGTGTCGCACCTCAAGCGGCCCCAAGGGGACAAAGGACACGAGGGTGGCGAGAAGGTCTACCTGTCTCACCTTCGTGGATCAGCTGCTATTGCACAGCTAAGCGATAGCGTCATCAGTATCTCAAGAGATATGTCATCAGGTGAACAACAGATCCATGTGGCCTGCTTAAAGAACAGGTACGCAGGGATCACTGGTGACATGGGTACTCTTGAGTACAACCCAGAAACCGGAAGACTAACAGAGGTAATAGATGAGTTCTCATAAAGGGCGTCGAACCAAGAGGCGTAAGATCCGACAGAAACTTGTCGATCTAAAGGGTGGTGTTTGTGAAAGCTGCGGACAAGAGCATGACGCTTGTGTCTTTGACTTTCATCACAGAGACCCAGCGACTAAACGGTTTGTGTTGTCGGTAAGCGGCATGACAGATCACTCTTGGAAAGATGTTCTTGAGGAGGCGATGGGTTGCACGATGTTGTGTGCCAACTGCCACCGGATGTTACACGAAAAGGAACGACAGAATGACGACGCTTATAGCGGACATAGAGACCGACGGGTTTCTCCATCAACTAACACTCTGCCACTGTTTAGCAATCAAGGACACAACTGAAGATGTTGTCACAATTTACGCAGACCACGAGGGTTATCGCCCAATCCATGAGGGACTCAGCCGACTGTCTAGAGCAGATTGCGTTGTCTTCCATAACGGAATTGGATTCGACATCCCAGCCATCGCTAAACTTTATGGAACCAGAATTATCGATCACTCAAAAGTCTTTGACACGTTGGTTGGAAGCCGTCTCAAAGACTCAACAAGAAGGGGCCACTCTATTAAAGACTATGGCCGAGAGTTGGGAGAAGAAAAGCTAGAGTACAACGACTTCACCAAGTTCACTGATGAGATGGCTGAGTACTGTAAGGTCGATGTTAAGATCACGCAGTACGTATACGACAAGACCAAAAGCGTAGAAGACTCTGACGCCTATAAGCTTGAGGCAGACTTTGTTCGTGTCCTTCAGCTTCAAGAGGAACACGGGTTTCGTTTGGATCTCGACAAAGCTAATGACCTTTGCTCTGAGCTGCGCCAAGAGATCTCCAACCTTGAGGAAGAACTACAAGACCTCTGGCCCTCGAAGACCATAGAGCGTTGGTCCGAGAAGACCGGCAAGCGTCTCAAGGATAAGGTCGAGGTGTTCAATCCAGGCTCACGCAAGATGATTGCAGAACGTCTGGCTGAGACACACGACTGGAAACCAAAGAGCTTCACGCCTTCTGGTGGCCCTAAGATTGACGAGGTGGTCTTGTCGAACCTACCGTACCCAGAGGCCAAGCAGCTCGCTAGGTACTTCAGGGTCCAAAAGCAGCTGGGTCAACTCAGTGACGGTGACAACGGATGGCTTAAGCTTGTGCGTGGTGATCGTGTTCATGGCGGTGTGTCGTCTATGGGTACAGCTACGCACAGGTGCAGTCACTTCAAGCCCAACATGGCACAGGTCGATAAGAAAGATCTGCGTATGCGTGAGGTCTGGGTGGCTGACGAGGGTCAGGTTCTTGTGGGCTGTGACGCTGATGCCTTGGAGCTGGTGTGCCTAGCGCACTACCTGGGCAAGTACGACAACGGTGTCTATCGTGATGCCTTGTTGTATGGCTCCAAGGAAGAAGGCACTGACGTTCACTCTAGAACCCAGAAGCTTGTGGAACTTCCGACACGAGACGAAGCCAAGCGGATGCAGTACGCCTATCTGTATGGTGCTTCAGATCGTAAGCTCGCTTCGATATCTAAGGAAGCGGGTGGTCCTCTCAAGGACGGCAAAGAGATCCGCAAGCGTATGGACGAAGGCATCGATGGCCTTGGTGAGTTGTCTGACGGTATCCAGAAGAGAGCTAAGGCCGGTTGGTTCAAGGCTATCGATGGTCGTAAGATAACCATCAGGTCTCCACACAGTGCGTTGAACTTCTTGCTTCAGTCCTGTGGTGCTGTTGTCATGAAGAAGGCAGTGCAAGTCTTCCACTATGACCTAGCAGTGCAGAACAAACTGGTGGTGGACGGAGAGCCTCAAGGTTTTTCTTATGTGGCTAATGTTCACGACGAGGTTCAGTTTAGTTCTGACCCTGGTATTGCTGATGCTGTCGGTCAGACGTTTGCCTCTAGCATAACTGAAGCTGCTGTGCGTCTAGGCATGAGGTGTCCTCTCAGTGGCACTTATGAGATAGGCGCTAACTGGAAGGAAACACACTGATGACTGTAGCTCTCCTTGATGGAGACATCATTGCCTATCGATGTGCCATTGTTAACCAGGTGGACTTTGGTGGCGAAAATATCTTTAATGCCCCTAGTGTCGAACGATCCATAGATACTATGGTCCAGAGTTGGCAAACCATGGCCAAAGCTGGCAGCAGTATCGTGTGTCTGTCTGATGCCACTCATAAATACTTTCGGCACATCATCTACCCACAGTACAAAGCCAACCGCAAGGGAAGCGCTAGGCCTGTGGGTCTTGGACACGCCATCAAATATCTTGAAGATAACTATAAGATTGCTAGGCGTCCAGGTCTTGAAGCTGACGATGTCATGGGTATCTTAGCTGGCTCTGAACACATAACAGACCCTGTGATTGTCTCCATCGACAAAGACATGATGACCGTCCCAGGTCGCGTGTTGAATCCCAACAAGATGAACAGGGCTCAGAAGGTATCAGAGCGGTCAGCAGATCGCATGATGTTCTATCAGGCTTTGGTTGGCGACTCGACTGATGGATACCCTGGTGCCAAAGGCATAGGACCAAAGAAAGCGGAGAAGATCTTAGAGGAACATGCGAACCCTCTCAGGCTTTGGGACGCTATGGTCAAATTGTTTGACAACGAAGAGCAAGCCACGCTGATGGTGCAGCTGGCTCGTATCCTACGTCACACTGATTACAACGAAGAGACAGGAGAAGTGCGTCTATGGAGCGCGTCGAACCCAAACTTGTGGATCACATCAACCCCCGACATTACAAGCGAGGAGGAATCGAAACCATCGATTACATCCGAGCCGTCTGTCGAGACCTCCCCGGAGACGAAGCCGTCTACGTTGGAAACATCATCAAGTACGTCTCAAGATACCAAGCCAAGAATCCGAAAGACCCGACGCAAGACCTCAAGAAAGCGGAGTGGTACTTGAACGAACTACTAAAAGTATTAATTGAAAAGAAGGAACTGTCTGCATGAACAACTACATACCTAACGACTATCAGAACTTCATTGCTCTTAGTCGTTACGCACGATGGAAAGATGACGAACAACGACGTGAGAACTGGGGAGAAACTGTAGATCGTTACTTCAACTATGTGGTTGATTATGTTCAGAAAAAGCAGGACATAAAGAAATTAGACATAGACGTAGACACCATTAAACAGTCTGTTCTTAGCCTTGGTGTCATGCCATCTATGCGAGCTGTGATGACTTCTGGTCCTGCGTTAGATCGCTGCCACGTTGGCGCGTACAACTGTAGTTATGTACCAGTAGATAGCCCACGTTCTTTTGACGAGGCCATGTACATTCTAATGTGTGGCACAGGCGTTGGCTTTAGTGTCGAACGTGAGAGTGTTATGAAGCTGCCTGTTGTCAGCTTTAAGAGCGATGCTTCTGGAACCGTTAACGGACAGACCATCGTTGTTGAAGACAGCAAGATTGGTTGGTGCAAAGCTCTCAAAGAACTAATAGCTTTGCTATACCGTGGCCATGTTCCCAAATGGGACACATCAAAGGTTCGCCCAGCAGGCGCACGGCTAAAGACCTTTGGCGGACGGGCGTCTGGTCCTGAGCCACTCGAAGATCTGTTTAACTTCTGTGTCGAGAAGTTCGATAAGGCCCAAGGCCGTCGTCTACATTCTGTAGAAGCTCACGACATCATGTGTAAGATCGGTGAGATCGTTGTGGTCGGTGGTGTCCGACGCAGCGCGTTGATCTCCCTGTCGAACCTCAGTGACCCATCGATGCAGAAGGCAAAGTCTGGTGACTGGTGGACACGAGAGCCCCAGCGTGGCCTAGCGAACAACAGCGTATCGTACAAAGAGAAGCCCGATATGTCTGTGTTCTTTCAAGAGTGGCACTCGCTCTACGAAAGTAAATCTGGTGAGCGTGGTATCTTCAACCGAGAAGCAGCTCGTAAGCAGGCCGCTAAGAACGGCAGACGAAACACAGACAAAGACATTGCTTGGGGAACCAACCCATGCAGTGAGATTATCTTGCGGCCCTATCAGTTCTGCAACCTGTCGGAGGTTGTTGTTCGAGCAACTGACAGCCTTGAGGATCTAAAGGAAAAGGTACGCCAAGCGACAATCTTAGGAACCTTACAGTCTTGCTTGACGGACTTTAAGTACCTTCGCCCCATCTGGAAAAAGAACACTGAGGAAGAACGACTGCTTGGCGTTAGCCTTACGGGCATCATGGATCATCAGGTTCTTAATGGCTTTGAGGGTCTAGAGAAAACCGCAACGTGGCTGGAAGAACTAAAAGAAGTGGCCGTTGCTGTGAACGCAGAGCTGGCGTATGAGCTTGGCATCCCACAGTCTGCTGCTATCACATGTGTTAAGCCAAGCGGTACGGTGTCTCAGCTTGTTGACAGCGCCAGTGGCATCCACGCTCGACACAACCCACACTATGTACGTACAGTTCGTGGTGACATTAAAGATCCAATGACTCAGTTCATGATCAACTCTGGTATTCCATCAGAGCCTTGCTTCATGAAACCTGAAAGCACAATGGTCTTTTCGTTCCCAATGAAGGCACCAGAGAACGCGGTGTGTCGTAACGATCTAACGGCCATTGAACAGTTGGAGCTGTGGAGTGTGTACCAAGACCATTGGTGCGAACACAAACCAAGTGTTACTGTGAGTGTCAAAGAAAACGAATGGCTAAAAGTAGGAGACTGGGTCTATGAGAACTTCGACAAGATTTCAGGCATATCTTTCCTGCCTCACTCTGACCATTCTTATCAGCAGGCTCCGTATCAGGATTGCACTGAAGCTGAGTATGCTGCGCTTAAGGAAGCGATGCCACCGGCTCTTGACTGGACTAAGCTCCAAGATTACGAGCGTGAAGACAACACGTCAGGTTCGCAAGAACTCGCCTGCACAGCTGGGGTATGTGAAGTTGTGGACATCGCAAGTCGTTAAAAAGTACAGATAGAAAAGGGCTTCTGCCTATGAATGACGACGTTCTTGTACCTATGAGATCATATGAACTTGTCGAGATGCTAGACAAAACATATCCTCATAGGTGCAAACGTCTAGGAGAACCAGACGACGAGCATCAGCGCTACGCTGGTGTTCGTGATCTTCTAGACGATCTCTTAGGACTGATTGAAGAGCAGGAGAAGACAGATGAGTATTAAGGTATCCTCTTCTCTTAAGGGAGAGTTCAGCCGTATCAAAGATCTGTTTCCTGCGATACAAGCTGAGACTAGGTACAAAAACTTTAGCATAAACTACGAGAAGCTGGAGAACCTGTACTACAATCAGTTTGATGAGAACCCTATTATCAAAGTGTTCTATGCGCTTGATGGTGATGAGCTTGTAGGCTTTGGCGCGTTCGTGATCACAGACCATTACTTTACAGACGAGCTGATCGCGTCAGACATAATTGTCTATGTTCGACCAGAGCGTCGTGGATCTTCAGCAGCCGTTAAGATCCTAAAGAACTACATTCTGTGGGCAGACCAACAAAAGGCGACGCAAATAACTCTTGGTATATCTACTGGGATACATCCAGAAAAGACCAAGCGTTTTTACGAACGACTAGGGTTTAAGACTATCGGAACAATGCACTGTTTAGAATAACAAAGGATAAACACTATGGGATTTATGGCACCTAAACCACCAAAACCTGCACCTCCAATGCCTACACCTACGCCCCCACCTACACAACAAGTCGCAGGTCTTCCTGAAGCACGAGCTGTGGCACGCGCGAAAGCCAAACAACCAAAAGGCTTTAGCCAATATCGTATTCCTTTGATTGGTGGTGTAGATGCTACATCAGGCTCAGGATTAAACACTAGGACTGGTGTGTAAATTATGAAGTACGAGACCTGTCAAGCACGCTACGAAGCAATGAAGCGGAAGCGTGATCCGTTTCTACGACGGGCTCGTGAGTGTGCCGAACTAACAATCCCACCACTCTTGCCACCTGAAGGACACACAGAGTTCACTCTGCTTCCTGAGCCATATCAGGGACTAGGGGCACGAACCGTTGTCTCTCTGGCCTCACGGCTTATGGTGGCTATGTACCCTCCTGGTAAGCCTTCGTTCCGACTTAACATCCCATCAGAAGCTAAGATCAAATCTGGTGAGCTAGACATCGACCCTGCCATTGAGCATGGTTTGGTTATGTCTGAGTCTCTAATCCAAAGTGAAATCGAACGTCGCGATTGGCGGTCGTCTACTAACCTTGCCCTTCAGTATCTCATCGTCACGGGCAACGCCCTTGAGTTCATGATGCCAGACAATTCGATCCGGCTGTTCCGACTGGATCAATACTGCATCAGCAGGGACATGATGGGCGTTGTTCGTGAGATCATCACTGAAGAACATATGTCTCCTGAAAGCTTGCCTGATGAGATCAAAGGGCTTGTGACTGCGGAAGATTACAGCGGTGATCGTGTGCCTGTCCTGACCCACACTCAGCTACAGGACGATGGCACCTACTACGTTTACCAAGAGGTCAACAAAGAACGTGTGCCTAACAGTGAAGGCGAGTACGAGGTTCTACCCTACAACGCACTTCGTTGGACCTCAGTAATCGGTGAGGACTATGGGCGCGGTAAGATCGAAGAGCATCTACCGGACTTCCGAGCTATTGACGCATTGTCTAAAGCTCTGCTCGACGGCAGTGCGATGGCCTCACGTAACGTCACTATGGTTCGTCCTAATGCTGCGGGTGGTCTGAACCTACGGCGTCGTATTGCTACGGCGAACAACGGTGAGATCATCGTCGGTAATCCTGAAGACGTTGTGATGCTTCAGTTCCAGAACACCAATGGTCTTCAGATCAGCGCTCAGGAACTAGATCGTCTGACACGTGAGATCGGCGGGGCCTTTATGCTTGGGTCTGCTGCTACTCGTGACAGCGAACGGACTACGGCCTATGAGATCCAAAGGAACCAACAGGAACTAGAGGCTACCCTAGGCGGTGTGTACAGCCAGCTTAACCGGGCGATGCAACAGCGTCGTTTGGAACGGTTGATCGTACAGATGCAACAGAACGAACAGTTGCCTGTGTGGCCTAAAGGTCTAATTGAACCTACGATCCTTACGGGCCTTGAAGCTCTTGGTCGTGAGAGCGATGTGACCCGTGTGCAGACGGCTCTTCAGTTCCTTCAAGGACTACCGCCTGAAGTCTTGGCGTATGTCAAATGGGACGAATTGCTTTACAAGGTGTTCTATGGCCTAAGCCTGCCTGACTCTGTGAAGACACAACAAGAAGTTCAAGAAGAACAACAGCAACAACAAATGATGCAGGCTCAGAACCAAGCTATGGCAGCTGGTGGACAAGAGCTTGCAACAGGGGCCGCTCAAGCTATGATGTCTGAGGCCCAACCCCCCACACAATAAGGCATTTGCAAAATGGCTGAAGAAGAACCAGCACCAGGATCAGATGAGTACAATCAGCTTATGGCTGAGAAGTTCAGAAACCCTGGTGATGAGCCTGACGAAGATCTACTGCCTCTCCAAGAAATGCCTGCTGATGGCATGGAGAAATACTATGATAACGATACAGGAACTTATAACTGGGAAGCACACGCGCGAGAGCTTCTCTTCAACGCGAACGGTCGACCAAAGACCCAAGAAGAGAAAACCGAAGATGCTGAAAAGTCCTCAGAAGAACCAACCCCAGAAGCCGAAGAACAAGAAGTATCAAACATTCTTGTCAAGGCGGGCCTAGATACAGAGGAAATTGGGCAGAAGATTATCGACGATGGTGATCTATCTGCTGAAGACTATGAGGCCCTAAAGAAAGTCGGCATCCCAGAGGAGCTAATTAAGTCCTATGTTCAATCGTATCGTTATCAGTTCGAAGCAGAACGTAAAGCTGCTTTGGAGTACCTTGGTGGCGAAGAGCAGTGGGCTGAGACTATGCAGTGGGCTCAACAAAACCTATCTGAAACAGAGGTTTCCGACTTCAACAACCTTCTATCTACGTCTTCGTGGCGTTTGGCAGCGGATGGTCTAAGGGCCAGGATGTCAGAAACCACAGGCACACGACCAGCCACGCGAGAGCCTAACCTAGTACAAGGCACTCCTGCTGCAATCTCTGGATCTTCAGGATATCGAAGCAAGGCTGAGATGAAAGCAGACATGGCTTCTAAAGAATACGCTGCGTCACCCAGGTTCCGACAAGAGGTTGTACAAAAAATTCAATCAGCCACTTGGGACTTGGACAACTAAACTATCATTCTTCTGCCCTAACGACTAGCTGAGACCCCGATACGTCGGACAATCCCACGAAGTTAACAGAGCAACCCAACCCACTTTTACCTTCAATCTCATTAGGAGAAAATAAATGGCATTAGGTGATGCTTCCTCTCCAGTTCGCTTTGGTAAGGGTGCTTCGTCTCCAGTTGACAATCGGGAATTGTTCCTCAGTGTCTTTGGTGGCGAAGTGCTCACGGCCTTCGACAGCGCAACTGTTACTCTCGACAAGCACTTCATTAAGAATCTTTCTGGTGGTGCTAAATCCTATCGTTTCCCGAAGACTTGGAAGGCGTCGGCTGAATACCATGCGCCGGGTACTGAGCTGCTGGGCAACGATCTTTCGACTGGCGAACAGGTCATCACGGTTGACGACATCCTTGTATCGCACTACGCGATCTCTGATATCGACCGTATCCTGTCTCACTTTGACATGCGTTCCATCGTCTCTAACGAGATGGGCCGAGCGCTTGCTAAGGTGTTCGATCAGAACGTGTTCCGTCAGCTGATCTTGGCGTCCCGTACCGCAGCAGCGTCTCCGTTCCCCGGTGGCATTACTGTTACGGATGCTAACTTGGAGAACGACTCATCTCCTTCTGGTCTTGCGTGGATCGAAGCTATCCGTGAAGCGAATATTTCTCTGTTTAACAACGATGTTCCAGAGGATATGCAGCGGTATTGTGCTGTTCCTGTCGAGATCTTCGACGCGATCAAGTACGCTGTTGACGGTAATGGTCAGTACCTTGTGCTGAACCGTGACTTCCAAGCAGACACCGCAGGCGGTATTGATTCCCGTGCCGAGATGATCAAGATCGACGGTGTGATGGTGGTTAAAAGCCGCAACATGCCGACGACTGATGAATCGTCTACGGCTTCGGTGTTCAGTAAATACCGTGCTAACTACTCGACGACGGTCGGTGTCATGTGGTGCCCACAGGCTATTGCTACTTGCAAGCTTATGGACATCAGCCTTGAGACCGAACGTGACGTTCGTCGCCTTGAAGACTTCTTGGTCTCCAAGCTCTTCGTTGGTCACGGTGTTCTGCGTCCAGAAATGGCCGTAGAGTTCAAACACGCTTAATCTGATTGAGGGGCTGCTTGTAGAAATACAGGTGGCCCCTCAGTTTTTCAGGAGGTACTATGGGTCTAAGTAAGATTGAAGCAGCCAACATCATTCTAGAGTCTATCGGTGAAGCACCCGTTTCGTCTCTTACCTCTGGCCTTCCTGACGCTGAAGCAGCTGAAAGTAAACTGAACGAAATCAACAAGTCCGTCCAAGCTCGTGGGTGGCACCAGAATATTGACTACAATCTTAAGCTAACGCCTAACAACAGCAGCCTTATTTATGTTCCAACGAACTATCTGCGAGTTGATACAACACGAGAAAGTCAGAACATTAATGTTACGGTGAGGAATTACAACAATCGTTTAGCTCTTTATGACATTAAGAAACAGACGTATATCTTTACTGAAAACCTATTTGTAGACGTTGTGTACCTTCTAGAGTTTGAAGATCTTAGCTTAGAACTAAGCACATACATTGCCTATCTAGCAGCTCGTAAGTTCCAAGAGTCCCAAATGCAATCTGTGGCTCTAGATAACTTTACGCGCCGTGCTGAGATGGAAGCCTATGCAGCCTTGTTAGATGCCGAGTCTGAAACAGACGACGCCAACATCTTGACTGATAGTCCTTACGTTGCTTACGCAACCTATCGACATCACGGACTGTACGGGCGATAGAATGGGAACACTTATAGAGCAGTCACTTAAAACTCTATACCAAGGCGTCAGCAGACAACCTGATTCTTTACGGCTTACTGGACAAGTACAGGAAGCTACCAACGTACTAACGTCAGTGATAAGTGGTGGTCTAGAAAGCAGGCCGTCGTCGCGTCATATCTCTAATAACACATTCGCTTACGCAGCCGATAAACCCTGGTGCTATTCATACGTCAGGGACGCTGTAGAGCAGTATATCGTTGTCGTTAAGAGTGGCGACCTGAAGGTCTATGACCTAGCAGGCGTAGAACAAACAGTAACATTCCCTAATGGTAAATCTTATTTAACAAGCACCAATCCATCAGAAGGTTTTTCTGCAACTACCATTGGTGACATAACGGTCATTGGTAATAAAGCAGTCACAGTTGCTATGGCTGATACAGATTATGTAAGCCCTACCAATCGTTCTGCTTTGATAACGTGTAGGACCACCACAACAGGAACTAACGCACTTATTGTTGACAACCTGAATGACACAGCAACAGACGGCATAGAGGTCTGGAGTAAGAACGGCGCTATTGACGGATCTTCTGTTGGCGACGACATTATAACCAATGCTTCATTCACAGGTTTCACAAGTGGTTATCGAAACTTTACGGTAGAGCAGAAACCCAACGACCACGACCTTACTGTGGTACTAACGAACACTGCTGGTCACGAGTTCACAGCTGTTTCTAATGGATCTGACGCCACATATGGCATTAGTGTCTCAAGGCAACTTGTAGATATTCCTGCTGATTCTAACACTCCCGTTACACAGGTATACGCTGACACACGGACCTCTAGGAGTTTGCTGCCTAACTGGGCTCCTGAAGGTTACTATATGTATCTGTCAGCTACTGATACGACTGATGGCTATTGGGTTAAGTTCAGTCAGTCACAAGACGCTTGGATCGAAACGGCCAATCCGTATCAAAACAACGCCTTTGACCTGACGACGATGCCCCACTTCTTGACCCGAACGGCTGATGGTTCGTTCACGTTTGGTCATGGGACTTACGATGCTCGTGATGCTGGAGACACACAGACCGTTCCTAACCCAGACTTTGTGGGCAAACAGATCAAACAGATCACAACGCACCGTAACCGTCTTGTGATTGTGTCGGGTGAAACTGTGTTCTTCTCACGATCACGGGAGTTCTTTAACTTCTGGCGAGAGTACAGTACCCAGGTTCTGGACAGCGACCCCTTTGGTCTACAGGCCTCCAGTGACGATGTGAACGAATTGGTCCATGCGTTCCCCTTCAGGCGATCATTGTTCTTAAGTTCTGACAGGTCTCAGTTTGAGGTGTCTTCAGACCAACAGGCGTTTACGTCAAAGAACGCTGTGATCGATACAGCTACGGCGTACATCACAGAACCCAAGTGTGATCCTGTGGCCCTTGGGAACCGTATGTACTTTGCGGCCAAGAGTGGTCGAGACGCCTTGGTGTTCGAGTATCAGTACAACGACACGTCTCTGTCGACCACAGCTGAAGATATCACGATCCACGCTCTTGGGTACATACCGGCTCCTATCATTCACATAGCGGCTGATAGTGCCAATGAGATGATGTTCTGCATATCCGACTCAGAACGAAACTCTCTGTACATCTACAAGACCTATACGGAACAAGAGCAGAAAGCCCAAAGCGCATGGTCCAAATGGGACTTTGGTACAGGAACGTACATCCACTGGGTTGGTGTTCTTCTAGGCGACATGTACATGTACGTCACCAGGGGCACTGAGACGTTCCTTGAGAAGATAGAACTGAGGTACGAGCTGTCAGACGACAAGCACCCGTACCAAGTGTGCTTAGACCAGACCATCAACGTCCAAGGGACTTATAGTGCAGCAACAGGCCTGACGACCTGGACATCACCCTACCTGCACAACAGTAAGTCTGCTATTGTATTATCAAGCGACTTCCCAGCTGGTCAGGTAGGCGAGAGGCTTACTATGACCTATCCAACGACAACCACCATGACAGCTGTTGGAGACTACTCGGCACACGTTTGTATCTTAGGGACGCCGTTCACCCAAGAAATCCAACTATCCAAGCTGTTTGTTCGAGCAGACGCTGCTGGTAAGATGACCGTTCAGACAGGACGGTTCCAACTTAAGCGTCTTCAGTTTAACTATCAGGACACAGGGTTCTTTAAGATCGAAGTGACACCTGAGTCCCGGCCACAACAGACGTTTACCTTTAACGGCACGGTCATTGGAACTACGTTGGTAGGTGGCTTGGGCATGGAGGCCCTTGGGTCTTTCAAGGTTCCTGTCAGGACTAACGCCAACACGGTGACAATTAAAATCAAAAACGATTCAGAGAAACCCATGATCATTACGTCTATTGATTACACCGGGTTCTTCAATGAACTGACGAGGCAGGAGTAGAATCTATGGGGGATCCAATATCAACTACAGCTTTGGCTGCAATTTCTATAGGAGCTTCTGCCGCATCAACAGCTATGACAGCAGTGTCAGCAGGACAACAAGCCAAGGCAGAGTTTAAAGCAGCAGAGGCACAGCGTAAGGCTGAAGAACAAGAAGCCCTTCGTGGTATAGCACAAGAGCAACAGGAAAGCCTTGATCAACAGTCTGACATTATGCGTAGCTCTCAGAAGGAACTTGGTGCCGTGCAGGCCTCAGAGACTATGCTTTCTCAAACGTCTTTAGGAAGCCTTTTGTACGCTGGTGAATACGATCTAAACGTAGGCCTTGGCCGTGTTGCAGAGCAAGAGACAAGAGACGTTGGCTTTAAGAAATCACAGCAAGCAGCCGCCATCGCAGGGCAAAACACAAGAAACATCCAAGCTTCAGGAAGAGCAGCTGGGCAAATTTCAAAAGCTGTTGGATCAACTCTTCAAACAGCTGTTGGTGTTGGTATGAGTGCTTATGGTGCCGATAAGACACCCGGTAAGGGTAATTCCTCGTTCTTCGCTGACAGCTTTAATTAAGGAAAAAAGCATATGAAACAAGGTAGAACCCCAGGCTATTTTCCTGATCTTAAAGCTGGCACAGGCGTAGGAATACCAGCTCCACGTCAAAACGTGGTTTCTGAAGTACGCGCTGATCCAGGCGCTGGGTCTTTTGCCGCTGGTCTTGCTTCTTTAGCTGACGGTTTCAGTAATTACTTTGCGGAACAAACACAAGTAGAACTGGCTAAGTCCCAGGATAAAGCTAAAAAGCAAGCGGTTATGGATGCCCAACAGGCCTATGAATCAGGAGTGACTTCTGTTTCTTCTGAGATTATGGAAGAGTACAAAGGCACTTACGCAGACACATATTCGTCAGCGCTTGGTTCCTTAACAGCTGCTGACGCCCTGACAGATTTTGCTGCTGTTGTGAAAGGAGCTGGTGTACAGCATTTTGAACTACCAGATGCTATTAAGGAATATAATAAAAAAGAATTTGGGAACGGAACAGGGAACTTTAATTTTGATGCCGAGTACCAAAAAGTATGGACTACTAATACACAAGAACTGACACACAAAAGTACGGTAGCTGCTGCTCAGAAGATCAAAGACACAGCACGGAAAGCTGTGGACAGAACCATAACACTATTTGCACTAGAGACAGGCACTCCTAGTTACTCTGAAATTATGGATCAAGCAGCTAAAATCAGGTCTGTCTATCGTGGGTTCACAGAAGGTGAGGCTCTCTCACACGTCTTTGGTATTTACGGGTTTCAAGCAACACAAAGCATAACAGGCGCTACTAGGTATCTTGCTATGTTGGATCAAAACCTTATTCCAGATCCAAACACGAAGGATGAACAAGGAACACCAGGCGTTACGTCTTTTGCAAAACGATTTCCCCGTCAAGCTATGGATTTACGCACGAAAGCGTTCGCGTCCCTTGCAAAAATTAAGACGTATGAAGGCCAACAAAAGCTAACAGAGCTTAATAATTATGTTAGTTCCTTAACAACAAGCATGGAAAACATTACAAATATTAGCGATGTAAACGATATGGCCGCAAGGTTTACAGCTGCTGGTCTTACGTTAGACTCGCTTAAAAACACATCAGGTGTGACTATACAGGGGTTTCAACTAGCTCAAAATACGTTGAATAAAGCTAAAAAAGAATACGCAACTTTAAGGTCAGGGTATAAGACTGTTGAGCAAATAGCTAATGGTTCTGTTGGAGGCCGGGGCGCTGCTATTGAAGCCTTAAGGTTCATGGAGCCTAAAGAAAAAGATAAAGCTGTTCGTCTTTTCTTAGGTCAAGGTGATCTGTCAGACCCTAAGTTCTTTAACAAGTTCACAAACGCCTTTCGTAATTTTAGTGGACTACAGCAAAAAACCCCACAGCCTTTCCTAGATATAATCAGAGAGCAGTTTAATTCTGGGGATGCAAACGCAATGTCAGGCGTGGTTGCGTTTGCGAAGACCCTAGACAGAGACGGGTCAATTGGTGAAGCAGCTTTTGGTAATGACTCAGAAAACAGGATCTTATACGAGCAAGCAAGGGTAGTTGGTATAAAAGCAGCGCTTAGTTTCCAAAACGATGAAGAATACATGGCGTCTTTAGAAGAAAGTGCTAAGGCCAAAGGTGAATTAGGCAAAGTCTTATACCCAGATGAAAAACCACAAAAAGCAGGTGAAAAACTTGCAGAATGGTACACAAGTGTAGGAAACGCTTTAGACAACCAAACTACCTTTTTTTCAGGTAAGCCTCTTTCACAAAACCTTAAGGACGAAATAAGTAAAGTTGCGCCTATACTTAAGGCACGACTAGAAGCAGGCGGCCAATCTGTATCATTAGACGCTGTTAAAGAGGCAGTTGTTGAATACTTCCAGCCAAGAGTGCTGGTTGGCGAAGAGACCGTGATGCTTGCGCTACCAGTTTCTCAAAGGGTTCATGCAGGGACTGGACCGACTGGAAGCCGCGAGATGCCTGATGGGTACAACAGGGGCTCTGATCTTAAGTTTCAGAACGCCTACATTGGGACGAATGTTAAACCGGCAACCACAGACGATCCCCAAGACACATATGGGAACATGATCGAAAGCGTTAAGAACATGCCGATTCCTGGTGTCGATGGAGACGACTTATCAGTTACTATAGGAACAGGAGCACGAACGGGCTTTGGTGTCATTAGGTCCAGTAAGAACTTTGGTGCGCCTATTATGTTTAACGCAGGTGAGGTGATCAAAAAACCAAAGGGACAAGCGGCAACGCGTTTTTCTGTAAACCTTGAATACAGAGAAGGATACACGTTCACTGGTGATTATTTAAAAGACCAAGCGTTTGTTAAAGACGTTTTAGGTTCTCAGTACCAACTGTTGCCTACAGGTCGTGGGTCATATCAGTTGGTTATCTTGCCGTTCTTTAAGGACATTGAGCCTATGGAAGTCAGGGGCAAAGCGCCGCTTGGTGGCCAAGAGCTTCGTAGAGCAACTCTAAAGTCTATTTCTGGAGCCCAAATTCCATTAGTGGCTCCTAGAGGAGAACAAGCTGGGGAAGGGATGACACCATGACCGAGGAAACTAAAGAGCAACCTAAAGGCCTGATCGATAAGTTTATGGATCTATATGCTCCACTTGCTCAGCAAGACGCATCACTCTCTCCAGAAGATTATGCACAAGATTACAGAGAGAAACAGAACTATGTACTTAAGCAACTTGGGCTCATTTCGCCAACGTCAGGCGTAACGACACCTGAGAACACACGCTCTGCTGAAGACATCATTATGAGAAACGGCTCTCAAGACCAACCGACTATGGATACTGTAGAGCAGTACGTTAACAACAGGGTCAACTATAACCCTGAGCTTGGCCCTGTGCCCGTCAAAGATCCTAATGATCCTGATGAATACAGGCGTAACCAGATGTTAGAGATGATGGAGATAAACCGGATGTTTGATGGTCTTCTACAAGCTGACGACTTTGCCCTTCCGACAATCAATGTCGATCAGCGATCTGCGTACACAAGCCACCTGCTTAGTGTGGTTCATGGTGACAGAGAAGCGCTTGCTAAGAAGCTTGTGTCTAAAGATCTTAAGGCACTAGAGGGTCTAGACGAGGTTAATGCGTTCTATGCGGGCTTTGATAAAAATGCTGTTCAGGCAGAATCAACTGGTTCAGTTGCTTTAAACAGTGACTTTATATCGGCGTTAAGAAGCAGTGAATCTAGTGGTAGAACCAGTGAAGAATATAAAGATAAAAAAGGTGATAGGTTTGTTGGGTTAGATCAAGTTGGTTCTCCTAGACTAAAAGACTTTAACAAAGCAACAGGGAATAACTACACACAGAATGAGCTTAAAGCAGACGCTACAAAGCAAGACGAAGTAGCTTCTTGGCATTATAACAACCACGCTGATAATATCAAAAAAGAAGGGTTAGACAGGTTCATAGGGCAAATTGATCCTAAGTCTGGTGCTGAAATAACACTATCAGGCATGTTGGCGGTTGCTCATCTAGGTGGTTTCACAGGACTGCAAAAGTATTTAACTGATGAGACATACAATCCTAAAGACGAGTTAAAGACAGACCTTTCAAAGTACATGAAAGATTTTTCAGGGCTAAGTGTTGAAGGTGAATCCTCTGGTCCAGACCTCGACTCAGAAGGCCGTCCGTTCCTACGTCCTGAGGTAGGCGCTGAGGTTACTCAAGGCAGTATGCTAGGTTCTGTGTTTGAGGCCGGTAAGCAAGCCTTACAAGCTATTGGTGTTGATGAAGAAACAGGTAAGCGTGTGCTTGATCAACTATCGGAAGCGGGAGTTCTTATAAAAGAGGAAGTCTCAGACCTTGTCTCTGGTAAACCCTCTATGCCCTTACCACCGCGTAGGCCTGAGTTTCTTGGAGGTCTTCCAGAAGCACAGGCTAAAAAGATACGTACAGAAGAAAGTTATAAAAAACTTAATATAGAAGAAATAGCTAACGATCCAGCAGCTAATGAGGCCATGAACGAAGCTGTTGCAATAGCTTCTGGGGCTGGAACAGCTAGGAGAAACCCCTTGGGTGCGATTATAACTGAGTGGTTTGGTGTCAGTGAAAATAATAAGGTAGGACGGGATACTCTTAAAGCAGTGTTTAAAAGTGCTATTCCTTCTACAGATTGGGAAAACGTAGATTTAACTGACTTTGCTTGGTGTACCGCAGCACTGTCTGCAATTCTGTATGACACCAATAATTTAGCTGATAATCAACCTAGCTTGGCTAGTGATGACGAGCCTCGCTACCTTCAACGAAACCTCAGACGTGTTGGTCTTAGGATTGAGTCTGACAGAAACAAGGCGTTAGCCTATTCTACGGTAGGGACAGCGCTTCCTCTTACCAAAGAGACCCCCTCTTTCAGTTCTTTAAGCAATGAAAAAATACCTGAGAAAATTCCAGATAACACACCTGTTGGGTCTCTTGTTGTGTTTTCTTGGGGGATGAATGAAAAAGGTAAAGAAGGACAAGGGCACACAGCACTCTACACTGGCAGACAGCAGATGAAAAGCAGTGATAGAAGTAAATTAATCTTTGGAAATAATAAGAAAGTTCCTCACATTCTAGTTGCAGGAGGAAACCAAGGAAATCAACTAAAACTAAGCTGGTTCCCTGCCGCTGACGTAAGAGATTTGCGGAAACTCAAAAACATTCCAGACATGACTAGGGAAGAAATCAACCTTCTAAACAGACTTACAAAAGCTGAGGGTGCCGAGCGTAATGTTACGTTCCCTGAAGGTTATGACAAAATCCTGCCGCCCCGTAGGCCTGAGTCTATGGAGTAGAGCATGGGTGGTTTACCTTTAGAACTAATAACCATGCTGGGCTCAAGCCTGATGTCTGGCGTCATGACCCTATGGGGCCAAAGTGCTAAAGCTAAACAAGAGGCCTTCCAACGCTCCATCGATGGACTTGCGGCACAAACGAAAGCTACAGACGTAGCGCGCCGCTATGAGAACAAAGGGTTCCAAGTCACACGTCGTATCATCGCCCTGTCAGCTGTAGGCGCTGTGATCGTATGGCCCAAGGTCGTTCCGGTCTTTTGGCCTGAGATCCCTGTGACCGTAGGGTACACAGAGTGGCACCCTGGCTTCTTGTTCTTCTCAGGACAAGAGGAAACAGTGTGGCGCGCAATGAGCGGATTGATCCTAACGCCGCTAGATACTCATCTCCTTAGCGCCATCGTCGGTATGTACTTTGGTGCTTCAATGGTTAAGAACGCGAGGTAGTCTAATAAAAATGGCTGAAGATACTCCTTTTGTACCAACACTGACTCCAGAGCAACAGCAGACTTCTCGATTTTTAAGTGAACAGTTTGATACATTCAACGCTAATCTAGAGCAGACCCCAAACTCTATAGAAACAGCTGGTGCCTTTTTGACACAAGAAACCATCGTCGGCAGTATGCTTGAGTATGGTCTTAAAAAAGACAGACACGCAGGCAATTATGTAATAGACAAAAGCTTTAACCCTTTGGCCTATGCGGCACAGCGTGAAGAAGAGTATTCCGACATTCTTCCGTTTATCCGTAGCAGCGACTTCAATGACGTGTGGTCTGAACAACAGTTCAAAGACCGAGCTGCGCGATACCGCAGGGAAGCCGAGATCCGAAAGACAATGGAACAAGGCACCACTCTTGGTACTGTTCTTGGGATGGGCCTGTCCTTCTTTGATCTTACGACCTTAATTCCTGTCTTTGGCCTTGGGTCTAAAGTTACCGCAGCTGGTAAAGCTGTGCGACTAGGGGCTTATGGTGCGGGTGTAACTGCTGGTCAAGAGGCTGTACTACAAAGCCTTCAGGACCAACGGACCATGAAGGAGTCCATATATGGCATAGCAGCTGGTGGTCTCTTTGGCGGCACTCTGGGCGCTATGTCTGGTGTCCTCAGTAAACAACACGTTCTACACCCAGAGAACCCTAATAATCCGTTCGACGATGGCGCTCCTCCTAATGTTGTCTTAGGACGACCTGGAGACGCTGATGGAGACGCTGTATCAATAAGGCAAGAGAAACAGCCTGATGGTACTTTCAAGACAGTGTACTACAAGCTGGGAGACGATCCTCAGAACACAGCGTACTCTGAAGGCCCAAGCACAGCTGGTGCTGCTCAGGTTAAAGCTGGAGAGGCACCTAAAGTTCTAAACATAGGACGTTTTGGTCGAGTGTTAGCTAAAGCTATTCCAAAGCTTCGTATGCTTCTGTCTCCGATTAGCGGAGTACGAGCCACAATGCAAAAACTATCAGACACAGGGGGCGTTATCCTTGAGTCTATGGGTACGGGCGGTTCCCCAGGAAGGACAGCCACTGATGTAAAAGCATTCCTTGAGCTTCGTCACACAGAGTTTGCAGTAGGCGTTAAGCAAAAAGCTGTTGCCTTGGTTGCCAAGATAGGCGGTACTTCGACCCGTGCGGGAATGACGCTTCAGGAAGCGAAGACTGACGCTCTAAGGTTTGTGGAAGATGTAGGAAAGGTCGTCACAGGCGAACAGCGTAAAAAGATATACATCAAGGACGATGGACACTTAGAAGAAGAAGAGATCGCTGCGTTAGTTCGTATGACAGCAATGCGATACAACGATGCTAACCCTATCTCAAAACTAAATGTAGATAAGCTTGAGGAACGGTTTGGTGTCGATAACACTAAGACCATCTTGGCTGCGGCAAAGGACATGGCTGATGATGTACACGCCTATAACAAAAAGATGGAACAGCTCCTACGCGACACGCTTGAGGTTCCTGACGATCAGCTCTTAGGCAAAGACTATGTCATGGCTCACATCTATCTTAGGGACGCTGTGGCTGCTGATCGTGCTGGCTTTGAAGAGATACTGCTTCGTAAGCTTCTGGATGATCCAACGGAAGATTTTCTAAACGACATTGACGGCTTTGGTGGGGCCATTACGCCTGACGAGTTTGCAGCTCTAGGCAAACAAGACATCACCATCAACGGTGTTGACTACACTACCAAGACAGGACTGGCAGCAAAGGTTGATATTCTTGAGTCTTGGTCTGGAGACGTGTACGAGCGTGCTCTTCTAGA
>OJDN01000148.1_pt1 | contig 27116 bp, 20 predicted proteins | sample 1592731 | NCBI WGS metagenome assembly OJDN01 (sample SAMN05416881, study PRJEB24817) | seawater metagenome | isolation source: Sea water | place: Canada:Atlantic | collected 2013-11
CTACACACTGCATATCGTCGGCAGCGTCAGATGTGTATAAGAGACAGAAATTATATATTGTGTCAAATTTTTAGAAAACATTCTTATTTCTTCTGCAAAATGTGAAAATGATTTCTATTTAAGATTTACTAAGTATTACTTTAAAAATTATAAACATTAAATCAAAAAGCGCAAACAAATGTTTGCGCTTTTTGATTATGCTTTACTTTTATAACAAGATTTATAAATTTCTTCATAGACAGGCAATATACTTTCTAATGTAAATTGTTTGGTATGTTTTTTTGCATTTTCCTTAAATACCTCTAAAGTAGCAGCTTCTTTTGCAATCAAAATTGCATTTTTAGCCATGTCTGCAACATCCCCTAAGTCGCTTAAAAAGCCTGTTTTTCCATGAATATTTACCTCTGGCAAACCTCCTGTATTTGTAGAAATCACCGCACTCCCTGCTGCCATTGCCTCTAATGCTGCCAAACCAAAACTTTCTGTTTGAGATGGTAATAGAAAAACATCTGTATAACATAATATCTTAGCCACTTCTGTACTGTTCCCTAGAAAAAAAACATCATCAACTAAGTTTAATTCTTTTACCAAGTTTTCTGCTTTTGCTCTCTCTGGTCCTTCACCAATCATTAATAATTTAGCAGGAATCTCTTTTCTTACTGCACTAAAAATTTTAACTACGTCTTCTACTCTTTTTACAGGTCTAAAGTTACTTACGTGTGTAAAAATTCTCTCATGCGGTTTTGCCAGTGCTATTCTTTTACACTCTTCTTTTTGAGCATTGTCGTATTTTTTTGCATCAATAAAATTATAAATTACTTTAATATCTTTTGTAATATTAAATAACTTATTGGTAGTCTCTTTTAAGTTATTAGAAACTACGGTTACAACGTCAGAGTTATTTATACTAAATTCTACAGCAGACTTATAGGTTGGGTGACTGCCAACTAAAGTAATATCTGTACCATGCAATGTAGTTACTACTCTTACATCTAAACCCTTCTCTTTTAACATTTGCTTTGCCATATATGCGGCATACGCATGCGGTATGGCATAATGCACGTGCAGTACTTCTAAGCTATATTTTCTAACTACTTCTACCATTTTTGTAGAAAGTGCTAATTCATAAGGCTGATATTCAAAAAGTGGATACTCTTCAATTACAACTTGATGAAAATGTAGATTATGGGATAAAAAGTCTAAACGAACTGGCTGGTTATATGTAATAAAATGAACTTCATGCCCCTTATCTGCCAAAGCCATTCCTAACTCTGTTGCTACTACTCCACTTCCACCAAATGTTGGATAACATACAATACCTATTTTCATGCAATTATTGAAATATTAAATTATTTAAAGATTGAAAAAATAAAAAAATTATGCGTCTACTTCCTTAGTGGTAAATATAAAAGTATTCTTACAATTTAACTCAAAATAAAAGCATAAAAAAAGCTTTTCAATTTAATTGAAAAGCTTTTTTTAATATATAAACTTTGAAGTACTTTTTAATAATCTCCTAAAGTTACCGGGTTTTGAGATAAAGCGCTTTCTAACTGAACATCACTTGGCGCCTTTCCGTGCCATGCGTGTGTATGCATCATAAAATCTACACCGTTACCCATTTCTGTATGTAATAAAATACAAACAGGCTTTCCTTTTCCTGTTAATGATTTTGCTTTCGCTAATCCCGCTAATACGGAATCAATGTCGTTTCCTTTTTCTACATCTAAAACGTCCCAACCAAAAGCTTCAAATTTTGCTCTAATGCTTCCCATTGGCAGTACATCATCTGTAGCACCATCAATCTGCTTTCCGTTTAAATCTATTGTTGCAATTAAATTATCAACATTTTTTGCTGATGCATACATAATTGCTTCCCAGTTCTGCCCTTCTTGCAATTCACCATCACCATGTAAAGTATATACTATTTTATTGTCTCCATTTAATTTTTTAGCTTGTGCTGTTCCCAAACCTACAGACATTCCTTGTCCTAAAGAACCAGAAGCAATTCTTACTCCAGGCAAACCTTCATGCGTTGTTGGGTGTCCTTGTAATCTAGAATCTAACAATCTAAACGTTGCTAATTCTGCTACAGGAAAAAAGCCACTATGAGCCAAAACACTGTAAAAAACAGGAGATATATGTCCGTTTGATAAAAAGAATACATCCTCGTTATTTCCATCCATAGAAAACTCAGTAGAATATTCCATTACTTCTTGATATAAACAAGTAATAAACTCAGCACATCCTAAAGAACCCCCTGGATGTCCAGAATTTACTTTGTGCACCATTCTTAAAATGTCTCTACGAACTTGTTGCGTAAAATCTTGTAATTTTTGTGTTGTTGGCATTTTGTTATTTTAATTTTATAAAGGCAAAAATACAAAAGTGAATGCTTTTGTATTTGTTTTCTACTATATTTATTTATCTTTTATTAACAGAGTTGTTACTATGTCTTTTGTTTCTTTTTCTTGGCAGCTGGAAAAAGGACATTATTTAGTATTAAACGGTATCCAGGTGAGGTTGGATGCAGATCTAACTCTGTTTTTGGATCACCAATTCTGTGCGTATAATCTTCCGGGTCATGGCCACCATAAAAAGTAAACATTCCTTTTCCTTTAGTACCGTGAATGTAACGTGCTTCTCTATTCACTTGATTTTCCCCTAAAACCAAAACATTACTTTTTATTGTGCTTCTATCAAAAGAGGTTGTTTGTCCCATAAAACCTTTTACTAAAGTAGTATGGTTTTGAGTTAACATGGTGGGTACAGGATCCCATTTTGCAGAAAACTCTACTAAAGAAAAGTAATCTGACGTTTTAGGGATTTTTCGTTTCCTTGTCATATCTATCGTTGAAAACTCATATGTAACAGGGTTTCTAATCAATTGATAATTTTTAAAAGCGAATGTTCTATTAAAGTTTATCTGTGATTGATAGTTTATAGTTGTTGCATCTCCATCGAACATTGCTTCTGCAATATCGATACCCTCTGCAGATAAAGCAATGTCAAAACTATCTGTTGCAGAACACATAGCGAACATAAAACCACCACCAATTACATAATCTCTAATCTTTTTAGCAACCGCTAATTTTTCTTGTGATACTTTATTGTACCCCAATTCCGTTGCTAATTTTTCAGACCTTAATTTACTTTCTATATACCAAGGTGTTGTTTTAAAAGAACCATAAAATCGACCATATTGACCTGTAAAATCTTCATGATGCAAATGCAACCATTCATATATTAGTAGTTTATCTTCTAACACTTCTTTGTCATAAATAATATCGAACGGAATTTCTGCGTAGGTTAACACCATTGTTACAGCATCATCCCAAGGCATTTTATCTTTTGGAGAATAAACTGCTATTTTTGGTGCTTTCTCTAGTGTTACTGCATCTTGATTTGAAGAGGGTGCAGCAATTTCCTGCAATATTAATTGTGCTTTTGCATCAGAAATTATTTGATACGAAACACCACGAATTTTACATTCCTTTTCTATTAATTTATTATTTTCTATTAGAAATGCACCTCCATCATAATTTAACAACCATTTCGATTTTATATCTACTTCTAATGCAAAATAAACAATACCATATGCTTTTAAATGATTTTTCTGATTGTCATTGCTCATTGGAACGTATATAAAAGATGCCCAAATTGCGTTTGAAATGAAGAGAAATATTAGTGTTGGAAGGAGTTTTTTCATACTTAAAAACTAAAATACACAATTACTTTGAGGCAATTGTGTATTTCTATCATTTTATAAATTGATTCCTATTTAAAAAGGAACACCATCATCACCAAAAGCATCTTTCGGCTCAATTCTTTGATCTGGAAAAACATCATCAGGAAAATCTGCATTCATAGAGGATTGAAATTCTGAACTAAAGCCTTCTTCTAAATCGGAGAATTTGGCCAAATGTCCTGTAAACTTTAATCGAATATTATCTAAACCACCATTTCTATGTTTTGCAACAATAAACTCTCCTTGTCCTTCACATGGCGTGTGCTCATCGTCATCCCATTCTGTCATTCCGTAATATTCTGGTCTAAAAATAAACGACACAATATCTGCATCTTGCTCAATTGCACCAGATTCACGTAAATCTGAAAGTAAAGGTCTTTTACTACCCCCACGGGTTTCTACCGCACGAGATAATTGAGAAAGTGCAATTACAGGAACCTCTAATTCTTTTGCCAATGCTTTTAAATTCCTAGAAATCATAGAGATTTCTTGTTCACGATTTCCTCCTGCTTTTCCTCCGGCGGTCATTAATTGTAAATAATCAATTACAATAATTTTTACGCCGTGTTGCGAAACCAAACGTCTTGCTTTTGCCCGCAAGTCGAACACAGAAAGAGACGGCGTATCATCAATAAAAATAGGTGCATCAGATAATTTCTTAACCTTTACATTTAATTGCTCCCATTCATGTGGTTCTAAATTTCCTTTTCTTAATTTTTCTGAGGTCAAGCCCGTTTCAGATGATATCATACGGGTTATTAACTGCACAGAAGACATCTCTAATGAAAAGACGGCTACACCATGTCCAAAATCAATTGCCATATTTTTTGCCATCGAAATTACAAAGGCTGTTTTTCCCATACCAGGACGAGCCGCAATAATTACTAAATCGGATGGCTGCCAACCAGAAGTTAGTGCATCTAATTTAGTGAAACCAGTTTGTAAGCCAGACATTCCCTCAGAATTACCTATTTCTTGAATCTTTGCTAATGCTTGTTTTACAAGAGAGCCTGCTTGTTCAGAACTCTTTTTTAAATTTCCTTGTGTAACCTCAAAAAGTTTTGCTTCTGCGTCATCTAATAACTCGAAAACGTCGGTACTCTCGTCATATGCGTTTTCTATAATTTCACTTGAAATAGAAATTAATTTACGTTGAATGTATTTTTGAAGTATAATTCTAGCATGAAACTCAATATGTGCAGAGGAAGCTACTTTTTGAGTTAGACGGATCAAATATAAATCGCCCCCTACAAAGTCTAACTTTCCGTTTTTTCTTAAAAGATTAGAAACCGTTAAAAGGTCAATTGGTTCAGAATTTTGAAACAATTCATAAATAGCCGCATAGACCTCGTTATGTTTTTGGTCATAGAAAGCATCGGCACTTAAGACATCAATTACATCATCAATTCCTTTTTTGTCAATCATCATTGCACCCAAGACTGCTTCTTCCAATTCCACTGCTTGTGGCGGAATCTTTCCTTTCTCAAGACTAATAATCCTGCTCTTGTCTATCTTTTTACCTCCGATATCTTTCGTTTTCTCCATTATTACAAATGTACTTTTTTACTTGGTTTCTCTTTGCTAAAATGACACTTAAATTTGTAAACAATTTTTGTAAACTAAATTGTTATTATCTTGTTAATAACCCGTCAACTTCTATTTTAAAATGTTATTTTTATCGGAATGAAAATAAATAAGAAACATCTTTTAAGTACCATTTTTCTTCCCATACAGTTTATTTTGGTGCAATTAGCAGCTAAAAATCCTGCCTTTATAGAAGATTATTATTCAAATGGAATCTACCCAAATATCGCTGCTTTTTTAAGAATTATTTTTGGTTGGATTCCTTTTTCTGTGGGAGATCTATTAATTGCTTTCCTATTATTTATTTTTATTCGTTTTTTCTGTAGGTTAATACAAGCAAGATTTCGAAATGCTCTTCCAAAAATCATTCACTTTACAGCAATTTTATCTTTGGTCTATTTTTGTTTTTATCTTTTCTGGGGATTGAACTATTATAGAAAACCCTTAGTCGAAAGTCTAGCATATCAGCAAAAAGAATATAGCACTGCACAGCTTCAAAAAGTTACAGAAACTATTATTCAAAAACTGAATTATTATCAACTAGAAATTACTAAAAACGATACTATAAAGGTAGAAAACAAGTATTCACAAAATAAAATGTATAGGTTAGCAATTAATGGATATACTCATTTAGAAGCAGACTTCCCACAGTTAAAATACCAATACAAATCGGTTAAAAGTTCTTTAATGAGTTTGCTACAAACCTATATCGGAACCGGTGGATATCTAAATCCATTGACTGGTGAAGCCCAGGTAAACGACCGGATTCCAAAAACAGGTTACCCAACAACCATTTGTCATGAAATGGCACACCAAATAGGGTTCGCAGCAGAAAATGAGGCTAATTTTGTTGGTTTTATAGCCGCGAATTATAATGATGACGTTTTCTTTAAATATGCCAGCTATCGAATGGCGTTTGGATATTGTATTTCAGAACTTAAAAAGCGCGACCGCAAACTAACAAAAGAACTTTGGAAAACACTTCATATAGGCGTTGGAAAAGATTTTAACGCTAGTTATCAGTTTTGGCGAAACTACAAAAACCCCTTTGAACCGCTTGTAAAAAAAGGTTATAATGCTTATTTAAAGGCCAATAAACAAGATAAAGGCATTGCTTCCTACAGTGATGTAGTAAATTTATTTATTCATTATTTTGAAAACTTAGAAGATATCTAGCTTTCTTAAAATTATGTTAAAATAATTTCTTTTAACAATTTACAAATTGGTTCTAATTAAATTTATAGTTACTAATCCAAATAACCTATTACAACTTATGAGAAAACTACTCTTATTTTGCTTTTTTTTGTTGACAATTTCTTTGCATTCGCAAGATTATTTTCCAACAGATTCAGGAGTAAAAACCACAGAAAACACCTTAATAGCATTTACCAATGCTACTATTTATGTAACACCAGAAGAGGTGCTTAAAAAAGGAACTTTACTAATAAAAGATGGTAAAGTAGTGCAGGTTGGTAAAAATGTAAAAATTCCTAAAGGGGCAAAAATTGTTAACCTTTTAGGAAAAACAGTATATCCTTCTTTTATAGATTTGTACTCAGATTTTGGAATTAAAAAACCAAAATCTGCTATTCGTAGATCTAGAATAGCACAATATAATGCTTCTCGAGAAGGGTATTATTGGAATGATCATATTAGACCCGATGTAAATCCTATAAAAGATTTTTCTTTTGATACTAAAAAAGCAAAAGAACTTTTAAATGCAGGCTTCGGAGTTGTAAATACGCACATGCAAGATGGAATTATTCGTGGAAATGGATTACTAATTGCATTGAACCCCAACGCCTCAAACGCTTACAGAATCTTAGATGCAAAATCTGCACAATACTTATCTTTTTCTAAAAGTGCATTATCTAAACAAGCGTATCCTAGTTCTAGAATGGGTGCAATGGCTTTACTAAGACAAACATACAATGACGCTACTTGGCATGCAGGCGGTAACATGAAGAATACAGACTTAGCATTAGAAGCTTTAAATGAGAATAAAAACTTGACTCAAATTTTTGAAACTGGGAACTTATTAGATGCTTTAAGAGCAGATAAGGTTGGTGATGAATTCGGAATTCAATATACTATAGTAGGTTCTGGAGATGAGTTTGAACGCATAAGCGATATAAAAAGTACCAATGCCAACTTTATCATTCCTATTAATTTTAGTAAAGCATTTGATGTTTCGAATCCGCTTTTAGCGCAACAAATTTCTTTAAGAGATATGCGTAAATGGAATCAAGAACCGTCTAACTTAAAAGTATTGTCAGAAAACGGTGTTAATTTTGCATTGACTGCAAGTTCTTTAAAATCTGTAAAAACGTTTCATACTAATTTACAGAAAGCTATAAAATATGGCTTTAATAAAGAGAAAGCTTTGGCATCTTTAACAACCATCCCTGCTAATATTATTGGAAATACTGCTATCGGAAATTTAAATGCTGGTAGTTACGCAAACTTTATAGTTACTTCTGGAGACGTTTTTGATGCAAAAACGACCATCTATGAAAACTGGGTACAAGGCGCTAAAAACGTAGTAAACGATATGACCATCAAAGACATTACAGGAAACTACATGTTGTATGTGAATACTCAAAATTACGATTTAACCATTACTGGTAAAGGTTCAAAACAAACGGCGACTGTTAAAATAGGTGACAAAAAAGTAAATGCTAAATTTTCTTTTATAAACGAATGGATTTCTATTACATTAAATGAAGACAGCATATATACTAGAATTCTAGGTAAGGTTATAAATGCGTCTAACGTAATGGAAGGAACTGCATATGACACCCAAGGAAATGAAACTATGTGGTCTGCCAGTAAGAAAGTGAAAAAAAACATTAAGAAAAAAGATAGCAAGAAAAAAAAGGAAGAAGAGGCTATTGTTGTGCTTCCTGTTAGTTACCCTAACATTGGCTTTGGAAATTACACCATGCCAAAAACAGAAACTATATTAATAAAGAATGTTACCGTTTGGACGAGTGAAGCTGATGGTATTTTAAATAATACAGACGTATTACTAAAAGATGGTAAAATTGCTGCCATTGGAAACAATTTAAAAGCGAGAAGAGCAATAGAAATAGACGGCACAGGAAAACATTTAACTGCGGGTATTGTAGATGAGCATTCACATATTGCAGCTTCTGCTATTAATGAAGGTGCACAAAATTCATCTGCAGAAGTTACCATAGAAGATGTTGTAGACCCTAACGATATTAATATTTACAGAAACCTTTCTGGTGGAACTACTTCTGCGCAAATATTGCATGGTTCTGCAAATCCTATTGGCGGACGTTCTGCAATTATCAAATTAAAATGGGGAGAGAATGCAGCGAATATGATTTATGATGATTCTCCAAAATTCATAAAATTTGCTTTGGGTGAAAATGTAAAACAATCTAGAAGTCCTAACGGAACGCGTTTTCCGCAAACAAGAATGGGTGTAGAGCAAATGTTTGTAGATTATTTTACAAGAGCGCAAGAATATGAAGTGTTAAAGAAAAGTGGAAAACCATACAGGAAAGACGATGAAATGGAAACCTTAGTGGAAATTTTAAACGGAGAACGTTTTATTTCTTGCCACTCTTATGTGCAATCAGAAATTAACATGTTAATGAAAGTTGCAGAGAGATTCAATTTTAGAATAAACACCTTCACGCACATTTTAGAAGGCTATAAAGTAGCAGATAAAATGGCGAAACATGGTGTTGGTGGTTCTACGTTCTCAGATTGGTGGGCGTATAAATATGAAGTAAATGACGCCATTCCTTTTAACGCTTCAATTATGCACAATGCTGGCGTTACGGTAGCTATTAATTCAGATGATAGAGAAATGTCTAGACGTCTAAATCAAGAAGCAGCAAAAACAATGAAGTATGGCGGAATGTCTGAACTAGAAGCTTGGAAAACAGTAACCATTAATCCTGCTAAATTATTACATATAGATAATAAAGTGGGCAGTATTAAAGAAGGAAAAGATGCAGACGTTGTTCTATGGAGCCAGCATCCGATGTCTATTTATGCAAAAGTAGAAAAGACTATTGTAGATGGTAAAGTTTTGTTTGACATTGCAGAAGACTTGAAAAAACGTACGGCAATTAAAGAAGAAAAAAGCCAATTAATTACCATGATGTTAAAGGAAAAAATGAAAGGCAGTAAAACAAAAGCTCCTATGAAAAGAGAAGATAGAAACTTTCACTGTGATACTTTAGAAACACTTAAAAACTAAAAATGATGAAAAAAATAATATATAGTTTGCTGTTCTTCTTTTTAGTAGGAAATAGCATCGCACAACAAACACCGGCCAAAGCACAAATTACAGGTTTCTCTATTGAAGGAGCAACGGCACACATAGGAGATGGAACCGTAATTAAAAATTCTTTAATTATGTTTGCGAACGGTACAATTAATTTTATTGGCAGCGCAATGACAAAAATTGCAAGACAAGGAACCGTAATAAATGCCAAAGGAAAACATGTATATCCTGGTTTTATTGCTGCCAATGCTACGCTAGGATTGGTAGAGATAGATGCTGTAAAAGCAACGGATGATAAAGATGAAATTGGTATTATGAATCCGCATATTAGAAGTTTAATAGCCTATAATGCAGAAAGTAAAGTGGTAGAGTCTATGAGACCTAACGGCGTTTTAATGGCACAGATAACCCCAAGAGGCGGCACCATTTCTGGTACTTCTTCTATTGTACAATTAGATGCTTGGAACTGGGAAGATGCAAGCATACATGCAGATGATGCCATTCATATGAATTGGCCATCTAGCTTTATTTCTGGTAAATGGTGGTTGGGAGAAGATCCTGCTTTAAAACCAGATGCTAAATATGCTGATAAGATTGGAAGTATAAAAACCTATTTTATGAATGCTAAAAATTATTTAGAGGGTACACAAACAAAAACACATTTGCCATATCAATCTACAGCAGGCTTATTTAAAGGTTCTAAAAAGCTTTTTCTTCATGTAAACGGTCAAAAAGAAATTACAGATGCTATTACAATCTCTAAGGAATTAGGAATTAACAACTTGGTAATTGTAAATGGAGCACATGCAGACAAAGTAGTTAGTTTATTGGTTAAAAATAACATTCCTGTTGTTTTAGACAGACCGCATAGAAATCCGAATAATGAAGATGATTCTTATGATGCTACGTATACCATTGCAAAAACACTAATAGACAAAGGTGTTTTAGTTAGTTTGGGTATGGAAGGCCAAATGGAACGTATGAACACTAGAAACCTACCTTTTTATGCCGGTACATTTGCTGCCTTTGGTTTAGATAAAGAAGTTGCCTTGCAGTTAATTACTTTAAATACAGCCAAGGTTTTAGGAATTGATGCTTTTACAGGCTCTTTAGCAGTTGGTAAAGATGCTACGTTATTTATTTCTCAAGGAGACGCTTTAGAAATGCGTGGTAATATTTTAACAGAAGCATTTATTCAAGGTAGAAAAATTAGTTTAGAAACGCACCAAACAAAACTTTGGAGACGGTATTCTGATAAATATAAAACAAAGTAAAATTTGTTTATAAATTAAAAAAGGCTCGCTTCTATAGTTTTAGATTAGCGAGCCTTTTTTGTTGTTCTAAAAATTGATGTACAGCCCTCTTTTTAGAATACCTATATTTAGGTATATTTGCAACAATGAAAGAAATTACCAGTATTCAAAATTCGTATATTAAAGAACTCTTAAAACTTCAAGAAAAATCTCGGGAACGTAAAAAAAAGGGACTTTTTATTATTGAAGGAAAAAGAGAAATCTCTCTGGCAATTTCTGCTAATTATGAATTTGACACTATTTTATATTTTGAAGACCTAATTTCTGAACAAGATATATTACACCTCTTTAATACCAACGTTAACAGAATTCTTATCTCTAAAGAAGTCTATCAAAAATTAGCTTATAGAGATTCTACTGAAGGTATTATTGCCGTTACAAAAGCAAAAGATTTCTCACTAGAAAATATCAAATTTGAAACAGAAACACCTTTAATTTTGGTGGCAGAAGGTGTAGAAAAACCAGGAAATATTGGGGCTCTTTTAAGAACTGCAGATGCCGCAAATGTAGCAGCCGTTTTTATTGCAAACCCTAAAAGCGATTTGTACAATGCTAATATTATAAGGTCTAGTGTAGGCTGTGTGTTTACCAATCAGATTGCGGTAGGTTCTTCAGAGGAAATCGTAGCATTTCTTGCAGAAAAGAAGATACAGATGTACGCTACCACCTTGCAAAACTCTAACGAATATCACAAAGAAAATTATACTGCAGCTACTGCCATTGTGGTTGGTACAGAGGCAACCGGTTTAACAACCGTTTTTAGAGAAGAAGCAACACAAAATATAAATATACCAATGCAAGGTCAAATAGATTCTATGAATGTTTCTGTGGCGGCTGCAATTGTTTTATTTGAAGCAAAAAGACAAAGAGCATTTAAAATATAAGCATGAAAATATTAGGGATAGACATTGGTGGCACTGGAATTAAAGGTGCAGTTGTAAATACAAAAACAGGTGAATTGTTAACCGAAAGGTTTAGAATTCCAACCCCGCAACCTGCAACACCAGAAGCCGTTGCCAATGTTGTAAAGGAAATGATTGCATATTTTAATTGGAAAAAAGCCGTAGGCTGTAGTTTTCCTACTACTATAGTAAATGGTAAATGTATTCATTCTGGAAACCTAAGTCCAGATTGGTTAGATGTGCGCGTAGACAAACTTTTTAAAAAAGTATGTAAACTACCATTTTTTATAAGTAATGATGCAGATTTAGCAGGTTTAGCCGAAGTAAGTTTGGGCGCCGCTAAAAAGGAAAAAGGTGTGGTAATTGTAGTTACAATTGGCACAGGAATTGGCTCTGGTCTCTTTTTTAACGGAAAATTAATTCCTAATTTAGAGATTGGTAAAATGTTGCATACCAATGGCGAAATTATTGAGTTTCACACTGCAGACTCTGCTAGAAAAAGAGAGGATTTATCATTGGAAGCTTGGGCAAAAAGATTTGATGCCTTATTAGAATATATAAGATTGGTTTATACTCCTAGCCTAGTTGTTTTAGGTGGTGGTATTAGTAAAAAATATAGCACTTTTAAACCGTATTTAAAAGCAAATGTAAAAGTAAAAGTTGCCCAATTTAAAAACAATGCGGGTATCATTGGCGCGGCCATGTATGCTAGCAAAAAAATGTAACTAACCTTTCTAAAAGAAAGTAACGTTCTTTAAAACAACTATTTTAAAACCTAGTAAATACTTGTATTTTTTTTAATAAAAAATGTTTTATTATTTATATTTCTCAAAAAAACAGTACATTTAAAGTCTACCCCAAATTTTATCGGAATACGCTAATAAGACGTATTGGTTTGTATAAAACAACGCCCTAAACAATAGAACAATAAGCTCTTAAGAAAATAATACCTTACAATTAAACAAATGAAACAGCTAGTAGCCTTTTTACTTTTAACCATACTATTTTATGCTTGTGCTAATACACCAAGTAATATCTTAGAAAGTCAACATTTATATTACGGTGGAGATATTATAACCATGAATGGTGATACACCTAATTATGTTGAAGCCCTGGTAACAAATAGTGATACTATTATATATACTGGGCGTCTTTCAAAAGCTAAAAAACTGTTTCCTTCTTCAAATAAAATTAATCTCAAAGGAAAAACATTACTTCCTGGGTTTATAGATGCACATGCACATTTTGCAGGGTTTCCAAGTCAGTCTATTGGTGCCCAGATATTGCCACCTCCAGATGCTGGTGCAAACAATATTGATGCACTAATTCAAATACTAAAAGATTGGTCTACCCCTGAAAACATTCAATTAACAGGTTGGATTTTCGGAATGGGTTTTGATGATTCTGTTTTAGAAGAAAAGCGGTTTCCTACAAAAAAAGATTTAGATAAGGTATCCACAGAGCATCCTGTTATGATTATTCATATTTCAGGGCATTTTTGTGTTGTTAATAGTAAAGGTCTAGAACTGCTAAACCTTACTCCTAAATCTCCAAACCCAGAAGGTGGTATTATTCGAAGAGTGCCAGGTACAGAAGAACCTAATGGCGTCTTAGAAGAATTAGCCGCAATTCCTTTTATGCCAATGGTGCTTGGCCCTAAGAGTGAAGAAGCTATAAAAGTATTTCTTACCGCTGGGCAAGACATGGCTTTATCTTATGGGTATACAACGGTGCAAGAAGGAAGGGCAATGCCAAGTTCACATCTTTTTTTAGAGTATGCAGCTAATACTAATTTCTTAAAATTAGATGTAGTAAGCTATATTGATTATTCTGTTGCAGATTCTTTATTGACAACAGATTGGTATAGCCCTACTTATAAAAATCATTATAGAATTGCCGGCGTAAAACTTACATTGGATGGATCTCCACAAGGAAGAACAGCATGGAGAACACAACCATATCTTATTCCGCCAGATGGCGCAGAAGATGGTTATTTAGGTTACCCAGCAATTCCATTAGATGCCGATGTTGAAAAAATTTATGAAAGTGCCTTTAAGAATAATTGGCAAATACATACGCATGCCAACGGAGATGCTGCGATGGATCAGATGATTAGAACCTTAAAAAAGGTGACTGCTAAATATGGAAATAAAAACAGACGAGATGTATTGATTCATGGACAATATGTTCGAGAAGATCAGTTAGATGAATTTAAAGATTTAAATATCATTGCGTCTTTATTTCCTTTGCATACTTTTTATTGGGGAGACTGGCATAAAGAAATAATCGGAGACAGTTTGGGAAATAAAATAAGTCCTACTAGAACTGCCTTAAATAAAGGGTTAAAAATAACCATTCATACAGATGCTCCGGTAGCTCTACCAAATTTAATGCGGGTAATATGGACAGCTACAAATAGAGTGTCAAGATCAGGGAAAATTATAGGAAAAAATGAAAGACTGACACCCTATGAAGCCTTAAAATGTATTACAGAGTGGTCTGCATACCAACACTTTGAAGAGGATAGAAAAGGAACACTAGAAGTTGGTAAAATTGCTGATTTAGTGCTTCTAAATGCAAACCCATTAAAGTCTGAATTAGATGATATCAAAGATATTATAGTGCTTGAAACAATCAAAGAAGGTGTAACTGTTTATAAAAAAAAAGAATAATACTACAATAGAAAAATATTTTACAGAAAACACCTTAATTAAAACCATAGGCATTTCAAATAATTTTGTTTGCACTTTGGCCTTTTTACTGGTAAAAATACCTAAAAACTTCCTAAAATAAATAGTTGTCTGTTAAAAATTTATTCCTAAATTCACTTTAGATTTTAAACCCCAAATCTTCAAAGTAATTTATGCCATATACAGCGACCATAGAAGAAGAAAATAAGGAAATTGCAAGCAGGTATAAAGATTTGCTAAAAGGTACGTATGAAATTTTGTCTGTAGCAGATAAAAAACTCATAAGAAAAGCTTTTGAAATTGCTGTAGATGCACATTCTAGCCAGCGAAGAAAAACTGGTGAACCTTATATTTTTCATCCAATAGCAGTAGCTAAAATTGTAGCTATGGAAATTGGTTTAGGTGCAACTTCTATTGCTGCAGCTTTGTTGCACGATGTTGTAGAGGATACTGAGTATACCTTAGATGATATGGAGCAGTTGTTTGGAGAAACAGTTGCTAGAATTGTAAACGGTCTCACAAAAATTTCTCGCTTAAATAAAGAACAAGACGCTTCTATACAAGCAGAGAATTTTAGAAAAATGCTCTTAACATTAAATGATGATGTACGTGTTATTCTAATAAAAATTGCAGACAGATTGCACAACATGCAAACTATGGATGCAATGCCTGCGCACAAACAAGTAAAAATAGCTTCAGAAACACTATACATTTATGCCCCGTTAGCACACCGTTTAGGCCTCTATAATATTAAAACAGAACTAGAAGATTTAGGATTAAAGTACACAGAACCAGAAGTTTATAATGATATTATTACCAAAATAAAAGAAAGTAAAGAAGAACAACAAAAATATTTAAAAACCTTTGCAGAGACCCTAAAAACGGGCTTAGACAAAGAGAACTTTACCTATGACATAAAAGGACGTTTTAAATCTATTTATTCTATTCGTAGAAAAATGCGGAAGCAAAACGTAACTTTTGAAGAGGTATATGATAAGTATGCTATTCGAATTATTTACGCACCTACTTCAGATGACGATAAATTTGATGCATGGAAAATTTATACCATCGTAACAGATTATTTTAAACCCAACCCAACAAGATTAAGAGATTGGATTTCGCAACCAAAAACTACAGGCTATGAAGCCTTGCATATTACTGTTGTAGGACCAGATGCACAATGGGTAGAAGTACAAATTCGTTCTAGTAGAATGAACGAAATTGCAGAAAGAGGCTATGCTGCTCATTTTAAATATAAACAAGGTGAAAATAACAACCACGAAAATGGTTTAGAATCTTGGTTAAATCGTTTAAAAGAGTCTTTAGAAAATCAGAGTTTAAATGCCGTAGACTTTGTGGAAGAGTTCAAGTTAAACTTGTATTCTAAAGAGATTTATGTATTTACACCTAAAGGCGAATTAAAATCATTGCCAAAAGATGCTTCTGCCTTAGATTTTGCATTTACAGTGCATACAGATGTAGGATTAAAATGCAGAGGTGCTAAAGTAAACGGAAAGCTGGTACCTTTAAGTCATACTTTAAAAAGTGGAGATCAAATAGAAGTAATAACCACGGCAAACAACAAACCAAATGCCAGATGGTTAGATTTTGTAATTACTGCTAGAGCAAAAACAAAAATTAGAGCTGCTTTAAAAGATGAAGAAAAAGAGATTGCAGAAGAAGGAAAAGCAATTTTAGCAAGAAAATTACGTCATTTAAAAATACCCTATAACGAGAAAACAATTAATGAGCTTGTTGGTTTCTTTAAGATTAGAACTAGTTTTGATTTGTTTTTTAGAATTGGAAATGGCGCCATAGATAACAAAAAATTAAAAGCCTTTGTTGCACAAAGAAACAGTACTATTTTAAATTTCTTTAAAACTAAACTAAGAAGGGCTCCTAGCAGCAAAGAAATGATAGAAACAGATGAAGTTTCTAACAGCTATGATGCATTGGTATTTGGTAAAGAAGAAGAAAAATTAGATTATATATTATCTAAATGCTGTGCTCCTATTCCTGGAGATACTGTTTTTGGTTTTTTAACCATTAATGAAGGCATCAAGATTCATAAAAAAAATTGTCCGAATGCCATATCTTTACAATCTAATTATGCATACAGAATTATGCAAGCAAAATGGATAGACTCTACAAAACAAGATTTTAAAGTAATTTTACATATTAGTGGTGTAGACAATCAAGGCATCATTAATGACCTAAGTAGGATTATTTCTAGTAATATGGGAGTATTTATTAACAGTATAAACTTTGCTGGTAATGAGGGGGTCTTTGATGGCAAAATAAGCCTAAGTGTTAAGAATAGCGCCCAATTAAATAAATTAATGAAAAGTATTCAGAAAGTAGATGGCGTAAAAAAAGTAGATCGTGTTAATAGTTTATAAACATCCTACCAAAAAACACCTAATTTATTAAGAAATAACTGTAAATTTGTTTTTTGTAAAACATAAGATAATGAGTAACTCTCTTGAAAATCAAGACGTAGTAAAAAAAGTATTTACCTCTTACTTAGAAGAAAATAAGCACAGAAAAACACCTGAGCGATATGCAATTCTTCAAGAGATATATGATGCAGATGAACATTTTGATATAGAGTCTCTATATATTAAGATGAAAAACAAGAACTACAGAGTTAGTAGAGCTACATTATACAACACTATAGAAATTTTATTGAATTGTAACCTTGTTAGAAAACATCAATTTGATGGGCAGTCGATGGCTCGCTATGAAAAAAGTTACTTCGATAAAAACCATGATCACGTAATCTTTACAGATACTGGCGAAGTGAAAGAATTTTGTGATCCCCGAATTCAAATTATCAAGAAAACAATTGAAGATATCTTTAATATCGATATTCAAAACCATTCTCTTTATTTCTACGGAACAAAAAAGAAAGAATCATAATTAACAAACAACACAAACAACACTCCCAAATTTTGGGAAACAAATTAAACAACTAATGGCTGTAGATTTATTACTTGGATTGCAATGGGGAGACGAAGGAAAAGGTAAAATTGTAGACGTATTAACTGGTAACTATGATATTATTGCACGCTTTCAGGGTGGACCAAATGCAGGACACACCTTAATTTTTGACGGACACAAACACGTTTTACATACAATTCCTTCAGGGATTTTTCATAAAACAGCGTTAAACGTTGTTGGAAACGGTGTAGTAATAGATCCCGTAATCTTTAAAAAGGAATTAGAAAATTTAGACAAACATGAAGTTGATTATACTTCTAAATTATTAATTTCTAGAAAAGCACATTTAATTTTACCAACTCATAGACTATTAGATGCAGCTTCTGAAACCTCTAAAGGAAAAGCAAAAATTGGTTCTACTTTAAAAGGAATTGGTCCAACTTATATGGACAAGACTGGTAGAAACGGAATGCGTGTTGGAGATTTAGAATTAGAAAACTGGAAAGATAAATACCATGCTTTAACTGCAAAACATTTAGGAATGTTAGATTATTTTAACATTAAAATTGAGTATGACCTAGAAGAATTAGAAGCAGAATTTGACAAAGGAATAGAAAAATTAAGAACATTACAATTTATTGATAGTGAAGAATTTTTAAACCAAGCTATTAAAAGTAACAAAACAATTTTAGCAGAAGGCGCACAAGGTTCTTTATTAGATATCGACTTTGGAACATACCCTTTTGTAACTTCATCAAATACAACTGCCGCCGGTGCTTGTACTGGTTTAGGTGTTGCACCAAATAGAATTAAAGATGTATACGGAATTTTTAAAGCCTATACTACACGTGTTGGTTCTGGTCCTTTTCCTACAGAGTTATTTGACAAAGATGGGGAAGAAATGGCTAGAATTGGTCAAGAGTTTGGAGCAACAACAGGAAGACCAAGAAGATGTGGTTGGTTAGATCTAGTAGCACTTAAATATGCTGTAGATGTAAACGGTGTTACCCAATTAATGATGATGAAAGGAGATGTACTTTCTGGTTTTGATACCTTAAAAATATGTACTTCTTATAATTATAAAGGGAAAGAAATTTCACATTTTCCTTATAACATAGAACCAGAAAATGTTTCTGTAAACTATTCTGAGTTTAAAGGATGGGATGAAGACTTAACAAAAATGACTTCTGCAGAGCAGTTGCCAAAGAATCTGCTGGATTACGTTGCTTTTATAGAAAAAGAAACGGGCGTTCCTGTAAAGATTGTCTCTGTTGGTCCAGATAGAAAACAAACGATTGTGAGATAGTTAACTCTTATAGAATTATATAAAAAGCATCTTTTAGAATCCTAAAAAGATGCTTTTTTATTACAATACAATGTAATTAATTTATTTTTTACTTTTCTTTAATAGTTAAGAGGTAATCTTTTCTGTATTTTTGTTTAAAATATACCTTTTGAACAAACTAATTATATTCACTTTCCTCCTATTCAATTTTTTGGGTTTTTCACAATCTAAAAAAATGATTTATTCGGCAGAACAACAATATGTAGATGAAGAAAAATATCCTGGTGCAACTGTTCTAATTGGTAACGTTAAAATGATACACGCAGGTGCTGTTCTGACCTGCAAACAAGCCTTGTTTTATCAAAAAGAAAACTTCTTTAAAGCCTTAGAAGATGTGGTTGTAAATCAAGGAGATACCATCATACAAACCAGCGATTATCTGGATTATGATGCCACTTTTAAACAAGCCTTGTCTTGGGGAAATGTGGTTTTAAAGGATTCTGAAATGACATTAACTTCAGATACCCTACAATTTGACCGGTTAAACCAGAAATTGTACTACCAAAGTTATGCCACCATAAAGGATAAAACCAATACCTTAAAAAGTAAAAACGGAAACTACTATTTAGAAACAAAGAAGTTTACAGCTACCACAAGAGTAACCGTTGTAAATCCTGAACATAATTTAGTTTCTAATCATTTAGATTATTATACAGATTCTGGTTTAACATACCTATACGGTCCGTCTACAATTACAAATACAGAAAACGAAAATAAAATATATTGTGAACGTGGCTTTTACAATACAAAAACAGATATTTCTTATTTTGTGAAAAACGCAAAGCTGTATCTAAAAGAAAGAACGGTAGAAGGCGATAGTTTGTACTATGATAAGAAAAAAGGATTTGCTTCTGCAACTAATAATATACAGGTAATTGATACCGTAAAAAACTTTGTTACTAGAGGGAATTATGCAGAGATATTTGAGAATAACGATTCGCTTTTTATAATTAAAAGAGCCGTTGCTATTTCTATTGTAGAACAAGATTCTACATTTATTCATGGAGATACTTTGTTAGTCACAGGAATTCCAGAAAAAAGAATTGTAAGAACGTATCATAACGTCAAAATTTTTAAATCTGATTTACAAGGTAAGTGTGATTCGATTCATACAGACCAAGCAAGCGGAATTACTAAAATGTTTAAGGATCCCGTTTTATGGTCTGATGGCAATCAAATTACCGGAGACACTATCCATTTATTATCTGACATAGTAACAGAAAAATTAGATTCTTTAAAAGTCTTACACAATGCATTTATAGTTTCTAAAGATTCTTTGTCTCTCAATGATTTTAATCAAATAAAAGGAAGAAATATGTTTGGTAAGTTTTTAAAAAACAAACTAAACAACCTTTTAGTAAAAGGAAATGCAGAATCTGTATACTACAATAGAAATGAAGAAACAGATAGTATAGAAACCATTACAAAAGAAATTTCCAGTAATATTGAGTTCACACTTAAAAAAGGACAGATTACAACCATAAAATATTTAAAGACATCGGAAGGTAAAACGTATCCACCTTCGCTTTTCCCTGAAGAAGATAGAATCTTAAAAGGGTTCGTTTGGAGAGAAAATGAACAACCAAAAACAAAGGAATCTATTTTTAGAAAAGACAATAATAAAAAGCCTCCTCAAAAAAGTGACAAAGAGGTTTTAAAACCTTTGTTAATAAACGACCCTAAAATAAATGATCTTAAAAAAAACAGGACCGCGACTTCCTATAACAAAGATTAAATGAAAAAGGATTTTTTTAAATACCAAGCACAAACTTCTCCTCACCCATTAGCAATAGAAATCTCTCATGCAAAAGGAAGTTATATTTATGATACAGATGGCAAAGCTCATTTAGATTTTGTTGCTGGTGTTTCTGCAAATAGTTTAGGTCATAATAATTCTAAGGTTACAACCGCTATTAAAAATCAGTTAGATGCATATTCTCATGTAATGGTATATGGTGAGTTTATTCAAAAACCACAAGTGGCACTTTGTAAGATACTAGCAGAAAATTCTCCTGAAAATTTAAATTCAGTCTACATTACCAACTCAGGAACAGAAGCTACAGAAGGTGCTTTAAAATTAGCTAAAAGAGTTACTAGCAGGTCAGAAATTATTGCTGCTAAAAATTCATACCATGGTAACACCATGGGAGCTATGAGTGTTTCTGGAGTAGAAAGACAAAATCAAGCATTTAGACCCTTGGTTCCAGGTTCAAAATTTATCGAATTTAATAATGAAGCAGATTTAGAAAAGATTACACATAAAACTGCAGCTGTTATTTTAGAAACCATTCAAGGAGGTGCTGGTTTTATAGAACCTCAAAACGATTTTTTAACCAAAGTAAAAAAGAAATGTGATGAAGTTTGTGCATTATTAATTCTAGATGAAATACAAACAGGAATTGGAAGAACTGGTACTTTCTGGGGGTTTGAAAACTACAATGTAATTCCAGACATTATCATTACAGGTAAAGGATTAGGTGGCGGAATGCCAATTGGTGCTTTTATTTCTTCGTTTGGAATGATGGGCCTATTAAAAGACAATCCTAAATTGGGTCATATTTCTACTTTTGCAGGACATCCTGTTATTGCTGCTGCAGGAAACGCGACAGTTACAGAAATTTTAGATCAGAATTTACTGGCAGAAAGCGTCCGAAAAGAGCAAATCATCAGAAAATTCTTGGTACATGATGCTATCAAAGAAATTAGAGGAAAAGGTTTAATGTTGGCTCTTATTGTTGAAACTCCAGATATTGCAGCACAAATTATTCACCAATGTTTAAAAAATGGATTGATTCTTTTCTTTTTATTGTTTGAGGGTCGTGCAATGAGAGTTTCACCTCCGCTTAACATAAGTGACCAAGATCTTGAAAAAGGATGTAATATCATCCTAAAAAGCATGAATGAAGTGATAAAGCAATAAGCACTCTCTTAAAAAAAATAAAAAGAAAAGTTTGCTTTTAAATCTAGTTTCAATAATAAGTTAAGATCGGGACAATTTTTTCTATAAAACGGAATATCATTTTCTGAAGATGCTCCCGGGTAATTTTCAAAACTTCCTAATAATTTAAAAATGACAGTGCCTAAATCTCCATAATTTTCATTGTCATTAAAACTATGCACATCTCCCTTTAAGACAGCCAATACCTTTATATCTAAAGCACCCCAAAGGTCCCTCCTAAATAAATATTTCTTTTGTTATGTTTTGTTACATTTTCAAAATAAGTACTGCGATCGTATAAATTTATTCTTTCAAAATATACTGCATATAAAACATGATTATTTTGCTCGATCAGATGCAAATTGATATATTTTTTCTAAGCTACTGAATCTGCAAATTTGAAATCTAATACAGTGCTATTACATGCAGAAATATCTATTGACATATAAGAGTCTAAAGAAATAACAAGGTCAACCCTAGGAAGAGATATTTTGGGAATCTGATTTAAAAATTGCCTAAATATATCCATAACCTCTTTGTGTAAAACAAAAAAACTCTCGAATTTCCTCGAGAGTTTTATATATAAACCTAATCTCTTAGGCGTTTTCTTTCTTGATTAAGTTTAAAGCTGAGCCCTCATTATACCATTCAATTTGGCCAGCATTATACGTATGATTAGCAACCACAACATCATTAGAACCATCTGCATGAACAACCTCTAATGTTAATGGTTTACCTGGCGTAAAGTCTTGCAAATCTACAAAGTTGAACGTGTCATCTTCCTGAATTAAGTCGTAATCTGCTTCATTTGCAAACGTCAAGCCTAACATACCTTGTTTTTTCAAGTTTGTTTCATGAATACGTGCAAAAGATTTTACCAATACTGCGGCAACTCCTAAGTGTCTTGGCTCCATGGCAGCGTGTTCTCTAGAAGAACCTTCACCATAATTATGATCTCCGATTACAATTGTTTTTATTCCTGCAGCTTTGTAAACTCTTGCCGTATCTGGCACGCCTCCAAAGTCTCCCGTAATCTGATTTTTAACAAAATTTGTTTTCATTCCGAAAGCATTGACTGCTCCAATCAAACAATTGTTAGAAATATTATCTAAATGCCCACGAAAACGCAACCATGGTCCTGCCATAGAAATATGATCCGTTGTACATTTTCCATGTGCTTTAATCAATAATTTTACGCCACTTAAGTCGTTTCCTAAAGGAGTAAATGGTGTTAATAATTCTAATCTTTCAGAATCGGTATTCACCACAACATTTACATGACTTCCATCTGCATCTGGCGCTAAATATCCATCGTCTTTTACCTCGAAACCTTTAGGAGGTAATTCCCATCCTGTTGGTTCATCTAGCATTACTTCTTCTCCATTTTCATTAATCAATGAATCTATCATTGGATTAAAGTCTAAACGACCAGCAATAGTTACTGCCGCAACCATCTCTGGAGAAGCAACAAATGCGTGTGTATTTGGATTTCCATCTGCACGTTTTGCAAAATTTCTGTTAAACGAGTGGATAATACTATTTTTAGGTGCATTTTTAGGATCATCATACCTTGCCCATTGTCCGATACATGGACCACAAGCATTAGTAAAAATCTTTGCATCTAATTTTTCAAAAACTGCTAAAATTCCATCTCTATCTGCAGTATATCTTACTTTTTCAGAACCTGGATTGATTCCTAAATGTGCTTTTGTTTTTAAACCTTTATCAATAGCCTGTTGTGCAATAGAGGCCGCTCTCGATAAATCTTCGTAAGAAGAGTTTGTACAAGAACCTATCAGTCCCCATTCCACTTGCAATGGCCAATCATTTGTTGTTGCTGCTTCTCCCATATCAGCTCCTACTTTAGTAGATAAATCTGGTGTGAAGGGTCCATTTAATAATGGACCTAATTTTGATAAATCAATTTCAATAACTTCATCAAAATAAGCTGTAGGATTTGCATATACTTCTGCATCTCCAGTTAAATAATCTTTTACCTCATTTGCTGCATCTGCAACATCACTTCTATCGGTTGCACGCAAATAACGCTCCATAGATTCATCATACCCAAATGTAGAGGTTGTCGCTCCTATTTCCGCGCCCATATTACAAATAGTACCTTTTCCTGTACAAGACATGGCAATGGCTCCTTCTCCAAAATATTCTACAATCGCTCCTGTTCCTCCTTTTGCAGAAACAATACCTGCTACTTTTAAAATTACATCTTTAGGTGCTGTCCAACCAGATAATTTTCCGGTTAACTTTACACCAATTAGTTTAGGGAATTTTAATTCCCAAGCCATTCCAGCCATAACATCTACAGCATCTGCACCACCAACACCAATAGCTACCATTCCTAGACCACCAGCATTCACAGTGTGTGAATCCGTACCAATCATCATTCCACCAGGAAATGCATAATTTTCTAATACTACTTGATGAATAATTCCTGCTCCTGGTTTCCAAAATCCTAATCCGTATTTATTGGATACTGATTCTAAAAAATTAAAAACTTCATTACTTGTATTTAGAGCAGATTGTAAATCTGAACTTGCGCCATTTTTAGCTTGAATTAAGTGATCACAGTGTGTTGTTGTAGGAACTGCAACTTTTGTTTTCCCAGCTTGCATAAATTGCAGTAAAGCCATTTGTGCAGTTGCATCTTGTAACGCAATTCTATCTGGAGCAAAATTAACATAGTCCGTGCCTCTTGCAAAGGCTTTTGTAGGATTGCCATCCCAAAGGTGACTATACAATATCTTTTCTGCTAAAGTCAAAGGTTTTCCCGTTATTTCACGTGCTGCATCTACACGTTCTACAACGTTTTCGTACACTTTTTTGATCATCTCAATATCAAAGGCCATATTCTAATTAAATTTATGATTATCAGTAAAACAAAACTACATTTTTTCCTTGAATTTTAAACAATAAATAATAGATAGCTATCATTAATGAATAAATAAAATTTATTAGTATAATAATTACATATTCTATAATTAAAGACTATAAAATTTGTAATACTATTAAAAAAAGCAGGCTAATAAGCCGAATCCTGTTCCTTTAAAAAAGGCTCTTATCATTTATCTCGTTCTAAAATTACTCTTAGAATCAATCTGCCTACCCTTTAGAATCGAGCGAGTAGCTCTCAAGCTCTAATTTACATGGCATTGCACCTCATAGAGTTTACCTGGTTTCACTACAGCCGAACTGTACTTGCTTTCTGTTGCACTGGTCCTCAGCTTACGCTGGACGGATGTTATCCGCTATGATACTCTATGGTGTCCGGACTTTCCTACACGCTAAAAGCGTGACGATAAGATAAGCCTGCTTATTTTTTAATATTCTACGAAAATACAACTTCTTTCTATGAAAAAACCCACTCAATAAATTGAGTGGGAAAAATTGCTATGAAAAAGAAAAAGTGTTGTCAATAAATTAACAACACTGTAAAGATATAATAAATCTTCCTAAAAAATACTATACTATTATAATATTCTTTATTTATTTAATTATTATTTCGAAATTATGAAAACATGTCCTTTACTTTTTCAAAAAAAGATTTATCAGACATATTAGGAGCTGGTTTAAAATTTTCATTATCCGACATTTTTTCAAAAAACTGTCTTTGCTCTTTGTTTAATTCTTTCGGTGTCCAAACATTAATATGAATTAAGAAATCTCCTGTACCGTATCTTTCTATGCTCGGCAGACCTTTTCCTTTTAATCTTAAAATTTTTCCAGACTGCGTACCCCCATCAATCTTAATTTTCACTTTACCCGAAACAGTATCAACTTCTTTGCTAGTTCCTAAAACTGCTTCAGAAAAATTAACATAGAGATCATAATGTATATTTGTACCTTCTCTTTTTAAAGTTTCATGCGGAATCTCTTCAATTAAGACTAATAAATCACCTGAAATAGAATTCTTCCCTGGTGCATCATTTCCTTTTCCTCCTACTTTCAATTGCACTCCCTCAGTTACACCTGCAGGAATATTTATTGAAACGGTTTCTTCTTTAGTAACTAGACCTTGTGCATCTGCATCATTTGGTTTGTTACTTATTATTTCTCCAGCTCCAGAACAAGTTCCACAAGTGGTTGCTGTTTGCATTCTACCTAAAATAGTATTAGTAACGCGCATTTGCTGCCCAGAACCATTACAAGTCGTACAAGTTTTGTACGAAACACCATCTGCTTGTACTTTTCTACGAACCTTTACATTTTTCTCTACACCTTTGGCAATTTCTTCTAAAGTAAGCTTTACACGAATGCGCATATTACCTCCTTTAACTCTAGCCTGACGCTGACCGCCACCGAAACCACCAAAGCCGCCGCCACCGCCGCCACCGAAGATATCACCAAACTGGCTGAATATGTCATCCATATTCATACCGCCACCGCCGAAGCCGCCACCGCCACCTTGAGGTCCGTCAAATCCAGCATGACCATATTGATCATAACGTGCTTTTTTGTTATCATCACTTAAAATCTCATAAGCTTCTGCTGCCTTTTTGAAATTTTCTTCTGCTGCTGTATCATCAGGATTTTTATCTGGATGATATTTGATAGCCATTTTCCTGTACCCCTTCTTAATCTCTGCCTGCGTAGCAGATTTTGAAAGACCTAATGTTTCGTAAAAATCTTGTTTTGCCATGTTCTTTCAATTGTCAACTAATAGTGAACCATTATTATTAGTAACCGTAAACTATTAGTTGTATTTTTTATTGTCCGATAACCACTTTAGGGTATCTAATAATTTTATCTCCTAACTTATATCCTTTTTCGATACAATCTATTACCTTCCCTTTTAAATCATCTGATGGTGCAGGAATTTGAGTAATTGCCTCGTGAAATTCAGCATCAAAAGCATCACCAGCTCTTGTTTCCACTTTTGACAATCCTTTTAATTCTAAAGTATTGTAAAATTTCTGGTAAATTAATTCAACACCTTTTTTTAATTCTGCTGTTTCTTTGTTTTCTTCAATATGTGACAAAGCACGCTCGAAATCATCTACAACTGGCAGTAAAGATGTCATTACTTCTTGCCCAGCAGTTTTAAATAACTCTATTCTTTCTTTAGTTGTTCTCTTTTTATAGTTTTCAAACTCTGCAAATAAACGTAAAAACTTGTCATTTGATGCTTGAATAAGTTCTTCTGGAGTAGGCTCTTCTTTTACAGCTTCCATTTCAACTTCTTGATTTTCTTCTACTTGAACCGTTTCTTGTTCATTTATTATTTCTTCCTGCTCTATTTTATCTTTCTTACTCATTTCGTTGTAATCGTTAAATTGTCTATCCTCTATTTGCAAAAATGTTGCCAACAAAAAAATAGTGTCATACTGACACTATTTTTATTAAGTCTTTTATACCTGTCTCTTATACACATCTGACG
>OJDN01000161.1_pt1 | contig 26125 bp, 20 predicted proteins | sample 1592731 | NCBI WGS metagenome assembly OJDN01 (sample SAMN05416881, study PRJEB24817) | seawater metagenome | isolation source: Sea water | place: Canada:Atlantic | collected 2013-11
GATCTACACACTGCATATCGTCGGCAGCGTCAGATGTGTATAAGAGACAGCAGGTAAACCGTCAATCCGGTCGCCAGTCCGGGCAATTACCTTCTAGTCAAAAGGTCGACGCCTTCTTGCAGAAAGCGGATCAGACCCGTGCTGTTGCCGCCGTCCGGGAGAAACAGCCAGCTGGCCGTCTGATCTTTGCGCTGGATGCTACAGCCTCCCGTGAAGCGACCTGGGACCAGGCATCGCAGTTGCAGGCCGAGATGTTCCTGGCGGTACAGAATCTGGACGCGGGTCAGCACCAACTTGCCGTGCAGCTTTGCTATTTCAAAGGCTATGCCGGTTTCTATCGCACAGACTGGTTTCGTGATTCGGCACCGCTGCTGAAAGTGATGGGCAAAATGCGTTGTGAGGCAGGCATCACCAAAATTGAACGTGTCCTGTCACACATCCAGACTGAAACACGGAAAAACAAGGTTCAGGCGGCTGTTTATATCGGTGATTGCATGGAGGAGAACCCCGATCGTCTGATACAAAAAGCCGGTGAACTTCGCTTGCTGGGTGTACCATTGTTTATATTTCAGGAAGGCGCAGAGCCATCAGCAAAATCCTGTTTTCAACGTATGGCTGATGTGTCAGGTGGCGCCTATGCCAGTTTTGATAACAGCAGTGCTGATCAATTACGCGATTTGCTGAAAGCCGTGGCAATTTACGCCGGTGGAGGTTTGTCAGCTTTACAGCAGTTCAGTCAGATAGCACACCCAGCCGTGGCGCGTCTCAGTCATCAACTGGGGGGCAAGTCGTGATTGTCCTGATTCGTCTATTATTGCCAGCGCTGCTACTGGTGCTTGGGTGGTTTGGCCTGAAGCGATTAAAGCAGCATTACAACCTCAACGGACAGCAGTTCACCTGGCTGCTCATGCTGTCCGGCGTTGCTGCTGTCGTGCTCATATTGATTGTGCTGGGGCGTCTGCCTATTCAAGCGATTATGGCGCCAATCGCCTTTCTGGCCACTTTTGCCATGCGTCATGCGCACTGGCTGATACAGCTGCTGAGTGTGTGGCGATCCCGCCGTGGTGGTGCCACACGAGTCGGAGGCAGTGGTGAAAGCGCTGGTGAAGGGGAGTCGGGTATTAAAACAGCCTGGTTGAGTATGACGCTTGATCACCGCACGGCAGATATGGATGGCACGGTGCGCCAGGGGCAATTTGAGAGCAGGCAACTCTCTTCCATGGACTTGCCTGAACTGGTGGCACTGGCGACACAGTGCCGCGATGACAGCGACTCGTTGCAATTGCTGGAGGCGTATCTGGACAGGCGTTTTCCTCAGTGGCGGGAGCAATACGAGGATGTTGCTGGCGCCAATGGCAACGCGGGTCACTCCTCTGGCGCAAATGGCAGAGAAAACCACCGCCGGTCCGGTCTGGATAATGCAGGTATGACAGAGGCGCTGGCGTTGGAAATCCTCGGTTTGCAACGTGGCGCTGAGCGCAAAGCCATCACAGAGGCTCACCGACGCCTGATGCAGAAGCTGCATCCGGACCGTGGTGGCTCAGACTATTTGGCCAAACGCATCAACGAAGCGCGAGACTATTTGCTGGACCATTTGTGACGAGCTGATGGGTCGCCCAGTCCAACTGATTCCTTTATTGCGGCTATTTAACGTTATCACGTCTGGCAAACCGAACAACGCAGGTTGATTCATCGGCCGGAGTTGTTGACCAGATCACCCACGACCTGTGAAACATAGTCAGCACCTTTGAGGATTTCCATCACGATGCTCTCTGCCTCGGATACCAGCTCAGCATTGCTGGCAGCTTGTTCTGCAACCTCTGTCATGTTCTCCCTGGCTTTATTCACTAGTCCAGAATTCTTCTCAACAATCCCGTTGATTTCTTCGGTGGATGTCGTGGTTCTGCTGGCCAGTGTCCTGACTTCATCGGCTACTACCGCAAACCCGCGACCATGCTCACCTGCCCTGGCGGCTTCAATAGCAGCATTTAGCGCCAACAGGTTGGTTTGATCAGCAATTGACTTAATGGTTGTGACAATTTGAGCAATGTCAGTTGATTGCACACTTAACTCTTTGACCAACGCCATTGACTGCTGAATATCAGCGGTCATTTTTGCAGAGTTAATCGAATTTTCTTTGAGAACGACAGCGCCCCGTTCGGAAACTTGTGCGGTTTCTATGGAGGTACTATGAGCGACTTCAGCGGCCTTCTGAACGGCTTGCTGATGGTTTATTCTCTCCGTCACATCACTTGCTATTTTTACCACTTTGATAACTTTGCCAAAACTGTCAAATACAGGGTTGTAATTTGCCTGGATCCATACCGGGCTACCCAGTTTGCTTTGGCGGCAGAAAAGGCCGCTTTTGACTTCGCCCTGACGCAGGTCATGCCAAAAATCGGGGTTGTCTTTATAAAACTCGGGAAAGCAGAAAGTGTCATGGTCCAGACCAACGATTTGATCCAGCGTCTGGTAGCCCATTGCCTGGATAAAATTACTGTTGGCGGTAATCACTTTTCCGTCAGGTGTAAATTCAATGACGGCATTCGATCGGTGGATGGCATTAATTAAGGCTGTGTTACTAACTGACTGTTCATGGCTGCCTGTGACATCGTTGGCAATCTTGAGAATGCTGGTGACGACTCCGTTTTCCATGACAGGGATGTATGTCGCTTCCAGCCAAATGGTCACGCCATTTTTGTGTTTTCGAAGGAATTTACCGCGTTGCACCTGGCCTTGACCGAGACTGACCCAAAACTGTTTGTACTCGGCTGACTGGTAGGTGTCCTCATGGCAAAATAATCGGTGGTGCTGGCCTTGAACTTCGTTCGCTGTGTAGCCAACGCAATCCAAAAACAGTGCACTGGCACCCAGGATAGTACCGTCAGGAGTGAAATAAATCGTCGCGCAGGAGTTATCAATGCTTCGGCTTTGAGATAGCAGTTTGCTTTGACTGGCTTCACAAGCCTTCAATCGAGCTGTTAATTCGCTTTTGCCTTTCTGTCTAAAAATCATGTTGATATACCAGCTCAGTGTTAGAACAAGGAAAATAAAAAATAAACACGAATTTGTTCATTATCAGTATCTATCTGAAAGTCAGGGGCGCCTATAAAGTTAGCGGACGTAAACTGAAATAATTTAATAAAATTAGTAAGTTATGACATTCCAGCTAAGCTCCTGGAAGCGTTTGTCACAGTAAAATCGAGACAATTGTCACGGTTATTGATGACGGCACCGTGGTACATAAATCAGCCCGGGTTTTCTGCAAGCAAAATATACGTAAGAGCTTAAAGGTTTAGATCACCGCTAATGAAGATTTCTGACATTTAGAGAGGGCGTGTAGGGGCGTGTAGGTATGCGGGTATAAAGGAGGAGGGTGTGGGAGCAAGAAAGGAGTTGATGAGCCAGTCAGAAAAGGTTCATGACTGGCTCGTCGCATACCAGGGTTGATACAAAACGTTGATGGGATTATTTCTTTTTGTTGAGAAACGCCTGCATGATGGCCTGGGCTTCGTCAGATTGAAGCAAACGGGCAAACTGCAACAACTCAGCCTGTATGGTGTCGCTCATCGGCGAAGACTGGTTACGCTTGATTAGCGCCTTGCTGGTCTGTACAGCATCCGCTGGCAGGCGTGACAGCTCGACAGCCTTGTTCATGGCGTATGCCAGATAGTCTGCTGTCGGTTGTACTTCATTGACGATACCGTACTCCTGGGCCTTGCTGGCAGAGAAGCGTTCACCCAGTAATAGCAGCTCTGAGGCGCGCTGGTGACCCATTATGGCTGGCAGCAAGCTGCTGGAGCCGGCTTCGGGGCAAAGGCCCAGGCGTGTGAAAGGAAGCTGGAAGTAGGCATCATCAGCCGCATACACCAGATCACAATGCAGCAGCATGGTAGTACCGATGCCGATAGCCAGACCGCCCACCGCGGCGATAACCGGGGTGCTGGCACCCGCAATGGCTTTCATGAAGCTTACCGATGGGCGCTCTGTGCCAGCATCCTTGGTCGTGACGAAATCATTCACGTCATTGCCGCTGGTGAAACAGTCTTCGGTACCGCGCAGCAGAATCACGTTGACTGATTTGTCCTTATCCGCCGCCAGAATGCCTTGTGCCAGTGCCTGGTACATGGTCTGCGTCAGCGCGTTTTTCTTTTCCGGACGCTGAATCTGGATAACAAAGACACCCTCTTGCTGGGTGTAGACGATATGGCTGTCGGGTGATTCGATCATGTCGGTATACCTGGGTTCGAAATCAAGAAGCATTCGATTGTAGATCAGGTTTGTAGTTAATGATAGGGGGATCCGTCCTCTACATTGGCAGGGTCCGTCAAAATACCTGCAATCATTTTTCGAGTCTCTTTAGTGAGCAGGCCGCAGCGCGTTAATGCACTGGCAAGATGTTTCCTTCTGCTCAAAACTCTGAGTGGAAGCTTTCGTCGACAAACCCTGAGGTGTTGTTTTAAGCGTCGTTCACACCACCCTTCCTGTATGGCAATTTTTGCTAGTAAAAAATCACTCTCAGAAAGTGCCATTAGTTTCTCCAGAACGTATCTTAGGCGTAATTTCAGATCCTCGGTGCTGAGGTTCTTATGTAGTGATTTTAACCAGTGTGCACCAGAGCCAATGTGTCGCGCTTCTTCACGGAGAATAAGGCCCAGGGCGTCTTTTAACACCGTTATCGAGGTGTCTTCTCTGACCTCTTGGAATTTCGAGATTGCCATACTTTCCAGAATTACCTGACATGCCAGGCATTTAAAGTCGGGGCGTGTGTCATTCAGTATTGAATTGGCAAAGCTGGTTAGTGCAGGGCTGGGTGGTGTAATAGGGAGATGATATTGACTTGTATACTGTGTAAAAAAATCCAAATGTCTTGCTTCGTCGCTGACCTGGGCGCTTGCTGCCATTTTTGCAGCAAATGACGGTGCTTCATTGACTAATTGTGCTGCAACCAGCATAGCGATTTGCTCGCCATGAAGAAGCTCACTTATTTCCATGGAATGACATTGCCAGTACAGGTCATGCTTTTTCTTTTCAGATAGTACTTCAAATTCCGGAAATCCTGCCAGGGGGAATGCTCCACCAATGTATGGGTTTTTGATGCAACTGCTTTGATCCTTCCACTTTAGATCGAGTTTGGGGCTCCAGGCTTGATTGCAAGCGCTGTTATAAATTTTCCTTAACCTGGGCTGGTGAATGAAAGACCAGTCCAGTGAGCCAGTAATTTGTACATTAAAAACTGAGTTTTTAGTGTTGTGATCCATAACCTGATTCCTTCCTTGGATGTTAAAAGTATTTATAGCTGTAATTTTCAATCTTGCAGGGATCAATAATTAAAATGTGAACTCGGACACATTTATTTTTGAAATGAACAAGACAATGAGCAATGTCAAAAGATACCTGCTTAACTAACTTGAGGTGAACACGGTGGCGTGAGGTGAAGAAATGAGATATGAAAACCTGGCAGAGATGTTTGAGTCACAATGTCAGGAAATAGGCCATAAGCGTCTTTATGTATTTTATGACAAACGACTTCGTATAAAAAATACACTGACAGCAATCGAGTTACTTGAAAAGTCCCGAAACACTGCCAGACAGATAGCTGCACTGTCTCCAGTGAAAAATTTTAATATCAGCGGGCGAGTAGTTTTTTTGAGTTTTTCATCGGCGTCAGATTTTATTATTGCATTCTGGGCTGTAGTAATATCCGGAGGAATACCATCGCCGATACCGGTAAAAATGGCAAAAAATGTGGGGAGACTGAATAAAGCCTTATCTTACAGTAGCGCAGTTCTTTTAATAAGAGATACGAAGTCCCCGGACAAAAATATCGATACACTTTCAGTGGCATTTTCAGATTTATGCAAAATCCAGGAAGCTGTCACTGACAATATAGTTTCAAGGCAGAAAACTAAAGATATTGCATTGTTGCAACACTCTTCTGGGTCAACATCAGAGCCAAAACCAATAGCACTGTCTAACGGAAATGTGCTGCATAACCTGGATAGAATTGCCAGGAGTTTTTCCATATCTGAAAGTGATGTGGGTGCTTCCTGGCTTCCGCATTACCATGATATGGGGTTGATTGGACATATACTGGTTCCCTTGTTCAGCGGAATTGAAAACCACTTTATTTCTCCTGTCACTTTTTCGATAAGTCCAATATCCTGGCTTACACTTATTTCGAAAACCAGAGCTACGATCAGTGGTGCGCCAAACTTTGCGTATCAATACTGTTATGAATATATAAAAAAGAATCGCAATAAAAATGAATTGGAGCTGTCAAGTTGGAGGGTTGCCTATTCTGGGGCTGAATGTATTTCCTTGCAAACATTAAAGCACTTTTCATCTGCCTTATCTGGGACGGGATTTTCTGCTGATAATTATTACCCCTGTTACGGATTGGCAGAATCAACATTAATGGTGAGCTGCAGAAAGGGGATAAGGACTTGTCAGCTGGATCCAAAGAAACATAAAAAATATGTTTCAGTGGGGGTGGTTTGCCCTGATGAAATTACCGTCACCAGGGAAGATGGGGCAGTATGCTCTGAAAGGGAAATCGGACAGATTATTATTCACTCACCTTCCGTTACAGAGTTTTCTGAACAAAGCGCTGTTAATACAGGGGATGTCGGATTTATCTCCGACTGTGAACTTTATGTGGTTGGCAGGCAGGTAAATGTTGTTAAGTACCATGGTGAAAAGGTGTATCTTGAAGAAGTTGAGTTGCTGCTTGATCAGAAACTCGCTGAACATGGAGTAAAAAGGAGCATCGTTATCCAGGCTGATGACACTGATTCTCAGTATATTGTGTTGATAGAGTCCAATACTAAAATAATTATCAGTATTAGCAAAGAAATAAGCCAAATAATTTCTCATGTGATTTCAGAATATTTAGGCGACTCAAGTTACAAGGTCGTAACTGTTGCCAGAGGTGGGGTGCTTACAACATCCAGTGGGAAACCGGACAGAAAACAGAATCGACAATTAATGATAGGTAAAGCAAAAGCTGAGTACTGCCGAAAAATCCAGGCAGAATGAAAAAATATTGGGGGTTAAAATGAATGCAGAAAAGTTTGTTGTTGATCTTGTTGTGAAGAAATGCAGCGGTGCTAATCATGCCGATATCAATTGTGACTCACCACTATCCAGTCTGCCTCTGGGGTCATTGAAAGTGTTAGAAATTGTTCATGAGATTGAATCGAAGTACGCAATTGATATTGATGAAAAGCAGTTGTTTGAAATAGAAAAAGTGGGCGATCTTGTTAACCTGGTTTCTGGGGTGGGTAGTGAATAAAGACTTGGTCGCGGCATGTAAGGAAGTGAATGAGATGATAGGAAAAATGCCTTTGAGTTTGGTAATGAATGCATTTGATATATCAACCTCAATGCCAGCTATAACAATAATGCGTGACGAGTTCATGATTCAACTGACCTGTCGTCAGAATACTCTTTCGGATGATGAGATTAATGAGTCGATCAATAGCATAGAAGCGATTGTTTGTGAGCTAACAAAGTATAAGCTTTCCTGGTTAGACAGACTATCAGTCTATTGCAGAGCGTATGTTCAGTCATATTCGTATAACCAAAGTCAGCGTATTTTTTCGATGCCAGCAAAATTGAAATTATGTGCCTGGTTTTACCATCATCATAACGAGAGTTCTGGCTCAGGAGCCATGGTTGAAATCAACAGAGCGAAGCTGCTCTCTTTCATGCTTCATGAGCCTGGAATTAGGGTTAAGCGCTTAATAGTGAGAAACAGATGCTGGTCCTGGTATCTGAAAAAGAAAAGACATTTCTATTATTCTGATAATGTTGTCACATCCAGATCAACTCACCAATGGTCTCAACGCGGCTCCTACCAGCATTATATACAAACAAGCAGTCGTTCCCGTGTTCTTGTAACCATGCATATGGGCGATTTTATTGGTGCATTACGAGAAGTTTCCATGGCAGGTGCGGATGACAGAAGAGTTATTACACTGCGTCAAGGAGAAGACCTGGATGCTATTAGGGGAGTCATCAAGCAAAAAGATAGGCACCAGGTATTTAATAGAAAGGACGCTTCCCCATTAAAAATTATTTCTAAGCTGAGGGAAAAGAATGTCACCCTAGTCGCCCTTACAGATCTGAATCAACACTTTGGAGAAGTAGCAACAATTAAGTTCATGGGTGTTGACATGGGTTTTGTCAAAGGTCCGGTAACCATGGCAATTCTTGGTAACGCTGATATTGTTCCTGTGATCAGTTATCACAAGGATGGTCGTGATCATATGGATATGGGACCGATAATGACGCCACATGTAGATGGCTTTGGAGCTTTGGATCTTGCTCTGAACCACTATATGCAGACATTGTTTTATTGGTTTGAGCGATATGTTCGCCTTTACCCTGAACAGTGGAAGTACCTTCCGGATTGTCATTCCTATCTCAGCCCGAATTCTTAAAACCCCTCTGGCAAATAATCAATGTCAAAATTATTTCGTGACGAAGCTATCATGTCGCCAATGTCCAATAATGTTGGTGACATTGAGTTTAATAGACCCTCGGTCCTCACACTTACTGTTGGTTTAAGTATTGTTATTAGTGTTGCATTCAGCTTGTTGCTGTTGTTCGGCAAGGTTGGTCGCCATGTCACTCTCTCTGGCACCATTGTGCCTGCGGGTGGGGTTAGACAGGTTGTTGCCCTGCGGTCAGGTCAGGTTAGCTCAATACAAGTACAAGAGGGCGAAACCATTGAAAAGAATGAGCTGTTGCTAGGCATTTCATCACAAGAGGTCGGAATGATTGGTGATTCTATTAGCAAAAACATTGCCGACTTAATTCATCAGCAGATTATAGATTTGCAGCAATCCATCGACATATTAAAAGACCAGGAACGCTATGAGGAAGATCAGATACGTTCTCAGATTGAATACTTAGAAAAAGAGTTGTTGTTGCTTAGTGCTTCTGCGGATTCCGCTTTGTTGATATTCCAGTATCAGTCAAAGCTTGCTGATGCCAGTAATCAATTGTTTGGTCAGAGTGCTATTTCTGAAATTGAGCTTTCACGCAGTATAGGCGAGTTGCATAAGGTGCGAAGGGTCGCTTATTCAGCTGAGTTAAATCTGCTTTCTCATCAGAAACTGCTTAATGAAAAAAAACATGAACTCAATCTGCTCCCTGGCAGGATTGCAGAGCATAAAGCCAGTTTGCAACGACAGATATCCCAATTGCAACAATCACTGCAACAGTATAGGGGGCAACGTGAAGATGGCATATTAGCACCTTGGTCAGGTTATGTGTCCACACTGTTAGTACAGGAAGGTGACTCAGTTGTAGCTGGTGAACCACTGGTAACGATCAATGAGTCTAATGGCGGTGATGCAGCTACGGTTAAGCTTTGGGTGCCCTCGAATGCTGTTGCAGATTTGGAGGCTGGCCAGAAAGTCTCTTTGGCTGTGGACTCATTCCCGGTCGAGCAATTTGGAAGGCTTACAGGTGAGTTGGTCAATATTTCAAGTATGCCATCTCCTAGCCAGTTTGAGTTGGATTCCGTGTTAACCGAGCCGGGTTACTATGAAGCCAGTGTGGATATATTGCCGGCAAATGAAGGGGACGCTAACAGAATTGATTTAGCCAGTGTTAAATCAGGTGTTCGTGTTTCCGCTCAGGTGGAACTGGACAGGGTTTCTTTGTTTAGTCATATCACAGGACCTTTGGTTCAGATGTATAAGGAGGTTTTTTAATTGAATATTTTTGCCTCCCGATATTCACTACCTATGGTATACCAGTCAGAAAGCACAGAGTGTGGTTTAGCTTGTTTGGCGATGGTTCTGGCTGCGTATGATTATCATATTGATATGAATTCCATGCGGCGCACTTGTGGACACTATCCGCACGGTTGTACGCTCAATGATTTGCTGGTGGTGGCGAGCAGGTTTAATCTGAGCGCACGTCCATTACGCTTGGATATGAAAGACTTTAGTGACCTTAGGTTGCCTGCAATATTACATTGGGATTTCCAGCATTTTGTTGTTCTCAAATCAGTCAGAAATGGAAGGCTGATTATTCATGACCCTGCAGTTGGGGTCAGGAAGTATACACTTTCTGAGGCCAGCGTTCATTTCACCGGGATTGCACTTGAGCTAGAACCCGGTAAGGCTTTTAAAGCGGTAAATAAAAAGCAAATTTCCACTCTCAGGGATCTCTTCAAGGTTTATCCTGGCTTTTGGGGGTCTGTCCTGCAGCTGCTGTTAATGACTCTGCTGGTACAACTATTCACTATATTTAGTGCTTTTTTTATGCAATTGGTAGTCGATGAAAGCCTCTCAAAAAATGATCTCAATATACTAAAAGTGATCGCACTGGCATTCTTAATCGCGGGTGTTATAAGGGTTTCTGTCAGTTACCTGAGATCATTGGTCAAAATTTATCTGTCAAACAGGGTAGGGGTTCAACTGGTAAGCAATGTCATGTCACATCTGTTATCACTTCCGGTCAGCTATTTCGAAAACAGGCACACTGGCGAGTTGGTGTCGAGATTTGGGTCAATAAACCGGGTAAGAAATACACTTTGTGAGGATTTGATAACTGTTGCATTGGACGGTTGCTTCTCATTATTCACCTTTCTGGCAATAGCCGTGCTATCGCCAATGTTAGCCGTCGCCGTATTCCTGTTCTTGGCAGGCTATTTTTTCCTACGACTTTTTACTATACATGAGTCCCGCTCACTGGAGAATCGTGTTATTGATGCTGAGGCGAAAACTGAGACGATTTTGCTGGAAAACTTAAGAGCGATTGAGGTGCTGAAGTTTTATTGTCGTGAGATACCTCGCATGATGATCTGGAGAAATCAACTGGCACGTCAGCTCAGGTCCCAGTGGTTACTTGATCGGTTTACAGCCAAGGTTTCGGCGCTAATGGCCCTGGTTCTGATGTTAGAGAATATAACGGTAGTTTATCTGGCTGCAACACAGGTACTTAGCAATGAATTAACCATTGGTATGCTGGTTGCGTTCATGTCTCTGAAAAACCATCTGGCTGACTCAGTTCAGTCATTTAGCAATAAGTTTGTCGAAATTAGATTGATGAAACTGCACCTGGAACGTGTATCGGATATAACCCTGTCAGAGCCCGAAACGAAAAATAATTTGCTCCCGAATCTGCAATATCGTTTTCCAGGTGCTATAAAACTAGAAAGAGTATCATTTTCCTATGGTAACGGCCTGCCAGCTGTATTCTCCGATCTGAGTATAGCGGTTGAATCAGGGGATATGGTTCTGATATCAGGCAGATCGGGAACTGGAAAATCAACATTGTTGAAAGTGATGTGCGGGTTGCTGAGTAATACTGATGGTGAAGTGTATATTGATGATCAGGTGATTGATATTGAAAGGGCCAGGTTGGTGCGAAGTAATTGTGCTGGTGTATTGCAATCAGATCAGCTGTTTTCCGGCAGTATCATTGACAATATTACGATGTATGGACCTGATGTTGATTATGCATGGCTGGAAGAGGTGTTGACTCTGGTGCTGGCCAATGAATTTGTAACTCGTTTGCCCATGGGATATCACAGTTTAATTGGTGATATGGGTGCAACCATGTCTGCAGGACAACAGCAGAGGTTGTTGATAGCACGCGCAATTTATGTAAAGCCCAGTATTTTGTTTCTGGATGAGGCAACCGCTAATATCGATGCGCCAACTGCAAGAAAAATTATGTTAAATATTCAATCACTTAAAGTCACCACTGTTGTTGTGACGCATCAAACAGAATTGCTGCCGCCGCGGATAAAAGAAATTGTTCTCGATACAGGATCGCGAGGTGAGAGCCATCGTGATGGGGTCAGGGGTAATCCCTGATCAATTTTAATCATAGAAAATGACAAGGGGTGAGTTATGAGAGTTCTAACTGCAAAGGAAATCGATATGGTGTCTGGTGCCGGACCGACTGATGCTGCAGCCTGTATTGGGGGCGGACGCCTTGGGTTCAGTGCCGGTTCCGCCTTTGGTGCAGTCGGTGGTCTGGCTGGTGCTGCCTTTGGCTGCGGGATTGGCTTGGCACTCAATAATAGCTAAAAAGGAGGAAGCCTGCTTTTGCAGCCTTCCTGTCTCCATTTTGCTGACTGGAAAATATATTAATGATTGAAGAGGCTAAAAATCAAAAAGAACATTATTTTTATTCAATCCTCATCTCAAGTCTTGCGATATTTGCATGGAAGTGTAGCGTTGCTGGTGTGGAATTTTCGTATTGGGAGGTTTTTGTTCCATTTTTTGTAGGAGTGCTCACCACTGCAGTATTCGCTTATTTTAAATATTCTCCAAAAAAATCCCAATCGAAAAAGCGCACAAAATTCCGCTTTAACCCCGATCGTGTTGATCCTGTGAGTCTTGGCTTTCAATCTGTTTGTGTCTTTTGGTTAATTATTTTATTAAGAAAAGCACGTGTATTTATTGAGCCTGAAGTTGAACAATTAGTAGTGACAGCCTTCATCGTAGGTTTTGTTATTGCGCTTTGCATGGATGGGCTGGGTTTTATCAATCAACGTATTCATAACACCATGAACAAATAGATTCTAACTTTCATCATTGAAACAAAAAAGCGGGGGAAGCCTCTCGACTTCCCCCGCTTTATATCAAGCTATGTTGCTAGTCAGCGATTAGAAGAATCGCTTGTTTACGCTCAGCTCGAATGTGCGACCCAGTGGGTTGCCGATACGTGGATCGTAGCCCATTTCCTGGCGAGATGCCGGTGGCATTTCATCAGCAATGTTCACCACGGATGCGGTCAGTGACGCGTCCCAGTCCAGCAGGTCCAGTGTGTAGTGGAAGTCGAAAGTCAACCAGTTCTCACCGAATACGCCGTAGTAGCTTGGACCGTACGCTTCTGTTGAGCCCGTCTGACGACCGTTTGGTGTCAGTGCCGCAGGTCCGACTACGTCACCGTTGTTGTCGAAGTAACGGTCATCGCGTACGCCCTTGATGTAGAACGCTTGCAGACGGAAGTTGTGATCGCCCTGACGGTAGTTGGCAGATACGTTGCCGCGCCATTCAGAGATGGCGTTAGCCACAGTTGCGAAGTTCAGGTAACCCAGACGATCAGCACCGGGATCGATGGTGTAGCCATCCAGTGTTGTTTCTGTGTACTCGAACTCGTTTACTTTGGTCAGGTTCAAAGAGAAGTCCAGATCACCGGCAAAGGCAGGCATGCTGTACGTTGACTGGATGTCAAAGCCGCTTGTCTGCTGACCAGGGCCGTTACCCGTGTCGGTACGTACCTGGGCAAAGTCCTGTGCCGTTGTCACGCCCTGTACACAGGAGCCGTTGAACGTAATACGGCCAACCAGTGGGTGTGAACAGTCAGCCAGCGCCGTACCGTTTGTAGGTACCGTGCTGGAACCGTCTGGAGCGATGCTGAACACAGAACTTGCGATCTGGTTAACAGATGCCAGCAGGCCCAGTTCATTCTCTGTTTCAATGTTGAAGAAATCCAGAATGAAGCGGAAGTCACTGGTGTCTGTGAGACCACGAGAGTTCCAGATGAAACCTGTGCTCCATACTGTTGCTTCTTCTGGCTCGATATCAGTACGGGTTACCGTCTGGTTACCGCGCCATTGGCCACCAGCCACTGTATAGCTGGCTGTACCGTTGCTGATTTCACCCGGGATCAGGTCAGCACCTGGTGCCTGGTAGTTGGTGCCGTAAGAGCCACGCAGCGAGATGTTGTCTGTCGCTGTCCATTGACCGGATACTTTGTATACAGTTGAATCCAGGCCTCCAGAGAACTCTTCATAACGTGCCGCGGCAGACAGGTATACGTTGTCCAGTACCGGCATGCTTAACTCACCAAAGACCGAAGTCTGATCCTGTGTGCTGTAGTCAGCAGGGTTGGTAGCGAAGAACTGGAATGGACCCGGTGCATCTGGCGTACAGCCGTTGAATGCCGGATCTGAAGGATCACGAGGCACCTGGCCTTCATCGGCCGGGTTCTGACATTCTGTCTGACCGTTGTACAGTGGGTCTGTTACCGTTTCCTGGTTTTCCGTGGTACGCCACTGACCACCCAGTGCCCATCCCATGTTGCCGCCAGGCAATTCGATGGGTGTTTCACCACTGAATACGGCATCAAACGTCAGGTTCCAGTTCAGATCACGGGCGGCGCGCTCGTTGAACATCCAGCGAATCAGTTCAGGTGAGTTTTCAGCACCTGGGACGTAGCTTGGGTTGTTCAGGCCGTAAACAGGCTGCTGGCTGAAGTTAGAGGCGAACGGGTTGTAGTACATACAACCGTTTTGGCCAGCCGCGCCCGCATTTTGCGTGCCGAAACGATTCGGGTTCTGGTCTTGAACGTTACAGTTTTCACCACCGAAACCGTTCAACGCTTCCTGCATGCGATACAGCATCATGTCAGGGCTGTCGGCGTACAGGTTTTCCTGGTTGTAAGTGGCAGCGATATCATAGCTGATGCCGCTGTCGAGTTCGCCTTCAAAGCCGGATACGATGTGTGCAAACTTGTTGCGGATCTTGCTAGGCGTGGAGTGTTTGCCATCTTCAGCAAAGACATCCAGTCCGCCGTGAGCAAAGGCGCGGTAAGTGATCGGCGTGAAGCCTTGTGTCACGGCCCAGGCAGGGTTGTTGATGTAGCCGGTGCGCTCAGCGAAATCCTGCACGTATGGGTTGGACTTCGGTACATACAGCTGGTACGTGGCGCCTTGGTGGATAGCGGGCCCACGAATAACTGGCTGAGAAGGCGAGCCGTACTGCGCAGGTGTATCGACCATGGAGTAGGCTGCGCGCACATAGAATTCCATCTGGCTGCTGACCTGTGTGGTCACCTGGCCGTACAGACGGTAGATGTCATTCTCAGAAACGACATTGTAGTAAGGAATGTAGTTATAGGCACAGCTATAGGAGTTGACGTAAGCGCCGCCAACGGCTTCACAGGATTCCTGTGTGTAGTCGGAGATAACGCCACCAACTGGGTTGCCCCAGTCTCCGGCACCTGTTGATGAGCCTGGGTTGTATGTTTGCTCGTTCGGCAATGAACCGCGCGGTAACCAGCCCGCAAGGTTTGTCAGAGTTGACCAGGGTGCAGGGTTGGTGCCATAAGGCAGATCGGTAAACTCACGATCTTTGGCGTTCAGCAGTGAGCGGTGATCCCAGGAAGCGGCCCATACGACTTCTGTGTCGCCTTCACCAAAACCGCCAATGATGCCGACATTCCAGTCGCCATCAGAACCGTCGATAGCTTTGTAAGAGGACTGAATTTCAATGCCGTCAAAGCTGTCGCGGCCAATGAAGTTAACAACACCGCCGGTAGCATCAGCACCGTATGTTACGGCTGCACCGTCTTTCAACAGTTCAGTACGCTGCAGGGCGATGGTTGGAATAACGGAAGTGTTCTGTGTCACACGGCGACCGTTGAACAGCGTCAGTGTTTTGTCAGAACCGATACCGCGCAGGTTGTATTGAACGCTACCTGTCTCTGCGGCACCGCCGAAGTAATAGGATTCACCAGTAGTCGCACCGGAGGCGCTCAGGCTCTTGGCAAATTCCAGAGCTGATGGGTTACCTGACAGTGCCAGGTCAGCCTGGGAGTAAGATTCTACGGGTAATGCGGCGTCGACTGGAGTGCCGCGGATCAAAGAACCGGTAACAACCACTTCTTCGATTTCGGGTGAGTCATTTTGCGCCATTGCGGGTCCAGCCACCATGAAGACAGGTGCGGCCAGTGAGGCGCAGGCGATGCTTCGATATAGCTCTTTCAATTTCATTGGGTTTTCCCCCCCGTTGTAATACTTATTGTTTACTGCGTGTTAGCAGACTGCTTAAACAACCATGTACTCAGTTTGCGTCCTTTCGGGGCAATAGCCATCAATACGCAAGCTGATCACAAGGGGAAATTGTCGTGGTAACAACAAACCGCTGTGGACAACCGGGGGTCGAATGTACCCATTAGCAGGGCACAAGGGCAGCCCTGGGGGCTGTTCAATAGATGCGCAAGCTGACGTTGCACGTACTTCACTATTGGCAGTTATCCCAATGGGTGGCGTTGTTCGATACTCGGTTGTCAGCTCAGCTTGTTGTTATTGTGCCGATGACTGACTGAATGGTCTAAACACTCTGGAGTGCAGTGACTTCTTCTCAAAGTGTTACCTAAATTCACAGAATGATCATTTTGTTACTTTTCATAACACATTGTTTTTTAATCAATTTCTGTGTCTTTGGCGAGCTGAAGCATAAACCAGACTTTTTGCTGGCGTCAACAATAGTTACAAACAATAATGATCAGTCAAAATTGTGTAACGTAGGGTGCTGTAATAGCGGGTGTTTTTTAAAAATCGCTAACAATATTTCTTGACAGGGGTGTTACAAAATGGAGGGAAAATGCTAAAAATTGTATGTTTGCAGTTTTAGTGCTCTCTTGTTTATTCCTGAGAGCACTAAAACTTTATGGGATTTATTCTGGCAAGTGCTTAAAAAGAAGGTTTAAGCACTCATGCCGAAAGCCGAGGGTAACAATTATTCCGGGCAACTGTGAAAAGGCGCTTGTTGGTGGACATACGCCATTTGCATGGCATCCAGAATCGTCCAGAGAATATTCAGTTTAAACTGCAAAATGCTGAGAGCGTATTCTTGCTGCTCGCGTGTTTTGAAGTGATCCAGTGTGATCTGCAGACCATGCTCCACATCGCGGCGCGCTTCCGAGAGGCGTTTGCGAAAGTAACTGTATCCTTCATTATCAATCCAGGGGTAGTGCTCGGGCCAGTTATCCAGGCGCTTCTGATGAATCTCCGGCGCAAACAGTTCGGTCAGTGAGGAGCAGGCGGCTTCCTGCCACGTGGCGCGACGGGCAAAGTTGACGTAGGCATCGCAGGCAAAGCGCACACCGGGCAGAACACCCTGGTGCGATTCCACGCTCTCGCGGCTCAGGCCAACCGCCTCTGCCAGGCGCAACCAGGCTTCAATACCGCCATCTTCACCTTCAAAGCCGTCATGATCCAGAATACGTTGCACCCATTCCCGACGAACGTCCCGCTCATTGCAGTTAGCGAGGATAGCGGCATCCTTGATCGGGATACTGGTTTGGTAGTAGAAACGGTTAGCGACCCAGCCCTGGATTTGTTCTTTATTCGCTTTACCCGTATTCATCATGACGTGATAGGGGTGATGGATATGATAAAGGCGACCTTTGTCGCGCAGTCGTTGTTCAAATTCGTCACGGGACCAGGGGGATTGGTTCATACGGCTTTATCCTGATTTACTGAAATTGCTTGGCATTTCTCGGGTTACGAAATAGCAGGGGTCTGGTTTCGTCGATATTGTGTTGTTGCTGGTCCTGACTGGCTGCAGCAATGGCTTCGTCGACCAGGTGACGTTTGGGCGACAGGCTGCAAACCGGGTCGGTGGCATAAGGGTCACCGGTCAACAGGTAGGCCTGGCAACGACAACCGCCCAGATCCTGCTCTTTTTCCGGGCAACTGGCGCAGGGCTCCTGCATCCAGTCGGTGCCGCGAAACCGGTTAAACAGTTCAGACTTCCGCCAGATAGACTTGAGATCCTGATTCTTGACACTGGGGAAGGTCAAACCAGGCAGCACCTTGGCACTTTGGCAGGGTAACACTTCACCTTCGGGGGTCACTGTCAGGAAGGTGGTACCCCAGCCGTTGCTGCATTTTTTGGGACGGTCATGGAAATAATCAGGGGCCACAAAGAAGACGCGCATTTTGTCGCCATGCTTCTCTTTAAAGCGATTTGTGGCGGCTTCGGCCTCTGCCAGTTGTTCACGGCTGGGCATTAACTGATCCCGGTTGTGCAAGGCCCAGGCGTAATACTGTGCATTGGCCAGTTCCACAAACTCGGCGCCAAGTGACAGTGCCAGTTCCAGGAACGCCGTCACCTGGTGCATGTTCTGACGGTGCAGAACGAAATTCAGCCCTAAAGGTATGCCATGACGAATGACCGAGCGGGTCATGTCCATTTTGTGATGAAAGCTGTTGCTGGCACCAAATGTGTTGTTGGTTGTTTCGTCTGACCCCTGAAAGCTGATTTGAATGTGACTCAGGCCTGCCTGTTTGAAAGCCTGGACTTTTTCATCAGTCAGACCGACTGCCGAGGTGATCAGGTTGCAGTAAAAGCCTATGCCGACGGCGGCTTCCAGTAACTCTTGGAAATCTTGTCGCACCAGTGGCTCACCACCGGAGAAGCCCAGTTGAACCGCGCCCAGGGCGCGAGCCTGCTTCATGACACTCAGCCATTGTTCCGTGCTCAGCTCTTTCTTGCGCGATGCTGGCAACTGCAGCGGATTTGAACAATAGGGACACTGGAGCGGGCAGGCATAAGTCAGCTCGGCCAGTAGCCACATGGGAATGTGATTTGCCCCTGTCTCGGTCATTGTGATTGGCTCTCCGTCATGGCGGAATCCTGGTCAGTCGTGATTAGCCAGTGGTGTTGCAAGGCATGGATGAGAAACTCTTGCACATCGCGGGCCAGAGTTTCTGCGTCGGGATAGTCTTGTTGCAGTTGCGCGATCAGATCGGCTGCGGTAACCGGTTGCTGGCAGCGACTGAGTACCTCATAGGCGCTGTCGCTAAGTTTGACCAGACCTTCCGGGTAAAGCAGTACGTGGCAATCCTGAGCCTCTTCCCACTGTAGTCGGTATTTGCCGTTCATCATAAGCGGTGCGGCGGGAATGGTGTGGTCAATGGTGCTGTCGTTTGACGCTGTCATAATTCAATCTCCATGCCATCCCAGGCCACTTCGATGCCTTCTTGGGCCAGCATTTGCCGCTCTTCGGAGTCTTCATCCAGAATCGGGTTGGTATTGTTAATATGAATCAGAATCTTGCGCGGCTGACTCATCGGGCGCAGCACATCCATCATGCCACCCTTGCCAGATTGCGGCAAATGGCCCATATCAGCGGCTTTCTTCTCGCCCAGGCCGACCGTCTCCATTTCATCCTCACGCCAGAATGTTCCGTCAACCAGCAGGCAGTCGGCATTGTCCATCAGGTTGCGGGTGTCGTCAGTTAATTGCCCCAGACCTGGCGCGTAAAACATGGTCTTGCCCGTTTTATCGTCGGTGACTTTAATGCCGATGTTGTCTCCGGGGTGGGGGTCGTGACGATGTGGAGAATACGGTGGCGCTTTGCCACTGACCGGAATCGCCGTGAAGCTCAGTCCGTCGATACCATTGATTTTAAACGCTGTGTTGTCCAAAGGAATGTCATGACGGTTAATGCCACCATTCCAGTGTTTGAGCATTTTGAATAAGGGAAAGCCAGTGCTCAGGTCTTCGTTGACCATATCGCTGCAATAAATGTCATGGGGGCAGCCTTCGCGCAACATGAGCAGGCCAGTAGTGTGGTCAATCTGGGAGTCCATAAAGACGATTGCCCGGATTGCGGTATCACGCAGACTTCTTGCCGGCTGCAGTGCCGGGAAAGCGGCCAGTTGGGCGAGTATGTCCGGTGACGTATTAAACAGTACCCAGGATATACCATCACTGCTGATAGCGATGGATGACTGTGTTCTGGGGCGGGCATTGATCGTGCCCTGGCGAACACCGTGACACATGCGACAATTACAGTTCCATTGTGGGAAACCTCCGCCAGCAGCGGACCCCAGGACTCTGATCTTCATGAATAATTCCTCAATACTGCGTCTTGCTGGGCAGGCTGCTGATGTCAAAGCATATAGCCAGGCGATACTGTTGTTATGCTGGCATCACCGTGAGCATTCAGCGCCAGAATGAAAAAACGCCAGACAGGCTGGCGTTTTCGGTGGTAGGGGCATGGATGCATGCCAACTACCTTCAGGCTCATTCAAACATGATGGCCTGAATTAGTCTGCCTTGAAATACATAGTGATTTCAAAACCCAGACGGATATCTTGATAGCTTGGCTTAGTCCACATAGTTGATACTCCTTCCCACTGTTACTGTAATCAGTTGTTGAGGAACTTGATTGTTATACATTAACCGATGTGAAATCGGCAGCACCTGTTTAAGTACTGATTCGAATCTATCACAGTAAAAACGGCTTGACTAGTGGTTGCGATAATATGTCTTTCTTTGAGATAAAGCGTTCCTGTGAGCGTTTAATTCTTGCCTTCATGCTGCAACAAAACCGACTGATAGAATGCTTTTTCACACTCTAATGCCTTGATTTGATTTGGTAGTTTTCTGAAACCGTGAGCCTCGTCCGGGAAAACCATAATCTGACACTTCGGTATTCTTGGTTTGAGGGCCTGGTAAATCATCCTGGCCTGTTGCGGGGGGACGACTTTATCAAGTTCACCGTGCAAGAACAGAACGGGAGAATGGATTTTATCAATATGATGGATAGGTGAGCGCTCACGGTACCGTTCAGCAAATTCAGGCAAAGCACCGATCAGTTGTTCGATGTAATGTGATTCAAACTTGTGAGTTTCTGCAGCCAGGGTAGTCATGTCACTGATGCCATAATAGCAAGCGCCGCCTTTAAATAAGTCGCTGTGGCACAGTGCTGCAAGGACGGCATAACCGCCTGCGCTGCCACCACGAATGAAGATAGCATCCGGGTTTATCAGCTGTTTGTCTGCCACATACTGCACGGCAGCAATGATGTCTTCGAGATCAATTTTCCCCCAATCGCCATATAACCGTTTGCGAAAACGGCGGCCATACCCTGTACTGCCGCGGTGGTCGACATCCAGAATCGCAAATCCCTGCTGTAACCAGTATTGGGTCATCGGGTTTAGTCCGGATTTGGCGCTGCTGCTGGGGCCTCCGTGCACTGTGACTATCAGGGGTGGCGGTTTGGCGGTACTTTCTTCAGGTAAATAGAGAAGGGCGTGCGCCTGCTCCGGGTTGCAGTCTGGCTTGATTTCGCTGTTCGCATTTGTCCCAGTGCTGTAGGTGATGTGGGCCGGTGCGGTCGGTGTAGATTGAACCGTGGCTGGCAGGAGCCCTGGCTGGATCAGCGCCTGCAGTGTGTCATGGTGGTACTCCAGCAAGGCACCTGCCTGCTCGGGCGTACCGGCAATCATACGGATACGACCGTCATGGCAGGCAAGGGATTCGACATGGCTGAAGTTGTCAGCGATGACCATGCTGTCTGGATCATCACGTTGACTAATCACTTCTACCGTCCAGCGTGATTTATAAACGGTTGTACAGGCCACCATTTGTTCTGCTGTGATGGCAAATTGCTGCTGCCCGACAATCCATGGCGGACTGGCGCAATCCTGGTCTGGTGTATAAAAAGGTATTGCCTGGCTGATATCCAGGACTGCACCTTGTTGGCCTAATGTGTCGGACAGGCATGGTAAATAATATAACTGCCACCACCCGGCAACATCGGTCAAAAACCAGAGTCGTCCGGACGGATCGAATTGCAATTGTTGTATGGCGCCATCCTGCATGCCACCCAGTGTTATGCATCTCTCCGGGGCCCCCGCCTCATCCACTGTGAGTACCTGCAGCTGAGTGTTATCCCAGGGCATATTGGGATGCGACCAACTGACGAATGCAAGGTGGCGCCCGTCAGGGGATAGTCGTGGGCTGGCGATAAAATCGCTTTCAGAAAACAGCACCAGACCTTCGTCCTGAGGAGTATCGCCGGGTTCGTTGCTGTCAGGCAAGGTGATTGCTACCAATGTATTCAGGACAGTATCGCCACGGTGATCTTCGCGGACTGCATACAGCCGTTGTCGCAGACTGTCGTGACAAAAGTCAGCGTACCTAAGCTGGCACTGCCCTTCATCTGGCGTCAAGGCGCTTGCGTGACTTGTCTGTGTCATGGCGGTGTTGCGGTGTTGCAAATCCAGCTGCATTATCTGTTGAGTATCATCCCGGCAAAAATATAATGTGCCTCGACTGACCAGGTAAGGGCGTCCGCCGTATTCATGCAGGCGTGTCCGTACAGCCAGACCCGGTGGGGTCAACGCCAGACAGTCACCCTGATCTGATACCTGGACGACTCGCGGCAGGTTATCTTCACTGGCGCGGGTGCGAATGCAGAAACAGCCCTCTTGGTTCCATTGTAAATAAGCCAGGTTATCGTTCGCACTGAAAACGTCGCTGGGTGTCAGTTTTTGTTTGTGCATAAGGCAAGGTTCCGGGTATCTCTAAACAGGGTTTTTGCTCGGAAGCAGCAGGCATTTTTTCGTCCAATATTACGGATTTTGCAAATCACCCGACCGGCCTTTTAATAGTGCCAGCAACGCATCCGGTGACAGAGCGACCTCCAGGCCGCGTCGACCAGCAGAGACATAAATCTGCTCAAAGTTTGCAGCTGACGCGTCAAGGTAGGTGGGCAGTAACTTTTTTTGCCCTAAGGGGCTGACACCACCCAGCACATATCCTGTGGTTTTCTCCACCAGCGCAGCATCTGCCATGACCGCTTTTTTACCGCCGGCAGCCTTGGCCAGTTTTTTCAGGTTAAGTGTGCTTGATACCGGCAGTATAGCCACGACCAGGCGTGATTTATCGACTGCGGCTACCAGTGTTTTAAATACCTGCTCAGCAGGCACAGCCATTTTCTCGGCAGCTTCCAGGCCGAAAGAGCCGTGCGAAGCATCATGTTGGTATTCGTGCACCTCATGAGGTGTTCTGGTTTTTTTGAGTAATAGGATGGCTGGTGTCATAACGTCTTGAGCGGCTACTGTGCCGGGGAACTCGGGTGAGAGGTCCGTCAGCACAGTGCCGTATCGGTAAAGGTGGTTGGAAGATCGTTGTTTTATCCTGGTGATACTTTATCTGGGAGCCACCACATTCTGCTCGATTGCACCAATGCCTTCGATACCAATGCGAACGGTATCACCGGGCTGCAGGTATTGTGGGGGTGACATGCCATCACCGACACCTTCAGGTGTGCCGGTGTAAATCACATCACCTGGCATCAGTGTCATGAACTGGCTGAGGTGGCTGACAATTTCGCGTACACCAAAGACCATTTGATTGGTATTGCCGTCCTGGCGTCGCTCACCATTGATTTCAGACCAGATGGAGAGTTCCTGGATGTCATCAATAGAGTCGCGTGTCACCATATGTGGGCCAAAAGGTGCAAAGCTGTCAGCACTTTTGCCTTTGACAAACTGACCGCCACGTTCGCGCTGAAACGCTCTTTCTGAAACATCATTGCCAGTACTGAATCCGGCGACATAATCCAGGGCATCCGCTTCACTGACATACTGCGCTTTTTTACCGATGATGACGACAAGCTCTGCCTCGTAGTCAAGTTTGGTGGCATTACGGGGTGAAATGATGACATCGTTAGGGCCATTTAGTGCAGTAATGGCTTTGCTGAACACCAGAGGTTCTTCAGGTACATCAACAGCCATTTCTGCAGCATGGTCAATATAGTTGAATCCGATGGCCATGATTTTCTGACTACCGGTTACCGGGTTGCCCAGGCGAACATCACCGTTGACCAGCGGGAGTTGATCAACGGGCAGGTCGGCAATGCGCTCCAGCACTTCGTCCGCCAGGTTTTCCGGGGTCCAGTCATTAATGTGAGCTGATAAATCACGGATTTGCCCCTGATCGTCACGTAATCCAGGCTTTTCCTGGCCAGCGGGGCCGTAGCGAAGCAGGGTTAACTCAGCCGCAGCAGCCTGACTGATCATCATGGGGACGAACATGGAGGCGGCCAGCACCGCGACCCAGCCTCTGGTCCTGGGAGTATGGATGGCATCCAAACAGCGTCGTATCGGGTGATTCATAATCTTTTCTCATTGTTATTGGGGGCTGTTTAACACGATGATCCTCATGGTGGTAACAGGCCCGGGTCATGGGGATGAAAAAGGGTAGCGGCACAATAGTATGGAAGATGGCAAGGCGGTGTTTGCCCATCCAGCCGTCAACGGTTAAATTAGCATGCTGCTGTCCTTCTCCTTCAAGCATACAAGACCGATCATAACGGTGCCAGACGGAAGTTGGATTTTATCGATAACCTGAAGTGAGTCCTTTCCCATGACCATTTTTGACAGAATAACAACATTGCTTGGCTCCACATTATCTGAAGCCGGGTTTGCTTGCGCTGAATATGCCAGGCAACCCAGCGGCTGCAAGCGGACAGGCTTGATGGCTGCACTGATTGCCGTGACTTTTAGTGGTCCCATATGGGCACAGAGTACATTGGTCCACAATATCAATGGCTACACCATGAACAGCCAGCGCGAACGTATTGAATTTGTTGCTATTGAGTTTAATGGCGATACCGTTGAGCGTCTCTATCAGGCTGGTGATACCTTACCGGCGGCGGATGAAGGTGGTCAGTCTATGACCCGGATAGATGGTGAGGGCAAGACACTATTGCCCGGGTTGATTGATGCCCATGGGCATGTGTTGAGTTACGGGTTGAGCCTGCTGCGGGTAGACATGACAGGCACCAGCAGCGAGCAGGAAGCCGTTGAACGGGTAACGCAATTCCGTGCCAGAAACCCTGACTTGAACTGGATTCAGGGTCGAGGCTGGAATCAGGTCCTGTGGGATAGTAATGAGTTTCCGAATGCTGCATCCCTGGATGCAGCCGGTAGCGAAGTGCCGATGTGGTTCAGTCGTGTGGACGGACATGCGGGCTGGGCCAACCAGGCGGCCATGGAGCTGGCTGGCGTTGATGCTTCAACGCCGGATCCTGAGGGCGGCATGATTATCCGCGATGCCGAAGGGCGGCCGACAGGCGTCTTTGTGGACACGGCGATGGATTATATCACCGAGCAGATTCCGGCACTCAGTATTGAGGATCAAAAGCGGGCATTGCTCAGTGCCATGCATTCTTTGGCAGACCTGGGCATGACAAGTGTGCATGATGCGGGTATTTCCAGTACCACATTGCAGGCATACCAGGAACTGGCGGAAGAAGGGCCGTTACCGATACGTGTTTATGCCATGATATCTGCCAATGATGAAGATTATGCTGAGCGTCTGCGTGAGGGCTATATCGAAACGGCTGACGATACATTCGTGATGCGCAGTGTCAAGATTGTTGCTGATGGCGCACTGGGGAGCCGTGGCGCTTATCTGAATGAGGAATATAGCGATCAGCCCGGACATCACGGGTTATTACTCATGTCGCCTGACCGTCTGACACAACTGATTCAGGTGGGTATGGAAGAAGACTTTCAGATCAATATTCATGCGATCGGTGATGGCGCCAATCAGATTGTGATGGACAACTATGAAGCATTGATTGAAAACACAGGGACGCAAGCACAGCGTCACCGTATCGAGCATGCCCAGATTCTTCGGTTTGAAGATATTCTGCGATTTCATGAGCTGGGCGTGATTCCCTCCATGCAGGCGACCCATGCAACCAGCGACAAGAACATGGCTGTCGACCGGATCGGTGAGGTCAGGATTCAGGGGGCATATGCCTGGCGTAAACTGTTGGATGCTGGTGCCAGGATAGCAAATGGCTCTGATTTTCCGGTCGAACCTGCCAACCCGTTTTTTGGTCTCCATGCTTCAGTAACAAGGCAGGACCGTGATAATCAACCACCCGGGGGGTGGTACCCGGAAGAGAAAATGACCCGGGAGGAGGCGTTGCTCAGTTTTACACTGGATGCGGCTTATGCGGCGCACCAGGATGATATTCTGGGTACGCTTGAGCCGGGCAAGAAAGCGGATTTCATTTTGGTGGATGAAGACTATTTTGCTGTCGAACCGGAAATGCTTTGGCAACTGGATGCTGAAAAAACCTGGGTCGGTGGTCGTCTGATTACGCCCACACCATAAGAGAAAGGCGGGAAGATGTTTCTGGAAGCAGTCTGGATAGGATTTGCCTTTGCTTGCGGGCTTGCAGTCAAGCGTGTGGGGTTGCCGCCGCTGATTGGCTACCTGACAGCAGGTTTTGCGATTTCCTCCTTGCCCGGCACTATTGCCATGCCTGAGCATGCAGACTATGTGCTATCGCACGTAGCACATCTGGGCGTGTTGCTGCTGTTGTTCAGTGTTGGCTTGAAGTTGAATCTGGCTAACCTGATCAAACCGGAAGTCATTGGCGGTGGAGTCCTGCACTTTGCCATATCGATAGTTCTGCTCGCGCCGGGTTTATATTTTTTTCTCGGTGGGGACAGCTATCGCGCTATCTTGCTGGCCTCTGCGCTGGCGTTTTCCAGTACCTGTCTCTTATACACATCTGACGCTGCCGACGATATGCAGTGTGT
>OJDN01000193.1_pt1 | contig 23348 bp, 18 predicted proteins | sample 1592731 | NCBI WGS metagenome assembly OJDN01 (sample SAMN05416881, study PRJEB24817) | seawater metagenome | isolation source: Sea water | place: Canada:Atlantic | collected 2013-11
GAGATTCGCCTTAGTCTCGTGGGCTCGGAGATGTGTATAAGAGACAGCCGTAAACTTCATCGACCTGGTGAAAACCACCCTGTCCCCGGTGGACATCGTCTTTGAGGAACTGGGCTATTCCGACAAGCACCGCTACCTGATCGACCTGTTCCACAGTTTTGAACAGTGGCGCAAATCCCAGAGCCGCATCAGCTACGCCGACATGCTCTACGAGCCGGTGATGGCCATTCACCAGAACCCGCCCTTACAGCGCCTGGTCGGCAACAAAATGGACCTGGTACTGGTGGATGAGTATCAGGACACCAATGAAATCCAGCATCTACTGCTCAGATACGTGGCCGGCGACCGGGCACGGGTGACTGTCGTGGGCGATCCGGATCAGACGATTTACGAATTTCGGGGCGCCAGACCCGATTTCATACTCAAGCGTTTCAGCGAAGAGTTTGAAAGCCCACTGGAGCAGACCCTGAGCTATACCTTTCGGTATGGCCATCAGGTGGCGCTGCTGGCCAATCACCTGATCTGTCACAACACCGGTCGCAAGGATGTGCTCTGCCATTCCCATCCAACCACACCTGAGACCGGCATCACCCTGCACCAGCAGGAAAACGACAGTGATCTCGTCCTGAAACTACTGCAACCCATGGACGACGAAGCACTTGCCAACACGGCGATCCTATTCAGGGTGTGGAGCCAGAGTGTTCCTATCGAATTGAAATTGCTCGCGCGACAAGTGCCATACCGCATCGACGCCGGGAAGGGTGCCCTGTTCAGTCGCGAGGTTCAGGCCATCACCAGCCTGTTGATGGTGGTGTCGGGCCGGATTCGCAATCTGCCTGATGAAGACCGGCTTGATATCGCCCGGCAATTGCTGCGCTTCCCCCACGTGGGCCTCAAGGAGCCCGAGCTCGAACAGCTGGCACGCTTTCTGGCAGGGTTCGGCGAGGGCTGGCACGAGCGGCTGCTGGCCATGGACTTTGACGCACTGGCCCCCATGGCGGCCAAAAAGCTCCGCAAGCTCGGGGAAACACTGGCACAGCTGGAGCGCTTCAAAGGCTCAGTGGCAGACCTGATTTCCCGCTATGCGGAGGAAACCGAACTCTACGAGGGCATTCGCAGCCTGGCACTGACCCATGAAACCGCGGACGAACGCATCGAGACCATCCGCGGCTTCCGGCTGTACCTATCGGGACTCGATGTCAGCATTGACGGCGCACTGGAACACCTGAAGGCGCTAAAGAAACAGGCGGGCGAAAATCGCCAGGGCGGCGCCTTGCTCTCCACCATCCACCGCACCAAGGGCCTGGAATGGTCGACCGTTATACTGCCGGGACTGCAGGAGAAGTACCTGCCCTACAGCCCCCGGGCCCAGGACGACCCCAAGGCCTTCCTGGAAAGTGAACGCCGCCTGCTCTATGTGGCCATGACCCGGACCCGGGAACAGCTACACCTGATCACCCGGCCATTCGGAGAAAAAAGACACCTTGACGGCGATCAGGGCCCAAGCCGGTTTGTCGATGAGTTGTGCTTTCCACTGTCCCAGGAGTTTGGTCAGTGGCTGGACGGGCGTTCCTGCGACAACGCTGACGCACTGACAGCCACCGTACCACTGACCTCGACCGGTCTTCGCTATGCGCACCTTCAAGGCGTCACATTGCAGACAAGTACGGAAGCAACGGCCGAGGAGACGACACCGCTCTGGGCAAGAAACCGTCTCAGCCATGCCATCTTCGGGCCGGGCTCAGTGACAGGGGAGGACGAACGGTCCTTCGAAGTCGCTTTCGACAACGGCGACACCCTGAATTTCAGCAAGAAAAGTGCCCACCTGTATTTTACCGCCATGTCATCAAGGGCCTGAGTACAATTGCGGACATAACCCTGCCTCTCTTTTTCTGTTTTTTTTGAATCCTTTGACTTAAATTTCACGTAAGTACGCTGCAGCAATGCTTTATGCGAAAGTACGACATGAGTACTTTAAAAACGATAATTGAACAGGAGGTTCTGCATGAACATCATGCGTCCACTGGCCATCGCGGCCCTGACGACATCCCTTGCGACACCCGCACTCGCTGAACGCGAGCAAACGATTTATCTGAACCCGTTTGCCGGCTTCCAACTCTTTGACGACAAGCGCGACCTGAGTGAAACCGGCACGCTGGGCATTGGCGCGGAATTTCGCTTCCATCCCAACTGGGCCGTGGAAGGCGTTTATTCCAAGGCGGATGCCGATCGTAAGTACGTGAACGGCAGCAGCGACTTCTCAGAAGTTCGACTGGACGGCCTCTATTACTTTGCTGGCCAGGATGAAGCCTGGAATCCGTACGTCTCGGCCGGCGCCGGTCACGCTGACTTCGGCGACGATGTCCTGATCGACCGGACAGCAGGCTCCGATCACGACGAAACCCGTGTCAACGTCGGGGCGGGCGTTCGTTACAACGTCAGTGACAGCGTTTCTATTCGAGCCGACCTGCGTGAGTTTCATGGTATCGACGAGAGCACCTTCGATACCCAGGCAACTTTGGGCCTGAGCTTTGCCTTCTCTCGCACTGTCGCTGACTCGAAGCCTTCACCGCGCAAAGCCGCAGACAGTGACAACGACGGCGTGCCCGATAGCCGCGATCAGTGTGCTGGAACACCTGCGGGCGTCAGCGTCGACAGCAATGGCTGTGAGCGTGACAGCGACGGCGACGGTGTTGCCAACAGCGCCGACCAGTGCCCCAACACACCGGCGGGCGCCAGTGTGAACAGCCGTGGTTGTGAACTGGACAGCGACAACGATGGCGTTGTTAACAGCGCGGACCAGTGCCCCGGCACGACCGCAGGCGCAGACGTGGACGCCATGGGTTGTGAAGGCGTGACAGAAACCGTCGAGACCATCGAACTGAACGTACAATTCCCGACCAACAGTTCGGTGATTGGCAACGCCTTCGACAATGAAATTCGCCAGGTTGCCAATTTCATGCTCGAATATCCGGAAACCAACGTGGAAATCGCCGGTCACAGTGACAGCACTGGCAAGGCGGAATACAACCGCTTCCTGTCCCAGCGCCGTGCTGAGGCGGTTGCCACGCGGCTGACCGATGCCCTGGGCATCAGTTCGGATCGTGTGAATGCCGTTGGTTACGGTGAGTCCGAACCGGTTGCCAGCAACGAGACCGCCGCAGGCCGCGCGGAGAACCGTCGGGTTGAGGCTCGTATTCAGGTTCGCCGCTAAGCGTCGACGTTGATCCTATACGGATCAGCTCAACGAAAAGGCGCCTTCGGGCGCCTTTTTTATGGCAGGACCGACGCCCTTATTTTCAAACTCGCGAGTGAATACTGTGAAGCGAATGCTGCTCGTCTTTATTATCACATGGGGCATACCCGCTGCTGCGTGGCCCCAGGTTTACCGGTGCGACGCCGGTGGTGAGACTCGCTTTTCGGACCAGCCCTGCGGGGAGGACTCCAAGGAAATTACGATTCGCGACAACCGGATTGGCGGCAATTTTGGCCAGAATCTCCCGCCGTCACCGAAGCCTGATGAAACAGTGAAAGAACCGGAAAAAAGCACACAGGAGTCGACCAGCGACACCTGCCGCTTCATTAACTCCACCGACCTGCGGCGCTATCTGGTACGGGAACAAGTGGTGAAAGGCATGACCAAAGAGCATGTTCTAAAAGCGTTCGGCCGACCTCCGGAAACCTATCCCACCCCCCAGGAAACCTGGGTATACCAGACGAAATACTATGGCGCCCTTTATGAACTGACCTACGTGTATTTCCGGGACGGCTGCGTGGAAAACGTGGTGTATCGAAAGCCCTGAGCCATTTAGCAGTCCGGCGCCTTCTTTACGGCGTCGATCAGCAGATTGCGGGGCGTCAACTGGCGCTCGCAGAAAGTCCCCAGCCGAACGTCATACCCCTGTTCCTCAAGAAACATTGAATAATCCAGCACCACCCAAAGCTCCAGCGGCCGCCGGAACAGATGGCGCACAAGCTCGTGGCGGCGCACTTCCTGCCGTCGCCGCTCGCCATGACCTTCCCAAACCTCAAAGTCTGTGTCCTCGGGTAGTTCCAGCCCCCTATTGCCTGCGGCCCAGCGACAGAAGGTGGCAAAATCGCTATTCGTCAGCCGCGACGGGTGCGAAGGCACCGGCAGGTAGGCATCCACGCCGCGAAGCTGCCGTTGAAGACCATCGAACCCGAGGCGCCAACGACTGATCCGGCGGGTTTGCTCCCGCACACGTTTCGGTGCGGTCACGGTTTCCCTGACGGCCAGTCGCAGCTCGTTGCGAGTCAGCTCCAAGCCATTTTTTGAAGCCCGGACGCGCCTGGAAAGAGGCTGGTAGTCCAACGCTTCCGACAGGTGGTAGCAGCACGGTGAAACACTCACCCTTGGCAGGCCCTCGCCAGCCACCATACGCATCAGCCTGCGATGAAGGTCACCACAGGCGTGGAGGGCAACACCGTGAACGTCGGGGGGCATCGTCAGGTTCTCGGCCATGACATCCTGGCACTGCAGGGTAATTGCATCCCCGAATTTTCGGGCCAGGCGGTTGCCGTCATCTACCAGGGTAGCGTTCCATTCAAACCCGGTTACATCACCCTGGCACAGGGGCGCCAGGGTTCTGGCCAGATGGCCCTTGCCGCAACACCAGTCCAGCACGTCCTGCCTCAGGGGGTGGATAGCGCTTGCAAATGCACCGGCCTGAAGCCGCTTACGCCCAGGCATATCCGTTGCCCGCACCTCGGGCAAGCTGTTCTGATCGGCGGATTCGACGGCAAGCGGCTGAATGTCGGTCAGTTCTCCGAGGTCCCGGAAAGATGGCAACTCCCCTGCCACCCATTCAGCCAGCGCGACAGGATCATCGTCCCATTGCTCACAGTCGCTGTCGGAGAGCCGGGCAACCCGATCGGCCAATGCCGGCCAGTTCTTCGCCCAGACCGGGCTCGGGTCGGCGAATGGCGTCGGTTGCCAGAACTCGCGATGCCGCGTCAGCCAATCGTTCAAGCGCTGCCAGCGCCGGTAAAAAGCATCAGCGCGGTGGTGTGAACTCGCCGCCGAAGCTAACGTCACTCGGCAAATCGTCCAGGCCGAAAAGCATCCAGACACACCGACGGCGCCTCCCCATCAATCAACTGGGAAATCACCGAAGCGCTGCCCGCCGACAGGGTCCAGCCAAAGGTACCGTGCCCGGTATTGAGGAACAGGTTCTCCCGGGGGCCGCGACCAATGATGGCAGGGCCGTCTGGAGTCATGGGGCGAAAACCGGTCCAGGTCTCGGCGGCCTCCAGATCGGCGCAGCCGGGAAAACGGGATTCCACGGATTTGCGAATGGTGGCCAGCCGTGCTTCCGGAATATCGCGGTTGAAGTCGTCCAATTCCACAAAGCCGGAGGCGCGTAACCTCTCATCGAGACGGGTCGAGACCACTTTGTAGTTATCATCGTGGATGGTCGACACCGGTGCGCGGCTGGGGTCTTTCAACGGTACGGTAAAGCTGTAGCCCTTCACCGGGTAGATCGGCAATTCAAGCCCCAGGGGACGGGTAAGATGCCCCGACCAGCACCCGGCACTGACAACCACAGCGTCTGCATCCAGGGTTTCCGATGTGCCATCACCCTTGCGGATGGCCACCCCCGTTACCCGCTGATCATCAGCCACCAAATGTTCGGTTTCAGTGTTGTAGCGGAACTGCACACCCTTCGTTTCGCAGGCCTTGGCCAGTTCACGGGAGAACAGATGACAATCACCGGTACCATCTGTGTCATAGCTAAGGGCGCCATAGAGCGGGCCATCCCCGACCATGCCGGGCTCTGCTTCGTGAACCTGTTCGGGAGTGAGCAATCGGGAGGGGATACCCAGTTCGTCGAGCAATCCTTGGGTCTGGCGGTAATTTTCCAGGGTTTCCGGAGTGCTGGCGAGTTGAAGCAGGCCCTGGTGGCCACCGTCGAACGGCAGATCAAGCTCCTTTTCAAGGGCCAGGAAGCGTTCACGGCTATGAATGCCAAGGCGCATCATGGCCCGCTTGTTCAGGCCGAACAGGCCAGGCGACCAGGCATAGCGCAGCGTGGCGAACATGAACCGCAACGTTTCCATGGATGGTGGTACCGACATTTTCAGCGGGCCGTCCTTCTTGAACAGCCAGGGTACGGCCTTCAACACCATGGAAGGGTCCGCCCATGGATAGACCACGCCATAGGAACGCTGGGCGGCGTTGCCCCTGCTGGTTTCATTCCCCGCTGCGCTGTGACGCTCCAGCACGGTTACCTGATGGCCCCGGCTTTGCAACTCGTACGCCGTGGTTACGCCAACCACGCCGGCACCAACAACGATGATGTGCATGTACTTCTCCCTATGACAGCAATGTAGGTCAACAATCGAACAAGCTGATAAACTACTGTGATAAAGTTCTCAGGATAGCAGCCAACGCTTTGGTTGCGATGGAGTGAAGTAACCGACAATGAGCAAGAAACGTCGCAACATTCCCGTTTTCGATCAGCCGATTATCGAAACCCACTGCCATCTGGATTACCTCAAGGATCGCCCCCTGGCGGAAACCCTGGCCGAAGCGCAGCGGGTCAATATCGAACGTGTGATCACCATCGCTGTGTCACCGGACAATCTGGCTACCGTGCGTGAACTGAGTCAAACGGCCCCCTGGGTGTATGGCACGCAAGGGGTCCACCCCCACGATGCCGAACAGTATTCCGATGCCGCCGAGGCGGAAATCCGCGCCCATGCTGGCGACGACAAAATCGTGGCAGTGGGCGAAATTGGCCTGGATTACTTTTACGACAACGCAGACCGGGACGTTCAGCGTGACGTGTTCCGCCGCCAGTTGCAGATCGCCTGTGACACCGACCGGCCCGTGGTCATCCACAGCCGCGAGGCCGATGACGACACCATCGACATCCTGAAGGAGTTCGAAGGTACTCTTAAACGCCGCGGCGTCATCCACAGTTTCACGTCGGGCCCGGGGCTGGCGCAATACGCATTGGACGAAGGCTGGTGCCTGGGCTTCAACGGCATTACCACCTTCAACAAAGCCGAGAACGTGCGTGACATTGTACGCATGGCGCCCATCGAGCAAATCCTGCTGGAGACGGATTCGCCGTTCCTGACTCCAGTTCCCTATCGCGGCAAGGAAAACGCGCCCTTCTACATACCGTTTGTTGCCGAGAAAATCGCCGAGGTGAAACAACTGCCGCTGGAGAACGTACTGGCTACAACCTATGACAACAGCCTGAGAACGTTCTTCCAGCGGCAATGATCAAACGCATCCCCGTCTCCGCGCTCAAGGTCGGCATGTACATCACCGACCTGAACAACGACTGGATTCCTCACAACACCCAGCGCCGTCGCGGCGTGATCAAAAAAGAGGACACCATCGAAAAAATCCGCCGGATGGGGGTGAACTACGTCTATATCGATGTCTCCAAGGGCCTGGATTCCCAGGATTCGGAACCGGCCCATGAGGTCGATCGCCGCAACGAGTCCGCGCTTCAGCACGCAGGTGAGCAGACACCCGGCGTTTTCAAACGGGTAGCAGTGGCCGAGGAAATGGTGTTCGCCCAACAGGTGCATCACCAGGCGCAAGGGCTGGTTGGCAACCTGATGAACAACGTAAAGCTTGGTGGCGCCATCGACATAGCCCCCATTCACCAGTTGGCCGACGAACTCCAGAGCTCTATCTTGCGCAACGCCAATGCCCTCAGTTGCCTGGGCCGTATCCGCGAGAAGGACAACTACCTACTGGAGCACTCGGTCAATCTCAGCGTGCTGATGTCCCTGTTCGGCAACTACCGCAAACTTCCTCCGGACGCACTGCACCAGACCATCGTTGGTGCGCTGCTTCATGACATCGGCAAAATCCTCACGCCGGACGACATTCTCCACAAGCCGGGACGGCTGACGCCGGAGGAATTCGAAGTCATGAAGGCCCACGCCCGGCACTCACGGGACATTCTCAAATCCACCGAGGGCATTGGCGAACTGACCATCATGACTGCCGCTGAGCACCACGAACACCTGGATGGCAGCGGCTATCCCGAAGGCCTGAAAGGCGAGGAAATCTCCGTATACGGCCGCATGGTGGCCATTACCGACGTCTACGATGCCATCACCTCCGACCGCGTCTATCATAAGGGCATGCCCCCAACCCAGGGCCTGAAAAAACTGCTGGAATGGAGCGGAACCCATCTGGATGCAGGGCTGGTAACTGAGTTTATTCGTTGTGTGGGGCTCTACCCCATTGGTTCGCTGGTGCTTCTGGAAAGCGGGCGTCTCGGCGTCGTCATCGAGACCAACGACGAGGACCAGCGATTGCCCGTACTGCGGGTGATGTACAACACCCGCTTTCGCATGCCCATCACCGTCGACACCCTGGATCTGGCCAAACCGGGTACCCAGGATCGGATTCTGAGTTCAGTGGACCCGGAAGACTACAAAATCGATGTCGGAAAATTCCTGGCCTGAGACATTACCCTCCCATGGACAGAAACACAGCCATCAGGACGGGAGACAGGAACGACAGGATAAATCCCGAGGCAATGGCCACGGGCACGCAGTCCAGGCCACCACTGCTGCGGATCACCGGCAGAGTGAAGTCCATGGCAGTCGCACCGCCATAGCCAATGGCCATGGCTGGCCGCTGGCCGATCAACAGTGGGATGATCGCAAGCGCAATAATCTCACGGATCACATCATTGAGAAAGGCGACACCGCCCCAGGAAGGCCCCAGGGCATCGCCAATCACAATGCCGGACAGGGAATACCAACCAAACCCGGATGCCAGTGCTAACGACTCATGCCAGGCAGCGTCCAGCAATGGCACCATTGCAAAACCGGCGAGCAGAGAGCTCCCAGCCAGCGCCAACGCAATTCCCAGCCCCTGCCGGTTGAGCAGCAGCCTACGAAGTGACAGGCCGGCATTGCGCAGTTGCAGGCCAATCAGAAACAGCAGCAACATTAACGACCAGGTCGCTACGTCTTCGGCCATGGGCAGATCCGGCAGCCAGTAGAAACCGGCCAAACCACCCACCACAACGGCCAAAAGTGGCTTCAACCCTGCAAGGAACAGGCGGCGGTAGCCACGAGGCTGGTCCACGTGATCCTCCCGCCCTGCCATCGGCTGCCAGCGATGAAACAACCACAGCCCCACCATGTTGGCCACAAACAGCACCATCACGAGCACCGCGACCTGAGATGCCATACTGGCCAATTGCCCGCCAACACCCTCCATCTGCCCGAGGCTCAGCCCCAAGAGGGCCAGGATAAAGTACACCAGCCCCTCAACGCCGTAGTGAATGGCCGTCATCAAATGGCGGTTCTCGAGCGCCAGGGCAAAACCCAGGAAAAGCGGTGCCAGGATCAGCAGTGCGCCGGTCAGCATGAAGTCCTCGAAAAATGTGTATAGGTGGGAATGATCAGCCGATAGGTTCGTACTGATCGGGATCAAAATGGAACTTACCGGCACTGGCATCGCGATCGGTACGGATGGTGCGCGCCAGGCGTTGGGCCATCACCGACCAGACCACGTAGTCGTTGGGTTGGGGCTGGTAATCCTGTCCCATCAGCGCACCCGCGACACTGCGCAGCACCGCTTCAGCCTGGGCGATGGAACGATAGGGGCCCTGGCAGCGGTGTTTCTCCGGTTGGCCGTCCACCGCGCCGCTGAGTGCCACCAATGCCCAGATGTCCTCACCGACGGGTTTGATGAAAAGCTCAACCCGGCGCTGTTCCCGTACCATAACCAATGCCCGTAAAGGGCCACGCCCATGAAAGTAGTGCAGTTTCACGGCCTAATTCCAAGGATAGTCAGTGAAGTACATGCCCGGACCTGTCCTGCACCAGCACCCAGGGTGCAATCACTACCGCCCAGAGTTCCGTGTTTTCATCGTACCAGTGGCGGGCAAGATCCGGAGCAACGTCGCCCACTCTGTTGTCTGCCAACCAATGCTCAAACTGGGCCTTGTTGTCCGCTGACAGTTCCGCTGCTACATCCAGAAGATCCAGCTCCGGAACCACCTTCACGACATGGCCACGGGCATAATAAACCTGTAAGTCATGCCAATTGATCCGGGACGTTTCCAGATTCAGTTTGTGCTTGAGTGTCTCTGGCGATTCTTTGGTAACCATGTTCACACCTTGGACGTCCATATTTCACGTATCTGATCCGCAAGGGTCATGGGATCGAACGGTTTGGGTATCACGTCAACCGCTCCCAATTCCCTGTAGAACGCCACCTCTTCAGTTTGCACCTTAGCGGTCATGAACACCACAGGTGTCGCTCTCAACGCCGGAATTTTCCGCAACTCCCGAAATGTTGACGGACCATCCATATCGGGCATCATAACATCCAGCAGGATCAATTCGGGCTCAAAGTCCGGCCCTTCAAGAAGCGCCTCCTGACCGGAGCTGCAGCTCTTTACTGAAAATCCCCCAACGGTTTCCAGTGCCAGCTCCGCCACAGCCCTAATGTCGGCATCGTCCTCCACGTAAAGAATTCGCCGAAGTTCTCCAACCGGTCTAGCCATCATCAGGCTCCATATTGTGGTTATCAACCCCCAGTCTGCGCAGCAGGCGCAAACACTCCTCGCCATGATTCTGCCCGTCCGCTATCAAGGCGGACGCACGCATAACCAGTTTTGACTCGCTCGTGACGTCACGCGGCAGAAAATGAACAGCGCCAATCAACTCCCTCAATTGCAAAGGCAGGTGCCATTGCACTTTGAGACGGTTCCCATAATTCTGAGCCCAGGCCTTTAATCCGTCCTCAATCTGCTCATCGGAAACCGTACCCTTGCGATCCAGGCACTGCTGCATCACCTTGAGCACCGCCAGTTCGCCTACCCGGCTGAGCAGGGCCGCCGTATGCACCTCGGATTGATCACTTCCAGTCCGCAGTGCAATTCGCACGGCTTCCTGGGCCACCTTTTCGGCGGTTTCGAGAATGGCTGTCGCTTTTTCCGCCAAACGGGAATCCCGCAACTGGCCGCCGATATCCAGCGACATGGCCATAGCGTGCCTCAGGGCCATATCAACACCCATGGTTGCAATCGCGTCACGCAAACTGCGGACCGGCTCACCGGTCTTCCGAAACGAGGCGCTGTTGGCCACATCAAGCAGACGAGTTGTCAGTGCAACCTCGTCATTCCATCGCTCCGCGAGTTGCGATGGGGAGAGGTCCTGTTTCCGTCCCATCAACTCGATAACCCGGGCCGTATCAATGGCGGAAGGCAGCTGAATAACGGATTCTACCGAGATCTGCAGCAAGTGCCCCAGATCGGGTTGCGACTCCCGATCAAAGGCTGCCGGGTCCACCAGTGCGGTCAGCCTATCGTGCACCATCGCTACATCAAAGGGTTTGCTGATATAACCATTGATGCCGTGACGTGCAGCTTTCAGAACGGAGTCCCGGTCAGCCCGACCGGAGACCATGACAATGATTGTCTCTCTGTTTTTCTCGCGGACCGTCCGAACAACCTCAAGGCCGGAACCGTCCGGTAAATTCCAGTCAATAATCATCAGGTCGGAGCCGTGTTCTGACCAATGTATCAGGGCACTCCTGACAGACGCCGTTACAAAAATGTCGACCCCGGGATAAAGTCCACCAACCACCGTCTCCAGCAGATCGGCCAACAGGGAGTCATCGTCCAGAATCAGTGCCTTCATTACGTTACGCCTCATCCCTGATGAAAAATGGTTACTCCGTTACGGCCCGCTTCCTTTCGCTCGTAAAGGGCCTGATCCGCGGCATTGAGCGCATCGCTGCCAGATCCAAAAGAACTCAGCGATGCAATACCAACACTGAGGGTGACCGACAAGCTGACTCCATCATTGGTGAATAGCTGGTCCGAAAACGCATGGCAGATCTGGTTCATAACCGACTGCCCTTCCTGCGTTGTACACTCTGGCAATACCACCACAAATTCCTCCCCGCCGTATCGTCCGATCAGGTCAGTTGAGCGCAAGCGCCGCTTGAGCAGACTGGCAAGCGCCTTGATGACAACGTCACCTGTTCGGTGGCCATGCTGATCATTCACCTTTTTGAAATGATCCAGATCAAGCATAGCAACGACCGAGCAGTGCGACAGTCGCTTGCAGCGGGCGTGCTCCTTATCTACTTCCTGTTTGATGAACGAATGCTTCAGCAGGCCTGTAAGGCTGTCCCGTATCAACAACTCGTTCAGTTGGCGGGCGCGATAGCAGCGAATCTGAGCGGCACGTACCAGATGGCTGTCGGACATGGGCTTGGTCAGGAACTCATCAGCGCCTTTAGCCATAGCGTCGAGCTGAACCTGCTTATCCTGCTCAGACGAAAGATAAATGATCGGCAGGCTTACCCATTCCGGGTCGAAGCGAATCAGCTTTGCCACCGTCGGCCCGGAATACGCGCCCATAAGAACATCCAGCAGCATTATGTCCGGGAAGAACTCCGAGAGTTCAGACAGAACCGTTTCCGGATCACTGATAGCGCGAACAATAAAGCCAGCAGCTTCCAAAACCGCCCGATAGTGCTCCGCCAGGTCTTCATCGTCATCCAGGATCAGGATTTTCCCGGAGACTGTCCTGCTCTGTTCGCTGACCAGACGTTCAATACCTTCCGCCAGCAAGGTTATATCAATTGGCTCCTGAAACAGTGCATCCGCCCCTTTATCGGCCAAGGCATACCGGGCGCGGAAGTCGTCGCTGCGTCCCATGCAAATCAGCGGAGGCTTCAGTGACTCCTCGTTTCCGAAAAGCGAATCAAGCGCCGAGGATACGTCGGAAAGCCTGTCTTCACTGGTCAGGACCATTGTCATCTCATGCGCCTGGCTGAACGACAGAGCGGTGACCTCCTGACGCGATACTGAAAAACCGTAGTTTGAGAGTGCGTACTCGAGAAAGACCTGCGACCCCTCTGACAGTCCGCACAGAACAACATGAATATCAGAGACTGGCAGGCCATGGTTACCCTTCAACCACTCAGAATTGCTGGCGCTAGGGGTGGCAGGCTCCACGGGTTCATCCAGCAGAGCACGCAATCGCCCAGCCTGCACAAGCGTGTCTATAGTCTTTTGACGTTCCTCAGCGGAAACAACCAGCCTGGGATCGCTATTGCTGGTATCTTTTTCAGTCAAAGGTTTAAGCCGTTGTTCCAGCCTACGGGCCTCAGCCCCCAACATGGTGTAACCGAAGGTTCCGGCAGAACCGGCCAGACGATGAAGTAGCTGGTAGGCCGACATCACATCTTCACGCAACAGGCGCTGCCCCTGATCACACCCGGTAACCTTCGAAGCAACTTCGCTCAACTGATCGAGTTCTCCCTCCGCCTTGCCGCGAAAACTCAGGCGCAAGTGGGCGAGTTTATCCGCAATATCCGTTGTTGGATCTTTACCCATAAGAGATCTAGCGCCTCGAATTTTTACTAATATAACCGGGTGAATTAGGCTAACCTTCGTCCATCACAGAACATTATCCGCTAAAACGCAACAGTGAGGAACTTCATTGCGGTCGCGCAAATCGCTTTCCCTTAGCAGCCGGGTGGCCATCATCATCGTCATCGGCAGCCTTGCAACCGTTTCGGCCGTTATCGCGATCGCTTACCAGGCCCTGGTGCAGGACTTCGAAGACCTGCTCACCCAACGCCAGATTCTCGAAGCTGCACGAACCTCAGAGCAGGTCGACCAGAAGCTGCAGCTCCGATTGAACGCCCTGTCGGCGTTTTCGTCGCAGCTGGCCGACAACGACCGCCTTGCCGACCAAACTGATCTCACTGTCGCGTTGGCTCTCCAGACGACGCTTCGGGATCTGTTCCCGGCGGCGCTTCTCATTTTCGATGACAAAGGATGTGCCGTAGCGGAGAATGTTTACGTTCCAAAACGTATTGGGACCTGTTACCTGGATCGCCCCCACTTCCAAGAAGCCCTGGATGCCCGACGCCCCATCGTCAGCAAACCCATCATCGGACGGACGACAGGCAGGCCCCTGCTGTCCTTTCTCGCACCCATCGAAACCGACGATGGCGACTTGCTTGGATTCGCTGGTGGCACCCTGGACCTGGGCAAAACCAGCCTGCTGCCGGAAAATCGCCACAGGGGCTTCGGTGGTTCTCGGGGCATCGAGAGGATCATCGACACGGAGAACTTTCTGTACGTTGACTCCGGCAGGGGCTCGCAGAATATCGAACCCCTGCCAGACCCTGGCGCAGACGCCCTGACGGACGCAGCGTTATCCGGCATTACCTTCGGACAGGTCAGTGGTCAGGACGGCCAGCTGCTGATATACGCGACCAACCACCTGCAGCGGCTGGGATGGGTATTCGTTCGTGCCGTACCTTACGAGCAGGCAACCACGCCAGCCCGGCAGTCGTTTATGCAGTTTTTCAACATCAGCCTGCTGATTACCCTTGCCATCGCCGCCGTGAGTTTTCTGCTGGTCAGAACCACCATGTCACCACTGGACCGAATGACGGGGCGCATTCGGCGCATGGCCGAAAACCCGGATTCCGCCATGCGACTGAAAGAATCCGGCATTCCCGAGGTCAGCAATCTGTCCAGAGCCTTCAACCAGCTGCTGGAAGAGAGGGACAACCTGGGCCGGCTCAAAGATTACTTCATGTCTTCCGTCAGTCACGAGCTTCGCACACCGCTCACCTCGTTGACCGGGGCATTGAAGCTGCTGACTTCCGGCGTAACCGGGCAGCTCAACGACAAAAGCCAGGAAATGGCAAACCTTGCGCTGAGAAATGGAGAGCGCCTACAGTTGCTGGTGTCGGATTTGCTCGATTTCAACAAACTGTCCGATGGCAGTCTCAAGGTGCGAATCCAAAGTGAAGCCATCCAACCGATATTGCAAGGCGCCGTTGAGGACAACAGCACCATGGCAGCCGAACACGAGGTCCGGATCGTATCAGACAGCGGAGATCTGCCGCCCCTGCTCTGCGACAGGCACCGGCTGAGGCAGATTCTGGACAATTACGTCAGCAACGCCATCAAATTCTCGCCCCAGGAGGGGATGGTCAGGATAAGCGCCGGGCTTCACTCGGCAGACTGCGTGCGGATCACCGTCAGTGACCAGGGCTCAGGAGTACCGGATTCCTTTGCCGACAGCGTGTTCAAACGATTCGCACAGGCCGAAACCGGTACCACCCGTTCGGTAAAGGGCACGGGGTTGGGGCTGGCCATTAGTGCGGAACTGGCAAAACTGATGAACGCGGGTGTTGGCTACTACAATAATAAGGGCGCGCATTTCTGGGTCGATATCCCGGCATCGCGGGACGCACTGCTGAGCAACGCTGACAAGGAAACGGACCGATGAAAACACCCGAAAGTCCATTCAATGAGGCAGTACGACTGCTTGCCCTGAAGCGCACCCACCTGCTTGATACACCACGGGAGGAGCGATTTGACCGCTTTACACGAATGGCCAAGCTCGCCTTCGGAGTCCCCATTGCCCTGGTGTCACTGGTCGACGACAAGCGGCAATGGTTCAAATCCAGCCAGGGGCTGGAGGCCAGGGAAACACCCAGGGATATGTCCTTCTGCGGCCACGCCATCCTTATCGATCGCCTGTTTATTGTCGAGGACACCCTTGAAGATCCCCGGTTTTCCGACAACCCACTCGTTACCGGGCCCCCACACATTCGCTTCTACGCCGGTGCGCAGCTCCGTAGCCATGAAGGTTACAATCTAGGCACTCTCTGCATCATAGACACCCGGCCACGATCGCTCGACCATGATCAGCGCGCGCTTCTCGAGGAGTTGGCCCGGTGTGTTGATGAGGAAATCAATGACTTCGAGGCGAACAAATCCCGTCAGGAACAAATCGAAAAGACACGGATTCTAAGTGCACTGAACAACCTGACGGTGGACGCATCCGCCCCCCTGGAACGAAAAATAGACATGGCCCTGGATCTCGGCCGCCACCATCTTGAATTGGAGACCGGGATCGTCAGCGAAATCACCAGTGATGTTTACACAGTTCGCTGGTTCAGAGCGCCTGACGATTCTCCTCTTGAGGCGGACCTGTCACTACCGTTGGAACAAACCTACTGCGCCCTGATGCTCAAAAAAGGCGACCATCTGGCGATCAGCCACATGGGCGACTCCCGATATCGCCACCAACCGTGCTATGCCCAAATGGGCCTCGAAAGCTATATTGCAGCGCCGATAGAATTTGATGGCAAGCTCTTCGGCACACTTAATTTTTCATCGGTATCGCCAAGGCTCAGACCGTTCACGGATCTGGACCGCCTGTTTATCGTGTGGCTGGCGCAATGGATGGCAGCCCTTCTCCAGCAACACTCCCATGAGGATACGCTGCGAAAGCTATCGGAGAACGTGCCTGGAATGCTCTATCAGTACCAGGTGCTCCCGGATGGCCGTTCCAGGTTTCTCTACAGCAGCGACGGTATACGAGACATTTACGGCATTTCCCCAGAAGCCGTCAAAGAGGATACCAGTGCCGCCTTTAACGCCATACACCCCCACGACATCGATCATGTAGTGGCCTCGATCAACCGTTCTCAGGAATCGCTGGCGATTTGGGAGTCCGAGTTCCGGGTCAAAGCGCAGGACCGAAACTGGATCTGGGTCGAGGGCCGATCCACGCCTGAACGGCGCCCCGACGGCAGCACCATCTGGCACGGATTTGTCGCCGACATTGATGAAAAAAAGCGCTCTCAGCTTGCCCTCGCGGAGCGGGAGCAGCTGCTACGCACCTTCTTCGAACTGTCGCCAATCGGCATCCTTCTGACCGATTTCAGAAGCGGGAAAAACCATGATGTTAACACCGCGTTGCTGGAATACAGCGGTTACTCCTACTCCGAGTTCCTGGCGCTGAACTACTGGAGCGCAACGCCCGAGGATTACAGGGAGCAGACGCAACAGGCCATCACTGATTTGAAGGAACACGGGCGATTCGGGCCCATGGAACAGGAGTTTATCCGCAAGGATGGCACCCGGTTCCCGATCCTCCTCCAGGGCGTTCTGGTGGAGCGTGCCGGCAGCGAGCCACTGATATGGTCGCTGGTTGAGGACATATCAGAGCGCCGTAAGATTGACCGGATGAAAAACGAGTTCATTTCCACCGTCAGCCATGAACTACGAACCCCCCTGACCTCCATATCAGGCTCCCTTGGGCTGATCGCGGGCGGGGTTTTTGGCCCCCTGCCTGACAAGGTCAAAGCCATGGTGGCTATCGCGGCCCGCAATAGCGATCAGTTGCGACATCTGATTGACGATCTTCTCGATATGGAAAAACTGGTATCCGGTCAAGTGGATATGCAAATGCGCAGTGAAAACATCGGTACCGTTATTCAGGACAGTGTAGACCGACTCTCCACTTATGCCGTTGATCAACAGGTTTCCCTTCGGTTCGAAAACCACCATCCCTGGATCAACGCCGTTATTGATGCCCTTCGCCTGGGACAGGCGCTCGACAATCTGCTGTCCAACGCCATCAAGTTTTCCCCGCCGGAGGCCGAAGTTGTCATACTGACACACCTCCATGACGGTCTTTTTCGCATCGAAGTCACGGACTATGGCACCGGCATACCGGATGCCTTCCGACCCAGGATATTCGAAAAGTTCGCCCAGGCTGACAGCTCGGACACCCGTGGACGGGGCGGTACGGGCCTCGGGCTGGCCATTACCCGGGAGGTCATGTCTCAAATGGGTGGCGACGTGGGATTCAAGTCCACCGAGGGATACGGCTCGACGTTCTGGCTGGATATCAAACCCGATGAGAGTGATGGATAATCGATAGTGGCAGCAAAAACGCGTTCTAACGTGTTTCATCGTTTGATCTGGGCTGCAAGGCTGGGCGCCCTGCTGTTGGTTATTGTTGTCGCGGTTTCCCTTGATGCGTCCAGCTCTTCCAGCCACCGCAACGATGTCCGTCAGCATTGGCAGGAAAAGACGGATGAGATAGGCCTCAAGTTGCAAAGCACCATACTGCAGAACATTCAGACCGTGTGGGGGCTGGCCGCCAACGTCGCAATACAACCCGATATCGACGACCAACGGTTCCGGGAACTGGCGTCGGTCATCTTCAGCCTGGCGCCAGAACTCCGAAGCATTGGACTATCTCCGGATTTCGTGATTCGCCATGTCTACCCACTGGCCGGCAATGAGGCTGCGATCGGGCTCGACCTGACCACGCAGGGCTTATCGCCAGATCAAATCGAAATGCTGCTCAACACCCGTCGCGTGGTATTCACCGGCCCCATCAATCTGGTTCAGGGTGGGCAAGGGCTGGCTGGGCGTGTTCCCATATTCGAGCATGCCTCAGGCGATCTATGGGGTGTTGTTTCAGTGATACTGGACCTGCAGAAACTGTACTCGTCGATAGGGCTAGACACGTTGCCAGACGATTTCAATGTTGCGATTTCGTCTTCGGCCGACCTCAATGACACCCAGTCGGTTTTCTTCTCAACACGCCCGTTTCAATGGGAAGATCCGGTCACAAGCACGATACGCATGAGGGGCGCTACCTGGGTGTTGTTTGCCGAACCGGTTGGAGGCTGGCCAAACCACCCGAGCCAGCCCTGGATCTTCCGCGGCAGCCTGTTTGCGATGCTGATCATTGTCGGCGGTGCGGTTTTCTGGCTCACCAGCCTGATATCACGGGATCGCGAGATGCAGCGGCGGCTCTGGGGACTCTTCGAACTGGCACCCATGGGCATCGGGCTGTTCAGCGTCACCTCCAATCGACTGCTCCGGGCAAACCCAGCGTTCGAAAACCAGTTTGGCAGTTCCGTCCAGTCACTGGATTTCTTCGACCAACCGTTTGATGTCCATGGGGAGCCGCTGGCAAACAGGCCCAGGGTCCAGGAAACACTTGGGGAACATTCCAGACTCAGCGGCCTTGAAGGCTACTTCATGACGCCTGGGCAGGAACTGGCTCCCGTCATGCTCCACGGGCTGCAACTGGACGATGACGGCGACGAACCCGTTGTCTGGCTGATCACTGAGGACATTTCAGAGCGGAAGAAAGCCGACCACCTGAAGAGTGAGTTCATTTCCACTGTCAGCCATGAGCTTCGCACCCCATTGACCTCGATTTCCGGTTCCCTGGGGCTGCTGGCCAACAATGCCGTCGGCGAGCTGCCGGAGAAAGCCTCGGAACTGGCGCACATCGCCTATCGAAACAGCCAGCAGCTCACATTCCTGATCAACGACTTACTCGATATGGAAAAGCTTGTGGCCGGCAAAATGCCCTTCCATCGCGAGCACTATGTTCTACAAGATCTTGTCCACGAGGGTGTTGAAAACATCGCAACCTTTGCCCACCAGCGAGACATTCACCTTCAGGTGTCTGAACTGCCAGCCGTGACAGTTCATGTGGATCGTCAGCGTCTGAACCAGGCCATCACCAACCTGTTGTCCAACGCCATCAAGTTTTCTCCGGCAGGATCCTCCGTCGACATTTTCGCCAGCCATCGTGGAGAGTCGGTTCGGCTGTGTATCAGAGACCACGGTGAAGGTGTCGCCCCGCATTTTCGGGAGCATATCTTTCAGAAGTTCTCACAAGCCGATGCGTCGGACCGAAAAGCCCGTGGCGGAACCGGGCTCGGCCTGGCCATCACGCGGGAACTGATGACGCGCATGAATGGCACGGTGGACTATGAATCCGTTCCGGGCGAGGGAGCTACGTTCTGGCTGGAACTGCCAGTGGCGGGGTAATGGGTAACAGGGTATTGAGAGGCCCGGCAGGTTGCCCTGCCAGACCAACGCCAGACCAAACAGTCACGCCGACTTGAGCATCTCCCGCACGACATAGTGCAGGATACCGCCGTGGCGGTAATAGACCGCTTCGTTGGCGGTGTCGATCCGGGACAGCAGCTCGCAGGTCTCGGTCTTGCCATCCGGATAAGTCACCGTCATTTCAAGTGTCTGACCCGGCTTGATGTCACCGGACAGGCCCTTGATGCTGATGGTTTCCTCGCCTGTTAACTTCAGGCTCTTGCGGTCGACCCCGTCCTTGAACTGCAGCGGCATCACGCCCATACCGATCAGGTTGGAGCGGTGGATACGCTCGTAGGACTCGGCAACCACGGCCTTCACACCCAGCAAGCGAGTACCTTTCGCAGCCCAGTCACGGCTGGAGCCGGTGCCGTATTCCTTGCCGGCAATGACCACCAGGGGGGTGTCCTCTTCCTGATACTTCATGGCGGCATCGTATATGGGCATCTGCTCGCCGGTGGGGATGTGTTTGGTGAACCCACCCTCAACGCCGTCCAGCATCTCGTTCCGGATGCGCACGTTGGCGAAGGTGCCACGCATCATCACCTCGTGGTTGCCCCGGCGCGAACCGTAGGAGTTGAAATCTTTCGGTTCCACACCCCGCTCCTGCAGGTATTTCCCCGCCGGGCTGTCGGCTTTGAACGACCCGGCCGGTGAAATGTGGTCGGTGGTGACGGAGTCACCCAACAACGCCAGAATGTTCGCGTTCTTGATATCGTCGATAGCGTCAGGCTCTTCCTTCAAACCCTGGAAGAACGGCGGGTGCTGGATGTAGGTGGACTTGTCCGACCACTCGTACACCTTGCTCTCGGGGACCTTGATCGCCTTCCAGGTGGCATCGCCGTCGAAGACTTCGGCATATTCCTTATGGAACATGTCGGTTTTCACCTTCTCGACCGCTTCAGCGATCTCCTGCTGGCTTGGCCACAGGTCCTTCAGGTACACCGGATTCCCGTCTTTGTCGTCACCCAGAGGATCCTTGGAAAGGTCCAGGCGCACGTTGCCTGCCAGGGCATAGGCCACCACCAGCGGCGGCGAGGCCAGCCAGTTGGTTTTCACCAGTGGGTGCACCCGGCCCTCGAAGTTACGGTTACCGGACAACACCGAGGCCACAGTAAGATCACCATCGGCGATGGCCTTTTCAACGGCATCCGGCAGCGGGCCGGAGTTACCAATGCAGGTGGTGCAACCATAACCCACCAGGTTGAAACCAAGCTTGTTGAGATCGTCCTGGAATCCACCCACCTTCAGGTAATCGGTTACCACCTTGGAGCCCGGCGCCAGGGAGGTTTTCACCCAGGGCTTGGTCTCCAGCCCCCTTTCGACCGCTTTCTGGGCAATCAGGCCCGCAGCCATCATCACGCTGGGGTTGGACGTATTGGTGCAGGAGGTGATTGCTGCGATGACCACCGCGCCAGGGTCCAGCCGGGTCTTTGCACCGTTCATTTCCAATGGTTGACTGGCGGCATGCTCGTAGCTTTCCTGAACGCCCACAGCGGTTTGCCCGCCTTCGGATTCCAGCTTGCCTTCACGGGATTCCGCCGGGCCTTCGGCGGTTTCCATCAGCAGTTCAAACGAGGCCTTCATGTTCTTCAGGGCAACCCGGTCCTGCGGGCGCTTGGGGCCGGCGAGGCTGGCTTCGACGTCACCCATATCAAGTTCCAGGGTGTCGGTGTAGACCGGCTCCTGGCCGGGCTGGCGCCAGAGGCCCTGGGCTTTCGCATAGGCCTCCACCAGCTCAAGCTGGTCGTCTTCGCGGCCGGTCAGCTGCATGTATTTGATGGTTTGCTCGTCCACCGGGAAGAAGCCACAGGTAGCCCCGTATTCCGGCGCCATGTTGGCAATGGTGGCACGGTCCGCAACGGGCATATCTTTCAGGCCGTCGCCGTAGAATTCCACGAACTTACCCACGACACCTTTCTTGCGCAGCATTTCGGTGACGGTCAGCACGAGGTCGGTTGCAGTAATGCCTTCGCGCAGCTTGCCGGTAATCTTGAAACCGACCACTTCCGGAATCAGCATGGACACAGGCTGGCCCAACATGGCCGCTTCCGCTTCGATACCACCCACACCCCAGCCGAGGATGCCAAGGCCGTTGATCATGGTGGTGTGTGAATCTGTTCCCACCAGGGTATCCGGGTAGGCGATGGTTTTTCCGTCCTGGTCCTTGCTCCACACGGTCTTACCCAGATACTCCAGGTTCACCTGGTGACAGATACCGGTCCCAGGCGGCACCACGCGGAAATTGTCGAACGCCTGCTGGCCCCAACGCAGGAACTCATAGCGTTCCTGGTTGCGTTCCATCTCGATGGTAACGTTGTCCTTGAAGGCTGACGGATCACCATACTTGTCCACCATCACCGAGTGGTCGATCACCAGATCCACCGGCGACAGCGGATTGATCATTGCGGGGTCCTTGCCGGCTGACTTGACCGCTTCTCGCATGGCCGCCAGATCCACCACACCGGGGACACCGGTGAAGTCCTGCATCAGCACACGGGCAGGACGAAACTGGATTTCGGTATCGGATTTACGGTCTTTCATCCAATGAACCATCGCATCGATATGGCCCCGGTCCACGGTGGCGTCATCTTCGTTGCGCAGCAGGTTTTCCATCAACACCTTGAGGGAAAACGGCAACTTGTCGATGTTGCCAAGGGTGTCGGCAGCCTTGGGCAGGCTGTAAAAGTGATAGGTCTTGCCGCCAGCCTCCAGGCTGGAGAGGGTATTGAGACTGTCTTTACTCAGGCTTTGTTTCGACATGAGGTGCCTCCTTTTGATGATCCGAAGATTTCGGAAGGCTTAGCAGTAGCCTTTGCATCAGCGTACTGACCGCGGATGGCAATAGACTGATGCAAAGACCCTGATTTTGAAAGTCTCCTATAACTATTGCACCGATTGACCAGACTTCAACTGCGGTTCCGTGAATGTTCAGTATTGCGGCGGTGAATACCCCTATCCCCCTCAGGCCTGTCGATCCCCATAAAGCTGGGCGTAGAGCCCCTGGCGGGCGATCAGCTCGTCATGATGCCCTTCCTCGGTGATGAAGCCGTCCTCGAAAACGTAAACACGGTCGGCCTGTTTCACGGCACTCAGACGATGGGCAATGATCAGGGTGGTGCGTTGACGCAGGAAAGCCTCCAGATCCTGATGCAGTTGAAACTCGGTTTCGGCGTCCAGGGCGGAGGTGGCCTCATCAAGGATCACCACGGAGGGATCCGACAACACCATGCGGGCAATGGCCAGCCGCTGGCGCTGGCCACCGGACAAACGCACCCCCTGACGGCCAATCATGGTATCCAGTTGCTGAGGCATGTCCGCCACGGTCCCGTCCAGCTGGGCGATGGCCAGGGCCTGCCACAGTTCGGCGTCGGTCTTGTCCCGGCCCAGGGTGAGGTTCTGTCGCACGGTGTCGTTGAACAGGGCCGGGTGCTGTAGCACGGTGGCCACGTTCTCCCGCAGACAGGGGAGCCCGATGCGCTGGACCGGCACACCACCCAGCAGCACCTGCCCCTGCTGCTGTGTGTACATACCCAGAATGACCTGCACCAGAGTGGATTTTCCGCCGCCACTGGCGCCCACAACCGCGACTGTCTCTTATACACATCTCCGAGCCCACGAGACTAAGGCGAATCTCGT
>OJDN01000207.1_pt1 | contig 22516 bp, 15 predicted proteins | sample 1592731 | NCBI WGS metagenome assembly OJDN01 (sample SAMN05416881, study PRJEB24817) | seawater metagenome | isolation source: Sea water | place: Canada:Atlantic | collected 2013-11
CTACACACTGCATATCGTCGGCAGCGTCAGATGTGTATAAGAGACAGTAATAATTATGTCTGGGTTAATTGGAAAAAAAATCGGTATGACCAGCATTTTCGATGAAAATGGTAAAAATATGCCATGTACAGTAATCGAAGCTGGACCATGTATCGTTACCCAAGTCAGAACTGAAGAAGTGGATGGTTATAATGCACTTCAGTTAGGTTTCGATGACGCGACAGAAAAAAGTGCTACTAAAGCGGACTTAGGTCACGTAAAAAAAGCAGGAACTTCTGTAAAACGCAAAATCGTAGAATTTCAAGGTTTTGATGAGGAGTACAAATTAGGTGATGCAATCACTGTAGAACACTTCACAGAAGGTGAATTTGTTGATGTTGCAGGAACATCAAAAGGTAAAGGTTTTGCTGGCGCGATCAAACGTTGGAACTTTAGTTCACAACGTATGACTCACGGTAACTCTTTGTCTCACCGTGCACCTGGTTCGATTGGCCAAAACCAATCACCTGGTAAAGTTTTCAAAGGTAAGAAAATGGCTGGTCAGCTTGGTAACAAGCAAGTGACTACCCAATCTTTGGAAGTGGTACGTGTAGACGTAGAAAACAGCCTAATCCTTGTTAAAGGTGCCGTACCTGGCGCAACTGGCGGCGATGTAATCGTCAAGCCAGCTGTTAAAGCGTAACGTCTGGGGAGTGAACTGATGGAATTAACATTGAAAGATGCGCAAAGCGCTCTTGAAGTATCCGAAGCGACCTTTGGACGTGAATTCAACGAAGCCTTGGTACACCAAGTCGTTGTAGCTTACGGTGCAGGTGCTCGTCAGGGTACAAAGGCGCAGAAGACTCGCGCTGAAGTACGTGGTGGTGGTAAGAAGCCATGGCGTCAAAAAGGCACAGGCCGTGCTCGTGCTGGTACTATCCGCAGCCCAATTTGGGTTGGTGGTGGTCGTGCATTCGCAGCCAAGCCTCGTGACTTTGATCAAAAAGTTAACAAGAAAATGTATCGTGGTGCTTTAAAAAGCATCTTGTCTGAACTGATCCGTCAAGACCGTTTGGTTGTGGTAGAGAAGTTTGGTGTGGAAGCACCTAAGACAAAAGAACTTATTGCTAAGCTTAACGACTATGAACTAAATGATGTTCTTATCGTTACTGCTGATGTTGATGAGAACTTGTTCCTAGCGGCACGCAACTTGTACAAAGTTGACGTACGTGATGTACAAGGCATTGACCCAGTCAGCCTGATCGCATTCGAAAAAGTGTTGATAACTGCTGACGCAGTGAAAGCATTAGAGGAGGCGTTAGCATGATTAACGAAGAACGTCTTTTAAAAGTGGTTTTAGCACCACATGTTTCTGAAAAAGCAACGCTTGCAGCTGAAGTTAACAACACGGTTGTTTTCAAAGTGCTTAAAGATGCGAACAAAGAAGAAATCAAAGCGGCAGTTGAGAAATTGTTCGAAGTTGAAGTTAACTCTGTTCGTACTGTTAACGTAAAGGGTAAAACCAAGCGTCACGGTGCATCTTTCGGCAAGCGTAAAGACTGGAAAAAAGCCTACGTTGTGCTTAAAGAAGGTCAAGACATCGACTTTGCTGGCAGCGAAGGCTAAGAAGGGGACTAGACATGCCATTATTGAAAGCTAAGCCGACTTCTGCTGGTCGTCGTCACGTAGTTCAGGTTGTTAACCCTGATCTACACAAAGGCGCTCCTTACGCACCTTTGCTTGAAAAGAACAGCAAATCTGGTGGCCGTAACAATAACGGACGTATTACAGTACGTCACGTTGGTGGTGGCCACAAGCAACACTATCGTGTTATAGATTTCAAACGCAACAAAGACGGCATTCCAGCTAAAATTGAGCGTTTAGAATACGATCCTAATCGTTCTGCAAACATCTGTTTGGTGTTGTACGCAGACGGCGAGCGTCGCTATATCTTGGCTCCTAAGGGTGCTAAAGCGGGTGATCAGATTCAATCTGGTTCAGACGCTGCGATCAAAGCTGGTAACTCTTTACCAATGCGCAACATCCCAGTAGGTACAACTGTACACGCTATTGAGATGAAGCCTGGTAAAGGTGCACAAATTGCTCGTTCTGCTGGTCAGTACGCACAAATCCTAGCGCGCGCCGAAGGTTATGTAACTCTTCGTCTACGTTCTGGTGAAGTTCGTCGAGTATTAGCAGACTGCCGTGCCACTATTGGTGAAATCGGTAATGCAGAACATATGCTACGTTCACTTGGTAAAGCCGGTGCGAACAGATGGCGCGGTATCCGCCCAACTGTACGTGGTGTTGCCATGAACCCGGTAGATCACCCACACGGTGGTGGTGAAGGACGCACATCAGGCGGTCGTCACCCAGTATCACCTTGGGGTATTCCTACTAAGGGTAAGAAAACCCGTAGTAACAAGCGTACCGATAAACTTATCGTACGTCGTCGTAATAAGTAACAGCGAGGATTCACCATGCCACGTTCTCTCAAGAAAGGTCCATTTATAGACCTACACTTGCTGAAGAAGGTTGAGGCTGCAGTGGAAAAGAACGACAAGAAACCAATCAAAACTTGGTCTCGTCGTTCTATGATCATCCCAGATATGATTGGGTTGACCATTGCGGTCCATAACGGTCGCCAGCACGTTCCAGTTTTCGTCAGTGACGAAATGGTCGGCCATAAGTTGGGCGAATTTGCGCCAACGCGTACTTACCGCGGCCATGTCGCGGATAAGAAAGCTAAGAGATAGGGGATAAAATATGGAAGCATTAGCTACACATCGCCATGCCCGTACCTCAGCTCAAAAGGCACGCTTGGTTGCAGATCAAATTCGCGGTTTACATGTTGAAAAAGCACTTGAGCTTTTGGCTTACAGCCCTAAGAAAAGTGCCGATCTAATGAAGAAAGTATTAGAGTCAGCAATTGCGAACGCTGAACATAACGAAGGCGCCGACATCGATGAATTGACTGTCGCAAAAGTTTTCGTTGATGAAGGCCCAACTATGAAGCGTATCAAGCCAAGAGCTAAAGGCCGTGCTGATCGTATATTTAAGCGTAGCAGTCACATCACTGTTGTTGTGTCTGATAACTAGGAGAAGATAATGGGACAGAAGGTACATCCTACAGGCATACGCCTGGGTATCAGCAAACCATGGACATCTACCTGGTACGCTAATACTGCAGATTATGCAGATAACTTGTTTAATGATCATCAGGTACGTCAGTATCTGACGAAGGCACTTAAAACTGCTTCTCTTTCTAAGATCGTTATTGAGCGTCCAGCGAAAAGCATCCGTGTGACTATTCACACTGCGCGTCCTGGCGTTGTAATCGGTAAGAAAGGTGAAGACGTTGAGAAGCTACGTAAGCATGTATCTAAGTTGGCCGGCGTGCCTGCTCAGATTAACATCGCTGAAGTACGTAAGCCTGAATTAGACGGTCAATTGGTTGCTGACAGCATTGCTAGTCAGTTAGAGCGTCGTGTAATGTTCCGTCGTGCTATGAAGCGCGCAGTACAAAACGCGATGAGAATTGGTGCCAAAGGTATCAAAGTTCAAGTTAGTGGCCGTTTAGGCGGTGCTGAGATTGCGCGTGCCGAGTGGTATCGTGAAGGTCGTGTACCACTACACACTTTCCGTGCTGACATCGACTATGCAACATCAGAAGCTAACACGACTTACGGTATCATTGGCGTGAAGGTCTGGATCTTCAAAGGTGAAGTATTGGGCGGATTGCCTCTTACGCAAGAGCAACCAGCTCAGCCTAAGAAGAAAGGCCGTTCACCTAAGCGTGAGGGCTAATTATGTTACAACCTAAACGTATGAAGTTCCGTAAAATGCACAAAGGTCGTAACCGTGGCTATGCCGCTGGTGACAGTGTGAGTTTTGGAACGTTCGGACTAAAATCCGTTGGCCGTGGTCGTATGACTGCTCGCCAAATCGAAGCAGCTCGTCGTGCTATGACACGTGCCGTTAAGCGTCAAGGTAAAATTTGGATTCGAGTTTTCCCTGACAAGCCAATTACTGAGAAGCCTCTAGAAGTGCGTCAAGGTAAAGGTAAAGGTAACGTTGAATACTGGGTTTGCCAAATTCAACCAGGTCGTGTTCTATATGAAATGGAAGGTGTTCCAGAGTCAGTAGCTCGCGAAGCGTTTGAATTGGCCGCGTCAAAACTGCCGTTTAAAACCACCTTTGTAACTCGGACGGTGATGTAATGAAAGCCACAGAACTGAAAGATAAAAGCGTAGAAGAGTTGAACACTGAGCTATTAAACTTGCTTCGTGAACAATTTAACCTACGTATGCAAGCGAGTACTGGTCAGCTTGAAAAAACTGACCAAATTCGTAAAGTACGTCGCAGTATTGCGCGTGTTAAAACCATTCTGACTCAAAAGGCTGCTGCATAATGACTGAACAATCAAGTCGTACAGTACAAGGTCGTGTGGTCAGCAACAAAATGGATAAAACCATTACTGTTGCAGTAGAACGTAAAGTGAAACACCCAATTTATGGTAAGTTCATTAAGCGTACTACTAAACTACACGCTCATGACGAGACTAACCAATGCAACACAGGCGACGTAGTAACAGTACGTGAATGTCGTCCTATGTCTAAGTCCAAAAACTGGATGTTGGTAGATATCGTTACTAAAGCTTAATAAGTTTTAGATACATAGCTAAAAGGCGCGTCTCGTAAGAGTCGCGCCTTTTTTGTATTTAACCTTTAGCTAATACTGCTAAAACGATGAATTGGTATTAATTACTAGGTTCACTAATAGGTTGGTTAATCGCGTTTTCAAGTATGATCGCATCCAAGATACTTGATGAGGTTTGAATCTTCAGACTATCGTTTGCAGATAAGCGCATTATGGGGCTTTTAGCCGCAGTTTGAACGGGACATTCTCCAGTTTGCAAATGATTCAATGCTGCGCTCAGCATGCCTTCGTTAACATTGCCTAAAGCATGGTTGAAATCATCTTCAACTAGACAACCTTGCACGTCTGCTTCAAATAACGGAGACGGGGTAGGAATGAAGCCATCTGCGTATTCACCAAAGCCTTTTTGATTACTGCCTTGAAATTGTATGGTGAAGTAGGTGGTGCCGCAGTTGTCGGTTGGGTAGAAGCCATAAGGCTTTCCACAGGTTGTATCACCCAACAACACAACATCAATGTCGATACCTCTGAGGCCATTAATCAAAGCCTCGCTGGCTGAACACGTTGATGCACTTGTGAGGATATAAACACGCGTTAAGCCTAGACTTGGTAACGAAGTACTTGTGAATACGTTTCGATCATAATCAATTTCACGGCTGTAAAATAAAGTGGGTTGAACTTGTCCTCCTGTCACGGGATTGATATTTGGGTGTTTATTATTGAATGTGAGCTTATTGAAGGTTAGGCCATCGGTTTGACCAGCGCCTGTAATCATATAAGCAAGTTGCGAAGCCAAGGCTAATAAACCACCACCGTTGTAACGCATATCGAGTACTAAAGCATGAATACGGCTCTGATCGAATAGCTCGAATGCTGAAATCAATTGGCTCTGCGCGCTTTGAATGTGGCTATTAAACTGCAGATAACCAATTTCAGCATTTTCTGTGCTGATAACCTTGGCATTATGCACAGGGGAAATCGCTACGCTTTGTGCGCTAAGCTGATAATCTAATTGCTCTCCACTTGTTTTACGTAAAGTGAACTGGGTTTCTCTTCCTGCGTTTGATGGAAATAATATTTCATTAATCATATCAATTTCATCACTGTTTTCGGTGTTGATGAAGTCGATATCATTTAGGGCTATTAGTTCATCTCCTCGTGCAAAACCCGCTTGTTCAGCTGGCGACCCAGGCTCTGTGTAGCGCACGATAATGCGTCTGGGCGCTGTGGCTTGTACAAATTCCCAACTTACTCCATAGCCAAATGAAGTGCTGGTCTGTGTTCGAGTTAAGTACTCTTGGGTACTTTGGGAAAAATGGAAGTTATCTTTAAACGACCCAGAATCTGTACGAAAATCGGTTTTGAGTTGATTAAAGTAGCTTAGTATTGAAAAGTCTGCTGGGTCATTATCATCGACTTCGTTATACCAAAGGTAGGTGGTGTTGGTCCATGAACGCAACCATAGCTTTTCATCCATGGAATCACCGGCTGTGTCGGTATACATTTCACCCGTGATCTCACTCACGCCACTTCTGGGGGCAACGCAACGATCTTTATATAAAGATGCATCTTCGAACAGGCCTCGTGTCCAGCGCTCATCCGCTTGAGGGGTTGGCGCTACAGGCGTTATTGAAGATGACTCACTTCCTCCACCACCGCAGCCAAACAATAACAGACATGCTGAACTTGAAATAGTTAAGGTAAAACAGTGTTTTATTCGCACGTACTACTCTCTTGTTGAAAGATTAAGCACATTACGCGATAAAAATTTAGGCTTGGCAATTTTATTTTCCTTTTTTTGTGCATAGAACCAGCGTTCGAAAATGACAGATATGGCTGTATATCAAGTAGACCGCGTGGTGTCAGTTTTTCTTACACTAAAGTTGAATAACCAAAAGTTCAATTTTTAACGGGTGTTCGTAAAGCTAAGATTTCACTGTATTTTTAGCCAAAATGAAGAACCACCATGCGTCAGTTTTTTCGAGCCAGTTTATTTACGGTATCTTTTGTTGCTTTTCAAGCATACGGAGCAACGCCCTCTACAACAAATACATTACCTGCAGAGGTGTTTTCAGGAGAACAAGTCTGCTTTGATGCAAACTTTAGCAATGCTGGCACAACTGGCTATGGCCCCTATTTAAGGGCATTTATTGATACTGAGATAACACTCGACTCAGTTTCCGTGTTTGGCAGCAGCGTCAATGTCACGAATGTAGGTGTTTTTGGTGCGAATAACACCCTAGAGGACCCCAAAATAGAGTCTGATGTAACGGGAACTCAAGGTGACTCGTTAGTGGTCTTTTCATTACCTGCTGGTTCTGTGGTTGCCGGTGGCCCTGCACTTACCAGCGAAATTTGTATCACAGCGAATAGTTCGGCAGATATCGGTGTGCCACTGTCACTCGCATTGCAACCCGTGTATGAGTTTGGTGATACAGCGACGGGTGACAATGGACCCATTGAAGGGGCTAGTGTTAATGCGAATATTACACCTACCGTTGTTAATTATGAGGTGACGAACAATGCATCTGAGTCAGAACGCGTGCCAGGCGCAAGGTTTGAAGTTGCATTTAATCATGTCATAGATGTGGCGAACGGAAAAACACTGACTGCTCCGCAAATAATCGATAATTTAAGTGCTTCATCAGCCTTTGTTGCATCGGCTACGTTTAATGGTGGCAATGGTTGTGCAATCAGCAGCGAGCCCGCAGCTGATGAAGTTAATGGTCAGGTGCAAGGCAGCTGTACGAATATTGCAGGTAGTGCCTCACAAACCGATGCAACACTTAATTATTCTGTTTATGTGGGTGATGTGTTAAACGGTGCGACTTGTGCCGTGTTACCTATTACCCACTCAAGTACTTTTGATAGTCAGTTTCCTGCAGGGACATCTTTAACGCAAGCGGCGCAGGATAGTACATTTACCGCTAAGCACTTAGCTATTCAACAAGCGCATTCTAAAGAAATCCTTGTTCCAGGAGACACATTTACGGTCACCAATCGTATTCAGTTATCTGATTATGAGACGGCTAACGCGCTTACCGTTACCGATACCCTCGCTGATGGTTTGACGTTCAGCACCCATAACGCAATGACAATAAGTGGGAATGTTTCTATCACTCCTACGGTAACTGTAAATGGTGATAGCACTACCACGGTTGAGTACGACATTCATTCAGAAACAGGAGATTTAGCTGGGGGTACGGAAATCACTATTGTCTACACAGTAAGTGTGGACCAAACATATGGCTCAACAGGAAATCCGGTATTAGCAAATGACAGCTTAGCGACTAGCACTAGTGCAGAATACGGACTAATAGCCGGTGCTACTGCGTGTACTGATGGCTCCAGCGACTCTGTAGCAGTACAAACTATTTCCACCTCGAAAGTCATTTTGAACCCGCAAACTGAATATGCCCCGCAATCACAGGTAACCTTTAGATTATCAATGGATATCCCATCGGGGGATACTAGCGACATCGTGTTTGAAGATTATTTCCCACTGCCTATTTTTGACGTGGCTGATATTAACCTGTCTTTTGGCGTTGATATCGTGTTGGCCAGCACAGATACTGCAAATTTAACCCCTACTAGCATTACCGCTGATGGCGGTTCAAATGTATTGCGTATTGAATGGCCTAACCTAAGCAGTACTGAAACTGAAACGATTGCGGTGGACGTCACAGTGACAGTGTCGGATGAACCGTTTGCAGATGGTTTGGTGCTAACGAATTTATTTCAGGGGGCAACAAGTAGCACGCAAAATGGTCAAGCTGTTAGTCTAAAAGGCCGTTCGCTAACCGTACGTGCTCCTGAGTTGTCTGTTGTGTTTACAGACGACATAGTGGATGACATTGTAGATGCAGGTGATGTTATCGGCTATACCCTTACTATTACCAATGATGGCGGGGCACCAGCTTATGATGTCACTGCGTCTTCCCCCGCCGCAACAGGCCTTGATGATGCGGTATTAACTCAGGTGACCGTAGACGGTAACGTTACGACAGCCTACTCAGGCACGTTAGCGGGCGGTGATTTTAAACTAGATGCTCCTGTTCCGGCAGGCAGTGTAGTGGTGATTACTTATACGCGCACGGTGGCAGAAAATGTCACCCCTCGTCAAGAAATAGAGTCAGTCACTAATACAGTGTGGGCGAGCAATTCTAATGCGACGGCTTTCCCAACAGAAGTGGCGACAACTGACCTGGTTGTTGATGGACCGGTAATCAGTACAACGATTGATTCCATTTCACCTAACGGCGACGGCAGTAATTTTGTTGTGGGTGATACCGTTACCTATTTAACAAGTGTCACTTTACCTGAAGGCCAAACGCCTGATCTTTCTTTAGCACTTAGGCTACCAGCAGGGCTTTCCTATGTCGCTTCTAGCACTAGCGTCAATACCACAGGGTTCGCAGGGACTGTAGATACGGCACCAACGGTCTCTACCTCAGGAACGGTTGCCTCTCGTCAAACAATTAATGTTGCATTTGATAACCCTGCAACCACTACCGTGACCGAAGATAACAACGACAGCAATAATACCTTTACCTTTACGGTTCAGGCATTAGTAGAAGATGATGCTGCCAATAGTGCCACTACAGCAGGACAAAATAAGCGTATTAATAGTAGCCTTGAATACACAGGAAAAACGGGGAGTAACGTCACCTCTGCTGTTGCGCGTAATTTTACCGAGCATGTTTTAGTTACATCGACTTCCGCTAGCCCTGCTAGTAACCTACAAGCTGGGGACACAGTAACCACAACCGTCACTGTGCAAAACACCGGTACCGCCCCAGCTTATGATGTCGTGGTGTCGAGCGCAGTTAATTCAGATATTTTTGATTTGACCACCCCTGCACAAATTTCTACCGCAGCGGGCTATACCTATGCTTATTCAAGCCCGAACGTTACCTACACATTAGACTCAGGAAGCTTAGCTGCCGGAGATAGTGTTACCTTCACGTACACAGCAGTAGTTAAAGATGATGTACAAAGCGGGGCAACGTTTAGTGTGGATGCCTCGTCAACGGGCGATAGTCAAGATGGTGATACGGCTGTTGAGCGAGACAGTTCAAATTCCGGTAGTAGCAATGTCAGTACTGCCAACCCAACTGCCGATTCTATTTCCCTTATTGCTTCTAGTGAAGCGTGGACCGCAGACTCAGGCACAGTAGAGTTTGCTATAGGTGAGATTGCGACCTACGAATTCGAGGTTACCTTACCTGAAGGCGTTACTAATGAAACGGGTAGTAACTCTATTGTTGAAGTGACATTACCCGATGGATTTCAGTATTTAACGAATACCGCTTTGGTAAGAGGGGAATTTGATACAAGCCTTACTGGCAGTAATAGTGGAGCACTTAATAGTTCGAATACCAGCATTACCCCAACGTTTACTAGTCAGGTTTTAGCATTTGATCTTGGTAGTGTAACGAATGCCGATAATGACGCAAATGCTGAAAAAGTGATCGTTACCTTTGATGCGTTAATCCTCAATACCACGGATAATAATCGCGCAGACACTAAAACCCTAACCGGCCGCGTGCATTACAATAATCAAGCAAACGCTGCACAAGCTGATTCAACGCAAGCATCTTCAAAGGTGGCTCTACCGAATATCGCACTTACTCATGTTGCCACACCTGACAGTGTCGATGGCGGCGATACGGTGACATACACCTTAACGGCGACCAACACTGGTGGAACAAATGTGACACGTGGTTGGGAGTGGCTAATCGAAGATACACTGCCTATACGTTTGCAATCGCCAGCCATTAGCAGTGCAACATTATCTCGTGGCGATGTAGACATTGCCACCTGTGCGAGCTTCAGTGGCAATAATCTTACTGTCGATAGTAGTTGTTTAGCTGCTTCAGAGCGCTATATCGCACCAGGAGAGTCAGTTGAGGTAGTATTTACTGCGCAAGTCGACCCCGCAATTGGTTTTGAAGAAGAGGTTAGCAATACTGCAACAGTAAGCGTGACAAGCTTGCCAAGTAACAATGGTACTGGCGATGTTACTCCTGGAACTCCAGGCTCAGACACGGGCGAGCGTAATGGCACTCAAACAAATAATGACTCTGGTCAGGCCGTAAATGATTTGACGGTAATGACCAGTGAAGTGATTACGTCTGGCGCACCTACCGTTTCTTTAGTGACTTCCAGTGAAAATGCGCATATAGGTGAGACAGTTACCATGACTGCTACCTTCAGCATTCCTACTGGCTCAACCGATAATTTCGAATATTCATTAAACTTACCAGATGGTTTGACATACAGTGGGGCACCAATCAGCATCACCTTGCCTGATAACGATTTTAGTGCGACTAATTCACCTAGTACCACTCCTGCGACTACCACGAATCCGTTGGTGTTAGATTTTGGAACCATCACCAACAGCGCCAGCACGTCTCAAGTCATCACCATAGATGTTGATGTTGTGGTTGATAATATTCTGGATAATCAAAACGGCACGACGTTAGAAGCTAAGGCTGAGTTGGGTTATGACGGCGCAAGTACACCCATACCTAGTGCGCTGGAAACCGTAACCGTAATAGAAGCGAACTTAGACATTCAACAGACCATTACCGCCGGAGCAACAGGCAGTGATGCTGGAGACACAATTTCATATCAGACGGTCATCACGAATACATCAACTGATGCAACAGCATATTCGGTTGATTTAGCGAGCTTAATTGACGCTGGATTACTTGGTGCGCCCGATGGTACTGGTAGCGGGAATGCTTTTAGCAATATTGTGCTTACAAACACCTCGGATCTTGTTGTTCTTGAATCAAGTAACACCCCTGTAACGGATGCTAACCTTAGCCAAGTTGAAACCAACGCTGCTGGCGATACGTTAGAGTTGGCTACAGTTGACTTCCCCCCAAGTGGCGTTCTCACGTTAACCTATGATGTCGTCGTTAGTAATAACGCCGCCGCAGGAGACGTTTTGGGTAACGATTTCAGTGCTAGTTATTCAAGCCAGCCCAATGACCAAGGCCGCGACGGCTCAAGCGTAAATAGTGATGATGATAGCGATACGTTACTGAATAACTACAACGAGTTAGCGAGCAGTGAGTTAACCGTAGCAAATACCTTGGCAGTACAGTCTTCACTCAACTCTGTGCACACGACTAATGATGTGACTATTGGCGATACAGTGACCATAGATTTACGTGTAGATGTTATTGAGGGTGATATAGCAAATGTGATCATCAGCAATGAATTGCCTGACGGCTTACGTTTTGAATCTAGTTCGATAAGCGCGGGTAGTCATATAAGCGTTACAGGGGATGCCAGTGGTTCAGTCGATGGCAATAACCTAGTAACGATCGACCTAGGAACGGTAAGTAACATAGCAGATGCAGACAATAGTAATGACAGTTTTATCGTCAGCATTGTAGCGACTGTTATTGATGACGTAAGCAATGCTAACGGTGTTACATTGCAAAACTCGGTTAACGTTGCTGGTGGGGGGGCGACTGCAGGCCCTAGCACACTCGATATTGACATTGTAGAGCCTGCTTTATCTGTATCTCTAACGTCTAATAGAGAATCAGTTACGCTTGGTGACATTGTGACTTATACCTTTACTGCCACTTCGCAAATGAATCGTACCAATGCCTTTGAAACCAGTTTAGAGGTAGCGATACCTGCCGGTTTAACCTATGTCGATGGTAGTTTCATGGGGCAAAGTGTAGATGTTTCAGATCCAACAAATCTCGAGGTTGATTTTGGCACTATCGCGGTAGTGGATGGCGCAGAAACGTTTACCTTTGATGCGCGAGTAGACAACGACGTCGATATTGGGGAACCCTTAGTGGTCTCAATCAATAATGGTGTGTATTCCAGCGCAGCGGGCGTCAATGCAGATGAGCGAACCTACGCCTTTACAACAGATAAGTCTGTGGTCAGCGATGATGCTAACTTTATCTCTGCAGAGCAGGGTGTCGTTTTGCAAAATGATATCAATGGTAATGGCTTCGCGGACCCAGGTGATACCCTGCTGTATACCGTGAACATAACTAACAATGGTACTGATGCAACTCAAGTAACATTTGACGAAAGTATACCGGCAAATACCACGTATGTTGTCAACTCTGTTACTACAGATGCAGGCACCGCGGATGACACTTCGGGTATTTCGGTTGATATAGGGGATTTAACAGCGAATGAAGCCGCTACTATCTCATTTGAAGTAACCGTTAATGGCAATGTGATTCCCGGTACGGTTATCTCAGCGCAAGGTGTTGTTGATTCAGCTAATACAGTGGCTGAATTGACCGATGCAGATGCTAATGATGCCAACGGTGATCAGCCAACTACATTGCGAGTGGGAGAGCCAAGTGAGGACGTAACGAATTTGTACGTTTCGCAAGCGGCGCAACTGAGCAGTGATAATGATAGTGACAATGCTATATCTGTTGGTGATGAATTATTAATGACTTACGTCATAAGTAATTCAGGAACTACAACACTGGACAACATAAATTTAAGCGACTCTTTGCCTGATGGTTTGTCCTATGTTGCCAACTCGATCCAAATCGAGGGAGCAAACACCGCCGGTGTCGTGAGTGACAACATTAGTGCTGACATCGTCTCTCTTGCTGCTAACGACAGTGTTGTCGTAACGCTATCTGTAACGGTTGACTCACCCCTAGTCGATAATAACGGCGGAACTGATGATGAAGTCATCACACTACAAGGTTCACATTCAAGTGATCAAACAAGCACGCAATTAACAGACAGCAACGGTGTTCAGCTTGATGGTTACCAAGCACTGAATGTTGCGATTGTAGATAATCAAGCGGGCGAGCCTGACCTCCAATTTAGCCAAACTTGGGAGCTTTTAAGCGACCAAAATGGCAACGGTCAAATTGACCAAGGTGATACGGTGAAAGTTAATTTGAGCGTATTGAATCAGGGGTCTGCCAACGCTGAAGGCGTTCAAATTAATCAGGCATTGCCAGCCGACACACAACTTATTGCAAACAGTGCTTTGGTCAGCCAAGGGATTATTGTGACTGACGAGCCTTATTTAGCAAATGTAGGAGATATCGCACCAGGTAATATTGTTACCGGCAGCTTTGCTTTCATCGTTGATGATGTTTCTGATGGCACCGTGCTGGAGGGGCAAGCAACCGTAGGGGGCGATAACTTCACTGATTTAGGTTCTGACGATAATGCGCTAAGCGATGATGGTACTAACCCGACTCTAGTAACAATCAGCGGGGGGAGCAATTTATATACGGTTCCTACTTTTACCCTTATAGATACATCAGATCTAAATACAGACAATGCTGAGTTTGTTCAGGGTGAGACCTTAGAGCTTGCTATTAGCATGGTGATCCCCGCTGGCAGCACTAACGAATCAAACTTTTCCTTAGTGCTTCCAGAAGGATTAGCGTATTTGGCTAACTCAGCTACGTTGACACGTGTGTACGATACAGGCTTGAGTGCTGGTAACGATCCTGGTCAAATTAACAGTACGACAAGTGACCTATCAACCAATGTTGATAGTCAAATACAACTCAATGGGCAGGCTGTAAATCTAGCGTTGGGCGGACTCATCAATTCTGATAATGATGTGAATGATGAGCAATTCATTCTGACGTTAACCCTTGATAGTGACGCTATTATTCCTACGCAAAGTAGTGAAGATTTCGCCGCTCAGGCAGCATTTAGTTACCGAGATGGCCTAGGACAACGCCAAACATTAAGTGCACAAAATGTGACCCTAACCTTGCTAAATCAGCTACCTGTTACCAGCCCTGACGCTTTTAATATCACTGAAGATGACGCAAGTGCAGCGTTTAATGTGGTTTCAAATGATACAGATGCAGATGTTGGGCAAACCATTAGTGTAGCCTCTGTTACCTCAACTTCCGGCAACGGTGTTGCCAGTGTTTCTGCAAATGGTACAAGTATTGAGTATCAGCCTGCAGCGGACTTCTTTGGCACTGAAACGGTTAACTTTATCGTTTCGGACGGCGCTGGCGGCACAGATGTGGGTTCTGTTAGCTTCACAGTGGCAGGCACGCCAGATGCCCCAGTTGCTATAGCTGACCAAACAAGTGTTGCTGAAGATACAATATTGACCTTCTCTGCATTAGCGAATGACATCGACGTGGATAACGATACCTTAACGATTGATAGTGTTTCAGTTGATTTTGGCAGTGTAAGTGTCAACGGCGATGGCGACATTGTATATGTACCACCCGGTGACTTTAATGGTCCTGCTGTTATTAGCTACACAGTGGCTGATGGAACAGGACTGTTCGACAGCACAACCGTTTCAGTTGATGTGCAAAATGTAAACGATTTGCCTGTCGCGACAGGAGAAACAGCGACGATTGCCGAAGATAATACGCTTAATCTAAACGTATTAAGCAATGATTCTGATGTGGATGGCGATACATTGAGCGTTGCTTCGGTTAGTGCATCTGTTGGCTCAGCATCGGTCGCGAGCAATGGTAATGTGATTTACACGCCTCCTGCAGATTACTTCGGCCCAGTCACTATTAGCTATACTGTCAGCGACGGTAATGGTGGTTCAGATGATGCGAGTATTTCGCTAACAGTCACGTCAGTAAATGATGCTCCTGTTGCTAACAGCGACAGTTACGGCACCTCTGAAGACCAAACAGTGACAATCTCAGTATTGAATAATGATGTGGACGTTGAAAACGATAACCTAAACATTTCACAAATTTCGGTGGATGTAGGCAGCCTCACTGCCAATGGAAACAATACATATTTGTACACGCCTGTGGATAATTTTAACGGTAACGTCACTATTAATTACAGTATCACTGATGGAAATGGCGGTACTGCGAATGCGACATCAACCATCACAGTGGCAAGTGTGAATGATACGCCTGTGGTTAACGGCGAAACCGCCACAATCGATGAAGACGAGACACTGAACTTAGACGTACTAAGTAATGATTCTGACATCGATGGCGATGTGCTGAGTATTGCCTCAGTCAGCGCTTCCGTAGGCGCTGTGAGTGTGGGTAGTGACGGTAACCTCGTGTTCACACCGCCGGCACATTACTTCGGCCCGGTGACGATCAGCTATACAGTGAGCGATGGAAATGGCGGTACAGCCAGCAGCACAGTTGATTTGACCGTTACTTCGGTTAACGATGCACCTCAGTTGACTTCAGATCGAACAACATTGAGAGCATCTACTGAGTTGGTTGCGCCAGTAGATATCGACATATTATCCAATTTTGATGATGCCGATAAAGATCCGATGAGTATTACATCAGCGGGTAGCGCAAATGGAACAGTGCAAATTAATTCAAACGGTAGTATCACGTTTGTCGCTAATGAAGGCTTTGTAGGAACGGCAGAGGTGAACGTGTGTGTCTCTGATACAAACGATGCTGTGACCTGTATTGTTGTTCCAGTGGTGGTGATTAACCCGAATATTGCACCCGTACTAACCGATTTGGTTGTTTCTGTGCAGGAAGATGGCAGCTTACCACTTAGTTTGGTTGGCACCGATGCCGAAGGTGATACATTAACCTACACCCTGTTAACGCTACCTAACGGTGAATTAATAGGTGATATGCCAAATGTAATCTACAACCCACCAGAAAACTTTACCGGTGAGGTGACCTTCACGTATCAAGCTAACGATGGTCAATTGGACTCAAACATCGCAACCGTGACTATTGAAGTGCAAGGTGAGAATGACGCTCCTCTGGCGGTAGACGATGTATTCACCTTTACCAGTTTCGAACCTGCAGTATTAGACGTACTAGCAAATGACACTGACTCTGACGGCGATACATTACGTATTGTGGGGGCTACGGCCACCATCGGTGAAGTTAATTACACCGACAGCACCCTTACTTATACGCCTGTCGATGGTTTTATTGGAAATGCGATCATCGAGTACAGCATCGAAGATACTGAGGGATTAGCTTCAAATGCCCGTGCGGTGGTGACTGTCACCCCTGATGGTGTGGAGCTACTTCCGGTTATAGAAGTACCTGAAGACGTATTCATCGATGCAACTGCCTTGTTTACTAAAGTGGACCTTGGTGTAGCGTCGGCTGTGGATCGTTTCGGCAATCCTCTACCTGTATCCTTGGTGGATGGGGTGACGTTCTACGAGCCTGGAGTGAATACCGCATTCTGGTTGGCTGAAGATAGCGAAGGTCGTCAACGAATTGCCAGTCAGTTCGTGCGCGTAAGACCGCTGGTGTCAATTGAAAAAGACCAAAGTGTGCTAGAAGGTCGTCAAATCACAATCGGTGTTCATTTAAACGGTACATCTCCTGTTTATCCTTTAGAGGTGCCATACAGCGTGTCAGGCACGGCCGATGGCAGTGATCATAATCTGGTCGATGGGGTACTCGTTTTTGAGTCAGGCAGTGATGCTTACATTACCTTTGAGTCATTCAGTGATGATGATATTGAAGGCATCGAAACCGTTATTGTAACACTTGACCCTAGTATCAATCGCGGCAACAAGTTTGAGCATGTCATCTCCATTCGTGAAGATAACGTGAATCCAGATGTGGCCTTATTTGCAAAACAAGGTGGCAACAACACGATTTTAATTGCTAAAAATGGCGGTTTAGCCACTGTATTTAGTGATATTACCCACCCTGATGCAGATAACGAATATGACTTTGAATGGGAAAACGTAGAGCAGGTATTGTTTGATGAAGACAGTAACCTAGATACCTTTACCTTTGACCCTGCAAATGTTCCAGTTGGTATTTACCGCATTAGCTTGCGCATAACTGACAGTGACGCGCCCAACTTTGGTGATGCAGAAATTATCTATCTAGAAGTTGTGGACGCATTCCCTGTGCTGACATCGGTTGATTCTGATGGTGATGGTATTCCTGATGATCAAGAAGGGCTTGATGACAGTGATAGAGACGGCATTCCAGACTACTTAGATGCTATTCCTGAATGTAACGTACTGCCAGAGGAAGAGGCGTTCACCAATGGCTACTTGGTCGAAGGCGACCCTGGCGTATGTTTGCGCTTAGGTAACTTCGCGATTGATGCGATTGAAGGGGGCGCGAAAATATTAGACGAAGATATTGAGCTTGATTCTGAGTTAATTCCTGACCCAGACGCAACCAATATTGGAGGCATCTTCGACTTTATTGCTTACGGACTGCCTGATGTTGGTCAAGCATACAAGATTGTTATGCCGCAAATTCGCCCAGTTCCGCAAAATGCGGTGTATCGCAAGTTCTATGTCTCAACGGGTTGGTTCCTGTTTGCTGAGTCAGAATTGAATCGCGTTTGGTCGACAAAAGGTGAACCTGGCTTCTGCCCACCTCCTGGCGGTGATATTTGGCAGCCGGGGCTAAATGAAGGTGATTGGTGCGTTCAGATTCAGATTGTCGATGGCGGCCCTAATGATGCCGACGGTATTGCTAACGGCACAATCGTTGACCCAGGCGGCGTGGCGGTTATGGGTGTTGGGCAAAACGAACTGCCTGTGGCAACCGACGATGAAGCAGAGCTGTTAATCGATACCAGTATTGAAATCTCGGTGTTAGATAATGACATTGATGCTGACGGAGATACGCTAACAGTTACTTCAGCTAATGCTGCCTTTGGCGAAGTTACCTTTACCGCGACAAGCATAATTTATACGCCTAGAGACGGTTTTGTAGGGGAAGATATTATCCGCTACGGTATTAGTGACGGCAACGGTGGAACGGCCTTAGGCGTTGTTCGACTTGGGGTCATCACCAATAAGGCTCCCATTGCACAGGACGATAGTGTCAGTATGACCGTTAACCAAAGTGTCACGGTCGACGTACTAAGCAATGATTCTGACCCAGATGGTGAGGTGTTATTTATTGTTAGTGCGACTGCGCAAAATGGCACTGTGGTGGTTAATAACGATTCCACATTAACCTATACACCAAACAAAGGTTATGCGGGAACAGATGTTATACGTTATGGCATTAATGACGCTGATGGCGCGTTAGCTGAAGCGCAATTAGTGATTACCGTTAACCCCGCCGAGGTGCGTATTGAAAACTCCGGTGGCGGGGGGGGCGGAACATTTGGTTGGATGTTGCTTCTCTTGGCGCTAGCAGGCGCTGCAAGAGGGTATCAAAGAAATGTATTTACCCGTGGGGAACTATGACATGAAGTGTATTAAAGCAGGGTTAGGCCTAGGGTTGTCGCTGGCGTTAGGGCAAGCGGCTTGGGCGCAGACCGCGAATTCAGTACAGGATGAGTCCCAGCTTCCGTTACTCGCATCGAAATCACTGTGTGTGGTTGACGAAGATTGTTTGTTTGAAAACTGGTATGTACAAGCGAGTTTAGGCTATGCGTCAGGAGCGAGTTCAGAACAAAATATCTATAACGAAGCGCAAAACATTGGCTTTGAAGTATATGACATTGATGTGGACGACTCTCGAAGCGCCTTTAAATTGGGAGTGGGCACATCTTTGAGTGAGAAATTCAGCTTAGAGTTCGGGTATACGGATTTAGGCGAGGTGAGTACCGCATTTACGACGACCACCACTGAGCCAGAGAAATTTCTTGATCTCGCTAGAGCAATCCATCCTGATTCGGTAGAGGGGTTTACCGCCAGCTTAAATTATCAATTTTGGCGGCATCAAGACTGGTTTGTAAATGCGCGCGCAGGGCTGTATGTGTGGGAAAGCGAGTATGACTCTAGAGAGGTATTCAGCGACACGCCATTGCCTGCATTAGATGGTGAGGACGGCATCGACCTATACATAGGTCTCGGTGCGAATTACCGTTTATCAAAGCGTTTTCAAGTAAATGTGGAATGGGAGAGATACTACCTTGAAAGCGACGATGTGGATTTAATTACCTTAGGCGTGAGCTACCACTTCCATTAAACGCGAACACAACTTAGAGGCGTAAGAGCATGGCGGCAATCTTTACTAAATATAATCGACCTGGTTGTATACAAGGAGCTATGCTCACAAGCATCGTTTATTTATTACTTGGCGGATTGTTGGCCATTTTCGTGCACATAACGTTGGAAAAAGTGATCCAAGCACAAGCCAACGTCGCGCAGGAGGCTAATATTAGCGGGCAACAGCGAATGCTGTTGCAACGTGCCAGTCTATTTGCCACCGCATACTTATACAGTGAAGATATTGCTGCTAAGCAAACCAGCTTGCAAGCGTTAGGAACAATGCAGGCCAATCATCAACTATTACTCGAACCACACTATAGCGCACTGAAAAATGGGTTAGCCTCGCCTTTGTCGCCCGAGCTACAAGCGCTATATTTTACCTCAGATAATAATGTAAGTGATCAGCTTAATGCATTTGGAGAACAAATTTATTACGCGTTAAACTTACAGGTTAAGCAAGGCGATACTAAATTGGATGCAAAAGCGTTAATGGAAATGGCATATACGCCGTTACTAAATAGCCTAAACGAGGTGGCTTACGAGTACGAAAGTCAAGACAACGAAAGAATGAGCACATTAAAACTAACTCAGTTTGTGGTGTTCTGGCTTATCGTGGCTATTATGGTGATTGGCTTCATCGTCATCATATTGAATGCCAAAAAACAGCGGAAAAATTTGGCTATTTCTAAAATTCTAAATGTTAATTCAGAGCAAACTAATCCAATGTTTAATCGCAAAGCATTTGAATTATCTGCATCTAAACTTATTGCTACTGCGCGCAGACATAACGAGACAATGAGTATATTGGCTTTCGATATAGACCGCTTTTCACGAATACTTACTCACCAGGGGCATGACGTCGCTGAAGATGTGTTATCTCATGTGGCCCAAGGGCTATTAACCATCTCTCGAGAATCAGATTATCTCGGGCGCGTTGCTGATGACAAGTTCGTGCTGCTATTACCAAAAACGTCAGCAGCACAAGCTTTATGCTTAGCCAACAAAATACGCGCATTTTTTAATGATATGCAAGTTCATGATGTTCCAAATGGTATTCATGTATCGGTAAGCATAGGTGTCACTGAACTAGAAAAAGAAGACAGCATGCTACAACATATTATTTCCCGTGCGGAGGATGCCTTGAGAGGTAAAGAAAATCAAGGTAACGCTAGGGTCTGCATGGCTTAATAGAATCACTTGATTAAGCCTATCTAATTTCCTCTTTGTTCTTTCATTAGGTATTACTGCTACTATTGTTCATAACAAGCGACTGACCTGCGTAATGCGTAGCGGTTGTAAATAAATGTAGCGGTTGTAAATAAACGTAGCGATTTATATGCACGTAGCGTTTTCAAATGAAGCAATGGAGATAAGCGAATGACAGATAAGCCTAGATTAACCACCAGTGCAGGTGCACCAGTGCCTTCCAATCAAACCTCGAAATCAGCCGGAGAGCGGGGGCCATTACTGCTTACTGATTACCAATTGATAGAAAAACTTGCTCATCAAAATCGCGAGCGCATTCCAGAGCGCGCCGTGCACGCAAAGGGCTGGGGATTAAAAGGAAAATTCACAGTTACCCATGACATCAGTCAATATTCCTGCGCTAAATTATTCTCACAAATTGGAAAAACAACTGAAGTGCTCAGCCGTTGGTCAACGGTGGCCGGTGAGTCAGGGGCGGCAGATACAGAACGTGATGTGCGCGGCTTTAGCCTTAAGTTTTATACCGAAGAAGGTAATTGGGACATGGTAGGGAACAATACGCCAGTGTTCTTTATACGAGACGGCTTTAAGTTCCCTGACTTTATTCGCACTCAGAAAAGGCACCCAAAAACAAACTTGAGGTCTCCCGAGGCTATGTTTGATTTCTGGGCAGCACAACCGGAATGTGTGCACCAAGTGACCATTCTAATGTCAGATCGCGGGATCCCAGTCAACCCTATGTACATGAATGGCTATGGTAGCCATACGTTTAGTATGTGGAACAAAGATGGTGAACGCCATTGGGTGAAATTCCACTTTAAAACGCAGCAGGGACATAAGCATTATACTAATGCAGAGGCCGAAGCTCTGACCGGTAAAACCCGCGAGGCTTATCAAGAAGATTTGTACAACGCGATAGAAGAAGGCAACTTTCCGAAATGGACCATGTACATCCAGGTCATGCCTGAGTTAGACGCAGAAAATCAGCCGTTTAATCCGTTTGATATTACCAAAATTTGGCCTCATGGTGACTTCCCGCTGATTGAAGTGGGGGAGCTAGAGATGAACGAGAACCCTGAAAACTATTTTCAAATGGTAGAGAATGCTGCTTATAGTCCATCTAACGTTGTTCCTGGAATTGGATACAGCCCAGATAAAATGCTGCAAGCGCGGGTCTTTTCCTACGCTGATGCACACCGCTATCGTTTAGGAACGCACTATGAAGCTTTGCCTGCGAATGCGGCGAAAGCATCTAACGTGCAGCATTATCATAAAGATGGCGCGATGCGTTTTTTCACTAATGATTTTGGCAACCCAGATGCTTATTACGAGCCGAATCAACATAACGGACCAGTCGCTGATGCCAGTGTAGAAGAACCACCACTGCGCATCGACGGTGATGCAGCGCGATACGACCAACTCGAAAGTGATGCAGATTACGTTCAGCCACGCGCTTTGTATGAAATGTTTGACGCTGAGCAAAAACAGCGCCTATATGAAAATTACGCCGCAGCAATGGGGCCATGCTCATCGGCAGTTAAAGAACGTTGGTATGCGGTACTTGAAAAGGTACACCCTGATTATGCAAAAGGGGTGCGTCAGGCGAATGAAAAGCTAGACAGTGACACGAACGCTGTACCGATCACGGATGATACCCCAGCACGATAGTTAAATGCTGTGACAAAGATTAAAGGCCGCTAAGAGCGGCCTTTTTGTGGGTGTTATTCGCTGTCCAGTCGTATTATACCATTCCTGTCTCTTATACACATCTCCGAGCCC
>OJDN01000210.1_pt1 | contig 22364 bp, 17 predicted proteins | sample 1592731 | NCBI WGS metagenome assembly OJDN01 (sample SAMN05416881, study PRJEB24817) | seawater metagenome | isolation source: Sea water | place: Canada:Atlantic | collected 2013-11
GAGATTCGCCTTAGTCTCGTGGGCTCGGAGATGTGTATAAGAGACAGACCTAGACTCACAAATTGTTAATCCAAGCAATATTGATTGGGATTCTATTAAGCCGTACCAATTTGATCACTTTTTAGTAAAACGTGCTGGTGAAGAAAACCCCCTAGGGGAAGTTAAGTATTTATTCCCCAATGCCGAAGCAATTTATGTTCACGATACGCCAGCAAAGCACCGCTTTAGCCAAGCAAACCGAGCCTTATCGCATGGCTGTATAAGAATAGAAAAGCCTTTTTCGTTAGCGCGTGAAATTATTAAGTACGAAGGAGAAGCGCAAACACTCAATAATATGGACAGCGCACTTGCTCAAAACAGTACTCAGACGTTTTATTTAGATGAGCCTCTTCCTATTCATTTAGTTTATTGGACTGCATGGGTTGACGAAAATAAGCTGGTTAACTTTAGAGATGACATATATAAACGCGATAAAAAAGCACTATTAAAAACTGATGAACAGTCGGTGATTGCCGCTTTGTCAAAAAATAAATAATGAGAGGGTTTATGCAATTTATTCATTATATTTCTATCGCCATATTTACAATTATATTTAGCAATAGTGTATTTGCTGCCGCGCCTACAAAGCCTGCGCATCAGGTAGTTGATATAAAAAACAAAGCCAACTTTGAAGATGCAGAATTTAGCCTAAAAATTAACGATATAGTTATGCCATATTCGGTGTTTTCAGTATTTGTAATGCCCAAAGAGCAAGTTGAGTTTGAAGTGCTTTTTGCGCAATCAAAAAATGCTTACACGCTAATTAACACTCAGGGGAAATCTAAGCTTACAGACACCAACCGTTGGCAATGGCAAGCACCCAAAGAGCCCGGTTTAACAACGGTAATTATTGAGTCGCCCGATAAAAAACAGCGTATGAAAATCAACGTATTTGTAAAAGTACCGGCAGACAATGTTGAAGGAGGAAAGCTCAAGTATTACCACATTGGGCACTATCCTAAACCTTCACAGATTAAAGACGCTTCACACTACATAGTGCCTGATGGCTTTGTGAAGGTAACGCCTGAAAATGAAAGCGTAAAAATATCACCTCACTTTTCACTAAAGGAATTTGTTAGTAAGCAGCGAAGTAAGTACCCAAAGTATTTATTTTTACAAAATAAGTTGTTACTTAAACTAGAAAAAATACGCAAAGAACTGATTTTAGAAGGTATACCGGTTAGTAATATGGTGGTTATGAGCGGTTATAGAACTCCGTACTACAACAAATCAATTGGCAATGTAAAACTTAGCCGACATGTATTTGGTGATGCTGCCGATATTTTTATAGATAACGATGGCAACTACCGTATGGATGATATTAATAATGACGGTAAGCATTCAATTGGTGACGCTAAAGCGATGGCCGATATAGTGGAGTCGATAGCTAGACGTGAATCATTTAAAGGTTTACTAGGTGGTTTAGGTATTTATGGGCCTAAGTCGCACAGAGGCGCATTTATACATGTTGATACGCGTGGCTTTAAAGCGCGATGGGTGAGTGAGTAATGGCAACGGCTACCGCATTTAGCATAAAGCTAAACTAGCTAAGTCTAATTGTACAAAAGATTAGCTAAGCCAAGGTAGCTTGGTTTTTATAAGTCCTTTGTTTTATAACCATTTTATACCTTTACTGAGCTAGTCTTTTTTGCTTTAAACTGAGGCGCTTATATGAGCTATAAAAATGGTGTGTATCAGCCGCTTTCCAATAATTAATTATTTTAATTTTGTACAAAAAGCTTTAAATATAAAGGCTGCATAAGCAGCCTTTATATTATGCTATTGCAGCATAAACGTTTCGTATTCTAAATCTTCAAATTGTTTAGAAAGCCAAAATAACCCAACAACAGAGGTAACAATAGTTGAGAGAGCAAAGCCGTAACCATAAAATTGCGGCCCAAAAGCGATTGATAGCAAAGTTAAAACAACGTTTATTACCAAAAATAGCCCCGCTAAAAATAGGACGGTTGAGCGTTTATCTAAATAAAACAAAATATTTAAAATAGACAAAAATATAACTTGTACACCCACACCAACTACATCAATAAATAAAAGTGTTTTATAGTTTGGATCAATACCAATAAAGGTAAGTATTTGCTCGCCCCATAATAATAAGCAGGCAACCGTAATACCTTGAATTTTAAATATATCGTATAAACCGGCACGTGCAGTTTGGATCATATTGTCTTTTAAATAGTAAATCTCTTCTAACGATGAACCCTCTCGAATAGCTGTGTAAAAACGGTCGTATTCTTCTACAAAGTCGGTTTCCATTTTTACTAAAAATACTGCCATACCGGGAATAATAGACAAATAGGCTAAAAATATAGGTAAGTCGTAAATTGGGCTGGCTCGTAACGTGCCAATAATCTGAATTGATGTGCTTGGTGAATACCAAAAAATGATTTTATCAGCCCACACACCAATGTTATAAAACAGACCACAAAAGAATAGGCTGTAATACACTTTTTTATTGCTTAAAAAGTCAAAGCTTATAAGTTTTTCACCAGGGTAGCGGCGAATAATCATAAACAAAAAGCTAAAAAAGAGCAGAGCTTCGCCTGCAAAAAACGCAAAAAATAAGCCGTCTAACTGCCAGTCTCTTAATAAATATGCAAGCAATACCATAAAGGCGTAACCACTTAGCATAGTTATTAAAATTAACCGGTATTCTTTCATACCCGATAGAAAAATAGCGCCAAGCCACTGATTACATAAGCTTACAAAGGCACCTAAAATTATAATCTTAGTAACAACAGGTATAGGGAGCATAGGCCATACAGCCAAGCCTACCAATAGCGCGGCTATTGTTGTTATAAGTTGCGCACCAAGTAAATTAGGCAGTACCTTTGCCTCTTCTTTTTGAAAAAATAAATCGGCAATAAATCGAGTTAGTAATAACTGCAAACCACCCGTTAAAATAAGTGAGGCGGCCATCATGTAGGTAACAAGCGTTAAAAATTGAATAATAAGTACTTTAGGTAATACAATTCCTAAACTTAAAATACCAATAAGCATTAACGCTACAATAGAGAGCAGCCAAGGCCCTGAGCCTATTAAACCTGCGTAGCCGTATGCTTCAAAAACTGAGAGCAGGGTATTTTTTTTGAGAATTTTCCGTATCTCAAAACCTATTCCAGCCATGCTATTGTGTCCTTATAAAGTTTATCGTAACGGGCAAACATGTGGCTCTCGTCATAAAATTTTTGTACGCGGTCTAAACCACTTCTTTGATACTCAAGCCAAGCTTGCTCATTTGTTAGCATGTTTGATATTTGCTTTGCTGTTTCGCTCGGAGAAGCAATTGGGACAACTTCACCGGCTTTACCTAACGCTTTATCTTCATCGGTTCCGCCTTCGATTATTTCGCGGCACGAGCCAACATCACTAGCCAGTACAGGCACACCGGCCGCCATTGCTTCTAAAAGTACTAAAGGCTGCGCTTCAGAAATCGAGGTTAAAGCAACAATTCCGAGCTTAGGCAAAATTTTGGTAATATCTTGCATACCTAAAAACTTAACACTGTTTTGTAAATCAAGGCTGCCTACAAGTAGTTCACACTCTTTGTAATATTGCGGATCTTCTTCATAAGGGCCGATGATCCAGCCTTCGACCTCTGGTAATATCGATTGCGCTTCTTTAATCGCACGTATAAAGGTTTTAATATCTTTTATAGGCACTACACGTCCAATTAACCCAACAACCGGTGGTATCTGTTTTGGGCGCTGATCAAGCGCTTCAATAAAGCGCACTGTTTTAATGCCATTAGGTACAACAAATGCTTTTTCTGGCGCTGCACCATCTTTTATTTGGCGCTGCCTGTTACCGTCGTATAGCGAAATGACCTTATCTGCTTCTTGGTATGTTGTTCGGCCGATTTGCTCAAAAAAGCTGATCCACATACGGCGAATAAAGCCCATCTCGGTATTTAAGTTTTTACCTAGGCTTTGTTCTGACTCTTTGATCCAACTGGCTTGAATAAGATCTATTTTTCTCTCTTTGGTGTAAATACCATGCTCGGTCAACAAAAAGGGAGTATTACTTATTACACTGGCGCCAGATCCTAAAATACCCGCATACCCGGTAGATATTGAGTGAATAAGTTTAACTTTAGGAAGCCCTCGTGCAATTTCGGCTATTTTAAATAGCGGTTTATATAAATTGCGATATGACCAAAAAAAGTCAATAAAAGAGGATTCATCACAAAAAGTTGAATAGTAATTGGTGAGTACTTGCCACGATGATTCACTATATAAAAAGTCGGCTTCGTTAATACCGTCTTTTTTAGCTAAAGTTTCAAATGCAAACTTTAATAATTCAGTCGGGATTGGCTCGTTACAATCTCTAAAATATTTTTGTAGTTGCTGCCAAAAATCAAAGAGTTCTTTTTTATATTTAACCCCGTGCTTAGCTTTTATTTCAGAGGTATCATTTTGTACTAAGTAATGAACATGCAGCTTGGTAACGTTTTCAGGCAAGGTATATTGAATCTCGCCATAATGCTCTGGCGCTCCACCTATAAAAACAAGCTCAAAGTTATAATGAGGTAACCCTTCAATTATTTGATGGACCCAGCTAGATACGCCACCACGCACATAAGGGTAAGTACCTTCTAAAAGCAGTAAAATGTCTGCATTTTTGTTACTCATGCCAATACTCCTGTAAATGACGTAATTCACTGCCCTTAGGTTGTTCTGGGAGTTCTTTTAAGTAGCGTTTACAGTCGACAAACTTGTTCATACAAAAGGCAACTTCGGCTTTATAAGGGAGAACATGACGCCTTGCCATGCCCGACTCAGTTGCTTTGAGTAGGTACTCATGGGCTATTTCGTATTTGTTTAAGGCTAAAGATATACGCCCTAAAAATATAAAGGTTGCAGGTGTTTTTACGTGCTCAATACTTTGCTGTGCAAGTGCTTCGGCTTTTTCTAAAACGTATTTACGAAGCGCACCTTGTGCTAAACCTAAGTAGCTAAGTTCCCAATAAAGTTCGGCTAGCTGTTTTTGTAAATGACTCAATTTTGGCTGCTTAGTTGTAACTGCTATTTCTTGCTGATACAAACTGATTTTTTCGTTAAGTTTGGTTTCTTTACCATCAAGGGTTGAGTAGGCGAGTAGGCGAATATCATCTTCTAAATCTTTAAGTGCTAGCTTTAAAATAGGAATAGCTTGTGAGTCACTCATGTGACGAGCCGCCATTACGGCACTTAGACGTTTATTTGGTTCACTAGCATGCTTCAAAATTGCTTTAAGTCCGCCCATAGAATAGGTCGGGTTTGCTGATATTGCTCTGGCTTCAAAAGGAAGCTCAGGTATTTTATGCTCTTCAATTTCTATGTCATCGTTTTTGAGTGGTTTACACAGAGCAAACGTAAGCGCTACTACAACGCCTATAATTCCAAGTACAGGCAATGTAAACAACAATAAAAACATGAGTAGTAAAGAGCTATAAGGAGTCGTTTTGTATTTTTTAGGTATCAGGAAATAGCTAACAAAAGCAAAAAGAATGCTAGCAATAGCATGCAATAGTATAGCTAAAAACCAATCAGGTGTTTCCAGTACTTCTATTAGTGCAAAGTACTGACAAATACACCCTAAAATAGCCGCTACAATAATTATAATCATGAAAGTGAAACCAATCTCTTTATGTCATCTGAGCTTATTGGTAGTGCAAGTTGTTGCTCAATAACAATATCAAGCTCAGCTAAAGTGCTACCAGTGCGCTCTTTACACCAAGTGTTCATTCGGGCAATAAAGCCTGCTTTTTCAAGTTCATCAGCTAATGGCATTAATAACAGTAATATCTGATTTTTATCATCATATAAATAAATGTCTAAACCACGACGGGCTTCACTTAAATAACTCATAAGTTGAGTCGATTTATCAGTAATATTGTTGGCTTTTATTTTTAGTAGCTGCGATGGAATGTTGTATCGTTTTGCTTCTTTATTTGCGCGCTTAACTTGGCGAATAAAGTATGGAGACTCTTCATACGTCATTACTGGGTTTGTTATTTCGTGACGAAGTAAATCGCCTATATGCCCAGCCATTACAGCAAGTAATGTTAGAGTTGTATTTTTAAGCGCAAAAAATTGTATTCTTTCAACCAAAATAGCGCCGTAAATAGTATTGTTTACGTCGATAAGTGGGATTGCCATATGGTATTTACTTATACCCGATGATGCTTTTTCGTCTTTTACCGATACTAATTCTTTTTCTTCGATCATCGCTAATATAAGAGGATCGTTTTTAGCTATTTGACTCATTTTACCTATAGAGGCAAGTGGTGGCTCTAAAACACTGTCGTTTTCAACTTTATATAACCCCGCTCTTTCTAGCGAACCGTACTCAACAAATAAGTCGATTATTTTTTGCGCTGCGCTACCAAGTCTTCTTTCTTTTAATAGCCCGATAGAGGTTTTTACTGCTTGTAGCGATTCACGTAAACTTAACGTATGGCCAGCTAGCATTTGCTCAATTCTATCGTGAGATGAATTAATTAAATGATACTGACGAGTAAATGTTTCAAGACGATCAGTTACGTACTCAAGTTGAATACTTTGCTGTTGATTAGTACGCTCCCACACATCTCTAAATTCGCCAGTGATCATAATTACAATAATGTAGCCAATCATAGCGTTAATATTGAAGTCGCTTTGCGGTGATAAAATATTTGCTTGAAGTAAAAAAAGTTGGCCAACAAGCAAACATAAAATACTAATAAAGCCTTTTGAAAAGCCATAGCGTAAAGAAACTAAAAGTGGGCCAAGTACAGGCCACGAAAACCCTCCCTCAGTCCAAAATGGGTCCTGTGCGTTAAATAATACAGGCAGCCCTAAAGCAAGCGCGGTAAATATAAATACCTCAGCCCATATTTGTAGCTCAGGAACGTCTCTTGGTCTAAGGAAATGTGTTTTCACTCACTAACCTCTATATAAGAAATTAAATCGGCAATCACATCTTGTGCTGTTGCTGCAATGCTATCGCGGCCCCAGCCACTTTTAGCAATAGTACCTGTCCAAACTGGTGTGGTTTGTCCATTTACAGTGAGTGATAATGTAAGTGCAACAACAGGTTCGCCATCAAGCCCTGCTTTATAACGCCACTCTTCAATGCTGCCTGTTAGTACATAGTCAGCTTGTTGAGTGCTTAACCATTGCATAGCATTGTCTAAACGGTATTGATCATCCAGCGGTGGAAGCTCTTTGCTGTTTACGCGAGGTGCACGTATTAGAGTTGGTAATTTATTTTGTTGCCAAATACTGGCTAAAATATCTTCAGCACGCTCACCGGCAAGCGGTGTTTGAGCATGATTAACAAGCGGCATTAGTGCCACTGTTTTCGAAGGGCTAAGCTCTATATCATCAGCAACTCTGCTGGTGGTACATGCTGATAATAGTAATACCAAACACGGTATAATTAAACGAAACATACTCTCTCCTAACATTAAAAATGTACGTAATAACCTAATTGTAATTGTGTATCTGAGTTACCCACTTTATTACTACTTTGGTAACCCAGCTGTAATTTAAATAAATCATCGCCCAGTACAGACCAACCTGCGCCACTTGAAACTGATACATCTACTGTATCGTTAAGTGTTTGATAGCCAGTACTTATATCAAATAACCACGAAGGGCTTGCGCCTAAATAAGGAGGTTCTAATGAGCCAGTTGAAGCAAATGAAGTCCCTAGTGCAAAACGTCTAAATGGTTGAAGGTCAACTCTTAGCGCTCTTCTGCTTGCATCTGTATTTATTAATGCATTAACACGTTCAAAGTCTTGCCATTGCGCACTAAAATAAGCGTTCCAAATTGGGCGGTCTTTTAAAATGCTGTATTGGTAACGAGCATTATATTCTTGGCCGTTTATTAGTGAGCTGCCATCGCTTCTTCGAGAAAAAGACATCGTTGCTGCTGATAGCTGTACGTTTTGTCTACCATCAATATTGTAATTAACATAGGCCGTGGCTTTATCTAGCTGAGCATAGCTAAGTAGTGCTTCTGATTGGCGGTTTTCAACATTATATTCAAGCTTTAAACCTACCTGTGTTCGTGAATCCCATTGATAACGAGAGTCTATGCTAAGACCTTGGCGGCTAACTAAGCTGCCTTGGTGCGAATCTATTTTTGCATCAAAATACCAACGACCAAATGTCATTTTATCTTCTATCGCAAACAGTAATCCGTTGTTATCAAGGTTTTGCTGATTACTTAAACTTAATTTCCATTGCCCATTAGCATAAGGAAAATAAACGTTTACATCGTACTGGCTACTGTTTAAACCAGCCTCTGGCGATAGGTTTATTTCAAGCGCTCTAAAATAGGATGCGCGTGCATTTCTGAGTAAACTCAATTGCGATTCATTTGCCTCGCCAGTGAGTTCTTCGTACCAACGTTGCATGGTGGCATAGGGTTGTTTTAAATAGAGTAGGGCGTTTAGCTCATCTAGTTTGCTTAGTGAACCTTCAGCTATAAGCTGTTTCGCTTTATTAAATTCGCCGTTGGTCATATAAAGTTGTAGTTTTTGCCATGGCTCTAATTTTTGTGCAGCTCGGCGTGCTAACCACCAGTTTGTTTGGGGCTCACCAATAGTGTCGGGTGCAAGTTCTTCCATTGTGTTTAATTGCATTAAATGAGGAACAGCCATCGCGCCCGCCCAGCGAAACATTAAGCCTCTGTATGCATATTTATCTTTAGGTAAGTGTTGCAGTAAATAGTGATTAAGTTCAGCAGCATTTGCATAATATCCAAGTTGTTTCATTACATCGGCTAAGTTAACCAGTGTTGTTAAGTCACTTGGATCTGCAATGGCCAATTTACGCAAATAAAAGTAGGCACTGTTATATGACTTTTCGTGAATAGATAGGCTAGCTAAGAGCTGCGTCCACGCATAGGAAGTGTCGCTTTGAGAATAGCGCGTTAAAATGCGGCCAATCATTACAGTGTCATGCATTTGCAGCGCTAACCAACCTTGTGCAAGCACAACATCAGAGTCATATTCGCTTAATTTAGCAGCGCGGTTTAAAGTTGTATAAGCTGAATTTAAATCACTTTGATTTTGATACCAATTAGAAAGAATTAACCAAGCAGGATAGAGAGCTTTATTATATCGTTGTTTATCAAGTTCAGCATGAATACGTGCAACTGATTTAGCATCATTTACTTGTGTGCTTAATAATGCAATTTGAATCAATTGACGGTCAGTTTGCGACTCACTTTTCCATAAATAATCAAGAAGCTCCTGAGGCCTACCTTCAAAGCGCAATTGTTGGTAGTGCAGCATGTCGCCTACGCTTAAAGGGCTTATTTGTTGTAACTGCTCTAATGCATATAGCTCATGAGCTTTGTCTTGGACTCGCATTGCCATGTCTACATTGGCACTCCAAAACTCATCGTCAGAACTTTCATGTTTGTTTTTTAGTACGTGCAGAGCTGTAGAAAAGTCATCTTCTAGCCAAAATGCGCGGGCAATCCAAAGTAAATCTTCTTCATTTTTGGGCCCTTTATATGTAGGCCACAAAGCTCTTAATGCTTTTAAATTACCAGTATCGTGAAGTACTTTTGCTTTCCAATATTGTGATAACGCACTTTTACCATTTATTTGCTCAAAGCGTTCAATATTATTTAACTCTTGCTTTGTGTTACCAATAAATTCGTTAGTTTGCATCCAATTAGCAAAGCCATTTCCTTTTAGATTTCTATTTTGGGCTTTATATTCGTATATATCATTAGCATCTTGGTATAAATATAAAGCGGTGGCATCGTTAATACTATCGGTAAGCATCGCAGCGGTTACGGCTTTGTTAGACATTAGCCATTTAAACTCTCGGAGTGCCTCTTTAGGCTTGTTTTGCCAGCGCTTTATCTTCCAATTTAATAAATGTAGCTCTTTGTCATCTGGGCTTTGTAGTAATAGCTTTGCAAGTAATTGCTCAGCCCCTTTTGCATTTGCATTTGCTAAACGCAGGTGCATTGCTTGTGTTAAGTACTCGCTGTTATTTGGATAGGTCTTTAATAAGCTTTCAATAGCTTGAGCTGCATCTTCTGTGTTGCCAGCCAAGTTTGCTAAATAAAGGGTGCGTTTAACATCGGCTTTGTCACCGTAGGTGCTCCACCATGCATAAGCTTGAATCGGATTATTTGCGCCAAGTGCAGTTTCAATCGCTTTAGCTGCAATGTCAGCATTTATATTTGTTTTATAAATAGCGAATGCTTTGTCAGGTTCCCCTGCGCTTAACCAGTAATCGGCTGCAAGGAGTGGCTGTTTATTTTTTTGATAATACTGAGCAACTTTTGCGTTTAACCCAACGGCTTTTGCAATTGTCAGTATTTGTTCGTTCCAATTTTTATGAGCTCCTATTTTTAATGATAGCTCTTCAAAGCGGTCGTCAACTTTAGCACCACTTGCTAGCCATAATGAGTAAAGCAACTTTATTTCAAGTGTTGCTTTGCGCTCGCCTCTAGGTAGCTTTTCAAGCTCGTTAGTGGCTTGTGAATACTCACTAAGCCCTATATGTAGCTCAACCAATTTAGCGCGAAGCTTTTCGTTGTCGGGCTCTGTATTGAGCGCTGCATTAAGGTAAGATTTCTCAAAGGTATAATCTTGTGAAAGTGCATCATCTTCAAAAAATAAGGTATGGGGAAATAACGCATAAAGTGCAAAACAACTTACAGCTAGTATCGCTAATATTGTTTTTATAGAAATTAACTGAGGGCGCTTTTTAGTATTCATTATAGAGCAGATCCGTTGCAGTTAAGGTAACCATAAAAGTCACCTGTAGGTATTTTAAAATGTGTTATTTTACCCCGATTAATACCTTTGAAGCGCTCACCCAAATTAGATACAAATTCGCAAGAACGTGCATTAATTAAATCAAGTGAAGCGGGCACCCATGCTTTAAAACTAACCGGTCCGTTAACTTGCCAGTTATCAATAACAACATTTGCAGATGCTAAATAAGGTTTTTCACTATTTTGGCTATGATCAAAGCTAAGGCGAGCTATGTTATTTATAATATGTATGTAGTCACCTTTTTCAGTTACACCAGATACTCCTTCACTTTGAGCTATGTTTGGCACATCAAAATCGCTAGGTATGCGCAGAGTACGAATGTACTTTGAGCTAAATAACCATTCATTATTACTGTTTTTAGCAAGTGCAGAAAAGTAAAAATCTTTTGCTACTTTTGCATAGTGGCTTAAATGCACCGGTGTATTTGGCCTTGCTAAAACATAATCAATGTTGTGTTTAAGAGCGTCTAAGCCCGCAAGAACTTCACCTGAATAAAAGTGATAATAAATAGTGTAAGGTTTTAACCTATATGGCTTTTCTGTTATTTCGAATGTTTCGGTTAAGCGTCTAAAGCCGTAATAAGGGCCATGCCATAAGTTTGTGTAAACATTTTCATTTAATATGGGGGCGTAAATTTGATACAGCAAATCTCTTTCAGGGCGACCGATAGGGGAGATGTGAGAAAGGCTTGGGTTATCAGCATTTACATCAGTATTACCGCCATTGACATTTAACACACCAGCGTCACGAGCAAGTTCAAGTGCTTTTGGGCCAGGTGTTGCGTCCCCTGACCATAGCATCATTACTGTTTTTTTATTTTTAGGTGCGAGCTTGTCATTAATGTACTTTATCGAGTCGGTAATTTCTTTTTTAAGGCTAATTGTGTTGTAGCCAGGCACGTCTAGATGAAAACCGTAATCTGTGTCGTCTTCATCTATTTTTTTTCGCCCAGATAGTGCTGTCCAAAAATAGGGATGACTATAAGTGTGTGAAGCAACTTCTACGTAAGGCAGGTTAAAAATACTACGCGCAATGCCTTCGAGTTTGGCACTTTGTTTAGAATGAATACCGCCTTCTTCAATATCAGCTTGGATCACTGATGACGTTAACGGTAGTTTGTAGTGTTTAATTATTTCATCTCGAATTACTTCTGCTGAATAAGGCTTACCTGCGTAGTGGGCAATACTTGTAAATCCATCTCCATCGATATGCAAAGTAAGCATTCGCCTGCCGCTTTCGGTGGTTGTATCTGGCACTAATATAGGTGGTAACCCCATTGCTTGAGTAAGCAATGTACGCGGATCAATAACCCATTTGCTGCCTTCCATCGGAAATGTGTCAATTAACCAAGGAGCGGCCACGACTGCACCATATTTAGTTTTAGCCGCTTGTAAAATACTTATATTATTAGCAGACTTTATTGTTATTAGAGGAGTCGCATCAGTTGCTAATTTAAGTAAGTATGGTTTAACAATAGGGGGAGGTGTTGTTGACTCCCCTTTGAGCCAAGGTGCAAAGCTATCTTGTTTATATGGACCTTCAGGTAATGTGTTTAACGACTCAATACCTAAGCTTAATAATAATTTAGTTGATTGTGGTAACTCGCCTAAAATGAGTTCTGGTACAACACCTAAATTAGCTTCAAGCCAATTGTTTAGTGTTGGTGTGTAAAACGTATCGCTTGTGGTCCACGAGATAATACCTGCATGCAAGCTAGGATCAACCAAAGGTAAGTCGCGCTTTGCCATATCTATGTAGTCAGGTATATATCCCAAATACTCAATCATGGTCGCTAGTTTTAAATGTACGGTAGTGTAAATGAGTGGCTTTACGTTACTGTTGTACGGAATGAGGATGCGTCTTGGTACTGGTGATATAGTTGATGTACCCCATGTTTGTAAGTGCCCATCAGTTACCCAGGGAATAAAACCTGCCTGTTTTATTTTTTGCGCCATAGCAAGACGGTTGTCAGGCTGTGCATAATCAATAACTTGTACTTTAAAACCAAGCTTTTGTGCCGTTTTTAATTGTGCACTTAGCCAAGCTTGATCGTTCTCGGTGGTTAATTTGTAGCTATTATTGATTGGGTTGTAATGGCTATATAAACCTTCAGCCACTAAATCACTGGCTAAACCAGTAAGTCTAGGTAGTAACTCAAAGCCTCGGTTGAGGATAAGGTGTTTATTAAACGTGCCAGACAGACTCTTTATAATTGCGACTAAGCCATTTTGTTGATCTGATTTACTGTGCTTATCATCTAAAAGCTGATAGCTGTCTAGGGTATCTAAAAACAAGCCACTGAAGCCTCGAGCTTTTAAAGTAGCTGCGTTATTTTGCACATGTTGTTGCCAATGCGTAGATGTTAAATCGGCAATGTGACTATTCCAGTTAGGGTTTACTGCGAGTGAGTACTCACTTTCAATAAACGACTCACCAACACTTAAATAAGCATAAACAGCTATGTCACGCTGTTTAAACCAATTGAGTTCGTGCTCAGTCACAAGGTCAGGCTGAACTACAACGCGAGAATAAAAGGTCATTTCGGCTAATGGCATCGGCGCTGAGTAGTAAAAAGCGATACTATTATTTACAGGCGTTGCGAATGCGTGAGCCGACACTAAAAGTGCAAGGTATAAAATATACTTCATTAATAATTCATTTTTATTTGATTATAACTGTGACTCAAAGTGATGTGTTCCAATTTTTATCTAGTTGTTTGGTATTAGGAATATAGGACTATTATATGTTAATGGAAGTTTGATATCTATATATTCATTATTTATATGAACCTAAAACCAATATTAACATGGCTAATGACTTAACTCATTACATACGAAGCAATTGGGCCGCTCAATACGCTATCAAATTAATTTTAGATCAATACAGCCGTTAGAATTTTGAATATAACAAGAAGGGTGGTAAATAATATATAGATTAATACAAAGGTCGCAGTGTTTTTAGTGTTCAAATACCTCCCTTGTGACTATAATATCAGCACGCAGAGCATGGTATCAGTATACTCCCACCAAATTTTTTATTTACTATGTTTTAAACCCAATAAAACATAGTAAACAGTCGTAATTTAACTTTGGCAATTGTCGCTATATATGAATTTATACACCCCGGAGAAAAAAATGAGTAATTTAAGCTTGAAAAACAAATTGCTGTTACTAGCTATTTCACCGCTAATGCTACTTTTAATCAGCTTAATGCTGAGTTCTTATTATTTAGAGAATAAAAATCAGCAACAAAATTTTGAAGCATTTCAAACTAAGTTAATAAGTGACAAGCAAACGCTACTAAGTACCGAAATTGAAATTGCTAGCAAAATTGTTCGCTATCAATTAGCAAGTGGCTCTGAGCAAGATGCTAAAAACGCTTTAAGAGACTTAACATTTGGCCAAGGTGGTTACTTTTTTATATACGACACCAATGGCATTAGTGTTTTTCATGCATTACTAGGTGATGCTATTGAAGGGCAAAACAAAATAGGGATGACTGACCCTAACGGTAAAAAAATAATAGTGGGCTTATTAGAGCAAGCTAGAAAAGGCGGCGGCGCTTTTAACTATCATTTTCAAAAACCAAATACCACAGGCTTAGTTGAAAAGATGGGCTATGCAGCAATGATACCAGGCACAAACTGGATGATTGGTACTGGCGCATATATGGATGATATAGACGCAGAGCTACTTAAATACCAAACAACAATGCAAGAGCACATGAATGATAAGGTAATGACCTTATTATTAATTGCTTTGTTTTGGGTTATTTTAACAATTATATGTGCGTTAGTTGCCGCAAACACAATGGTAAAACCAATACAGCGCATGGCGCAAAACCTTGACGATATTGCAAAAGGTGAGGGCGATTTAACCAAGCGTCTAGACATTGATACTAACGATGAAATAGGTCAACTTGGCGAAGCATTTAATATGTTTGTAAGTAAGCTACATGGCATTATTGCTAATGTGGTTGATGTAACACACGATGTAAAAACAGCTTCTGGTGATATAAATACACAAACACGATTAATTGAAGACAAGTTACTTAATCACAATCATGAAACAGACCTTGTTGCAACGGCTATTACCGAAATGTCGGCTACTTCTCATGAGGTGGCTCAAAATACAAACCAAGTGGCAGAGTCAACTCAAGCGGCAACGCAAGAAGTTGCTAAAGCTCAAGAGTGTGTTGATATTTCACTCTGTGAGGTTTCAAACTTAATGGGCGAAATTAACCTAGCTGCTGAACAGGTTGATTCACTCAGTGATCAATCTAAAAAGATTAATAGCGTACTAAGTGTAATTGGTGGAATTGCTGAGCAAACAAACTTACTTGCACTTAATGCTGCAATAGAAGCTGCGCGTGCAGGTGAGCAAGGCAGAGGGTTTGCAGTTGTTGCTGATGAAGTAAGAAGCCTAGCAAGTCGTACTCAAGTTAGCACATTAGAGATTAGTGAAATGTTGAGTGAGCTACATAACTTAGTATCAGATGCAGTTGCAGCAATGCAAGCAAGCCAAAGTAGTTGTAATCGCTCTGTTGAGTCGTCTCGTGCTATTTCAGAAAGTTTAGGCGCGGTAACAAGCTCAGTTAGATCAATTAACGATATGAGTACGCAAATTGCGACAGCGGCGCTGGAGCAAAGTAGTGTTACAGAAGAAATAAACCGTAATGTATTTGCTATTCAAGAAATAGTTAATGAGCTAACTATTTCAAGTAAAACTACCTCTTCGGTAGGTCAGCATTTAGCTGGGCGTGGTGAAAGCTTAGGACACTTAGTTGGCCAGTTTAAGATTTAACAAAGCTCAAAGCCCTACACTAAAAGCCGCTAATAGCGGCTTTATTTTTGTAGGCGATTTTTTATAAAAATTATTGAATTTTTTGTATGCGTTAAGGTCTATCAGCATGCAAATATACTTATATAGTGGAATAACTATGCAAAACATGCCATCAATTAAACGTTGTACTCGAGAAGAGTTAGCGCCAGAGCAAGATTTGGGGCGTTTAGTCTCTTTTTTACGGTCGAGATTAGCCATTCATGTTGATGCCAAGTTACTTCCTATGGACTTAACTTCTGCGCAATATATTGTGGTTGTACTACTTGCGAGAGAGTCGGTTAATACGCTTGCAGGACTTTGCGAATATATGGTTTATGATCGTGGCGCTATGAGCCGCTTACTAAACCGACTTGAAGAAAAAGGACTCATTATTAAAACGCAATGTGAGCTTGATAAGCGCTCAACTATTTTGTGTTTAAGTGAAAAAGGTAAAGCTCTTTGTCCTGAAATTATGCCTGTAGTGAACGAAGTCTATGCGCAAGCATTAAATGGTTTTTCAGAGCCAGAAAAAAACCAAATAATCGACTTACTATTCAAAGCTATAAATAATCTTGATTCACTGCCAGACTCCCCCCAAAAGTAGATTATCAATAAAATAGCGATACTGTTTCAATAGAAAGTTAGCGTGCTAATTAGTTGATCTGATTGTGCGTAGAATCTAACTTTGATAATATAGTTGCCTAGGCAATTAAAGTTATCATCTTGTTAGGTTTGTTATGATTGAAAATAATTTGTTAGTACAATTACAACAGCAATTCCCAGAACATACTTTTATGCAACATCACTTAAGTGTTGTCCATAAGGGACGTTTTGCTAACGCGATTGTGTATCGATATAAAGATAATGAATTTGATTTAATCGTTAAAGATTTTAGCCAAAGCCCCTGGTTTATCCGAAAAACATTTGCACGTATGTCGGTAAATCAAGAGTATAAAGGGTTGAGCCGTTTAGCAGAGCTTAACGCAGTTGCTAACCGCTTTTGTAGATTGTCGCCGATAGCGGTTGCTTATAACTATATTGAAGGCACGCCACTGCGCGCTTTAATTCATGAAGACAAAACACTACCTGTTAACTTTTTTAGTGAGCTTGAGCGTCAAGTAGCAAAAATGCATCGCAAAGGCATCGTGCATTTAGACTTGCGTAATATGGGTAATATTTTATGCGGCGCAGACGGTAAACCTTACTTTATTGATTTTCAGTCCACTATTAGCTTTTCTCGTTTTCCACGTTGGTTGCAACGCTTTATGCGAGGATCTGACATGTCAGGCGTATATAAAGCATGGAATAAATTGGGTGAGCAGCCTCTGCCACAAAAAAAGCAAGACTATTTAGAGCGCTTTAATCACGTGCGTAAACGCTGGATTTTTAAAGGTTACCCAATACAGCGAGGCTATGCGTGGGGCGCTGCACTTATTACTCAATTTGTAGATTCTGACTTAGTACGAAATATTACTGATAGACTTTAATTTAAAGCATAAACCGTAATTTAAAAACACCTAATTCATTGTGTGATTTTGCCCATATTAGCCTAGCTAATATGGGATTTTTTTTTATTATAAGTAATCCCTTTAGTTTGCTTACTTGTTGTTTAATCCCTCAAAAATAATTCCTTTTACTGTTTTTTTAATTTTTTAAAATAAATATTAGTACTGCATTTAGTTTGCCCATACAATGCGCAAAAATAGCTTGCGCATGCTTAATAAGTTCACGTATTTTCTGCAATTTTTTATTGTTCAAGTAGACTATAAATAATGTGCGCTTTTAAATTTTAAGGTTTTAAGATGATTGAGTATCCGGTAGACCAACTTCCACAGCTCATAAATGATTTATTGCAATGCGATACAACAGAACGCAAAAATAAATTATTAGCAGATGCGCAGTTAACGCTTTCAACAGAGCACCTGTCATTACTTTTTGAGGCGATACCAAAAGAACAACGACTTGAAATTTGGCAGTTGCTTGATGAAGACACGCAACACGAAATTTTTGTTAATTTAAGTGAAGATAGTTGTTTGTGGTTGCTACAAACGCTAGAAGACACTGAGGCTTTTAAACTTCTTGATGAAGTTAATGTAGAAGAGCTACTGGAACTTGAAGAAGTTATACCAGAGCGATTTGTTGAGTATGCAAAAAAGCAACTCGATGAAGCGCAAACCAAACAATATGATTTAGCGCAGCAATACCCGCCAGAGCAATTAGGTCACTGGTTAGGTTTTGACTTTTTAAAAGTATCGGAGAAGCTAACAGCCGGTGGTGCTAAAAAATTGCTACATAAAGGTTTACCGCAATACAGTGAAGTTATTTATTTAGTAAGCCGCAAGGGTAGTTTAATAGGTGAGGTTGCGGTAAATGATTTAATAAAAGCCAGCGACACCGATAATTTAACGACATTGGCAAATCATGACTTTTCATCGCTCCATGCTGATGATGATTTATATGAAGCGGCAGAAGTGGTGATCCACAGTGAAAAAATGGCACTGCCAGTGGTTAATGCTGATAACAAATTACTTGGGCGATTAACCATTGCCTCTGCTTATGAATTACGACAAGAAATTGCTGATGAAGCAGCCGCTAAAGCCGGTGGTTTACGTGAAGACGAAGACCTGTTCGCAAGTGTGCGAAAAAGTGCTAAAAACCGTGGCATTTGGTTAGGTATTAATTTAGCTACTGCCTTTTTAGCGTCGTGGTTTATCGGTTTATTTGGCGCAACGATAGAACAAGTTGTAGCACTAGCGGTATTAATGCCAGTGGTCGCTTCTATGGGGGGAATTGCAGGTAGTCAAACATTAACCGTTATTGTGCGAGGTTTAGCGCTTGGACAAGTTACAGATTCAAACCGTAATGCGTTGCTTAAAAAAGAGCTGCGTGTTGGCGCTGTAAATGGCTTGGTATGGGCGTTTGTAATAGGCCTACTAACCTTTTTATGGTTTAACGACTTAATGCTTAGTATTACGATTACGGTAGCCATATTATTGAATTTAGTGGCCGCGTCACTAGCAGGTGTTGTTATTCCGTCTATTTTAGACAAAATGAAAATTGATCCTGCGTTATCTGGTTCGGTAATTTTAACTACCGTTACCGATATTGTTGGGTTTGTTACCTTTTTAGGTTTAGGCAGTTTATTGCTTTTATAAGCCTTATACCAATTCGCTTAATTAAGTGAATTGGTATTACTAACAGGAAAATACAATGACCTTTGAAGTCATGATTTGGTGTGCAATTGCTTTGTGTATTTCACAATCGGCAATATTTTCGGGCTTAAACTTAGCGTTTTTTTCACTAAGTAGGCTTCAGCTTGAAATGGAAAGTGCAAAAGGGAACGAGGCGGCCATAAAAGTAATGGCTCTTCGAAACGACTCTAACTTTTTATTGTCGACTATTTTGTGGGGTAACGTAGGTATTAACGTACTACTTACACTACTTTCTGATTCGGTATTAATGGGCGCAAGTTCGTTTTTATTCTCAACTATCGCAATTACTATTATTGGTGAAATAACACCACAGGCTTATTTTTCGCGTAATGCGTTAAAAATGGCAAGCCTACTTTCGCCGTTAATTAAGTTTTATCAGATTCTGTTTTATATAGTTGCTAAGCCAACGGCTTTAATACTCGATGCATGGTTAGGTAGAGAGGGGATTACGTACTTTGCTGAAAGTGAGCTCAGGGGTATTATTCGCAAACACATAGAGGCTGAAGAAGCTGATGTTCAACACGTTGAGGGAATAGGCGCGCTTAACTTTTTTAGCTTAGATGAAATAAGCGTAACCAAAGAGGGTGAGGTAATTGATCCAGACTCTATTATTGCTTTGCCTACTAAGCTTGATTTGCCTATTTTCCCAGACCTTACATTAACAACTGATAATGAATTTTTACGCAAACTACATAAGTCAGGTTATAACTGGGTGATCATTACCAATGAATGACGGTTGGCCTTTATTAGTGGTAGATGCTGACGGCTTTTTAAGATCAGCGTTATTTGAGCCAGATACGTTTGACCCTTATCATTATTGTCACAGACCTATAATTGTTGCTGATGAAGCGATGCGTTTGAGTGAAGTGATTTTAAAAATACGAGCTAATCATTCTTTAGATAAATCGTTTGATGGGGCCATTGATCACGATGTGGTATTAGTGTGGAGCGACGTGAAACGCATTATTACCGGCGCTGATATATTTGGTCGGTTGCTCAAAGGTATGAGTGCACCAAAACTCGAACTGCATGAAAGTACAGAGAATAAAAAGCCGCTGTAAAGCTGTCTCTTGATCACAAGTTTGACTTAAGAGATTTTGCTAAATCGTAGCCTTCCAGGATGGCTTGTAACTTAAGCCATCCTTGCCATAACACTTTCACAGATGCACGCCCTGTGCGCTTGGTATCTTTCCAGCCTCCTAACTTTGCCAGTTCCTGATACGCCCATGACATATTTGGAGCAGTTTCAGGCAATGGTGTTTTTATTCTCTTTAACCACAATAACTTCCATGCTTTGGGAGATAACAGTTGTTCACAACTTGGAGAATCAGGCTGCTCATTGGTGAACTTTAGTTGCAATATTCGCGTCGCAATAAAGCCATTAATCGTCACCAATCTTTCCATGTTATCTTGGCTTTGAAGGCGTAAACTTTCGATATCCGTGCCATCACTTTTCCAGACTTTATGGTATTCCTCTACAAGCCAACGGTGCTCATAGTAGGTGATGATAGCTAAGGCGTCTTCTTTGCTGGTGACTGGTTCACTGGTTAATAGGTGCCAGCTTAAGCCGTTCTCAGCGTTTCCTCTCTCTGCACTGCCGACATAGTAAACTGGGAGGGAGCGTCCTTTCTTATTGTAAGGCGCTTTGAGTGTCACTGGCGCATAGGTGATATCCAGTGTTGCGCTTCGGGCTTTTCTTCCTCCTTTTTGTGCAATGTGGATGTGTTTGGTGCCTGCACTCATCAGCTCGCTTGCAAACGCATAGAGCTTATCCTCACCTTCTTCAATATGACGACTTTGCATCGAGCGTACGACGAATCGTTGCTGCTCGGTCAGTTTATACTGCAAGTATTCGTAGATGTCCGCTTCGCGGTCACACACCGATATCACGTTCGCCATTTGTCCTTGCAGCCGCTCTGCCATCGCTCGTGACGCTGACTCCCACTTGTAACTTTCTTTTTCTTCGTAAGAAGTCGTCGCGTGTTTTTCTCTTTTTCCAATCGTGTTGATATCACGACTCCAGCGAGACTGTTCAATTAATCCCACAACTTGCTTTGTGTCTGGCGCAAACAGTAATACGCTATGAGCTAACAAGCCTCGTTGTTTTGCTCCTCGTCCGACATGACCCAAATCATCTCGAATGGAGGAATGTTTATAAATTAGTGTGGTCGTGTCTTCTAATGCGAGCAACAAGTTATGACTTTTTGCTTGTTCAACCGTGGCTTTAAAGCCTGACTCTGCTATAGCCGTTGCGTCAATATTCTCGTTGCGAATAAAGCGGTAGGCACCTTCCATATCGGCGGGGGATTGAGTGATGTTTACAAGTGGTTTTCCTGGTTCATTTGCAAGCGTTGATGCTAACTTTACCAGACGCGCTGTTCTTCTTGGATCACCTAAGTCCGATTTACCGAATTGTTGTTTTGCCCAATGAGTATGTTCGTTAATCATAATGTGCCCTCAAACAAGATTTGAAGATCTGATCATGACATTGAGATTTAGTTCAAAAAAATCCCCGCTAATTTCTTAGCAGGGATTTGTGTATAAGAGACAGCTGTAAAGCGGCTTTTTTGTATTTAGTTGGATGGAGCTTTACGCCCAACCTTCGTAGCGCTTACGACGTGACAGCACTATCGTTAATATAATACCTAAAAACAGGCCTAAAAACGCAATAGCACCACCGTAAGTAAGTAGCTGGCGTTTCTCTTTTGAGCTAGCTGCTTCTTTTTGAGTGCGCTCTTGCTCTAGCGTTGTTTTAAGCTTAGTAATTTGAGAAGATAACTGCAGATTTTGATCTGTTAAAGTTTGATTTTGTTCTTGTAGCTGTGGAAGTTCTATTTGAGCTTGGCGTAGCTTTTCTTGCATAGTGCTCATTTCGCTACTTAGTGTTTTGTACTGTTGGTGTAAGCCAGCTGTTTTAGTAATAAACTTAGTTTCTATCCAGCCTTCGCGGTCTTTATCATCTTTAATTTTTATAAAGCCGTTTTCTTCATTTGATAACAAGGTTAACTTTGTTCCAGCATCTACAGAGCCGAGTAGTCGATAATTTTTACTCGCCCCAGAGCGCATAAAAGTGTATAGATTATCGATAATATAAGCGGTGTTTGCATTCGTTGAATTTGCAGGTTGTGCTTCTTGTGCATAACTCATGAATGTGGTGGCTGTTAAAAGTAGCCCTAATAAACAATGTTTTAGCATTTATCTACCTTGTTGATCTAACTGCGTCCGTTATGAACGTGATTTTTATTTCACATAAGTAGTTAGATAGTATGGATTAAATAGATCAATAGCAAGACTGATATTGTAACCCAGTACGGTAACGCAGGAGTAGTTATCGAGTCCACTAGGTTACAAACCTCACGCTGTGATTAAATTGCCCCTAGATAGAACGAATTTTAATCCGCAAAGGTCATCAGGCCCTAAAATAAGGTTAAAAAATTTGCATTGTTAAGGCGCTTTGTTTATTTTGAGCACTTATTTATTTTAAAGGTAATCCGCAAAC
>OJDN01000236.1_pt1 | contig 20938 bp, 18 predicted proteins | sample 1592731 | NCBI WGS metagenome assembly OJDN01 (sample SAMN05416881, study PRJEB24817) | seawater metagenome | isolation source: Sea water | place: Canada:Atlantic | collected 2013-11
CATTTGCAACTTTATGGCCCGACTGATAATAAGAGCCGTTATGAATAGCCAAACGCAGGAATACCTCAGCGGATTCCGTAACCACCATGCCACCGAGGCCTTGTCGGGCGCACTCCCGAAAGGAAGGAATTCACCACAGCGCTGCCCCTACGGCCTTTATGCCGAGCAACTGAGCGGCTCGGCGTTCACCGCGCCACGCAGTCAGAATTTGCGTAGCTGGCTGTACCGCATCCGGCCCTCCGTCGCCCAGAGCGCTTATAGGCCTGTATCTGTCGCTATGCTGGCCACCGCACCTCCGGATAAACCCGCTGCGGATCCCAACCAGATGCGCTGGAATCCACGCCCACTGCCCGATAAATCTACAGACTTCATCGAAGGTCTGATGACCATCGCGGTCAATGGCGACGCCTCTATGCAAACCGGTTGCGGTGTGCATCTTTATACCCTCAACCGCAATATGGATCAGCGGTTCCTGTACAACGCTGACGGCGAATTTCTGATCGTGCCGCAACTGGGGGCCCTTACGCTGCGCACTGAACTGGGACTGCTTGACGTGATGGCGGGTGAAATCGCGGTGATTCCTCGTGGCATCAAGTTCCAGGTTCAGCTGGGCCACGACACCGAGGCGGCCCGGGGCTATATCTGCGAGAACTACGGCAACCCCTTTGAACTGCCAGGTCTGGGGCCCATCGGGGCCAACGGTCTGGCCAATCCCCGCGACTTCCTGACCCCGGTAGCCTCCTACGAAGACATCTCCGGCAATTTCGAGCTTATCGCCAAGTTCTCCGGCCAGCTTTGGGCCACAAAGCTGGATCATTCGCCCCTGGATGTCGTGGCCTGGCACGGCAACTACGCTCCCTACAAGTACGACCTGGCGAACTTCAATACCATCAACACGGTCAGCTTTGATCATCCCGATCCATCGATCTTCACGGTGCTGACCTCCGCATCCGAAACGCCGGGAACCGCCAACGTCGATTTCGTGATTTTCCCGCCGCGCTGGATGGTGGCCGAAGAGACCTTTCGACCTCCCTATTTCCACCGCAATCTGATGAGCGAATTCATGGGCCTGATCCACGGCGAGTATGACGCCAAAGCAGAAGGCTTCCTGCCGGGAGGAGGCAGCCTGCACAACCGCATGTCGCCCCACGGCCCTGACGCGGAGACCTTCGAGAGGGCGTCCTCTGCTGAACTCGCCCCGCAGCGCCTGCGCGATACCCTGGCCTTCATGTTTGAGAGTCGTTATGTGTTTCAGCCGACACCGGCAGCGCTGGATGCTGACTTCCGCCAACATGACTACGTCAACGTCTGGGCTGGCCTGAAGTCACACTTCACCCCGGACCAACGCTGACTCCTGATCACATCAGCACCAGAATAGGGATTCTGTTATGAAACTTGCCTCACTTAATCATGGACACGACGGTCAGTTGATTGTCGTTTCACGCGACCTGACCCGCGCCGTACGAGTACCGCAGATCGCAGCCACTCTTCAGCAGGCGATCGAAGACTGGAGCACGTCAGCCTCCAAGCTGGAGAAGGTCTATGCCGAACTGAACGCCGATCAGGTCACAGACGCCTTTGACCTTGATCTGACCGCCCTGCATTCGCCGTTACCACGCACCTATCATTGGGCCGATGGTTCCGCCTACCTGAACCACGTTCAGCTGGTTCGGCAAGCACGTGGTGCAGAAATGCCTGAGTCATTCTGGTCCGATCCACTAATGTACCAGGGTGGCGGCGACAGTTTCCTGGCGCCAACCGGTAACATCGAAGCCATCAGTGAATCGCATGGGATCGATCTGGAAGGCGAACTCGCGGTCGTCGTCGACGACGTACCAATGGCAACCCCGCCTGAGCAGGCCATGGACCACATCAAACTGATCATGCTGGTCAACGACGTCAGCCTGCGGGGTCTGATTCCCGGTGAGTTGGCTAAGGGCTTTGGCTTCTTCCAGGCCAAGCCGGCATCCAGCTTTTCACCGATTGCGGTGACACCGGATGAGCTAGGCGACGCCTGGAAAGACGGCCGGGTTCATCTACCGTTGACCGTACACCTCAACGGCGAGAAATTCGGGGAACCGGAGGCCGGCCCTGATATGATTTTCAGCTTCCCACAGCTCATCGCCCATGCCGCAAGAACACGGCATCTGGGCGCCGGCGCTATCATCGGCTCGGGCACGGTATCCAATCCGGACCCAGACGATGGCCCCGGCAAGCCCATTGCCGAGGGCGGAGTTGGTTATTCCTGCCTCGCGGAGATACGGATGGTCGAGCAGATCCAACAGGGTGAAATAACAACACCCTTTCTCCGGTTCGGCGACAGGGTGCGTATTGAGATGTTTGATCACCAGGGCAACACCATCTTCGGCGCCATTGATCAGAAGGTGGTGCAGTACCAGCCGACGTAGGGGGAGGGTGCATGAAACTGTATGGTTATTTCCGTTCATCGGCAGCGTACCGGGTGCGCATTGCGCTTAACCTGAAAGGGCTCGCCTATGAACAGGTTGCTGTCAATCTGGTCAGGGGTGAGCAGCGCAGCGAAGGCAGCCTCGTGCGAAACCCGCAGGGACTGGTGCCCGTGCTGGAAACGGACGAGGGCCGGTGGCTGACCCAATCGCTGGCGATCTGCGAATACCTTGAGGAGCGCCACCCGGAGCCTTCGATACTACCAGACGACCTTGAGGGACGAGCCCGGGTACGGGCCCTCTCCCAGGTGGTGGCCAGCGACATCCATCCGCTTAACAACCTCAGGGTACTCAAGTACCTGACAGGGGAACTGGGCATCGAGGATGAACGCAAGCTCGACTGGTATCGGCACTGGATCCATGAGGGCTTCCTCGCTATGGAAACCATGCTCGCCGGCGCTTCTGAAACCGGTGATTGCTGCCACGGCAACGTACCCACACTGGCCGACGTCTGCCTGGTCCCGCAGGTATTCAATGCCCGCCGCTTCGATTGTGACCTGAGCAACTACCCGACGATCCTGCGCATTGCGGACCACTGCGACACATTGACGTGTTTCGCCGATGCGCGGCCCGTATGCCAACCCGATAGTCACTGAGTTTGTCCTCACTCTGGCTCGCAACCAGCCAGAAGAAAGCCCAGTCATCGAGGTCATCGGAATCTGGCAAAGGGGGGCATTCAGCCCGCGTCAGGGGTTATCGATCAGCATCCAACACACCACGCCGGATCTGATCCCGTTCAATCGATTCGAAGAGCGCTTTGAAATTCCCCTCGCCGAACCCGTCATCACCCTTACGCTGGATAAACTCGAAAAATACCGGGCCCAGTTGTGGCTTGGAGAAAATCTGTACCAACAGGCGCTTGGTTCGGTCCGTTGTTCCGTCCAACAGCAAACCCCGGGCCTTAAGCGCTTCAACGGGCTCGCCATGGTCAGGCAGGCGTTCATCAAGCATCTCATAGTAGGTGTCGGGAGGCGGGTCCATGAAGGGCACCCCCAGAGCCTTCAGCTTATCCCATGTCGCAAGCAGATCATCGCTCAAAAACGCAATATGCTGAATTCCCTCGCCCTGGAACTCCAGCAGAAATTCCTCAATCTGGCCTGCTCCCCCCCTGGATGACTCTTCATTGAGAGGGATTCGGATCATGCCGTCAGGGGCCATCATCGCTTTTGACGTGAGGCCGGTGTACTCACCCTTGATATCGAAATAGCGGACCTCGCGGAAATTGAACAGGCGCTCGTAAAAATCAGCCCAGTAGGTCATGCGACCGCGGTAGACGTTGTGTGTCAGGTGATCCACGAGCTTTAGGCCGGCGCCTTCGGGATAACGATCCTCGACCAGGTATTCAAAGTCGATATCGTAGATTGAACCTTTCTCACCGTAACGATCGATCAGGTACAGGGGTGCACCGCCAATTCCCTTGATCGCGGGCAGGCGCAACTCCATTGGCCCGGTGGGCATTTCGACAGGCTCGGCGCCAAGCTCAAGAGCCCTGTTATAGGCCTGACGGGCATCCCGCACCCGAAACGCCATGCCGCTCGCGGACGGTCCATGCTCTCTGGCAAAGTATGCGGCCGGGCCCTTTGGCTCACGATTGATAATGATATTGATGCCATTCTGGCGATACAGGAGCACGTCTTTTGAACGGTGCCGGGCCACCTTGACGAAGCCCATTGATTCGAAAACTGGCTCCAGTACATTCGGAGTGGGTGACGCAAACTCGACAAACTCGAAGCCATCAAGACCCATCGGATTTTCGAAAACATCAGTCATAGCAAGATCTCCGGATATGAAATCGCTGGTTAGTCTCGCGAATTTCGGTGCCAGGTGACAGTCAGAGCGCCTGAATCACCGTAGCACCCGCAATCACCCCAGGCTACACTGCCATTTATGAACCCCATTGATACATTGAACCTGGACTTCCGTGCCCTGAGCACTTTCCTGGCTGTGCTGGACGAGGGCAGTGTCTCCCGTGCCGCAGTGCGGCTGGGCGTGAGTCAATCGGCCGTCAGCCACACCCTGGACCGATTACGCCAGGCCCTGGGCGACGCCCTGTTCGTCAAATCCGGCCGTGGCATCGTCCCCACCCGGTACGCCCTCCAGGCCGGCCCACACATTCGCCAGATACTGGACGACCTGCACTCCCTGTCCTCCGGGCCGCCGTTTACGCCGGCCACGGCCGAGTTCACCTTTACCATAGCCGCCAACGACTATCAGCGCGACCTGCTGTTACCCGGACTATTGTCCGTGATCCGGCAGGAAGCGCCTGGCATCCGCTTGCAGGTTGTCCCCTCAGGTATTCCAACCGCCGACATGTTGCGTAAAGACCTGTGTGACTTGATTATTTCCCCTCACGCACCGGAAGCCACCGACATCATGCAGCGGGGCCTGATGGCGGATCAGATGGTGGTTTTCTACGATCCCGCCATCCGACAGGCCCCGGAGTCCCTGGCGGATTATCTGAAGGCGGATCACATCGACATCCTGTTCGGCACGGGTGAAAAAACGGCTTTCGAAGGTTCGTTAGCCGCCCAGGGATTGACCCGGAGAACCGCCGTAACCGTGTCCAATTTTTCTGGCCTGCCAGCCTTCCTGCATGGCACTGACATGCTCGCCACAGCGCCCAAGCGCATGAGTGAGGACTTACTGCAGCAGTTTGCATGGACGCCCCTACCGTTCGACTACAAGCCATTCACATTGCTGATGCTGTGGCACAAACGCAACCAGAACGACCCCGCTCACCGCTGGATTCGAAACCACGTCAACGGCGTAGCAGCGACCATCAATGGCCTCAATACCTAATTCATCTGATTTGCTCATATATCGTATGAAATAGCCGGCCGTTATCTTGTCCCTCTTGATCCGTAGACTGACCAGACTCCGAGTAGGTCGCTGGGAGTGGTGATGGCCTTCCGAAACACGCTGTAAATACGTCCCTGTACGCTCGGGCTCCGCCATCCATGGCTCCGCACGGTTTCGGAAGGCCATCACCACTCCCAGCTCGCTTGTCATCGAATAACTTCAGGTCATCTAATGCTTGCGCTAACGAGTGTATGGACAACGATACTATTGGCAGCCGCTGTCGCCCTCGGGCCGCTGGCGATCGATATGTATCTGCCTGCCTTGCCCGCCATGGGAGAGGCGCTTTCAGCCGATACCGGACAAGTCCAGCTTACCCTGAGTATCTACATGGTCGGCTTAGCCCTGGCACAGCTGATCTGCGGCCCACTGGCGGACCGTTTCGGGCGCAAACCCATCATGATTGGCGGCTTCCTGCTTTTTGCGATCGCCAGCGTTGTTTGTGCTCTTGCCACCAATATTGAAACACTGATCTTGTGCCGCTTCCTGCAAGCATTGGGGGGGTCGGCCGGTCCAGTGCTGGGCCGGGCAGCGGTACGGGATATCTATTCCCCACGGGACGCCGCAAGGATCATGGCCATCCTGGCCAGCATCATGGCCCTGGCACCCGCTGTTGCACCAACTCTCGGCGGTTTTATGGTGGTCAGCCTGGGGTGGTCGTCAATTTTTCTGGCGCTGGGTGGCTACGCTCTGTTGATGGCGATTGTCGTCGCCGTCGGTATTCCCGAACCCATGCACCCGGAAAACCGGCAATCCCTGCGAATCAGCAGCCTGTGGAAGAATTACCGGGCAATTGCCTCGGACATTAGCTTCCTGGGCTACACCCTGACCAATTCCCTGACCTTTGCCGGCCTGTTTGCATTCCTGTCGGGCTCGTCGTTCGTACTGATCGATTTCCTGGGCGTGGAACCGCAATACTTCGGCCTTTTCTTTGCCTGCATCGTCACCGGCTACATTGTAGGTAACCTCACGGCCATTCGACTGGGGCGATCGTTGACGCCGGATCAGATACTGATCCGTGGCTTGGTTGTGGCAGTGGCCGGCGGTTCTTTAATGGCCGCGCTGGCAACAGCCCATATTTATAACGTCTGGGCCGTCATTCTCCCCCAATCGCTACTGATGGTGGGTGTGGGCATGGTTCTACCCCAGACCATGGCCGGAGCCCTGGCCAACTTCCCCAGCATGGCCGGCTCCGCGTCGGCGTTGTTCGGCTTCACCCAGATGGCGGTTGCGGCGACCGTGGGTGCGCTGGTGGGGCACTTCCACGATGGTACCCCCGTGGTAATGGCGGGCATCATCGCTGCCTGCGCCATTGCAGCCCTGGTCAGCTACCTGCTGCTGGTCCAGCGGCACCCTGCTCCCGGATTTGAGCCCGCCTGAAACCGACGTAACTCGACTCGTGGATGAAAAAACATCCAAAATGGACTACACAGAGTAAGCTGTTAAACACAAATCCATTAAGCCAGTATCAGGGAGTTCCAAATGAGCAACGTCACACTCGGCGGTAATCCAATCACCGTGAGCGGCACCCTTCCGCAAACCGGCGACACCGCCCCCAACTTCACCCTCACGACTCAGGGCCTGGAAGACGTCACCCTGGACAACTGGGCTGGTAAGCGCAAAGTCCTGAACATCGTCCCCAGCGTAGACACCCCCACCTGCGCCACCTCCACCCGCAAGTTCAACGAAAAAGCCAGCAGCCTGGACAACACTGTGGTGCTGGTCGTTTCCGCCGACCTGCCCTTTGCTGCCGGTCGATTCTGTGGTGCCGAAGGCCTGGAAAATGTCACTACCCTTTCCAGCTTCCGAAACTACAGTTTCCAGGAGGATTACGGTGTTGCCATCCAGGACGGCCCACTTGCTGGCCTGACCTCGCGCGCGGTGGTAGTCCTGGACGAGAACAACAAGGTTCTGCACAGTGAGTTGGTTGGTGAAATCAAGGAAGAACCGAATTACGAAGCCGCTCTTTCGGCGCTTTGATTCCCAGCACTCCGACTTACTGAAAGCGACTCCGTAATCGATGTGCGAAGGCCGGGGCGCCTTCCCCAGACCGTGCATTGCCAGGGATGGCAATGCCGAGCCCCCATGGATGGGTTCACGGCGTGTCTGGGGAAGGCGCCCCGGCCTTTGCACCCACTCACAAACCGATAACTGCTAAAATCGCCCACCAAGCAAAACACCTGGAACAGAAGCCACCAACGTGACGAACGCCACCCCACAAGCCAGCCTGCCGCGCCAGTTGTTCACCATGACCTGGCCCATGCTCTTCGGCGTACTGTCACTGATGACCTTCCAACTCGTCGACAGCGCCTTCATTGGCCAGCTCGGCCGCGACCCACTGGCCGCACTGGGCTTCACACTGCCCATGCAACAGCTGATCATCGGCCTGCAGGTGGGCCTTGGCATCGCCACCACCGCCATCATCTCCAGAACCCTCGGCGCTGGCGACCAACTCCGCGCTGAACGCCTGGGCGGTCTCGTCGTCACCGTGGGCGCCACTCTGGTGATTATCCTGTGTATCGCCCTATGGCTGCTGCAAACCCAGATTATGGCTGGGCTGGGTGCCGAACAGAGCCTGCTGCCGATGATCCGCAGTTACTGGCTACCCTGGCTGCTCTCCGCCTGGACTGGCGCCATGCTCTACTTTGGTTACAGCGTGTGTCGTTCCCACGGAGACACCAAGCTCCCTGGCTACATGATGGTTGCCACCAGCGTGGCAAACATCGCCCTGGACCCGTTGTACATCTTCGTTTTCGGATGGGGCTTGCAGGGCGCTGCCCTGGCAACGGTGACCGCCTTCGGTCTCGGTTGCCTGTTTATCTACCCCAAACTGCTGCGCTCTGGTTGGATACGCTTCGACCTTTCGCAGCTCGCCCTCGGCCAGGCACTGAAACAACTGAATGGCATCATGGCCCCCGCCATGGTCAGCCAGCTGATGCCGCCAGCCTCGGCCATGTTCGCGACCGCCATGGTGGCGGGCTTTGGCTCCGCCGCCGTCGCGGCCTGGGGCCTGGGCACTCGCCTGGAGTTTTTCTCCATTGTAGTGGTGCTGGCACTGACCATGTCGATGCCGCCCATGATTGGCCGCATGCTTGGGGCCGGTGAGCTTACGCGGATTCGCGTTCTCGTGCGATTGGCAGTCCGTTTTGTGGTGGTGTGGCAACTGGCCATTGGGTTGATCTGGCTGTTGGCCTCAGGGGTGGTCTCAGAACTGTTCACCAGCGATCGCGCCGTCAGCGATGTGTTGGGCAGTTATCTGGTTCGGGTACCGCTGAGCTATACCGGCCTGGGTATCTGCATGCTGATGGTGTCGGTGTGCAATGCGCTGGGGCTTGCCATGCGGGCGCTGCTGGTGTCGGTCCTGCGGTTATTCCTCTGCTTTCTGCCGCTGCTTTGGCTCGGCTCACAGCTCGGCGGTATCAACGGCCTGATGAGCGGTGCGCTGGTTGGCAATCTGATGGCAGGTGTCATGGCCTACCTGTTCTACCGGCAAGGCATCCGAAAGCTGGCACTCCAAGACTAAATACTAATCGCCGAAGCGTGCGCGGAAACTCTCTGGCATCGGCACAACCGATTTGCGCTGGTAATTGAAGAACACGAAACCGTACTTGGCCAGGGCCACGGGTTGACCGCTCTCCGCCTTGGTTACCCGAAATACGAAATCCCCGCCGTATTTGTTGAAGTCCATCAATCCAACTTCGAACCGGAGCATCTCCGGAAAGAACGATTCCGATTGGTACATCGTTGCCAGGTCGGTCACGATGATACCCACGCCGTTTTTGTCGGCCTCCTGGACACCATAGTTCACCAGGAATTGGGCCCTGGCTTCAGAAAGCATGGAGATTAACGCATCGTTGCCCAGATGGTTGGCTCCATTGATATCGGTGATCCGAACCGGCATCTTGGTTTCAAAGTAAAAAGCGTTATCCGGGAAAGAGAGCTTGATGCGAGCCAAGTCGGCGTTCCTGTATGGGGGAATTTTCGGTAAACCCAATGATACTTGGTTGTAACCATGCCGACACCCCGAGACAGCAGACCGCACATTGGTTATCTTGGGAGTTATTTTCGGCGCGTCTGGCTTTCGAGTAGCAGGGATAGGGATGGCCTTTTCAAAACACGCTCAAGCACATCCATGTGACGCTTGGGCTCCGCCATCCATGGCTCCGCACAGTTTTGAAAAGGCCATCCCTATCCCCGCCCAAGAATCTGGCGCGCACCACTATGTGAAAACAACGGAAACTCCATGGATATTCGCCCTGCTGCCACGCTGGTTTTGACCAAAGACACCGACGAAGGCCCGAAAATACTGTTGCTGCAACGAACCTGGGACGCGGCGTTCATGCCGGGCTATTTTGTCTTTCCCGGTGGTTCTGTCGACGATCAGGAGAAAAATGGGCGAGCCCACGCAATCGGGCGGGCTGATACCGAAATCAGCCAGACAATGGCCATGGATGAAGGTGGCGCCGACTACATGCTTGCCGCTATCCGGGAGTGTTTTGAGGAAGCGGGCATTCTGTTGGCCGTGGACGAAAGCGGTGCTGAGCTCACTCAGGACAATCCCGTTCACAGCGACCGCGACGCTCTGTTTAAAGGTAAGTTAACGCTGGCGGAACTGTGCCATCGCCATAACCTCACCATTCCACTGGATCGCGTGGCGTACCTGGGGCACTGGGTGACACCGCCGGGGCCACCCCGGCGCTTCGATACCCGCTTTTTCATCGCGGTGGCACCGGAAGACCAGCGGGCTAGCCATGACGGTGTGGAAACCATCGACCACGTCTGGCTGAGTCCGGCGGAAGCCCTGGAAGATCACCGCAGTGGCCGCCGACTGTTAGGGTTACCAACCATTGGAACGCTGCGGATACTGGCGGAGTTTGGCACCACGGAAGCCCTGATGCGCTATGTCCACGCTAACCCACCGGAACCCCATCCCAACAAGCCGTGGCCGGCGGTCAAGAAAGACAGGACCACGATGCTGGAACCAGGGGCGCCGGCGTATGACGAAGCGGTCAAGCTGGACCCGGAAGGCGCAGGCTCTACACACGCGGACATTGTTCCCGGGGAACCGGTGGAAGTGGCTGCCGGTGTGGTTCGCCTCACAGCCCCTAACCCGGGAATGATGACCGGCCCCGGCACCAACACCTATGTCCTTGGCCACAAACGGTTTACGGTACTGGACCCCGGCCCGGACGACGCAATACATGTTGAGCGCATTCTGGCACTCACTGGTGGAGCGATTGATCAGGTTGTTGTCACTCACACCCACCAGGACCACTCGCCAGCAACAGTGGCACTGAAAGCCAGAACCGGCTGTCGTGTCTACGGCCAGCCGGCTCCGGCGGGCCCAGCCCAGGACCAGACGTTTTCCCCAGATGTAGAGCCGGTGAATGGCGACCCGATTGCCACCGAAGCCGGCACACTAAAAACCCTTCACACCCCAGGACACGCCTCCAACCATCTTTGCTTCCTGCTGCTGGAACAGGAGCTGCTGTTTTCCGGAGACCACATCATGCAGGGCTCCACCGTGGTCATTAATCCGCCAGACGGTGACATGAAGGCCTACCTGGAGTCACTGTACGACCTGCTGGCGGAATCCGTGCGTTATATCGCCCCTGCCCACGGTTTCCTGATGGCACGTCCCGAATCGGTGATCGACTACCTCATCACCCATCGCCTGGCCCGGGAGCACAAGGTTGTCAGGGTGCTGAAAAGTCTCGCCCCGGCTAGCCTGAAAGATCTGACCGCAAAGGCCTATGACGATGTTCCAGCTGCGATCCATGGCGTCGCCGCCCGCTCCGCGCTGGCGCACCTGCTAAAACTGGAGGCAGATGGCCGGGCTGCGCGAGAAGGCGAAATCTGGCGCACCACATCTAGCATTTGAAATCCGCCCTCACAGGCACTCGATTCCTGTTCAGGGGGTGGGCTATTTTTTCGCGATAATCCAGACGGCGTGCACAATACCGGGAATGTAACCGAGAATCGTCAACAGGATGTTGATCCAGAAGTGCTTGCCAATCCCCACCTGTAAAAAGACGCCCAACGGCGGTAACAAAATCGCAACCAGAACTCGCAAAAGATCCATACAGTTTATTCTCCATCAGAAGTATAACGAGTACAGAATCGCTATCCGCATCCTGTAACTTCACTGAATAGATCATTTTGCGGAAATACACAACGAGTTCATGAAAGTGGCATTAAACCTTTGTCACAGCCGTATTCATGAAGCAATGGGATCTCTATCCTTGTGCCGTTTTCATAGACCGGACAACGGGCCCCAAACTGGCTGAAGACCCGAGAGGAATTATGCTGTATCGCTGGCTGACACACCTGTTTCGCGCTGGCTTGATGTTTACCCTGGCTGGTAGCCTGGTCTCCATTCCTGCCGTCTACGCAAACAAGTCTGATAACTCCGACAACACAGAGGTGCTCGTCGCTGAACTTGCCGAGGACGAGAGTGTTGAGGATGTCGAGCATTCGGAACCCCTGCGCTCGTCTGAACCGAAAACCAGTAACGGTAAAGCGGACACTGCCCAGAACACCCAAGAGAAACCAACCTCTCAGCCCGAATCACCGGACTCCAACGCTGAGCCGGTCGTTGAGGAAGTAGCGCCCAACGTAGATCTGAAAGAGGTGACGCCGCCCCCAAAGCCGGCAGAATCAGTGGAAAAGCCTGCAGAAGCAACGGACCCCGAGCCCACATCGCCTGAAGAGTCGGCGGAGCAGGAGGTGCCCGTGTCGCAGAAAGAGGCAGAGAGCACAGATGGCAGCGTTTCGGAGGTGGCTGCAGAGCCCGAAAAGGCCTCCAGCCTGAAAATGCTGGGCTCTGAGGTTCTGCCAGGAACCTCAACTCGCCTGGCCTGGTCACCGGCCATCCAGATTGCCGGCTTGTCGCAACCAACGCCGGTTCTGGTGGTTAATGGGTCCAAACCCGGCCCCAACCTATGCCTGACCGGTGCCGTTCACGGCGATGAACTCAACGGCATCGAGATTATCCGCCGCACCATGTATGACTTGGAACCGGACAAACTCTCAGGCCGGGTGATCGGCATCCCCATCGTTAATCTGCCGGGTTTCCAGCAAGGTAGCCGCTACCTGCCAGACCGCCGCGACCTCAATCGCCACTTTCCCGGAAGCACCGATGGCAGCCTGGCGGACCGGATTGCTCACTCGCTGTTCGAGAATGTGATCCGTCATTGCGACATGTTGGTGGATATCCACACCGGGTCTCTCAAACGCACCAACCTGCCCCAATTGCGTGCGGACATGAACAACCCGGAAGTGGCAGAGCTGACCCGGGGTTTTGACCGCATGGCAGTGGTACACAGTACAGGCACTACCGGTATGCTTCGACACGCCGCCGTCGAAGCCGGCATTCGCTCCGTCACCATGGAGGCGGGCGAATCACTGCGAATCCAGGAGCACCAGATCAAGGCCGGGGTGAACAGCCTCACCAGCCTGATGGACAAGGAAGGCATGATTTCGAGGATGTTTGTCTGGGGCGACCCGGAGCCGGTCTACTACGATTCCGAGTGGATACGAGCCGAACACGGGGGCATCCTGTTCAGCGAGACCAAACTGGGGGCCAAGGTTACTGAAGGTGAAATCCTGGGTTATGTGTCAGACCCCATCACCAACGCACAACACCCCATTCGCGCCAGTAGCACCGGCCGGATTATCGGCATGGCGGTAGATCAGGTGGTCATGGCCGGCTTTGCCGCCTACCACGTTGGTACGGAGGCAGAAGTACCTGGAGAGTAGTATCCTGTCGGGTTCCTGGAATCTATCACGGAACCAGAAATTCAGACAGGAGCTGGCGTGTCTTCAGAAACATCTAAACCACTATGGCTGGCCTACACCGGCCTGGTTCTGACCCCGCTGTTCTGGGCCGGCAACGCCGTGGTGGCCAAAAGCGTGGTCGGCGAGATTCCTCCACTGTCCATGTCCTTCTGGCGCTGGGTGATTGCCCTGACAATACTCCTACCCTTCGGACTGCCGGGTGTATGGCGCCAGCGCCGGGTCATCCGCGAACATTCGCTGTCGATACTGGCGCTCTCCACGTTCAGTGTGGCGGCGTTCAACTCGCTGCTTTATTTTGCCGCGGTGACCACCACGGCCACCAATATCGCGCTGATCAACGCCACCATCCCTATCATGGTGGCGCTATTGGCCTGGGTGCTGCTTGGCGATCGCACACGCCCCATACAGGCTCTCGGAATCGCGCTGGCGGTACTGGGCATCCTGGCGGTTGTAGCACGGGGGGATCTCTCAGTACTGACCGGTTTGCGGGCCCAACCCGGTGATCTGATCATGGTGCTGGCGGTATCCAGTTGGGGCCTGTTCTCAGTACTGCTTCGCCGCCAGGCGGTGCCATTGCCGCCACTGACCTTTCTGACCGTCCAGATCGCCTGCGGTACCATGGTGATACTGCCGTTCTTCCTGGTGGACCTACTGTTCTTCTCGGGTGGATTCGAGCTGAACGCATCAACCGCCCTGCCCATGATGTATTTCGCGATTTTCCCCGGTATTCTGGCTTACGCGTTCTGGAATCATGGGGTGCTTCGGATCGGTCCTGCAAAAGCGGCCATCTTCATGTACCTAACTCCGGTATTTGCGTCGGTGATGGCGGGCATTTTCCTCGGGGAACGCCTGGGGCTGTTCCATGTCATTGGCGGTCTTCTGATTCTGGCCGGATTGTTCCTGGCCACTCGAACGACCGAGCTTCGCCGCAAATACCGTTGAGCACCCAACAACAAATATCGACAAGGCAGACACTCATGGTCAATGGCATGACAAGGCCGTTCAAATGGGCCGGCGTACTGATATTAGCGGCTTTCAGCACCGCAACGTTTGCCGCTCCCTGCGATCCAGAGGAAGATACCTGGATGCCAAGCCGTTATTACCCGCCGGGACAGACGGTGTTTCATCAGGGTGACTGGTACCAGTCCCGCGAACTCCACGAGGGTAAAACACCGGGAGCGGATTTCGAATGGGAAAGACTGGCGTCAGTGCCGGATTGCGGCACCAGTCGTGATGACAGCAACGTCGCTGAACGCAAATCGGAAGGTGGGGTGAACGGTCAGCCCCAGGCAGCGAGCGACGCCGGTCAATCTCCCGTAAAAGCGTCCAACGTGCACCGACGAACCTGCAAAGAACCCAAGCGATGGAGCTTTGGCGGCAGCTATACCGTGGGCCAAATAGCCGTGCACGAAGGGCAGACCTACCGCGCCATCCGCCCCAGCAACGGCCAGATGCCAGGCATGAGCCAGCCGCCTCACTGGCAGCCGGTGGACGATTCCTGCAACAAAGACGCTAAAGACGCCAACTGATCCGGTTATTCAGTCAGCGCCTGCCGGATCTGCTCCAGGGCCGTTTCCAGAACCCGACGCGGGCAACCAATATTCATGCGCATGAACCCGCTGCCGGGCTCACCAAAGGTGATGCCCGGGTTCATGCCAATACCCGCTTCCTGCACAAAGAACCGTTTCAGTTCCGCGTCGCTCATGCCCAGGGCCCGACAATCCAACCACAATAAATAGGTCCCCTCCGGCTCTGTTACGCGGATGTCAGGCAGGTGTTGGCGGATGTAGTCCATCACCCTGTCACGATTGCCTTGCAGGTAGATCATGAGTTCGTCCAGCCACGGGCCACCCTGGCGATACCCGGCCTCGAAGCCGGCGATACTGAAGGGATTGCACTGGTTCATGTGCATGGCGTCGAACACGTCTTTCAATAACTTCCGATGCTCTGGATTCCTCACCACCAGCGCCGACAAGCCCAGACCGGGCATATTGAAGGATTTACTGGGCGCTACGGTGGTAATCAGGGCCTGTTCCTCATCGGCCAGTTTCGCCAGTACATGATGGGCAGGCTTGTCCGGATAGGTGAGGTCGCAATGAATCTCATCCGACAGCACCACCAGGTTGTGGCGCCTGGCAATGGCCAGTACCGACCTGAGCTCGCTTTCGCTCCACACCCTTCCCACCGGGTTGTGGGGCGAGCACAGCAGCAATACCCTGGCGTCGCCCCGTGCTGCACAGGCTTCCAGGTGCTCGAGATTCATCTGATAGCGGCCATCCACCTGTTCCAGCGGGTTTTCAATCACCGCACGACCGGTTTTCCGAATGGCACTGAAGAAAGGCGGGTAAACCGGAGGCTGTATAATTACCCCTTCACCTTCGCCGGCAAACGCCAGTGCCGCCGCGTGCAGCGAAGGCACCACCCCCGGAGCCATCATTAGCCATTCCCGCTCAATGACCCAGCCATGCCGATGTTCAAACCAGTCAATCACCGACTGGTACAGGCTCTCCGGAAACAGTGTATAACCGTATACCGGGTGCCTTGCCCGTTCTTCCAGAGCCTTGGTCACCGCTTCCGGCGCTGGAAAGTCCATATCCGCCACCCACAGGGGGATAACGTCATCTCTGCCGAATACCGCTTTGCGGGCGTCAAACTTTACGGAACAGGTGTTCGCCCGCTCAACAGGCTGGTCAAAGGTCTCAGGCACAAGTGGCTCTCCGCTAGGATGGTGAGTTAGGCAAGGTCATTCTGTGGCAGTCTTTGCAATCCGTGCAAGTTGGGCGCCGTTCCTCCGGCTCATGAGAGGATTCATCATTGGTCGCAGGGGCACAGGTTTTACTTGCCTGGAACCCAGGTATAATTGCGAACCTAACGAGTTATTTGCTTATCCTGATCGACCCTCGGAGCCCCTGAATGCTTGCCCAGATCCTGTCCACGATGTTACCGGTCTTTCTGATCGCCGGTTGTGGTGCCCTTTACGGCCGATATCGCACACCCGACATCAAAGGCCTGAACACCCTCAATATGGAGCTGTTCGTGCCCATGCTGGTGTTCGCGGTTCTGGCCGATCAACAGGCTCCGCTTCAGGATTACACCAGCCTGGCTCTGGCGGCAACGGTGGTGGTGCTTGGTTCCGGTATCGTCCTCTATCCGCTCGCCAGGATTATGAACCTGAACCTTAAAACCTTCCTGCCACCGATGATGTTCAACAATTCCGGCAACATGGGCATTCCAGTGCTGGTATTTGCGTTCGGCGAGGCAGCTCTGCCCGCGGCCGTTGTCCTGTTTGTCGTGGAAATGCTGCTGCACTTTACGGTGGGCATCTACATGCTGGACCCGCACACGTCGATCATCAGACGGCTTCGCATACCCGTTATTGCGGCAAGCATCGCCGGCCTTACCGTCAACTTCGGTGGCGTACCCATGCCACAATGGCTGCTGGAAACCCTGAATATGCTAGGCGGAGTGTGTATCCCGCTCATGCTCTTTACTCTCGGTGTTCGCATGCTGGACGTGGATTTCAGCGACTGGAAACTCGGGGTTCTGGGCGCTATTTCCGCGCCCGCATCCGGGTTGATTCTTGCCTGGCCAATGATAGCGATTCTGGATCTACCGGGCCTGCAGGTAGCTGCTTTGTGGGTCTTCGCCGCCATGCCCTCTGCTGTGTTGAACTACATGCTGGCGGAGCAGTATCAACAGGAGCCTCACAAAGTGGCGTCACTGGTGCTTATGAGTAACCTCGGAAGCCTTGTGGTGATGCCGATTGTGCTGGGCCTGGTCTTTACAGCAGGCTACGTATGAACCGCTTCAGATAACGATCAATGTTGGAATCCTTGCCAACGCACCAAGATCACCAACGCAAGCGCTTGCAACCTCTCTGGCTTTGGCCGAAGGTAAGAACGATTCAGGTTGAATTTCTTCTCGATATGGAGATCCGCCCATGAGTGTTCTGCTTCTGCTGATCAGTGCGCTGGTACTGATCTACCTTGGCATCGGCGGCACCACTGCCGCCGCCGTGCTTGTGATTGCAACGGTCGTCGGGCTGTTTCAGGATGGCTGGCACATCCTCAGTATACTGTTTGGTGGCGGGCTGCTTGCCCTCAGCCTGGTGCTGGTGCTGCCAGGTGACCTGCGGCGCGAGAAGTTCAGTGCGCCACTACTGAGTTGGGTGCGCGGCCGGCTCCCGAAGCTCTCGGATACCGAGGCCGAGGCCCTGCGCTCGGGCACCGTAGACTGGGATGGCGAGCTTTTCTCCGGGCAACCCAAGTGGTCGAAACTGCTCGATGCCAAACCGGCCCACCTCTCCAGCGAAGAACAGGCATTCCTCGACGGTCCGGTCGACAAGCTTTGCGGCATGCTGGATGACTGGAAAATCACCCACGAAGACTACGACCTGCCCAACAAGGTCTGGAAGTTCATTCGCGAGAATGGCTTCTTCGGGTTGATGATCCCCAAAGAGCAGGGCGGCAAGGGCTTTTCCCACACCGCTCACTCCGAAATTGTGATGAAGATTTCCACCCGCAGCGTATCCGCCGCTGTGACCGTGATGGTGCCCAACTCGCTCGGCCCGGGCGAACTGCTGATGGAATACGGCACCGATACCCAGAAAGAACATTACCTGCCGCGACTGGCCGGCGGCGAGGAAATCCCCTGCTTTGCGCTGACGTCTCCGGTCGCCGGTTCTGACGCCGGAGCCATCCCGGACAAGGGCATCGTCTGCAAAGGCCAGTGGAATGGCGAGGAAGTGCTGGGCCTGAAAGTCACCTGGAACAAACGCTACATAACCCTGGCACCGGTGGCGACGCTGATTGGCCTGGCCATCAAGGTGTACGATCCGGACAAGCTACTGGGCGACTCCGACGACATCGGCGTTACCTGCGTGATGGTTCCACAGGACCTTGAAGGGGTTCACTCCGGCGCCCGTCACCTGCCAATGAACACCGTATTCATGAACGGTCCGACCTGGGGTAATGACGTTTTTATCCCCATGGATCAGGTGATTGGCGGCCAGGACATGTTGGGCAAAGGCTGGAAAATGCTGCTGGAATGCCTGTCCATTGGCCGCTCCATCTCGCTGCCCGCATTGGGCACTGGCGCTGGTAAAGTGGCCAGTATGGCGACCGGTTCCTATACCCTGACCCGGGAACAGTTCGGCCGCTCCATCAGCCAGTTTGAAGGGGTTCAGGAGGCGTTGGAGCCCATCGCCGGCTACACCTACATGATGGATGCCGCACGGTTGCTGACCTCCGGCATGCTGGACCGGGGTGTACGCCCCTCCGTGCCGTCAGCGGTTCTCAAGTATCGCAATACCGACTTGATGCGCACGGTGATCAATCATGCCATGGACGTGGTCGCCGGCCGCGGTGTTATTACCGGCCCCCGCAACTTCCTGGCCAGGGCGTATCAGGCAGTGCCCATCGGCATCACGGTGGAAGGCGCAAACATCCTGACCCGCAGCCTGATGGTGTTCGGCCAGGGTGCCATCCGTTGCCACCCGTTTATCGTTGAAGAAATAGAAGCAGCGGGCATGGACGATAAAAAGGCGGCGGTCGAGAAGTTCGACGGCATCTTTTACCGCCATATCGCTCACACCACCCGCAACGCGTTACGCTCGTTAGTGCTGGCGCTGAGCGGCGGCTTGCTGGAAACCGTGCCCCGCCAAGGCAAGATCCAGTCCAGCTATCGCCAGCTTGCCCGATTCTCGGCCGCGTTTGCCCTGATGACCGACGTTACCCTGCTCACGGTTGGTGGCGGCCTCAAGGCACGTCAGCGCCTGTCCGGCCGGATGGCGGACTGCCTCGTACATCTGTATTACGCCTCGGCGGTGATCAAGCAATGGCACGAGGAGGGCTATCCGGAAGACCAGCGCCCGCTGGTGGAATGGTGCCTTCAGACCAGCCTGCGCGACCTCAAGACATCCATGCGCAACCTGATCATCAACTTCCCGGTTCCGCTGTTGCGCTGGCCGCTGCGGGTGCTGGTGTTCCCTCTGGGCGCCACCGGACTCAACGGTCCGGACGACGCCCTGGGCACGGAGGTGGCCGCCAGCATTGTGAACGATACGCCGCTACGCCAGCGCATCAGCCGCGGCAGCTATATCAATACCGATCCGGACGATCCTTTGGGTCGTGTACTGAACGCGTACCGGCTGGCCAATGAAACCAAAGACATGCGCGATCGCCTCCATGAGGCCCTGCGCAACCGGGATGAAGACGAGCTGGGCGGGATCGACCTGCTGATGGGCCACCAGCGTAAAGAACTGGTGGACTGGGCCTGCGAGCAGGGCGTTGTTCAGAAAGACGAATGCGACAAACTTCTGGAGGCACTGGAAGCACTCTACGACGTCATCCGCGTGGATGCCTTCGAAGCCGACGGGCTGAAAGCCCTGTCCCGGTGTGCCAAAGGTAAGCGCAAAGTGGTCGAGCGCCCGCCACGGGACGAAGAATAACCGCTAAAGACACGCCCTGAACGGGGCGTGTCGCCCCCACTGTTCTCCCCTCCCATTCTTGACAGAATCCACATTCGCCAACTATTACTGAATGTCGGTTCAAATAGCTGTATTTGCGACCTTTCAAAAACCGGCTGTCACAACAACGAATAAAAACACGCGGCATCAGCGCCGCTCACCTGAATTGAAAGGGGTGTCTTTCCGTGGAAGAGCAGGCTGTAGGCGAGCAGACACAACCATCCTCAACCATCCTGGAAACCAGAAACCTGACCAAGGATTTTAAAGGCTTTACTGCCATCAGTGACGTCAGCATCAACGTCAGGACAGGCTCCATACATGCCTTGATAGGCCCGAACGGGGCCGGAAAAACGACGTTCTTTAACTTGTTGACCAAGTTCCTCAAACCCAGCGCCGGGCAGATTATCTACGCTGGCAAAGACATTACCAACGCTCGCCCCGCCGGCATCGCCCAGCAGGGGCTGATTCGCTCTTTTCAGATATCGGCGGTATTTCCCCATCTTTCTGCCCGGGAGAACGTTCGGGTCGCCCTGCAACGCAAGCTGGGCATTTCCTATCACTTCTGGCGACCAGTAAAGATTCTTGATCAACTGAATGAAGAAGCGCAGGCCACCCTGGAACAGGTCGGCCTGGGGCCCTTTGCCGATACCAAAGCGGTGGAACTCGCCTACGGACAGAAACGGGCGCTGGAGATTGCCACCACCATTGCACTCAAACCCAGGCTCATGCTGCTTGATGAACCCACCCAGGGCATGAGTTCAGAGGACGTAGGCACGGTCACCGAGCTGATTCGCAAGGTGGTGGATGGCAGGACCATCGTGATGGTTGAGCACAACCTCAATGTGGTGTCCACGCTGGCCGACACCATCACCGTCCTGAACCGCGGAGAGGTGTTGGCTGAAGGCAACTACGACACGGTATCGACCAACCCCGCCGTCATGGAAGCCTACATGGGAACCACCGATGCAGCCTGATCAACGCCCGGAAATGCTCAAAATCGAAAATCTTCACGCCTGGTACGGCGAATCCCACATTCTTCATGGCCTCGATCTGACTCTGCGGGAAGGCGAGGTGATTACCCTGCTTGGCCGCAATGGGTCCGGACGCACGACCACACTCAAGTCTATTCTGGGGCTGGTCAGCAAACGCACCGGCTCCATCAAGATCCACGGCACCGAAGTTATCGACATGCCCACCCACCGCATTGCTCACGTTGGCAAGCTGGGTTACTGCCCCGAAGAACGCGGGATCTATGCGTCTCTCAATGTGGACGAGAACCTGGAGTTGCCCCCAGTGGTGGCCGATGGCGGGATGTCCGCGGACGAGATATACAAAATGTTCCCGAATCTCGAAG
>OJDN01000237.1_pt1 | contig 20900 bp, 11 predicted proteins | sample 1592731 | NCBI WGS metagenome assembly OJDN01 (sample SAMN05416881, study PRJEB24817) | seawater metagenome | isolation source: Sea water | place: Canada:Atlantic | collected 2013-11
GAATAGGTTACATAATTGTCTGCAATTCTATTTATTTCTCCCGAAATTAATTCTTACTCTTGAATCTTAGTTACTACTATTTGCAGTGTATTTGCAGTGTATATAAATAAAATACATCGAATTAAGTATCCTATATTTGTTCATTATTTTTACCCCAAAAAAATGAAATTAAAAATATTTGCCACTATTAGTTATAAAAATAAAACCTTTATTGTCTCTCTTTTTTTAATCTATGCCATGCTATTAAATAGTTACGCAGGTTTAAACTACACAGAAATAAAGATAAATAAAAAAAAGTTAACTACAACAATAACTCCATCAATAGCTGCTGCTGCTGATGAGCTTTTCCTTGGAGAACAAACAGTTATTACTTTTGAAGGCTTCGACGGAGATCCACTTCACACTTTTACATATACGTTAAATGGTGGTTCGGATGAAACAATCTCAACAACAAATGATGAAAACTCTGTAACTTTAAATACTTCGATAATATCGTTAGGTACTTTTACATACACCTTAATTAAGGTTGAAGATAGTTTTGGAAATATCGAAATAGTAGATCAAGATTTAACAATTACAGTAACAGACCCACCTACAATATCTTTTGTTTTTACAAATGATGGAGCATGTTCTAATGAAACAATTGATTTTACATCTTCAGTTAGTGGAGATGGCCCTTTTTCTTATAAATGGGATTTTGGTGATGGGAATACTTCAACAGATGAAAACCCTAGTCATGCATATAACACCACAGGTAATATTGGTTTACAAGATTTCTCGGTAAAACTATTAGTTACTGATAACAACACTCGTGCTTCATCAGTTTCAGAGGTGGTAAGTATCCAAAACATACCTAATATTAGCTTTTTTTCTGGAGGGAGTCTTAAAAACTGTGCTATTCAAGAAGATGGATTTGATGTTGAGTTTTTTAATAGTTCTCAAAGTAGTTCAGATATTACCTCTTATACATTTGATTGGGGTGATGGATCTTCAGAGACGATAAGTGGAGCTGATTTCCCAGTGAATTCGAATGGAATTTCACATACATTTGAAATAGGTGTTTTTACTGTCGTGATTTCTGCAAAAAATAGCGATGGATGTTCTAACGAAGTAGAATTCGATGTTATATATGGAAATGATCCAGGAGGGGGGTTACAAGCTCCTCCAAATACAGCTGGCATCTGTTTTCCGACAGAGGAACTAGACTTTGGAATTGTTGGATGGGGTAAAAATTCAAAGGAAACTATATATGAGTTAGATTTTGGAGATGGAACCATTGTAAATTACACTCAAACTCTATTAGAGAATTCCTCAAGTTATAACGCGACTGATCCTTCAAAGTCTTCCGTTTTTTCAACACTACATATTTACACCTCTGGAAGCTGTTCGGAAGTAAATGGTGAGTTTATTGTTAAACTAACAATAACAAATGCTTGTAATAATAAAATTTCAACAGCAAATAATGTAGTTATATTGGAACCATCAGTACCTCTTTTTGAGGTAGACCCAGTTGGTTGTGTAAACGTTCCTCTTGAATTTGATAATCAAAGCATTATAGGCGATGATGCAGATTGCGCTGAAAACGCAAGATTTCAATGGGATTGGGGTGACGGAAATGTTCAAAATTTCCCTCCTGGTTCTACTGCTGATAACCAAACTCATACATACACAGCTCCTGGAAATTATAAGGTAATATTATCTGTATTTGGAGTTTGTGATACAGATAATACGTATGAGAGAACTATTTGTATAGAGCCAGAAAAGGAAATAACCGCCTCTTATATATTAGACTTTCAAGAAGGATGTATTCTTCCTCTTGCAGTTAGCACTGAAAACACGATTGATGAAAGTGAACTGTGTAGTGGACCAACTTATAATTGGACAGTTACCTTCGAAGATATAAATTGCAATACACTTAGTGATTGGGAATTTACAGACAGTACAAATGCTAGTTCTGAAAATCCTAAGTTTCTTTTTAACAATCCAGGAAATTATACGATTACACAAAATGTAACAACAGGTTGTGGTAGTTTCTCGACTCAGAAAGTTATTACTATAAAAAAACCTCCAACTGTTAGTATTAATCCAATTGATGATTTCTGCAAACCAGCAATAATATCACCCGTTGCTGTAGTCGAAAACTGTACTGATAATCTAGGAGGCGTTACTTATAATTGGACGTTTTCAGGAGGCACACCAGCCACGTCTACTTTACAGAATCCAGAAAATATTTCATATGATACTGAAGGTACTTTCACGGTTACCTTAGAAGTAACCAATGAATGTGGTGTTTCGAATACAGCAACACAACAATTTGAAGTTTTAGAAAAACCCATAATAACAAATTCACCAACCACACAAGAAATCTGTTCCAATCAAAGTACAACTCCGATTTCATTAACTGCTAGCAATACCAATAGTAGTTTTATCTGGACCGCCACTACCTTGCCGAACAATCCGAATATTACAGGTTTTACTTCTAATGGTACGTCACAAGTAATACCAAGCCAAACCATCGTTAATAGTGGATTTACTCCAGGGAGTATCGTATATACTGTTACCCCAGATTTAAATGGTTGTCTAGGAGACCTTGTTGAGGTTTTAACAGTTATTGTGAACCCAACACCGATCATTACAACGCAACCGATCCCTTCGAACATCTGTTTGGACGGAGCTGCGAATACATTAGAGATAGTAACCGAAAATGGCGTGGGAACACCAAACTATCAGTGGTATGCAAGTAGTACAAATACTTATGACCTATCAAACCCAATCACAGGTGCAACAAACAGCACTTATGATCCTGCAACAAATACTGTAGGAGAAGTATTCTACTTCGTGGTCATCTCTTTTGATGGAGGATGTAGTGATATACAATCAACTATTACTTTAGTGAATACTGTCGCAGAACCAACAGCAAATGCTGTTAATCCTGAACAAACAATTTGTGTGGATGGGCAAGCAGATATGTTTACGATCGATCTTTTAGGGGGATTAGGAAATCCTACTTTTCAATGGTTCTCAAATACTAAAAATACAAATACAGGAGGAACTGCTATATCTGATGCAACTAGCAACACCTATGATACTGGGGTATTTTCTTCCATTGATACTTTCTATTATTATCTAGAAGCAACGCTTGATGGGATTGGGTGTGACCTGGCAACAAGTGATGTCTTTACAGTAAATGTTGTCGCAAATCCAGTAATCGATGCACAGGCAATTGCTTCTCAAGAAATTTGTCAGAGTACAACATTAGAGGCCCTTGAAGTAGTCGTATCAGGGAATACAAATACAGGAGATTTTTCGTATCAATGGTTCTCGAATACAACAAATACCAACTCAGGGGGAACTCTGATAGGAACGAATACAAATACATACACTCCTGACAATTCAACGGTGGGGTCGTTCTTCTATTATGTGGTCATCAACCAAACAGCTTCGGGATGTGAGGTAACCAGCGAGGTGTCTACCATCATTATTAACGAAGGTCCAACTATTACAACGCAACCTGTTGGTTCGGATATCTGTTTGGATGGAGCTGCGAATGTTTTGGAAGTAGTAACCGAAAATGGCGTGGGAACGCCGACCTACCAATGGTATGCAAGTAGTACAAATACTTATGATGTAACAAATCCAATCGCTGGTGCTACTAATAGTAGGTATATTCCTACAACAAATACTGTAGGAGAGGTATTCTACTTCGTGGTCATCTCCTTTGAAGGAGGATGTAGTGATATACAATCAACTATTGCTTTGGTGAATACTGTCGCAGAACCAATAGCAACTGCTGTTAATCCTGAACAAACAATCTGTCTGGACGGACAAGCGGATACCTTTACAATCAACCTTGTTGGGGGATTAGGAAATCCTACTTACCAATGGTTCTCGAATACTACTAATACTAACTCGGGTGGAACTGCAATTGCAGGGGCAACCAATAGTACCTATGATAATGGGGTCTTATCTACCATCGGAGCCTTCTATTATTATATAGAAGTAACCCTTGATGGAACGGGATGTGATCTCGCAACAAGCGATGTCTTTACAGTAAACGTAGTCGCAGATCCAATAATCGATACACAGGCAATGGCTTCGCAAGAAATCTGTCAAAATACAATCTTAGAAGCTCTTGAAGTAGTCGTATCAGGGAATACAAATACAGGAGATTTTTCGTATCAATGGTTCTCGAATTCTACGAATACTAATACTGGGGGTACTTTAATTACGGGTGCTACTACCAATGTTTATAATCCTGACAATACAACCGTAGGAAAATTCTACTATTATGTAGTAATCAAACAAACGGCTTCGGGGTGTGAGGTAACCAGTGAGGTATCTACCATTATTATTAACGAGGGACCAAGCATTACAACCCAACCGATACCTTCGGATATTTGTTTGGATGGAGCTGCCAATGTTTTGGAAGTGGTTACCCAAAATGGTGTGGGAACACCAACCTACCAATGGTACTCGAATACAACAAACTCAATCACAGGAGCGACTGAAGTTACTGGTGCAACAAACAGTACGTATACTCCGCCAACAGATACGGTTGGGGAAGTATTCTACTTTGTAATCATCGCTTTTGATGGAGGATGTAGTGATATACAATCGGACATCGTTTTGGTAAAAGTAAATCAGATTCCAGTAATTGATTTTGCTGAAATTACAATTTACAGTGAGGAAACCTTTTTGTTCGACCCAAGTTCAATTGCAAGTAATATTATCCCTGCTGGAACAACGTATACATGGACTACACCAACAAGTAGCACTCCAGGAGCAATTTTAGGGTCTTCTGCTGAGAGTTCTCCACAGACAAATATTAGTCAGACATTAGAAAATACAGACATATTCCCTGCAATAGAAACTTATATTATTACTCCAGCAACAACAAATTGTGCTGGAAACCCTTTTACATTAGAGGTAACCGTAAATCCTAAAATTATACCGAATGTTTTAGTTACAAATAATACTTGTTTTGAATCAAATGATGGAATTATTACTACAAATATTACGGGAGGGGTTCCTTTTACTACTGGAACTTCTTATTTAATTTCATGGACAGGCCCTAACTCATTTACTTCAACAGCAAGTAGTATCTCCAATTTAATCGCCGGTATTTATATCTTAAGAATTGAGGATAGTAATGGTGTTTTCATTACTGAGCAATATACCGTTACACAGCCAGATCTATTAATAATAACGACCGATCTTGAACAAAATATTTCATGCTTTGAAGGAAGTGATGGTGCAATAGAAGTAAGCGCATCAGGAGGAACATTATCGTATATATTTAATTGGACTACGACAGATGGTACTGGAATTATACAAGGTAATGAAGGTCAGAGTGGCTTAACTGCAGGAACTTACAACTTAGAATTAACGGATAATAATGCTTGTGTAAACGCTAAAACCTTTATTCTAACGGAACCTAAAGCGATAGGAAGTACTGTTTTAAAAGAAGACATTCTTTGCTTTGGTGATGCTACCGGAGCAATCGAAATAGCGGTAACTGGGGGAACTCCTATTGAGGTTTCTTCTGGAGTCTTTGAATATACATATAGCTGGTTAGGGCCTAATGGTTTTACGAGTAATGTTCAAAATATTTCAAATTTATTTGCTGGTATTTATACCATCGAGATTACAGATAATTTGGGTTGTATTGAGCGCACAGATATAGTATTAACAGAACCTACAGCAATTGAAATAAATTACACTAAAACAGATATTGCCTGTTATGGTGAAACAGATGGTGCTATTGATGTAACTATTTCTGGTGGAAACCCTCCTTACCAAATATCATGGAGCAATTTAGCAAACGGTTTTTCACAATCAAATTTATCTGCTGGGAGTTATGTTGCCAAAATAGTAGATGAAAATAAATGTGAAGCAAATGTGACTATCACAATAGAACAGCCGATTTTCTTTATTGAACCAATTGTGATTCCAATATCTTGTAATAATGAAAATGATGGAAGCATAGATTTAAATTTAACAGGAGGGATTGCTCCAATCACAGTTTTATGGAGTGATAATCCAAGTGCAGGTTTGCAAAGAAATAACCTTTCTCCAGGAACCTATTCAGTCACTATTACAGATAGTGATCCTAATCAGTGCCCAATTCAGCAAACTTTTTTATTCACAGACCCACCAGCCATTGGTGTATCAGAAACTATTACAGACGCTACAGATTGTAGTATTGTAAATAGTGGAAGTATTCTTTTGGATGTCTCTGGAGGAACCCCACCATATGATTTTATTTGGAATACAGGACAAACAACAGAAGATTTAACTAATATTCCTCCTGGAGATTATTCTGTGGAAATTAAAGACAAAAATAATTGCATTATAAATAAGCAATTTAGTATTTATAGACAAGAGCCTATAGAAATCGAGTTCTTAGTAACCGAAATACCTGATTGCGACTTAAAAACTGTAAGTCAAAGGACAGTTGCTAAAATAACTGGCGGTATTTCACCATATACTTACAGTTGGTCTGCAGGAAGTGTTTCAATAACTGATAATACTATAATGACCACCTCTCAAAATGGTTTATATACATTAACAATTACCGATGATAAGGGGTGTACTGAAAGTAAAATATTTTTAGTTGACTTACCTACAATTGGAAACGCAGATTATAGTTACGATGCCTTTTCAATAGATAATTATAATCTTCTTTCGATTGAAGATCCTATACAGTTTACAAACCTTACCATAGGTAATTATTCAAATATTACTTGGGACTTTGGAGACGGTAGCCCAACTACTTCAGATGAAAACCCAGTTCACATATATGACCAAGTCGGAGTTTTTAACGTTGTACTCAAAATAGAATTGGATTTTGGTTGTATCGCAATTATAGAAAAAACATTAAATATTACCCAAGGATATGTTTTAATAAATCCTAATGCCTTCTCGCCCAATAATGACGGATATAATGAAACTATAAGACCCTCTTTTACAGGATTTAAAGAAATAGAAATGACTATATACGACACCTGGGGAGTGCCAATATATTACGAAAAAAATTTAGAACTAAATGGTTGGGATGGCACAATAAAAGGGCTACCCGCCGAAAACGGAAACTATGTAATGGTTGTAAAAGGGAATACTTTTTATGAGAAAGAAATTATCACAATAACGGCCTTAACACTACTTAAGTAAGATGAAGAAAATTATATTTTTACTTTTTATTATAGCTAGTGAACATGTATCTGCTCAAGATGTTGTTTTCTCTCAAAACTTCTTAGTTCCAGAGACCCTAAACACATCCTTTACTGGAGCAATTAGAAGCACCAAGGTAGGTGCGGTTTATAAATCTCAATGGAGAAATGCCGCACTAAAAACAAATTCTAATTATGTTTTTATAGATACTTGGTTTGAAGGTTTTAAAACTGGTGTAGGAATTAGTTTTTTAAATCAAACTGAGAGTATCTCTAGCTACACATTTAACCAAGTTAATCTGAATTATGCAATGGCATTTCAGATTAGTGATAAATGGCACTTCAGACCTAGTATATCTGCAGGCTTTGGAATGAAAAATTATGGATTCCAGAACCTATTACTAGAAGATCAAATTAACCTAAACACTAGTGTTATAAATACTTCTACAATAGATCCATTATTATTAAATGAGCAACGAAATTTCCTTGACTTTAGTTCATCAATTCTATTTAATAATGAAGATTCTTGGGTTGGTTTAACGATAAAACATTTAAACAAGCCAAATATTTCTCTCACAGAAAATGGTAATGTACCTTTAGATTTATTTTGGTCTGTACACACAAAATATTATTTATCTTTTTTAGAAAACTTCAGAACATATTTTGCAAATAAGAGTAAAATATACATGTTATCTAATTTCATGATGCAGGGTAATTTCAATAGATTAGATATTGGAGTGCAATATGTCTTTGATGATCAAATTTCATTAGGAATTACAGGGTCATCTTCAACATTAAACAAGGCTGAAAACTCATCTTTAATTACTTCAGTCACCACTTTTTTAGGTGCTAGGTGGCAAGGTTTTCGATATGGCTATTCCTACGACTTCAACACAACAAACCTTATGAATATAGGAGGTATTCACGAATTCTCTATTTCTTATGATTTTAACATAAACATTAGGAAATTAGATAGGTATAAATGTGTCCCTTTCTTCTAATCTTATAATTTTTATACCTTATTCTTTAAACCAGCCAGAATAGGTTACATAATTGTCTGCAATTCTATTTATTTCTCCCGAAATTAATTCTTGCGAAATATCTTTTACTTTTTTAGCAGGAACACCAGCATAAATACTACCACTTTCTACATGTGTGTTCTTAGTAACTACTGCACCAGCAGCAATAATAGAATTCGATTCTATAATACAATCGTCCATAATAATACTACCCATACCTACCAACACATTATCTTTAATAGTGCAGCCGTGTACAATAGCATTGTGCCCAATTGAAACATTATTACCAATAATTGTAGGTGATTTTAAATAGGTTGCATGCAGTACTGCACCGTCTTGAATATTTACCTTATTTCCTATTTTTATGTAGTGTACATCTCCCCGAATTACAGCATTAAACCAAATTGAACACGCTTCTCCTAAAGAAACATCGCCCACAATAGTGGCATTTTCTGCAACATAACAATCTTCTGGTATTTGCGGGTACTTTCCGTTTACTGGTTTTATAATTGCCATATTTTCCTATTGAAATAAAAACTAAAGAAGTATTCAATAGTTTTCTTTTACTCTTGCACGATTAACTTCTGACCTAAAGAAAGTGTATTATCTGTTAAATTATTAAGCGCTTTTAAATCTGCTACAGAAATTGAGAATTTTCTAGAAATAGCATATAATGTATCTCCTTTTTCTACTTCGTAACGTTTCCTTTTTACTTTTGACCTCTTACTAGATTTGCGATGGTTTGCCTCTTTAAATTTTTCACTATAAGTACTCTTTTTAATATTATCAAACTCATAAAGATGGTAGTCTTCAATAATTTTTAAAAGCTTCGAAGGATATTTTCTATCGGTAGCATATCCTGCCTTTCGCAAACCATATGCCCACTTCTTATAGTTTTTAATATTGTAGTCAAATAAGAAAGCATACCTACCTCTTTGGCTTAAAAACAAGGAATGATCATTATAAGATGTGGCTACAAATTTATATTTTCTAAAGCATTCCCCTTTTTCATCATCATCGTGGTAAACACGCTCTCCCGTCCATTTACTATGGCATTTAATACCAAAATGATTTTTAGATTTTAATGCCAATTTACTTTTCCCTTTACCCGATTCTAAAATTCCTTGTGCCAAAGTAATGCTTGCAGGAATTTTATACTGATGCATTTCATATACTGCAATTGGCGCATATTTTCGAATATAAGCAAGGGTTTCTTTATTTAACCTTGGGTTCTTTTTAGCAAGTTTTCTTGTAATTTTAACTTCATTTACAGATGGTAGTTTTTTTGGCTTTGGCTCCGTAATTTCAGTACCCCTACTTTTCTTTTTAACAATACGTTTCTTAGCACCACAATTAGATAATACTAACAAAAACAGAATACTAAAAAGAATTTTTAACTTCATTAAAGATGTATAGTTTGTTTATTTTTCTTGAGTAATTCTTTATTAAAGCCTCTTATTCCTTGGAGACCACCGGTATGAATTGCTAAAATTTTAGTTCCTTCTTCAAACGTGTCTTTTTTAATTAAATCTAAAATTCCAAATAACATTTTACCTGTATAAACGGGGTCTAGTAAAACACCTGTTTCTTCTTTAAAGTAATTAATAAAGTTAATTAACTCATCATCAAACTTTGCATATCCACCAAAATGATAGTCCTTTTTTAAACTCCAATTGTGTTTTTTGAAGATATATTTTTTAATCTCTTCAGATAAAAAATTACCTTTTAAAGCTGGAAAACCAATAACTTTTTGGTGTTTCTTTAAAGATTTTATCAACCCAGAAATAGTACCTCCTGTACCTACTGCAGAACAAATATAATCAAATTTAGCATCTTCTTTTGTTAGAATTTCTTGACAACCATCTACTGCTAGAAAGTTTGTTCCGCCTTCTGGTATTAAATAGAAATCTCCCCATTTATTTTTCATTTTTTCAATAAAACCAAATGAAGATTTTTGCCTATATATTTCTCTAGTCACAAAGTGAAACTTCATTCCGTGCTCATGTGCCTCGCGTAAAGTATCATTTTCTTTTAATGTTTCTGCAATATTTTTACCTAATTCTTCCCCTCTAATAATACCAAAAGTTTTAAACCCAGACATTTTTCCTGCAACTGCAGTAGCTAAAATATGATTAGAATATGCACCTCCAAAAGTAAGTAAAGATTTTTTCTTTAGTTTTTTAGCTTCATGCAGATTGTATTTTAATTTTCTAAACTTATTTCCGGAAACAAAAGGGTGAATTAAATCTTCTCTTTTTATAAAGAGTTCCACCTTTTTTTCTTCCAAGATTGGAAGAAAAATTTGCTGATTATTGGACATAAAATCACCGTCGAAAAAAGAATTAGCTTTATTACTCAATATTAAAATTTTTATGATGGTAAAAATAATCTATATTATATTGATAACATTCTAAACTTTACTTTAAAAACAAAAAATAAGGCATTTAATGAATACTATTTTTATTTAGTAGCAAAATTATGGTGAAATCATAAAATTATTAAAAATCGAATACTATTAATCGCTAAATAAGTAAAGTTTACCGCTATTTAACGAAATGAATATAGAAATATGTTCATCAAAAAAATAAAGTAATTAATGTATGGCCGTTTTACTAAATTTTTAAACTAAAAAAATGTCTTTATCGCACTACTATCTTAAAATCATCGATTTTATTATCTATAAAACAGCTAAAAAAATAAATTCCGCTAAACAATTAAGGCGTTACTATCTTTATATTACCATATCATATTTTTAAAATATTACTAATAACTGCAACTCCGTTTGCGTTATGTAAGACCACCTCATTAATTATTTTGTCTTTTATATTAGCCATATTAACTTCTTTATTAGCAGCCTCAAAAAAAGCTAACAAACCACTTTTATTTACAAGTTCATTATCTATCGAAAGTTAATTATTGTGGTAAGGCGTTTCAAATTAATTTAAATACTCAACAGTTTTGGGACTTAAAGAAGCCTTCACAGATAATAAAAAATAATGTTGTTAAATCTTTACTACAAAAGAAAGTCTGAGCTTATAATATTTTGTTATTTTGAATACAAGAAGCAATGCTATCTATATTGGTTGCCATTAATGTTCTGAACGAATCAAAGAAAAGAACCTGTTTGAAAGTGTTGCAGTACCTTTATTCACTCTCCACCTTAGCTCTACAGGATCCGCGTCTGAAGCTACAGTAACCAGTGTTTGTATAGAAATTAAAGTAGTCTTTAAATCGATTGTTCTTCTGGAGTTTGCAACCTCTGAGCCACCTGTATAAATACTGTAAGTGGTTGTGCTAACATTAACCACTGGTCCTCCTTGTGTACCAGCTGGGTATGCCTCCCCAACATGTGTACCTGTCATTGATAAAATTCCTGACACATTACCTACATCTCCTGTAATTTCAGCAGTTGCCACATCAGAAACACCTCCAGCACTACTCCACATTGCAAATGTAGAAAGAGACCCAAAATCTAAAGAACTGTTTTCTGTTGGCACAGTAATTTTAGTACTGGCCCCTGTAGTTATTGCACCATTTTTAGTAAACAACCTTCCTACAAGCTCCGTACCTGCACCTGTAGACACTGCTCCTGCTCCTCCTCCAGCAGCCCCCATCATTGTTCCTTTTATTTTTGCATCAGCTGCAGTAGCCATGGCTGCATCAGACATCCAAAATATATTTTCTGGTTTTGCATTTCCTGTCAATGTAATCGTTATACCTACTGCTGTAGTAAATGCTCCAGAACCTCTAAAAATAAAAATAGGATTATCTTCTACTGAACCACCAGCTAATGTAAATGATCCATTAAGCGTTATAGCACCGCCTGTTTCATAAACACCAGGTGCTATAACTTCATTTATATTAGCACCATCACCAAAAGTTATCGAGTGGGTGCCAGTTTCTGTCTGAGTCCCTGAAGTTGCCGTGTTCCTTACTGCATCGTATATATTTGTTAAATCATCGTTACCTATATCTGAATCAAATGAATTAGTTATGTAAGTCGCATTAGACAAATGCCCATTAAATGTAGCAAGAAAAGTTCCGGCTGTTGGCGTTAATGTTAAATCTGATGCCTCCAAATCAACAGATTCCGAGGCAGTAAAATCACTAACTCCATTAACGGAATAAATCATAGGATCGATAGGTCTTTTTATTCCTATCCATAACGGACTAATTGAAGTACCAATATTAACTTCACTATCATTTGTTGTTATATTAAAAACAATTAACCCTTTAGCCGGTGAAGTTATATTGCTTATTTGTGTTGTAGTTAATCTTGGCATTAAAAATCCTTTATCCACAGAAACTAAATCTAAAACAGTAGAACTATCTGGATCTGAGGTACCAATACCAACTTGTGCAAATTGACTTATTGAAGTAAGTAAAATAAAAGATAATAACATATATTTAAAAGCACTTTTCATAAGGTATGTTCTGCGTTTATAGTTTTAATTTATCAAAAACGAAGAAAACTTGCATCAGACCTTCTATATATTAACAAATAATAAGTGAAACCAAGATAATAATACGGAATAGCAAAGTTTAATTCAGGGTAAAGATCAAAAAAAGTAGAACCTTTTAGTGTTTTTTAAGTTAGAATGCACTTATATGTAGATGAATGAATGTTTTTAAAAGTGTAGTGCACTTTTTATTTCAATACTTAAAATATTTTGGTGGGTCTCAATACTGTCATATAAAGTAGAATTTATACTCCTAATAGTGCAAAATATTGCGACAATTTGCATTTGAACAATCTGATCTAGAGTTTTGTGAAACCAAATAATTAAAAACAGTTGTAACAGACAAAAAATGCCAGAAATAATTACAGGAATATATGATCAAAAGAATAGGCTTTAAGTTAAAATTAATTATTTTAACAAGGAAATTCAAAGTTTTAAGATAAACAGCAGACCTACATTAATCAGAAGTATACCAGCTATATTATCTTTCATTCGGATACCTAAATTGGCTTTAGTGAAAATATAAATAAACGGTGTACTTATGAAATTAGTTAAAAATTAGAAACTTTAGCTTCCATTTTCTCCCAAGCTTCCATTACAATATCTAATTGTGCTTTTTTTGCTTTGTATTTTTCAAAGAAGTTTGGTCTCGAAGAAACCTCTTCATAATTCTCTGCCAATTCTTGATCTATTTTAGCGATCTCTCTCTCTAAATCTGCAATTTCAGTTTCAATTTTAGAAAGCTTATTGTTTAACTTTTTTAGCTCTTTTTCTTGATCTCTAGAAAGTTGATTTGAGTCTTTTTTAGAAGTATCTTTTGCTACTTTTACAACCGTTCTTTTTTCTGCTTCTCTAAGATTTTCAATTTTATGTTGTTCTAAGAAATAGTCAATATCTCCTAAATACTCTTTAATTTCTTTGTCTTTAAAGCCATAAACAGTGCTTGTTAACCCTTGTAAAAAGTCTCTATCATGAGAAACTAAAATTAAGGTTCCGTTAAAATTGTGTAATGCTTCTTTTAATACATTTTTAGAGGCAATATCTAGGTGATTTGTTGGTTCATCCATTATCAACACATTAAAAGGTGATAATAACAATTTACACAATGCCAATCTATTTCTTTCACCTCCAGAAAGTACTTTTGCTTTTTTATCTGCAGCGTCTCCACCAAATAAAAACGAACCTAGCATATCTCTAACTCTTGCTCTATTTCCATCAGTCGCAGCATCTTCCATGATTTGCAACACTGTTTTTTCTGGTGGCAAATGTTCAGATTGATTCTGAGCAAAATACCCAACTTCTACATTATGACCCAGTTTCAAATGTCCTTCAAAAGGAATTTCACCCACCATCATTTTTGCTAAAGTAGATTTTCCTTGTCCGTTTTGCCCTACAAAAGCAATCTTACTATTTCTTTCAATTAATAAATCTACATCCTCTAAAACATGTTTATCTCCATAACTTTTACAAAGATTTTCTGCTTCTACAATAATTTTACCAGGTTCTTTAGAAATGTTAAAACTAACATTCATGGCTTGATTATCATCTTGATCAACCTCAATCAACTCAACTTTATCTAGTTGTTTCATTAAAGATTGTGCCATAGAAGCTTTACTTGCTTTTGCTTTAAACTTATTTATTAAGTGTTGTTTTTGCTTAATTTCTTTCTCTTGATTCTTCTGAGCTTGTAACTGCTTTTCTTTTATTTCTCCTCTTAATAATAAGAATTCAGAATATGGCTTTTTATAATCGTAAATCTGTCCTAGAGAAATTTCAATAGTTCTGTTGGTAACGTTATCTAAAAACATTTTATCATGCGAAACCAATACAATAGCCCCAGAATATCCTTTTAAGAAATTCTCTAACCAAATAATAGACTCAATATCTAAGTGATTTGTTGGCTCATCTAATAAAAGAATATCATTATTTTGAAGTAATAGTTTAGCCAATTCAATACGCATTCTCCATCCTCCAGAAAAGGTATCGGTTAGCTTGTCAAAATCTTCTCTTTGAAAACCTAAACCTTGTAAAATTTTCTCTGTATCTCCTTGGTAGTTATACCCTCCTACAAGTTCATAACGTTCCGTTTTCTCTGTTAAATCTATAATTAACTGACTATACTCTTCACTTTCATAGTCTGTTCTAATAGCTAGTTGTTCATTAATTTCATCTAACTGAACTTCTAATTCTTTAATTTCTTCAAAAGCTTGGTATGCTTCTTCTAAAATAGTTCTTCCCTCAACAAAATCTATATCTTGTCTTAAAAAACCAATTTGCACATCTTTATCAAAAGCCATGGTACCGCCACTGCTTTCTATATCTTTAGATAGCACTTTCAATAAAGTAGATTTTCCTGCTCCGTTTTTTCCAATCAGTCCTATCCTATCTCCTTTATTTAGCTTAAAAGTAATACCAGAAAACAATTCGGTTCCCATAAAAGAAACCGTTAAATTATGTACGTTTAACATGTAATATTGTGTAATTTTATAAGGCGCAAAGCTACTTAAAAATTAGAGTTAATATGTTTAAAAAGAAGACAAAAATATATTGTATTCTAAAAGCGAAGTGGTTAAGATAAAATTAACTGATAATTCTATTGAAATCTTTTAATATCTACCTCTAAATCTAAGGCAATATCTTTTTCTATACAATTAAATAAGTTTCTTGCCATGGTTGGCGCCAGCATTACACCACGTGTGCCCAGACCGTTTAAAACTGCTAATCTATTATGTTCTTTGTGCTGCCCAATAAATGGTCTTCTGTCATTTGTAGTAGGCCGTATACCTGCAGTTTGGTCTATAATTTCGTAAGGAACATTAATTACCTTTTTCAATTTGTCTACCAATTCTAATTTTCCTTTTTCTGAAGGTGTAGCTGTTTTATCTACATGATTAAAAGTTGCACCTACTTTATACCTATTATCTCCTAAAGGAATTAAGAATAACGCAGATTTTAATAAAAAATCAATATTAAGTTCAGGGGCGTGAATAGTTAGAAGTTCTCCTTTTGCTTCTTCTAATGGTAAATCCTTAAAAAACGGATTTCCTTTAATTCCAAATCCCTCACAAAATACTACCTGTTTGCATTCAATCTCTTTATATGTAATTTTTTCCGCTGAGACTTTTAACTTTAGGTGTTCAAATTTTTCAAAACGAATGCATTTTTCATCCATTAAAAAATTCCGGTAGGCTTTCACTAATTTTAAAGTATCAATTCTACCTGTTTCATTCACAGTCCCAAATCCGAAATCACCGATAACACCAGGTACTTTTTTATTCTCAATAGCAGGATTTAAAAATCGTTTTAATACTAAATTATCTGAAGCTGAAAACCAATTATTTTGCTCTTGTACAGATTTAAAGGCTCTTTTAATTACAAATTTTTCATCGAATTTAATATTCAGTTTCTGTTCTAGTCTCTCATAAAATGGTATTGCCAAATCTAATTGTTCAGCAGCTTTCCAAACAGCCGTAAATTTTCTTAAAACCACTGGATTGTATACGCCACCTGCAACTAAAGAAGAAGTCTGAGAAGCATCTTCAAAAACTAAAAATGTTTTTTTTGCTTGTATCAATTCTTCCGCAAATGCTAATCCTGCCAAACCTAATCCAACAATAATATAATCAACTTTCATATGCTAAAATAATAAGTTTACTTTTAAAATTTAGATTCTATTGAAGTTTACCATCTTTTGAAAACTAAAATAAATACAAAATAGATGTAAATAAAAAAACGCTTGCTCTCGCAAACGTTCTATTTTTGTAATAGGAGTGAGACTTAGTAATTCCACATATCCATCTCTCTATTTCTAATATCTTCTTTAATTTTGTTTGCTTCTAATAACTGAAATAAAGAATTACCACGAACATAATCTTCTATAGCCCTATTGCCGTAAACATTCTCTTCTCTAACAATCGTAGCGCTAAATCTTCTAGCATTTAATAAATGGTCAAAAGAAATTGGTTGCGCTTTATTTTTAGGGTTAAAAACCTTGGCATCATGCAAAACATCTCTTATAGATGGAAAGAAAACCCAAAATAACTCATACAATTCCTCATCTTCGATATCTTGAACACCCAAAGTTTGCACATCTTTACCCATTGGCGCTAGCGCTAATAAACGATACTTTAACTCTCCTTGACGTTTATCAAAATACCACATACCTTTAATCATATATCCTGCAACATCCTGTGTTTGAATTCTAAAAGTATCTGTATATCCGTTTTCTTCACGAACATTTACCAAACGTTGGGCTATTTCTTCTTGTGTTATCTTAGATGTAAAAAAAGAATCTGAATATGCTTCTTTAATTTTACCCTGCTTAATTCCTTTTAAAATAGTGTGAAACAAAGATCTTCTATCTGATGAAAGGTTTGTTGTATCTATTGGAAAATAGTAGGGTAAATTTATCTTTTGATTTAAATCTATAAATTCCCAAACCACTTTAGACCATAAAATATCTCTATCATCTACATATCCATATGGAATTGGCGCATCATTATCTGCTGCCAATTGTTCAATGCTCTTTACACCAATCTGATCTACTGTTTTTGAGTTTAGTAAATTTACTTGCGCATTTACCAAACCTGAACTTAGTATCGCAAAAAATAGTATTACACAATTTTTAATCATAACTATGTTTATTTTCTAGTTTGTTAACTCTATATTAACTGGTAAAACCTTTTTTAGTTTATAGGAGTTATTCTTTATTTCTGCTTTAATATCAAAAATATTAATCATATCTCCTCTTCTTGCTTTAGATAGTGCCTTTTTTGCAGCAGCATTAAATTTGGTGCCTTTTACTATAATAGCTAATTGTCCTGGGACTTTCACCTTAAAGCTTGTAACCTGTAGGTCTAAGTCGAATAAAAAATCTGGCAACCCAGCACCTACTGGTGTATTTACCAAACCAGACTTCGGCATTCTCACCGTACCATATTGGCCTCTTACAGATCCCATCGCTGCAGGAATATCTTTTACTCTAAATGTCTTTGGTGTTTTTATTGGCTTCCCATCAGGCAATTTACCTGTTACACTAATAGTTACCTCATCACCAGCCTTTGGGCTTATCATATAGCTACTACCTTTAACTTGTCTTAAACCTGGGGCGCTAGCTCTTACTAAGTTTGCAGGAACTCCGGGTATCGATATCGTTAATGGATTTTGAAGCCCTCTGTAAACAACATTCATTTTATCTGCAGATACAACTGCAGAATTAGGTTTTGAAATAACAGAATAAGAACTTTCAAAAGGAACTGGAACCTCTACTTCATTTTCCATAAAGAAAATTGTCCCTTCAATTTTTCTATCTCCAACACTACCGGCTCTTAAATCAAGATTTACAGCACCATTTTCAAAATTGTCATAAGGCTTGCCATTTAACACAACTCTACTAGGTCTTAAACTTGGATCATATCTCCCTAAAACAACCGTCCCTTGAACCTTATCTCCTGGATAAAAAGCATTTTTCTTTAAGTTTACAATTCCGTTATAGTTAGTCATAGATACTTCAGATTCTAATTGTCCTCCTAATAAATTTGAGATAACATCTGCTTCTGTATTTTTAATATCTGCTTGCAACTGTGTTAGATTAGTCAGAGAAGCTACCAAAGGAAATCCTTTGAATCTATAATCTAACCATTTAATTTTTTTCCCATCTCTATTTGTAACAGCATTTGTAGAAAACCTTTTTACTAATATGTTGGCAAACTGTTTGTTTTCTCCAAGAACATTTGTTACGTCTGTTCTGTAACCATTAATTTGGGCTAAAAACTGCTTACCTTCATCCGTAAACTTATCTCCTTTAAAGAAATACTCATCTAAAAAAGTAGTTTGATCCATAGATTCATAGTCTTGCCTATCCTCTATTTTTGCAGTCATTTTATCTTTTAGTTCCTCTAAATAAGTATAAAAATCTGCCGAATAAGTTTTAATTTTTATAGCCTGCTTATTTAAATCATTAAATTTAGCTGATTGCTCATCTGCTTTTGTAGCTAAATTAGCATATGCTTGTTTATTTTTCTCAGTAGTTGAAATATTATTTTCAGTCAATTTTTCATTCATAAAACCAAAAGCGGATAAAACCTCCTTACTCATATTCATTGCTAACATTGCAATAAAAACAAGATACATTAAGTTAATCATCTTTTGTCTTGCAGACATTTTTCCTCCAGCCATTTTAATTAGTTTTTAAGTTATTCATATAAGGTTAACTAATTATTATTTAGACATTGCAGAAAGCATTCCTCCATAAACTCCGTTTAAAGATGCTAAGTTGTTCGCTAATGCCTCCATTTGCTCTTTTAACTTTTCTGTATTCTCTACAACTTCGTTATTTAACTCTGCTTGTTTACTAGAATTCTCTACTTGTACTTTATATAAACTATTCAATGATTCCATTTGCAAAGCAGCTTTAGAAACTTCTTCGTTATATTTATTCGTAGAAGCCACAGAACCTGATGCCGCAGACAAACCTTCTGCTGCACTATGAAAATTTTGCATACTAGTTCCTAAGCTTTCCATTAAACTAACATCTATTTTTGCCTCTTGTAATAGATTATCTAATTTTTGAGACAACATACCATCTGCACCTATGTTCTTTTGGCCTTCTTCTGCAAACAAACCTTCTTCTGATAGTTCTGGATATACTCTAGCCCAATCTAATTCGTCTTCTGGTGTGTCAAAGGCAGATATTGCAAAAATTATGGCTTCGACCCCTAAACCTATAGATAGCATTAAACCACCAGTTAAAAAACCGAAAGAAAAATGTTGAATTTTAAACAAAGCTCCAATAATTACTACTGCTGCTCCCATTCCGTATACGAAATTCATTATTTTTTTGTAAGATTTTGATTGTGCCATTTTTCTTTAATTATGTTTTTATTTATTTGTTGTGCCTAAATAGTTTTGAACTGTTCTAAAACCAATATAACTTCTGGCGGTGTCTGCGTATTCATAATCTTTAGAAGCAACTTCCAAATAATACGCTACATCTTTCCAAGATCCTCCTCTAATAATTTTTCTTTTATTTTTTCTATCTTCCACGTTAGGATTCATCGTTGAAGCCATATAGTATGAGGATAGATTGTAAGCAGTATTTGTCCATTCAGAAACATTACCTGCCATATTATAAAGGCCATAATCATTCGCGTTAAATGATTTTGCCTCCATTGTATACAGAGCACCATCTACAGAATAATTACCTCGCACTGGCTTAAAGTTTGCTAGGAAACAACCTCTATCACTTGTTGCACTTCCTGTTCCCCACGGATAGGTTGCAAATTCTAACCCCCCTCTTGCTGCATACTCCCATTCTGCCTCTGTAGGTAATCTAAAATTTGGCACTTGTGTTACGTTTTTGCTTCCTCTTAAATAATCGTTTTTCTTTTTGGTTCTCCAATTACAGAAAGCATTTGCTTGACCCCAAGAAACACCAACGACAGGATAATCTCCATAAGATTGATGATGAAAATAATCTTGATGCATTGGATCATTATAAGAATAATTAAAATCTTTAACCCATACCGTTGTGTCAGGATACACCTCTACAACTTCTTGTTTTATATAGTCTTTTCTACTTCCTTGTGCTCTTGCTGCCGCTTCTCTATCTAACCAAGAATAGGTGTATTTAAGTTTGTCAACTTTCAACATTCTTCTACCGTCAAAAGTTTCTTCAATAGGCACAAATATAGAATCTACCATCACTTCTGTATAGTATTCATCTGGAAATTCATTGGGTTCCCAGATAAGATCTTCTGACCAGTTTAAGAATCTACCTTGTGTTGGTGAATTAATATCGCCTAAACCTCCATAAGTATCCATCATGTATTTTTCATAAACAGATGCACCTACAGTATCAGCCGCTTTAAATTGATATGCCGCCAATGGAGAAGCAGGGTCGTTAGGGTCAGAAAAAATATCCGCCATTAAAGCCAATTCAGTTCTAACTACAGAATCTCTTACCCAATGCACAAACTCTTTATATTCACTATTCGTAATCTCTGTTTCATCCATATAAAATGGACCCACAGTAACAGTTCTTGTTGGCGTATTTAAAGCGCTGGACATATCCTCATCTTGCTTACCCATAGTAAATGAGCCTCCAGGAATTAAGGCCATACCAAATGGCTTTTCAGCTTGAAATATACTTTTTGTTTTAACTCCAACCAACTCTCCTTTGTCGCTCTTTCCACAACTATACATTACGGCAACAATTAGTATAAAAAATGATACTTTCTTCATAATTAAATCTG
>OJDN01000260.1_pt1 | contig 19784 bp, 18 predicted proteins | sample 1592731 | NCBI WGS metagenome assembly OJDN01 (sample SAMN05416881, study PRJEB24817) | seawater metagenome | isolation source: Sea water | place: Canada:Atlantic | collected 2013-11
CGAGATTCGCCTTAGTCTCGTGGGCTCGGAGATGTGTATAAGAGACAGGCAGCAAGTGGGCGATTAAACTGTTTGCGGTCGAGCACATATTCCCGGGCGGTGTGCCAGCAGGTTTCTGCCGCACCAATAGCTCCCCAGGCGATGCCCAGCCTTGCTGAATTCAGACAGCTGAACGGCCCTTTCAAACCTTTGACATGCGGCAACATGTTTTCCTCGGGCACAAAGACTTCATCCATAACGATTTCGCCGGTAATTGAAGCTCTCAGCGCCAGCTTACCCTCAATCTTGGGGGCTGACAGACCTTTCATGCCTTTCTCAAGAATAAAGCCACGAATCTCGCCTTCATCATCTTTCGCCCAGACAATAAATACATCGGCGAATGGTGAGTTACTGATCCAGTTCTTGGCGCCACTCAGGCTGTAACCCCCATCGACACTGCGAGCACGCGTGATCATGCTGCCCGGGTCAGAACCGTGATCCGGCTCTGTCAGGCCGAAACAGCCGATATATTCGCCCGAAGCCAGTTTGGGGAGGTATTTCTGTTTCTGCTCTTCGCTGCCAAACGCGTGAATCGGATGCATCACCAGGCTGGACTGCACACTGAACATGGAGCGATAACCGGAATCGACGGCTTCCACTTCACGGGCAATCAAGCCATAGCTGACATAATTGGTACCCGTACATCCATAGCCATCCAGGGCCGGACCCAGCAGACCGAGCTCGCCCATTTCCCGAAATATCTCGGGATCCGTCTGCTCTTTCTGGTAAGCCTCGCGAACACGCGGCAGCAGTTTTTCCTGGGCATACTGGTGCGCTGTATCCCGGATCATTCGCTCTTCTTCGGTTAACAGCCCTTCCATCAAAAAAGGGTCTTTCCAGTCAAAGGCAGCATTTTCTGACTTGGCATTATTCGTTTCGGACATCGTCAGCTCCTGATGTTAAGGCTCCATATAAATATCGAGCGAAGGTTCAGTATTTTATCAGCAAGGCATGCTAAGCAAAAGTCGGAGTGTCCTGTCGTCTCAGACATACAACGAATTATGTCGGACAAGCCCCTCGTTTGCATTTTATCCCAGCAAAACCTGCGCCTGGCCTGCTAGAATACTTCGCCATGGACGTATCATACTTATTAGACTCTCTGAATACCGAACAGCGGGAAGCGGTTTCCGCCCCTCCAGGCCATGCACTGATTCTGGCGGGTGCCGGCAGCGGTAAGACCCGTGTGCTGGTTCACCGTATTGCCTGGCTGATGCAGGTGGAATCCGTTTCCCCCTTTGCCATACTGGCTGTGACCTTCACCAATAAAGCTGCACGGGAAATGCGCAGCCGTATTGACGAGCTGCTGGAGCAACCTGCGGGTGGCATGTGGGTCGGCACATTTCATGGCCTGGCACATCGATTATTGCGCATGCACTGGCGTGAAGCCAATCTGCCGGAAAATTTTCAGATCATGGACAGTGATGATCAGCTTCGCCTGATCAAACGCCTGTGTAAAAGTCTCGGTGTCAGCGATGACAAGTGGCCTCCCAAACAGGTTCAATGGTATATCAACGGCCAGAAAGACGAAGGTCTGAGAGCCAGTCATATCGAGCACTTTGGCGACGAATACACTCGCACCATGCTGACTGTCTATACGGCCTATGAAGAGGCCTGTCAGCGTGGTGGCATGGTCGACTTTGCCGAAATACTGCTGCGGGCACATGAGCTTTGGCTGAACCATCCAGGGTTACTGGCTCATTATCAGCGCCGCTTCCAGCATATCCTGGTCGATGAGTTTCAGGATACCAACGCAGTGCAATACGCCTGGCTGCGCCTGCTGGCCAGCAATGGCAGCCACTTGATGGTCGTCGGTGATGATGACCAGTCCATTTATGGTTGGCGCGGCGCCCGTATTGAGAACATTCAGCAATTCAGTACCGACTTTCCCGGCGCACATACCATTCGCCTGGAACAAAATTACCGCTCTACCGGCACCATTCTTAAGGCAGCTAACCTCCTGATCGCCAACAACCAGGGGCGACTGGGCAAAGAACTGTGGACTGACGGACAGGATGGCGAAGCCATCTCGTTGTATGAAGCGTTTAACGAACAGGATGAAGCCAGGTTTATTGCCGACCGTCTGCAGGATTGGCTCAACACCGGCCACCAGCTTTCAGATGCTGCCATTCTGTATCGCTCCAATGCGCAATCACGCGAAATGGAAGAAGCGCTGTTACGCATTTCCCTACCCTACCGTATATACGGGGGTTTACGGTTCTATGATCGGTTAGAGATCAGAAATGCCCTCGCGTATCTGAGACTGGTCATTAACCGACATGATGACACGGCTATGGAGCGGGTTATTAATGTACCTACCCGGGGGATCGGTAATAAAACACTGGATACTCTCCGTGCCTTTGCCCGGGAGCAGTCCTGTTCGCTCTGGCAGGCTTGCCAGCAAAGCATTGAACTTAACCTGTTACCACCTCGTGCACGCTCTGCCATCGAAGGGTTTATGCGGCTGATACATGGCATGGAGCAGGACAGTGCTGACCAGGAGCTTGGCGACACCGTCAATCTGGTGATTCAGCGCAGCGGGCTGATTGCCCACCACGAAAAAGAAGGTGCTGAAAAAGCGCAGGCACGTCTGGAAAACCTGAATGAATTGATCTCAGCGACGCAAAGCTTTGCTGAAGAGTGGCAGGATCAGGATGACCCCTTTGAGGAAGATGCTCAGTCCGATACTGAGCGCGCCATTTTATCCACCTTCCTTGATCAGGCTGCACTGGATGCCGGTGAGTCGCAAGCCCCTGAAAGCGACGACGCTGTCCAGATGATGACACTGCACAGTGCCAAAGGTCTGGAGTTTCCACTGGTGTTCATGGTCGGGATGGAAGAAGGTCTCTTTCCCCACAAAATGTCGATGGATAGCATTAACGGAGTCGAAGAAGAACGACGCCTTTGCTATGTCGGCATCACACGAGCCATGCAAAAACTGTATTTAAGCAGTGCTGAATCCCGGCGCTTGCATGGCGATGTCAATATCTGCCGCCCTTCCCGCTTTATTCGCGAATTGCCCGGCACACTGATTGAGCCTGTGCGACTCAAATCAGAAATACGCCGGGCAATTTCAACCGGACGCCCGGCTTCAAGCATTAGCCGGGGCACTGACATCCCGGACACAGGTATCAGCCTGGGTCAGCGAGTCAGGCACGGTAAATTCGGCGAAGGCGTTGTTCTCAATTATGAAGGCAGCGGCAGCCATGCCCGGGTTCAGGTCAATTTTGATGATGCCGGCAGTAAATGGCTGGTTTTATCCTATGCCCGGCTGGAGGCAGTGTGAATTTCAGCTGGGACAGCAGGCCGCATTTGTCAGAGCCTGAGCTCAGTGAATCCGCCGACAGGCTTGCCAGCCCGCCAGCGAATCTATATAAGTGAAAGTACAATAAAAAGTAACCGTGGAGAACGCCATGTCATTTCTGACTGCGCTTGGCATTATTGTCTTTATCGCCCTGCTATTTACACTATACAAACTTAAAAAGCCCGATACTTCACTATCCAGGCAAGTCTTCACAGCTCTGGTTATGGGTGTCGTGTTTGGTTTTGCCCTGCAGTTACTGCACGGTGGCGACATAGAATCCATCCGGCCCACACTGGTATGGACGGACCTGCCAGGCGATATTTATGTCTCGCTACTCAGAATGATCATCATGCCACTGGTTCTGGTTACCATGATCGCGGCCGTGGTGAAATTGCAGGATGCCGCTTCATTGGGAAAAATCGGTGGTTCGGTGATTGCCATCCTGGTGTTCATGACCATGATTGCTGCCGTTGTAGGTATTTTTGTTACCAACCTGTTTGGTCTCTCTGCTGAAGGCATGGTGGGTGGTGAGCGCGAAATAGCACGTGCTGCTGTGCTGGAATCACGGCAACCCACGGTAGCCGGTTTGAGCCTGGCGGAAGTGATAGTCCGATTTATCCCCCGCAATATCTTTGCTGACCTGACCGAAGCCCGCGACACCTCGATCATTGCGGTGGTGATTTTCGGTATGCTGTTTGGCCTGGCTGGCCTGCTGGTCTGCCGCGAAAAACCCGAACTGGCTGAAAGCATTCGCAAAGGGACTGAAACCATTCAGGCGATCGTCATGCGCCTGGTAAAAATTGTCATGAGCCTGACGCCTTATGGCATTTTGTCCCTGATGACCTACGTCGTCGCCGGCTCGAACGGTTCCGATATTCTTAACCTGATTGGCTTTGTCATTGCCTCTTATGTGGGCCTGGCCATCATGTTCGGCGTGCATGGGTTGCTGCTCAGCCTGTCCGGCAACAGCCCGATGGAGTTCTATCGCAAGATATGGCCGGTTCTGACCTTTGCATTCGCGACTCGCAGCTCGGCAGCCACAATTCCACTGAATATCCGCACACAAATTGACAAGCTCAATGTACCCCCTTCCATTGCCAGCCTGTCGGCATCCTTCGGGGCTACAATCGGACAAAATGGCTGTGCCGGGCTCTACCCCACCATGCTCGCTGTAATGACAGCACCCACCGTTGGTATTAACCCGATGGACCCCGGGTTCCTGCTGACCCTGATTGGTATTGTGACGATCAGCTCATTCGGTGTCGCTGGCGTGGGAGGTGGAGCCACCTTTGCAGCACTGATTGTACTGCCAGCCATGGGTTTACCTGTCGAATTGGCAGCACTGCTGATTTCCATCGAGCCATTGATCGACATGGGGCGAACCGCACTGAATGTCAGCGGTGCCATGACCAGTGGCAAGATTACCAGCAAACTGCTTGGCAACCAGATCGAAAGCGAAGAGAAACCGGCCCAACCTGTCACCTAGAGGAAAGTAGGCTGTCTGTTTTGCCGGACGCGATTGACTCTGTCCGGCAAAACACAATGCCCAGCCTTTATCCCATCAAGAATGGATCATTCCCTGGACTGAATCCGACGGGTTCGGCCATTCTCGTCAATGGCAACAAAGACAAATAGCCCCTCTGCCACTTTGCGTTGCTGGTGGGTCAGTGAATTTGAGATCCAGACCTCAATATTAATTTGCATGGAGCTACGACCGATCTCTACTACCTCGGCGTAACAGCTCACCACTGACCCGACACTGACGGGAGCCAGAAAATGCACATTCTTAATGGAAACGGTGGCTGAGCGCCCCCGGGTCACTTGTTTAGTGGCAATACCCGCAGCCAGGTCCATTTGTGATACCAGCCATCCACCAAAAATATCACCATTGGCATTAGTGTCTTTGGGCATAGCGAGTGTCTGCAATGCCAGTTCACCTGCGGGCAAAGGATCAGTATGCTCATCAATCAGAGCCATCAATAACTCCTGTTCTCATTTCTCATTATTGTTAATGGTAGCGAAACCAGTTCATTGCTAATTGTAACGAAATTATCACCAAAGCAAGACAAATACCGATCACAATCCAGGCCAATACTTGCATTAACCACCGGCCCATTTTCGCCTTGGTGTGATGCCACCATCCCTCTGGTTCGCCATTTACCTGTGCGGGTTGACGAAAAAGCACCGTGATAGACATGGCCATCAACAGCCACATTGTCAGTACGATGCCGGGTATCAGCCATTGGTCCTGCATCGCCACTGGCGCAGCAGCCAGCAACCAGGCAGTACCAGCCAGCGCAAGCAGAAAGCAGAGCTGTATCAGGCTTTTGATTCGGGACATAACAGAGGCAATCTTTTCCAGCAGTACCAGCATAGCTTTTCACGCGTTACAATAGAGCGACAAATTGAATACAGCGATGCAAAAATGGATGAACCGCAACAAATTCCTTTAATTGCCGGCTATAACCGCAATGACGAAGCCGTCGTGGAAAAAGTCAACGTACAAACGGACGCCCAGGGTGAACAGCAGTTTCGCTTGACCAAATCACCGGTGTTTGTGCCGGGGCTTGCCGCTGATGACTTAATCCGTTTTCCGGCGGAAACACCGAATGGTTTCGAACTTGTCACGCATGGCGGTAATTTAAGCATTCGTGTATTTGGCAAGCATAACACAGCCCGAATCAATGAGTTACTGACACCTGAAATCGAATTGATTCAGGGCCGTTTAGATGTCAGCAGCCCAGGCGTGCTGGTTTATACCATTCATGTCTCCATTGGTTTTCGCCGAATCGAAGATACCCTGGATGCTGTGCTGAAACAGTTTCCAGACAGCATCTGGTACTATGGGAATGTCTATGACCCAGAGGATGGCTCACCACTGAACTGGTGGGAATCATTGGCCAGCGCTGACTGATTGCATATTCCAAGAGGCTTTACATGATATTGCTTATTTCTCCGGCCAAGTCGCTGGATTACGAAACCCCTGTGCCTGTGCGAAAACATACCCAGGGCGAATTCCTCGAGGACGCCAAGGCATTGATGTCAACATTGAGGAAACTGAATCCGGAACAGCTTTCTTCGCTGATGCATATCAGTGAAAAACTTGCCGACCTGAATTTTCAGCGCAACCTCAACTGGCAACTACCGTTCACCAGTGACAATGCCCGACAGGCTATCTTTGCTTTCACCGGTGATGTCTATCAAGGACTGGAGGCTTATTCTCTGGACAGTAAAGACCTGACCTTTGCCCAGAAACACCTTCGTATCCTGTCCGGTCTGTATGGGATATTGCGACCGCTTGATTTAATTCAGCCCTACCGCCTGGAAATGGGTTCTGCCCTCAAGCATGGTTCGAATAATTCGCTTTATGAATACTGGGGCACTCGCCTGGCCCAGCACATTAATCAGGAGCTGGATAGCCAGCGTAGTAGCGCAGTCATTAACCTGGCGTCTAATGAATACTTTAAAGCGGTCGATAAAAAGACATTGAAGCACCCGGTCATTTCCCCCGTTTTTAAAGATTATAAAAACGGAAAATACAAGATCATCAGTTTCTTCGCCAAGAAAGCAAGAGGCTATATGGCAGCATGGGTCATCCGGAACCGTGTAGATAACCCTGACCAAATTATCGACTTTGATGTGGCGGGCTATCGCTATGCTGCTTCTGAATCGTCTCCTGACGCACCAGTTTTTTTACGAAAAGAAGCTTAACCGACGACTATGAAACTTCGTATCCTGCTATGTGATGATGCCAGCTTTATTCGCGACTTGACCAAGCGAACGTTGCGCAAGTTTCTGCCCCAAAGTGAAATCATGGAGGCAGGAGATGGCAGGCGTGCCCAAACTCTGATCAGCCGGCAATCATTTGATCTGGTTATCAGTGATTGGGAAATGCCTCACATGAGCGGGGAGGATCTGGTTCGCTGGATTCGCAATGAAAGCGAGCACAAAGAACTACCCTTTTTGATGGTAAGCAGCCTGGGTGATAAATCGCATATTGTTAAAGCAGTCGATGCTGGCGTCAGTGATTACCTGGGCAAACCCTTTTCGCCCGAAGACCTGATGCACAAGGTTACAAAGTTACTGAGAAAGTCCGGCAAACTGACTGCTGGTCAGTCTGACTCAGGGATGTCTTCAAGAGGATCAGGCGGACCTTTCAGTTCTGTCGACATCCTGTCCGGAAAACGCTCTTCTCAGTCAGCAGGTCAAGCTGACGCAAGCCCATTATTAAGCGGCAACGCCAATACTGCAAACGAACGAGGCAGCAAAGCTGCCGGTACAGCAATTGCAAAAATTTCTGACCACTCGGTTAAATGCATGATCAAATCCATTACTCTTCAGGACTTGGTGCTCATTACCAAGCGATCAGACTATATCCCCGAACTTTTCTCAAGCGCTTCATTGACAATATCTTTATCGCAAGGCAGTGCGCTAGCAATACAGGATATCCCAGCTTATCTACACGCAATTTCTGCTGTAGAAAAGAACGAGAAATCCGGATTTATACAACTGGTTTTTCGCTTCCGTGAATTACCTGCCAATGCAACTGAAAGCATCAGTGAGTGGCTGAGTCGTCAACGCCGCTAGCTCTTAATTTTACCATCTGGACAAAAACGTTTAGTGATCTTTCTTATACGGCAACAGTGTTTCTGCTTCCTGTGCATAAGCGGAAACATGGTCTTTTTCTTCATAACAAAATGATGCGATGGCTTCTGCAAAACCGGAGTGAGCTATCTGGTGATATGATTTTGTAATTACCGGATAAAAACCTCGTTTTAATTTATGCTCACCTTGTGCGCCGGCATCAAAAACCGTGATGTTATTGTTAATACAATAATCGATACCCTGGTAATAACAGGTTTCAAAATGCAAGTTCATATAGTCCGCATCACATCCCCAATACCTGCCGTACAACGTATCTTCACCTGTAAAGAAAATAGCACCTGCCACCAGCGTTTGATCCAGTTCCGCAAAGACAAGGAAAAATGAATCAGGAATGCCTTCCTGTATCAAGGTGAAAAATGATGGAGTTAAATACCCCTGCATACCTCGTATCATGTAGGTTGATTGATAGAAGCGGTAAAAGTGCTGCCATAATTCTGGCGTCATATCCTTGCCTGGTACTGTGTGGAACGTAAAACCCTGTGCTTGCACATCCCGCCGCTCTTTGCGCAGGTTCTTCCTTTTCCTTGAACTTAGTACAGCCAGGAAGTCATCGAATGAGTTGTAGCCAGCGTTATGCCAACGATACTGACAGGCATTTCTTTCAATAAGGGGTTGCTTGCTGAGGGCAGAAACTACGCTGTCATCCGGAAAAAGAACATGCCAGCCACTGATTCTTTCAGCATCTGATATTTCTGAAATCTTGTTCAGCAGTAGCGTCAATATTTCTTTTGGGTCTACACCGGGTTGAAGAAGCCACCTGGGTCCGGCAACCGGCGTAAAGGGAATCGCTGTCACCAGCTTAGGGTAATAAGAAAATCCGTGTCGCTGGTATGCATCCGCCCAGGCCCAGTCAAACACATATTCACCGTAAGAATGGGACTTCTCATACATCGGTAAAAACGCCAGCAGCGTAGCTCCATCTTTAACCAGCAAGTGCCGGGGTTTCCACCCGGTACTGGCAGAAACAGAGTGACTGTCTTCAAGTGCCTGTAAAAAACCGCGCTGTAAAAACGGATATGGCGTTGGTGCTAACGTTTGCCAAAGTGCCTCCGGAATTTCCGAGATGGCATTTACTTCCTCTACGATGGGCATCTGACTACCTGGGGAACCTCTAATAGTCTGGATTACTGAAACGGGGGATGGCGTCTGATCCTGCCTTCCTGATATATTGCACTTTGCAGTGTAACAGGAAGTGTGAAGTGGATGCGCAAAATCTGATTAGTCGAATCCGGGATCAAAAAGACAGCCTTCGGAAATCTGAACGCAAAGTTGCTGACTTTGTCATAGAAAATGTCGCCGGTGTATTAACCATGCGAATCGTCGATGTCGCGACACAGGCTCAGGTTAGTGAGCCCACGGTGGTTCGGTTTTGTCGTGCACTTGGTTTTGATGGATTTCAGTCTTTCAAGTTGCAACTAGCCCAGCACCTCGGTGCCAGCAGCAGCTATTCACAGTTTTCTGTTGATGACGCCGATACAATAGCTGATGTCTGCCATAAAGTGTTCGATTCTACGATAGGCTCACTGATCACTGTTCGTGATGAGCTGGATCCCCGGGCGCTGGAACAGGCGATTGTCGCCATCAACCAGGCAAAACGGGTCGAATTTTACGGGTTTGGTGCCTCTGGTTCCGTCGCCTCGGATGCTCAGCACAAGTTTTTCCGGCTGCAGTTATCCAGTGCTGCTTATACTGATCCGCACATTCAGCACATGTCAGCTATTTCCCTCAGCCCTCAGGATGTCCTGGTTGCCATTTCTCAGTCAGGTCGCACCAAAGCTCTGATTCAAAGCGTAGAGTTAGCTCTGGAGGCAGGTGCAACCGTTATTGGCCTGGCACCACAGGACACGCCACTCAGCAAGCTGTGCAGTATCCAGATCGATGTCAATATGGAAGAAGACCTGCAGGTATTTACGCCAGTGTCATCGCGAATTGCCCACCTGCTGGTCATTGATGTGCTGGCTATGGGGGTAGCCCGCCTGCGTAAGGATCAACTGAAGGATTACCTGAAACGAATGAACAAGAGCCTGAAATCCTTGCGCACCCAGAAACCTGGCGGTTCAGACTTTTAAAATATCGCGACTAACTGGCGCCCTATCGATACCAGGTTGCCTGATTCATCCCAGATCTCCATTTCCTGGCTGGAATAGCCATTGCCTGCCTGACGACTGAATGAGCGCAGCAAAAACCAGCCATTGGCACTGACTGGTGCAATAAAATCCAATGACCAGTTAACCGAACTGATAGGTGCCGGCGTGGTATAGGCTGTAAAAGCAGCTGGCGGCAAACAGTCCGCCAGCCCGAGCAACGCGACTTCGGGATGAACCTGATCAGCATCCCGGTGCCTTGCCCAGGCTAGTAACTCCGGATTTACCGCACCGGACAGAGGTAATGATCCACCTGCAGGACGAATGTCGAAATGGCGAGCAAAATCCGGCATAAGTTTTTGCCCTTGTTCTGGTATAGCAGGACATTCAGTCGGAGATTTGACATCAGGCTGGAGATGGAAAACATGGTGTATCTGGCTATCTCTATCTCTGGCAAAAACAAAAGATGAACGCGCGGCCAGGGTATCGCCACTGAAACAATCCACATTCATGGTAACAACAGACTTGCCCTTTCTTAACTCTACTGGCTGAAAAGTCATTACTTCAGTGGCCGGCGCTATAAACGACACTTGTGCAGATCTTAACGGAGGCAGTTGCGCTGACTCCGATTGATGAGCTGCAGCGAGTGTCAAAGCTGCAGTCAATCCACCATATGCCGTACGCCCCTGGCGCCAGGTCTCAGGCAATAAATAACCCTTGCCAATATCCAGCGAATCTATCGCAGCACGAAATGTCTGTGGAATCAAAACAAAGTTGGTAACTTTCTTAAACGTCATCACATTAATAATTAGGCTGTTGCGTAATACAAAAAATATAAAGTCAGTAACTAATTATTCTATCCCACTCCAACTAAGTAGATCTCTTTTTAATAAAGTCGGTTACTTTCATTCGGCTAACCGCTTTTACTCCCAGCGGCGAAACACCATGCTTGCATTAACGCCACCAAATCAAGGCTCACGGTCTTGAAGCCCGAGTTGATCAGATTTAACGTCGGAGGAACAAATAGATCGCGAAGTGACAGAACATTAAAGAGGACTCAGCGTGAATGGCGGCCTTATTCATCTAAAAGCCCAGTAACGTTCAATTAAAAACATGCGGTTGTACTAGGCCCGGTTATAGATTAGATGTCTGACTTTACCCATCAGTGTTACGTCTTCGAGACGTCGGGGATAGGAGCATACATATCAAAACGCTTCAGTTTATTGAGGAAACAACGCCCATTTACTCTACCGCCTGACCGCTTTTAGTGTGCGTTGTTTTGCGTTAAAGTCACCTTCTGGTTTTTAACTAGGCACCAACGATGACAGCAGTATTTTCAACGGAATCTTTCAGTAGTATTGTCCATTTCGTGACGGCAGCAAATTCAAGTAGCTTTACCCAAGCCGCTGAACAGCTAGGTATTTCGAAATCAGCAATAGGAAAGAGTATTCAGCGACTTGAACATAATCTCGGAATTTCCTTGTTTAATCGCACAACGCGAAAAATAGGCTTGACCACTGAAGGAGAAGCATATCTGGCCAGTTGCCAGAGTGCGCTTGAAACCCTGCAGATGGCCGAAATGGCGCTGCGATCAAAGTTAACAGAACCCTCTGGAACAGTCAGGATAGACTTGCCTGCTGCATTTGGTCGCTCGGTGATGATGCCGATACTGATGAATATGACAAAACGCTATCCGTATCTGAAGCTAACTATCACTTTCAATGATCGCATTATTGATCTATTGGATGTTGGCATCGACCTCGCCATCCGTTTTGGTCCATTGAAAGACACCACCGAACTCATCGCCCGTAAACTGAACGATCAGCATCTTATTATCTGCGCGTCTCCCGATTATATTTCTACTTACGGCACACCTGAAACGCTAATCGATCTAGCGCATCACCGCTGTATCTTGGCCTGGCGCGGTGGAGCACCGCTAAGCTGGCTTATCCGTGACGAGCATGGGAAGGACATCAGACATAAACCTGCGCCTTTTCATCAAATCAGTGATGGTGATGCAATGATTGATGCCTGTATTGCCGGAGCTGGCTTAATTCAGTTTCCTGAAGCGCTTTTACGACCACATATACAATCTGGTAAACTGGTGCCACTGCTTGCCGCCTGGAATCCTGATCCCACCGAGCTCAATGTTATATGGCCGCGAGCGCGCCATCTGCTGCCCGGTGTACGGTTTATCATTGATGAATTGATTACGTTAGCTGCACAAAATGTATTCGAATGATTGTAGAATTTAGATCTACACTCTATCCTCTTTTAGCTTGTTTATCCACTTCTGTTATCAGCGTAGGATTTCTTCCGGGTCAGGTTATCTGACAATTCATCCACCTATGAAGAGGTTCTACTATGCCAGTAGTTAATATCCAGATGTTCGACGGCCGTGATGATGCTAAGCCTGCTATTGCTAAAGCAGTCACAGAAGCCATCGCCACACATGCCAAAGTTGATCCACAGTATGTCTATGTCATTTTTAACGACGTTACTACCGACAACTGGGCAATTTCAGGTGAAATTTTTTCTGAAATGCTGAAAAAATCGGGCTGATATTGAGCGCATCTTGGTCACAGTCGCCGTTATGCTCCCGTGCATAACGGCATATTCCTCTTGCGGTGAATGTCTTCCTTTCTTCTTTGCACGTTTGCCTACCACCCTAGTTCTGGCGCTTGCGCTGCAAGCTCAATGGTATCCTCCAATCGGAGAGGGTATTGCTCCCGGATATCAGTGACAGATGGATTCCAGTCAAACAGAAAAAATGCCGCCAGTTCTAGGTCTGACAACAGATGGTGGGTTCGTTGAGTCTGGAATCCCCAGATGCGGTGAGATCGTCCAGCAGAAGGCAGGTCTCTGACTGTCAATCAGGGTTGGTAGTCTTTTCCTGACCCCTTTCCACGACCTTGTTTAACCCATTTCAGTGAACGAGAGTCAAGGGATAAGCTGGTCAAGCTCCGTACCTCCGATATTGCACATAAAGTATACGGAGCTAAGTTACCAGTTTTATTTGAAAGTCACCAACTATATTTCGAAGTAACCTACTTTATTTAAATCCCACAAATGTCATAACGCCAACCTTTATACTTACTCTACCGTAACCGACTTCGCCAGGTTCCTGGGATGATCCACGTCGGTGCCTTTAAGTATCGCTACATGATAGGAAAGAAGCTGAAGTGGAATGGTATAAAGTATTGGGGCCAGCACTTCAGGTACAGCTGGCAGTTTGATCAATTGATATTCTTCTTCATCATCAAAGCCTGCACTTTCGTCTGCAAACACAAACAGCTTACCACCTCGTGCGCTGACTTCAGCCAGGTTCCCTTTTAATTTACCCAAAAGTTCATCATTAGGTGCAACAGCCACCACTGGCATTCTGTCATCGACCAGTGCCAGGGGTCCATGTTTCAGCTCTCCGGCCGGATAAGCTTCAGCGTGGATATAGGAGATTTCCTTAAGTTTTAGAGCGCCCTCTTTCGCTACCGGATATTGCGGTCCTCTTCCCAGGAACAATGCATGGTGTTTGTCAGCAAATTGAATGGAAAGCTGCTGGATTGCTGTATCCTGCTTTAACACATCTGTTACCAGGGCTGGCAATTTATGCAGGTCATGCACATACCCTGATTCTTTCTCTTCTGTCAGGCCATGTCTTCTACCAAGTACAAGTGTCATTAGCAGTAATGCAACCAGTTGCGTTGTAAACGCTTTGGTAGAAGCGACACCAATTTCACGCCCGGCCATTGTTAACAAGGAAAAATCTGATTCCCGAACCAGGGAGCTGGTAGCAACGTTGCAGATTGCCATACTGGCTACATACGACAGTTCATTTGCATACCTTAACGCAGCCAATGTATCTGCTGTTTCTCCTGACTGAGAAATAGTAACAAATAAAGTGCCTGGTTGAACTATTATTCTTCGATACCTGTAGTCACTGGCAATATCTACGTGACAGGGAATACCAGCTATGCTTTCCAACCAATACTTGGTTATCAAGCCTGCATGATGACTGGTACCACACGCGACTATTTGTACAGACGTTATCTGATCAAATATCGCTTTTGCCTTAACCCCGAAGGATTCTTCAAGAACATGTTCGGCACTGATTCTGCCATTCAAGGTATTTTGAATCACCCTGCTTTGCTCATATATTTCTTTGAGCATAAAGTGACCATAGGCACCTTTAGTCACATCATCAATTTCACCACGAATTCTTGTCACTTCCCGGTTAACAATTTCACCGTTAGCAAAGATATCAATATTGTCTTTTGTAACTTCTGCAATATCACCTTCTTCAAGGTAAATGTATTGATCTGTAACTTGCCCCAGAGCAAGCGGATCAGATGCTACAAAGTTTTCACCTATGCCAACGCCTATCACTAATGGGCTACCGCTTCTGGCAACAATAAGGCGATCAGGTTGTTCTTTATCGATAACGCATAAACCGTAAGCGCCATGTAAATCTTTTACCATGGTTTTTACAGCTTCTAATAAAGACAATCCATTTTTAGTGCATAGTTTGTGTATAAGATGTACAACGACCTCTGTATCAGTTTCAGAAATAAACTGATATCCATCCTGTTGCAGACTTTTCCTTAACGCGGAGTAATTTTCAATAATGCCATTATGAACCAGTGCAAACCTGTCGCCAGATACATGAGGATGAGCGTTATCCTCACTGGGTACACCATGTGTTGCCCATCGGGTATGAGCAATTCCGGTTTGCCCGTCAATATCATTCTGAGCAACTTTTTCAGCCAGCTGGTTAACCTTTCCAACTGATTTAAGGCATTTCAGATGATTATTTTCTGTCTCAAGCACTGCCACACCGGCTGAATCATATCCTCGATACTCAAGTCGCTTTAGTCCTTCAACCAGAATGCCTGTTACATTACGCTGAGCTACTGCCCCTACAATTCCACACATGAGTATCCAGTCCTTTAATCCGTTTTCTTTGTCGGGCGTTTCCAGTTAGGAATATTTCTCTGCTTACCCCGGCCGATGGCTAATTGTCCGTCAGGTATATCACTCGTTATTACTGATCCTGCACCTGTTGTAGCACCCATGCCCACAGTTACAGGAGCAACAAGCGCAGTATTGCTACCGATAAAAGCATTACTCTTAATGTGAGTCTTATATTTATTAACACCATCGTAGTTACAGGTGATGGTACCCGCACCTACATTAGCCGCTTCATCTACCTGGGCATCGCCTATGTAACTTAGATGATTCACTTTGCTGCCTTTGCCGATAACAGTTTTTTTTGTTTCAACAAAATTACCAATTTTTGCTTTATCACACAGCACAGTACCCGGCCTTAGCCGGGCGTATGGACCAATTTGACAGGCTAACTGTATTTCACAGTCCTCAAGGTGGCTGAATGCCTCAATACAAGTATCACTACCAATACGCGAGTTCTTGATAACTGTATTTGGTCCGATTCGGACCCGGTCACCAATATGATTATCACCTTCCAGTATGACATTGATATCAATGACTACATCTTTGCCAAAGGTCGTATGACCCCTGATTTCAACCCGATCCAGATTCAGTACAGTCGTTCCATTGCTGGCAATCTGCTCTGCTTGCTTTCGCTGCAATCGCCTTTCCAGTTCAGCTAACTGCAGCCGGTTATTCACGCCCTGAACACTGTCTTCATCTTCTGTCGTTAAACTGCTCACCTTAAGCCCATCTGCACACGCCATAGCGACTGTGTCAGTCAGGTAATATTCACCTTGCGCATTATTTGTATTGGTTTTTTCTAACCATGCTTTCAGCTTTGCTGCACTAAAAGCCATAATACCTGTGTTTATTTCAGTGATAGCTTTTTGTTCAATGTTTGCATCTTTTTCTTCGACGATTTCAGTAATATCGCCTTTGTTGTTTCTTACAATTCGACCTAGTCCTGCTGGATTAGCAGTATCCAGTGTTAATACAGCGATGCCTGAATCTCCACAGGCCGCCACCAGCTTTGTTAACGTTTCAGCCTCCAGCAAAGGAACATCACCGTATAACACCAGTACCTGATTATCCGGATCTACTGCCGGTAAGGCCTGACTGACGGCATGACCCGTTCCTAACTGCTCAGTCTGCTCTACCCAGTGAATACGATCGTTATAGGGGCTATCCTGATAATGATTTCTCACCATTTCAGATTGGAAACCTGTCACTACATGAATTTTATCTGCCCCTGTTGCTTCTGCTGCCTCGATAACACGAGTCAGCATTGCCTGCCCTGCCAAGGGGTGAAGAACTTTTGGCAAATCGGAGTACATCCGTGTTCCTTTGCCTGCAGCCAGAATGATTACTTCTAAAGACATGTTTTTATCCATAAAAAAAGGGTAGCGATTGGCTACCCTTTTTACCGTGTTTCATCCGAAAGTGAAAGCCCCCGAATGTATAGCCACAGCTTATCTTTTCAGTTGTTTCAGTGCACGAAGCTGAGCGACCGCTTCAGACAGCTGAGCCGCTGCACGCGAGTACTCAAACTCTGAGTCTTTATTTGCAATCGCTTTTTGTACGTCTTCAATTGCTTTTTGTGCTGCGGCTTCATCAACATCGGCAGCACGAATCGCCGTATCCGCCAGGACTGTTACGATGCCGGACTGGACTTCGAGATAGCCACCGGATACGTAATACACTTCTTCCTGACCATCATCCAGAACGCAGCGGACAGGGCCAGGGATCAGTTCCGTCAGTAACGGAGCATGACCAGGCGCTACACCCAGATCACCTTGTACGCCAGTAGCGACTACCATCTCTACACGGCCCTCGAAGATCTGCTTCTCTGCGCTTACGATGTCACAATGCATTGTCATCGCCATAGTTTCGTTTCTCCATTAAGCGGCCATTATATTGGCCGCCCCAGTCACCGGTGGAATTAGCCCTTCAGCTTTTCTGCTTTTTCCACGGCTTCTTCAATGGTGCCGACCATGTTGAAAGCCTGCTCTGGAATGTGATCGTAATCACCGGCCAGAATGCCTTTGAAGCCAGCAATTGTATCTTTCAGTGATACGTATTTTCCGGGCGTGTTAGTAAAGATCTCTGCCACAAAGAATGGCTGGGACAGGAATCGCTGGATCTTACGTGCACGGGCAACGATTTGCTTGTCTTCTTCAGACAGCTCGTCCATACCCAGAATTGCGATAATGTCTTTCAACTCTTTGTAGCGTTGCAGAACTGTCTGTACGCCACGGGCCACTTCGTAGTGCTCGTTACCGATAACCAGTGGATCCAGCTGACGAGATGTGGAATCCAGCGGGTCAATGGCCGGGTAAATACCCAGCTCAGCAATCGAACGTGACAGTACAACAGTCGCGTCCAAGTGAGCAAATGTGGTTGCCGGAGACGGGTCAGTCAAGTCATCCGCAGGTACGTATACCGCCTGGATCGATGTAATAGAGCCTGTCTTGGTAGAGGTAATACGCTCTTGCAGTACACCCATCTCTTCAGCCAGTGTTGGCTGGTAACCTACTGCTGAAGGCATACGACCCAGCAGTGCTGATACTTCCGTACCCGCCAGTGTATAGCGGTAGATGTTGTCGACGAAGAACAGTACGTCACGACCTTCATCACGGAATTTCTCGGCCATGGTCAAACCGGTCAAAGCAACCCGCAGACGGTTACCGGGTGGCTCATTCATCTGACCGTAAACCATTGCTACCTTGGAGTTTTCCTGGTTATCCAGATCGATAACCTTGGATTCCTGCATTTCGTGATAGAAATCGTTACCTTCACGAGTACGCTCACCAACACCAGCGAATACAGAGTAACCACTGTGCTCGATTGCGATGTTACGGATAAGCTCCATCATGTTTACGGTTTTACCTACACCGGCACCACCGAATAAGCCAACTTTACCACCTTTAGCAAACGGACATACCAAGTCGATAACTTTGATGCCTGTTTCAAGTAGTTCAACTGAACTTGATTGATCTTCATAAGTAGGCGCTTCACGGTGAATAGACATACGCTCTTCTTCACCAATAGGGCCTGCTTCGTCGATTGGGTTACCCAATACATCCATGATACGGCCAAGAGTAGCCTTACCAACTGGAACCTGAATAGCTTCACCAGTATTTTCTACTGCTAAACCACGGCGCAAGCCATCAGTCGTACCCAATGCGATTGTACGCACTACGCCACCACCAAGTTGTTGCTGCACTTCTAGGGTCAAACCTTGCAGATCACCTTCAGTGATACGCAATGCGTCATATATTTTTGGAACCGAATCTTGTGGAAATTCAATATCCACAACGGCGCCAATGATTTGGACGACCTTACCTTGACTCATGTTAATTCCTCTTAAATTCTAAAACCTTTGCCTACACCGCAGCCGCGCCGCTTACAATCTCACTGATCTCTTGTGTGATTGCCGCTTGACGTGCCTTGTTGTATATCAGTTGTAAGTCATCAATTAAGTCACCTGCGTTATCTGTGGCCGCTTTCATCGCGACCATACGAGCAGCTTGCTCGGACGCAGCGTTTTCAACTACGCCTTGATATACTTGAGACTCGATGTAACGAACCAATAACGTATCCAAAATAGGTTTTGGATCAGGTTCGTAGATATAGTCCCAACGGTGCTTTAATGCTTTATCTTCAGATTTAGGCAAAGGTAACAATTGATCGATCAGTGGCTCTTGAGCCATGGTGTTAACAAACTTGTTAAACACCAAATACAGGCGGTCGATTTTACCTTCGTTGAAGGCGTTGAGCATAATACGCACTAAACCAATGACGTCTTTTACACTTGGTGCATCACCAAGGCCTGATTCAGCAGCTAACATATTGCCGCCGAAACGATTAAAGAACGCACAAGATTTAGAACCTAAAGCTGCAAAATCAACTTCTACACCTTGTTCTTGCCATTTCTTCGCATCTTTAGTGACCTTTTTAAATTCGTTGGTGTTCAATCCACCACACAAACCACGGTCAGTTGAGATAACGATATAGCCGACACGCTTCACTTCACGGTCTTCTAAATAAGGATGGCGATATTCAAGGTTAGCGTTAGCCAGGTGACCGATCACGTTTCGAATATTCTCAGCGTATGGACGACTTGCAGTCATACGGTCTTGCGCCTTTTTCATTTTAGACGCAGCAACCATCTCCATTGCACTGGTGATTTTCTGAGTATTTTTAATACTCCCGATCTTACCTTTTATCTCTTTACCGCTAGCCATAAATCTATCTCCGATTATTCAACGAATGCACTGCCGTTAAGGCAGTGCCATTGATTACCAAGTTTGTGTTGCTTTAAATTTCTCTAAAGCTTCAGCTAACGTGGCTTCAATTTCACCGTTGAAGTTACCTGTATCATTGATAGTTTTAATCAGCTCAGCGTACTCGCTGTTCATGTACGAGTGCAACGCGGCTTCAAAATCTAGGATTTTGTCTAGCTCAACGTCTTTCAAGTAGCCTTTTTCAACAGCGAACAATGAAACAGACATATCAGCCACTGAAAGTGGTGCATATTGGTTCTGCTTCATTAATTCCATAACACGCTCACCATGCTCTAATTGAGCACGAGTCGCTTCGTCAAGGTCAGATGCAAATTGAGAGAAAGCTGCCAATTCACGGTACTGAGCAAGCGCTAGACGGATACCACCACCTAACTTCTTAACGATTTTAGTCTGGGCTGCACCTGTCTCTTATACACATCTCCGAGCCCACGAGACTAAGGCGAATCT
>OJDN01000261.1_pt1 | contig 19712 bp, 19 predicted proteins | sample 1592731 | NCBI WGS metagenome assembly OJDN01 (sample SAMN05416881, study PRJEB24817) | seawater metagenome | isolation source: Sea water | place: Canada:Atlantic | collected 2013-11
GATAAATACAATGGTGAAGTACCTCAATCTTTTGAAGGTTTAGAGGAATTACCTGCAGTTGGTCATAAGACAGCCAGTGTAGTTATGAGTCAGGCATTTGGAGTTCCAGCTTTTCCTGTAGATACACATATACATCGATTGTTATATCGTTGGAATTTAACCAATGGTAAAAATGTTGTTCAAACAGAAAAAGATGCTAAAAGATTATTTCCAAGAGAACTGTGGAATGAATTGCATCTTCAGATTATTTGGTATGGAAGAGAATATTCACCTGCGAGAGGTTGGGATTTAGATAAAGATATTATTACCAGCAAAATAGGCAGAAAAACAGTTTTAAATAAATATTACAAAAAGAATTAAGCGCTAAAAAAACCCCGACTCGTGTCAAGGTTTTTTCGAACTTAATTCAAATTCAATTCAATTTTGAAATTTGATTTGGTTTTTACAACTGATAGTGATTTGGAAAAATTAATCAAAAATTGAATTGTTTCTTTTTTAGGTTGCTTCTGAATACTAGAAGTCTCTTTTGGGTAAAGTTTCATCATATAGTTTATTTAATTATCTGATTATAAACTATAAACGATGGTCTCTTAGCTTTATTGTTAATTCACTAAAATAATATTATGCTTTTCTATTAATTTGCGCATATTTATTAGCGAATAACGCATTCTACCTAAAGCGGTGTTTATACTCACTCCTGTATTCTCACTAATTTCTTTAAAACTCATATCCTTATACAAACGCATCACTAAAACTTCTTTTTGTTCCTCAGGAAGTTCATTTATAAGCTCTCTAACATCATTATAAATCTGTTCTTGTATAATTTTATTTTCTGCATTTAAGCTGCCATCGTGCAAAACAGAAAAAATATCAAACTCATCAGTATTTTTAAAAGATGGCATTCTATTATTTTTTCTAAAATAATCAATTACTAAATTATGGGCAATTCGCATTACCCAAGGTAAAAACTTTCCCTCTTCGTTGTAATTTCCTTTTTTTAAAGTTCTAATTACTTTAATAAAAGTATCTTGAAAAACGTCTTCGGTTAAATCTTTGTCTTGAATTTTACTGTAAATAAAACTATACAAACGCTGTTTGTGCCTATTAATTAATATAGACAAAGAGGCCTCTTTACCTCCAATGTATTCGCTCACTAATATACTGTCTGAAATTTTATTATTACGTATCATAACTACTTTTAGAAAAGCGATTGGGCTTATCTTATTATTAATTGTTAATAATTTTAAAAGTAATTTTTTGCTATATACGTCTAATTTAATGAAGTTTATGAGTTACAAATATGGATAATATTTGTTAATGCAACAAACTTTTTATAAAAAAAGATTTTACTAGCTGTAAAATGAGGTTATTTTTTGGTAAATTTATAGCCCATATTAATGATACATGAAGATAGATATTTCCGCAGTAAACCCCAAAGAAAATATTATTATAAAAGGAGCAAAACTGCACAATTTAAAGAATATAGATGTCGTTATTCCTAGAAATAAATTAGTTGTAATTACAGGGCTTTCGGGCTCTGGTAAGTCCTCTTTGGCTTTTGACACCTTGTATGCAGAAGGACAGAGACGTTATGTAGAAAGTTTAAGTTCATATGCGCGTCAGTTTTTAGGTAAATTACACAAGCCTAAAGTAGATTACATAAAAGGGATTGCACCTGCAATTGCAATAGAACAGAAGGTAAACTCTACGAATCCACGTTCAACGGTGGGCACTTCTACAGAAATTTATGATTATATAAAATTATTGTTTGCCAGAGTTGGTAAAACCTACTCTCCTATATCTGGAGGTGAGGTGAAAAAAGATACCGTTTCTGATGTTGTAAAGTTTATAAAAAAATTTAAGGAGAAAACAAAACTTTTATTATTAGCACCCATTGTTATCAATGAAGATAGAGATTTAAAAACTGTTTTACAGGTTCTAGAACAGCAAGGTTATGCGCGTTTAAAATGGAATGAGAAAATATATAAAATTTCAGATTTTCCTCAAATAGAATTTAACAATGAATCTTTATTTTTAGTAGTTGATAGAGTTATTACCAAAGAAGATGAAGATTTCTACAATAGATTAGCAGATGCAGTTCAAACTGCTTTTTTCGAAGGAAAAGGAATTTGCTTTATCGAAAATTTAACAGATAACAAAGTATCTGAGTTTAGTAATAAATTTGCTTTAGACGGACTTACGTTTTTAGAACCAAACACCCATTTATTTAGTTTTAACAATCCGTATGGTGCTTGTCCAACCTGCGAAGGTTACGGAAATGTAATTGGTATTGATGAAGATTTAGTCATTCCAAATACAGGTTTATCTATCTTTGAAGATTGTATTTTTCCATTTAAAACACCTTCATACATTCATTATAAAGAAAGTTTAATTGAAGTTGCATATCAATTTGATATTCCAATTCACAAGCCTTGGTTTGAGTTATCAGAAAAACAAAAAGAGTTAGTTTGGGAAGGAAACGCATCTTTTCGAGGTATTCATCATTTCTTTTCAATTTTAGAAGAAAAAAGTTATAAAATTCAGAATAGAGTAATGCTTTCTCGTTATCGTGGTAAGACCAAATGCACCACCTGTAATGGCAAGCGTTTAAGAGATGAAACAAACTATGTAAAAATAAATGATAAAAATATATCTGATTTAGTTGCGCTTCCTTTAGATGAATTGGCAGTATTTTTCATGAAACTAGAACTAGATGTATACGAAGCAAAAATTGGAAAACGTTTATTAATGGAAATTAATAATAGATTGCAGTTTTTAACTGATGTTGGGTTAAATTACTTAACGATTAACAGAACTTCTAATACCCTCTCAGGTGGTGAAAGTCAGCGAATAAATTTAGCAACCTCTTTAGGCAGTTCTTTAGTAGGTTCTATGTATATATTAGATGAACCAAGTATTGGTTTACATCCCAAAGACACAGAACGGCTCATTGGAGTTTTAAAAGATTTACGTAATTTAGGTAATACTGTAATTGTTGTAGAGCACGACGAAGATATTATGAGAGAGGCAGATTACATTATAGATATTGGTCCAGAAGCGGGTACTTTTGGTGGTCACGTAGTTGCCGAAGGAAACTTTAAAGAAATTTTAAAGTCAGATTCTTTAACAGCAAAATACCTAAATGAAGATTTAAAAATTGAAGTTCCTAGAAAACGACGGACTTCGATAAATAAAATTGAAATTATTGGAGCTAGAGAGCATAATTTACAAAATGTAAATGTTACCATTCCGCTCAACTGTCTATCCGTAATTACAGGTGTTTCAGGTTCTGGTAAAAGTACATTAGTGAAAAAAATTCTGTACCCCGTATTACAAAAAAAATTAGTTGGTTACGGCGATAAGATTGGGCAACATACAGAAGTTAAAGGGAATTTTGAAACACTAAAACATGTTGAATTTATTGATCAAAATCCTATTGGACGTTCTTCAAGATCAAATCCTGTAACTTATATTAAGGCGTATGACGATATTAGAGCGTTGTACTCCAATCAAAAATTATCTAGTATACGAAACTACAAACCCAAGCATTTTTCTTTTAACGTGGAGGGAGGACGCTGTGAAGTTTGTAAAGGTGAAGGTGAAGTAACTATTGAAATGCAATTTATGGCAGATGTGCATTTAGAATGTGATGTTTGTAACGGTAAACGCTTCAAAAAAGAAGTTTTAGAAGTAAAGTTTGACGGAAAGTCTATTGATGATATACTCAACTTAACCATTGATGATGCTGTAGATTTTTTCTCTGAAAATTTGGTAACTAAAATAGCACAAAAACTAAAACCATTGCAAGATGTTGGTTTAGGCTATGTTAAATTAGGTCAATCCTCTTCTACACTTTCTGGTGGTGAAGCGCAACGTATAAAATTGGCTTCATTTTTAGTAAAAGGAAACACAAAAGACAAAGCTTTGTTTATTTTTGATGAACCAACCACTGGTTTACATTTTCATGATATTAAAAAATTATTAGCAAGTTTTAACGCACTTATTGAACGTGGACACTCTATTCTTGTAATTGAACACAATATAGAACTTATAAAATGTGCAGATTATATAATTGATTTAGGTCTAGAAGGTGGGAAAAATGGTGGAAACCTTATTTTTCAGGGAACTCCTGAAGAATTAGCTAAAAACAAAGATTCTTATACAGCTAAATATTTGGCGGAGAAATTGTGATGTGTGCATAAGGAAGCGCACTCCCTTATGCATATATTCGTGTTATTTATTTGAACTTTTCTCCAATTTTGAAATCCATTTTTTTAAAAGAAAAAAAAGAGCTCCCAAAAATTTTAAAACGAAATTGAAATTGAATAGCAGCCTAAGATTCAAGTTAATTCTTATTTTTATTCAAAATTTATAGCGTATTCAAAAATGTTCCGTGTTTTAGTTTGGCAACTAAAAAGAGCGAATGCAAGATGATTTTCTTAACTTGTAGCGAATTCTAATCCATTCCTATCGAATTCTAAAACAGACAAAATTTAAGTGAACTTCCCTGCTACTTTTACAGTGTATAAACACTTAAAAAAGTAGAAACCATGAAAACATTCTTAAAAAAATTCGCATTCGCATCCGTAGTATTTTTAGCAACAAGTACTTTCATAAGCTGCGATTCTTTCACAACCAAAGACGAAATCGAAATTGTTGCAGATAACAACCTACCTCATTTAGAAGAGGTTCAAGAAATAACATATCAAGACCCGCTTGTATTTATAGCTGGTTTCGATGGAGGCAATCAAACTTATTACGCCAAGGCAAGAACTTATTTTGAAGAAAAGGGATTGACTATAATAGATGGTAAATATTCATTAGAAGAGATAATTATTTGGTTAAATGAAAACGGCAAACAGCATCCATTTAGCGAAATTCATATTGTAAATAAGAGCAATCCTTATAAAGGAATGAACCTAGAAACAGTTATTAAAGGTGCTAAAGTTACTGCAGAATCTCTAAAGAAAGTACTTACCATCGGAACTTTACCAAGTTTAAAAAACGTAGTAACTAGAGACTCAAAAGTTATATTTCACGCAACGGGATTGTTAGAAAACACCGAACTTTTACAAACCTTAAAAGAGGCGTTTTATACAGCGGAAAGCCCAATAGTAGTAGCTTCTCCTTACCATACAATATTTGGCGGAAAATTCTCAAAACAACACTTAGCAAAGCCGTATTATATTTTTTACCCAACGGCAAATTCTCCTGGAAAAATGGATTTATCAAAAGAAATTGCTAAGAAATACCCAGAAGAAAAAGACATCAATTGGTACGATGCTTTAAATAATGAAGAAGAAAGGTACATTGGTGAACCGTATATTACTCAATTTGCAGTACCTCTTAGATGGGAATTTGATTACTATAATTCTGATGATGAAATGCCATATTTTAATACAGAAAAAGACGTTATAAATTGGATACAACAGCAAAACGAGTTAAGTTTAGCATTCGAAAAATACACTATTTCCATAGAAAAATTTAGATGGAATTGGTATGTAAAAGGAACTACATTAATAATTAAAGGAAGAACAACAGGTTTATGTGTTTTAAAGCCATTAATTAAACCTTACGGAGATTTAAAACATGTAACTCCAGATATCAGCAACAAACGTTTGTATGTAATGAAGTAATTTGGAATGGAAATTGTAGTTTGATTAACGTTATTGCACTGCACTAAAAATGGTGCAATGACGTTTTAATTAGTAAGTTTGTTAAAATGAATATGTATATGATTTTTTTCGTTGTGAAATCTTCCCTATTATTTAAAATGAAAAAAAACTTAATTTTATGTTTTTCTTTTTTTTTGATCAATACGGCCTATTCTCAAGAGTTCAATTTTCAAGAAGTTGCCACTTACAAAGAATTTAGCAGCTTTAAAATTAAAGAAATTACCCAAGATAAATTCAACAACATCTATTTTTCAACAAGCAAAGGCTTGTTAAAATTTGATGGAATATCAATTACTCTTGTAAATTTTAATGGAAATAAACAATCACAGAAAGTAACTACCGTATTGGCTGATAACGATTCTCTTTTTATTGGAAAAAACAAGAGTTTACAGATACAGACACACAACAAAGTATTCTCTTTTGAAGCAAACAGTATTAACAAAATATACCATTGTAAGCAGGGATACTTCCTTGGCACAAATCAAGGTATCTTGTATTTTAACAACAAAGAATTACAGCCTTTAGCAACCAATTATGATTTAGATTTTTCTATCATAAACGATATTATTTATTATGAAAATAAGTTTTTAGTTGCTTCTAATAGTGGACTTTGGCTTCTATCTGATCTACTTCAACCTGAAAAAACAGTCTTGATTGGCAAAGGGAATTACTCCTCTTTTTTACAAATTGAAAAGAAACTATATGTTGTGAAAAACAATTCTAAAATTGAGGAATTGACTGCGACAAACCAACTTATAGAAAAATATGCTAAACCTAGCATAAACAATATTTCAAACATACATAATAAAATATATGTAGCTTCTAAGAGTGAAGGTATTGATGTATTAAATCTCATAAATTTTATTTTTGACAAAAGAATTAACAAGTATAACAGCTTCTTAAAATCAAATGAAATAACCGCAATATTTGAAGATGCTGAAGAGAATGTTTTTATTGCAACAGAAGAAGTATTATATATTAAAAAGAAGGACAATGGGATGGCAAAATCTTCCTTAAAAATTGCAGCTTTAGAAGTTAATTATAAACTTGTAGACTCTATTAACGTAAACTCTTACAATACCTCTTTACAACTAAAACCAAATCAAAATAACCTGTCGTTTTTATTGCAAAACGTTTCTATTCGCAATCCTAAAAATATAGAATTCCGTTATAAGTTAAATTCCAATTTTTCTTTATGGAATACCAATAAACAAATAAATTTTGCTAGTTTAAAACCGGGCCAATATGAATTTATAGTTGAATCTCGCTTTAAAGGAGAAGCAAAAATAAGTTCCAAAAAATTCTCTTTTTACATAGAAACCCATTTCTACGAGAAGGGTTGGTTTCTTTTAGTATGTGCTATTCTTTTTTCTCTATGCATCACTATAATTATTGCAAGATATATCAAACAATTACAAACTAGAAATAAACAAAAAATAGCTGCTTTAAAACTAGAGAGTCATTTGCTTTCTTTAGAACAGAAAGCATTGCAATTGCAAATGAATCCGCATTTTATTTTTAATGTTTTAAACGGTATTAAGGCCTTAGGAAATGCGGACGATAAAGAAGCACTAAACAAAGCAATTACGGAGTTTTCTGTACTTTTAAGAAGCATCTTAAAAAACTCTAGGTTGGAAGAAATTAGCTTAAAGGAAGAACTTGAAACATTGGAAAACTATTTGAGTTTAGAACAAAAAATGAACTCAAAAAAATTTGAATTCTCTTTTGAAAAAGACCTGAATAATATAGATGCTGAAGAACTATTAATTCCGCCTATGTTACTACAACCTTTTATCGAAAATAGTATAAGACACGGAATTTCAAAAATAGCTTCTAAAGGAAAAATAAGTATCCACTTTATAGTAAAACACCAATTTTTAGAATGTACTATTCTAGACAACGGTATTGGAGTTTTTCAGTCTCAAAAAGGGAATACAGCTAAAAATCATGCCTCTGTTGCTTTAAAAATAACAAAAGAAAGAATTGAGAACCTCTCTAAACTTAATTCATTTCATATTGAAGAAATTCATAAAGAAAACGTCATTTCAGGCACTAAAGTGTGGTTTAAAATTCCTTTAAAAACCGATTATTAAAGAATATGAAAAGAAGGAAATTTATAAAAAATACAGTTTTAACTTCTACGGGTGTCGGTTTCCTTGCAGGTTTATATGGTTGGCAAGTAGAGCCTTTTTGGCTAGAGTTTGTAAACGTACAAATGCCTATTCAACATTTACCTGCAAATTTAATTGGTAAAACCGTGATGCAAATCAGCGACATGCATGTTGGCAATCGATTTGATTATCAATACATCATAGATTCTTTTAAAAAAGCCCAATTATTAAATCCAGATTATGTCTTATATACAGGTGATTATGTTTCTTATGAAAATGAAACACAATTAGAACAGTTAAAAGAAGTTATGAAATTTGTAGTAAAAGGAAACTTAGGAACTGCAGGTATATTAGGAAATCATGATTATGGAAAAGATTGGGCAGCGCAAGAAGTAGCGGACAAAATCACCACAATTTTACAAACTGCTGGGGTTCCTATTTTAAGCAACGAACAGAAAGAAATGAATGGTTTAAATATTATCGGCTTGGATGATTATTGGGGAATGAATTTTAATCCAAATAAAATAATGTCTGCATATGATTCTAAAAAGGCAAATATTGTTTTATGTCACAATCCTGATGTCTGCGATTTAAATGTTTGGAATAATTATAAAGGTTGGATTTTAGCTGGACATACGCATGGCGGACAAGTAAAGCCTCCTTTTCTGAAGCCGCCGTTGTTACCCGTGAAAAACAAAAAATATAGTGCTGGCAAAATAGATTTAAATGATGGCAGAACTTTATACATTAACAGAGCTCTCGGAAATTTACATCAAATCAGATTTAATGTGAGGCCAGAAATAACCATTTTCACCTTAATAAAATTATAGGTTTATGAAAAAAATAACCGCAATTTTAGTAGAAGACAACTTTTTGGCTTTAGAAATGTTAACCAAAGACATCTCTAAAAACTATAAAGAAATTGAAGTGATAGGCACTGCAACTGCTGTTGTTGAAGCTGCCAAGTTATTGCGAAAAAACGAACCCGATATACTATTCTTAGATATTATGCTGGGAGATGGGACAGGTTTTGATGTTCTAGAGATTTTTCCAAATTTAAATTCTAAAATAATTTTTATCACTGCTAGCGACGCCCATGCCATTAAAGCTTTTAAATTTGCTGCAATAGATTATATATTAAAACCGTATTCTAATCAAGATCTGGCAAATGCCATAAAAAAGGCCAACAAACAATTACAGCCTGCTTTTGGTCAATTAAACGTCTTAAAAGAAGTAATTACAAGACCAAATAATGAACTTGAAAAGATCTCTCTACATACTTTAGATAAAATAATTATTACCAATATAAGTGATATTATTCGCTGTAAATCAGATAATAACTACACAACATTCTATTTTAAAAATAAGGAAAAATTATTGGTTTCTAAAACACTGAAATTTTATGCAGACTTGTTAAAAGAAGTAGGATTTTTAAGAGTGCATCAAAGCCATTTAATAAATACCAAATACATAAAAGAATTTATAAAGTCTGATGGTGGTTATTTAATTTTAACGGACAATTGTAATGTACCGGTTTCAGTTAGAAAAAGAAATGAAGTATTAGAGGCTTTAAATTCTTTTTAATTTTTAAATCTTTTTTGATTATTCTCAAAAAAAAACTTGTTTTTAAGCCCATCTTAAAGTTAATAGCGTAAAATATTAGCTGAAAATTAATTTATTTTGTAAAAAAAATCGTATCTTATGAAAGACCTTATTAATCATACAGTTGAAAAGCTTCAGCTTTCCATTACAGCTCTGATTAAATACTATTGAACCAATAATGTCGTCTACTCCTGTCCTTCTTGGTTTTGAGCATCTTTGCAATTATAAAATACTTAATAAATTTTATTATGAACAACTTTCTCATATTTGCGATACTACTTGGCCTATTTTTCCTTTCTGGCATACGAATCGTTTTTGAATACAAAAGAGCACTTAAATTTAGATTTGGAAAATTTATTAAAACCTTACGACCAGGGTTTCGTTGGATTATTCCTTTTATTGAAACTATCCAAATTGTTGACATTAGAGTGATTACTTTTAATGTTGATTCTCAAGAAGTTATGACAGCAGATAATGTTCCCTGTAGTATCGATGGTGTCGTTTTTTTTAAGATTAATAATCCTGAAAAAGCTGTTTTAGAAGTAGAAGAATTCAAATTTGCTATTACTCAATTATCACAAGCTGCACTGAGAGATGTTTGTGGAAAGGTCGAATTAGATACTATTCTTTCAAAACGAGAAGAAATGGGGAAAAATATTAAAGGAATTGTTGAAAAAGAAACCAAAGAATGGGGTATTCAAATTAACGATGTTAAAATAAAAGATATTCAATTACCAGAAAACATGCGTAGAATGATGGCAAACCAAGCCGAAGCTGAGCGTTCGCGGAGAGCACAAATTATTTTAGCGTTGGCAGAAGAACAAGCTGCTGGAAAATTATTACAAGCAGGAAAACTCATAGATCAATCTCCGTCGGCTATTAAACTACGTTTGTACCAAACCTTATCTAACATTGCCGCAGAAAAAAATTCAACAATTATTTTCCCTTTTCCAGAAGAAGCTTTACCTATTAAAAGAAAGAAAAAGAAAAAGTTAAAAACTAAATTTTAGTCTTCAATACTATTTAAAAAAAAATAAGGGTACAAAAAAAGCCTCTTATTTCTAAGAAGCTTTATTTTCTGGGTGGAAGACGGGATTCGAACCCGCGACCCTCGGTACCACAAACCGATACTCTAACCAACTGAGCTACAACCACCATATAATTGCGGGTGCAAATATAATTATTTTTTCTATTCTAAAACAATAAAAATTTAAATTAATTTACTAAGATTTTCAGCAGCAACGTAACGCTCTGACGTAAAACCTTCTGCGTACTCTACCCCTATTAATCTGCCTAAATCTCTAGATCTATAGTTTATACTCTCTATAAACGTTTTACTCGTTATAGGAGACTCTGGCTCTTTACTATTAGGATCATAGAACTGAGACGAATAGGCTAAAACTGCAGCTTGTTTTTTGTGTATAAAACCTGTTACATCAATTACAAAATCGGGTGCTATATTTTTCCATTGTATGTAGTGATATACATGTTTTGGACGCCATTTTTCCTGTTGTTTTCCTTCTAATTCAGTTTCAATTTTCACTAATCCACTTAAAAAGCAAGCATCAGAAACCAATTTACTACCTTTTCCGTGATCTATATGTCTATCATCTATTGCATTGCACAGCACAATATCTGGCTGATATTTACGAATCATTTTTATAATTTCTAACTGATGCTTCTTATCGTTTGTAAAAAAACCATCAGCAAAACCTAAATTTTCTCGAACCGAAACACCCAAAATTTTTGCAGCATTACTTGCTTCAATCATTCTTAACTCTGCAGAACCACGGGTTCCTAATTCCCCTCGAGTTAAATCTACGATTCCTACTTTTTTACCTAAAAAAACTTCTTTAGCAATGGTGGCACCGCAACCCAACTCAATATCATCAGGATGTGCACCAAAAGCTAGTATATCTAATTTCATAATTGTTATGTCTATTTTAATATGCAATTACTGCAAACTTTTTATAGCTTGCTCTATATCTTTGATTAAATCTTTCGGTTCTTCAATACCTACTGAAAAACGAATTAAACCGTCTTTTATTCCTCTATCCAAACGTTCTTGTGCGCTTAATAAAGCGTGTGTAGTTTGCGTTGGGCTAACCGTTGTGCTTTCTAAACCTGCTAAACTCATTGAAGGCTTTATTAATTTTAATGCATTTTGAAAATCCATCGCGTTTATACCCTCTTCTAATTCAAAAGACAACATAGCACCAAAACCTTTCATCTGTCTTTTTGCTAAATCATGTTGCGGATGACTATTTAACCCCGGGTAATACACACGCTCTATATTTTTATGACGCTCTAAGTATTCTGCCATTTCTTGTGCGTTCTTGGTTTGCTCTTTTACCCGAAGGTTTAAAGTTTTTAGACTTCTTTCCAACATCCAAACGGTTTGATCGCTCAAATTTCCACCGAAATTAATTGCGGTCTTCCAAATTTGAGCGATGTGTTCATTTGAACCTGCAATTGCACCAGCAGAAATATCTGAATGCCCACCCATATACTTTGTGGCAGAATGTAAAATAATATCGATTCCGAAATCTGCAGGATTCTGATTTATTGGAGATGCAAACGTATTATCAATCATTGTTATAATTCCGCTTTCTTTGCCCAAACTAGCAATTGCATCTATATCTGTAATTCCTAATAATGGATTAGAAGGAGTTTCTATAAACAAAATCTTTGTATTTGCTTTTAATAACAATTTAAAATCAGCTGCTTTGTCAGATTCTGTAAATGAGTATTCAATTCCGTATTTCTCAAATTCTGAAACGATTAAGTTAAAAGTACCACCATAAATTACTTGCTGAATAATTACGTGATCTCCAGTCTTTAGAAAAGCAAACATAGCTGCAGAAATTGCTGCCATTCCTGAGCTAAAGATTAAACCATCTTCTGTGTTCTCTAAAGCCGCAATCTTTTTACATAACATTTCTTGATTTGGAGTATTAAAATACCTTGGGTATCTTTTTACATCTACCCCTTCAAAAGCATATGAAGTTGACATAAACATAGGCGAAACTGCACCTTTAAACTGCTCATCTTTTACTTCTCCGGTATGCACACAAATTGTATTTATTCCTAGTTTATTAGAATCTTTCATTAAATCAGATTTACATCAGCTAATTTACTAAAAGCAATTCTAAATTTCTATAAATTTTGAATATCTTCGCTAAAATGATATCAGTACTAATTATAGGAAATGGAAATGTAGCAGCGCATTTAGTAAAGGCTTTTTTAAAAGTTGATACTATTAGTCTTACACAAGTAAGTTCTAGAAAATTAGAAAAGATACCAAAAGCAACTATTACAATTCTAGCAGTTTCAGATGACGCTATTGAAACTGTTTCTTTAAAAATTAAAAACTCTCTTGTGGTGCATACTTCAGGTAGTTTTTCCATGAAAGATTTAAAAAACACAACTAATAAAGGCGTTTTTTACATGTTGCAAACCTTTTCTAAGGAGAAAGAATTAGATCTCTCCAATGTTCCTTTTTGCTTAGAAGCTGAACGTCATGAAGATTATTTATTACTTGAAACATTGGCAAATGCAATTGGTAAAAAAATATATCCTATAAATTCTGAACAAAGAAAAGCCTTGCATGTTGCTGCTGTCTTTGTGAACAACTTCACAAATCATTTGTATAAAATTGGTAATGATATTTGTGAAGAATATAAGGTGCCTTTTGAAATTTTACAACCCCTAATCCAGGAAACATCAGAAAAAATTAAAACTCTTTCACCAGAAAAAGCGCAAACCGGCCCTGCAATTAGAAAAGACGAAGAAACAATAAAAAATCATTTAAACTTGTTGCATAAAGAACAACAAATACTTTATAAACTTATAACTCAATCTATTAAAAATGGAAATTAGTTACAAACAATTATTACCAAAAATAAGTACTTTTATCTTTGATGTTGATGGCGTTTTAACAAACGGAATGCTAACCATAATGCCAGATGGCGAATTGGTAAGACATATGAATGTAAAAGATGGTTATGCAATGAAAAATGCATTAAACAAAGGTTATAGAGTTTGTATAATTTCTGGAGGCACTAATGAAGGTGTAAGAACGAGACTAGCTGCTTTAGGAATTGAAGATATCTATTTAGGTGCTCACAACAAAATAAAACAATACCAAACACTGATAGAAAAGTACAATTTACAACCAGAAAATGTATTATATATGGGAGATGACGTACCAGATTATCCTGTCATGAAAATAGTAGGTTTAGCTGCGTGTCCAAATGATGCCGTTAGAGAAATTCAAGAAGTTTCTAAATACATTTCTGATAAAAAAGGTGGAGAAGGCTGCGTTAGAGATGTTATTGAGCAAGTGCTGCGTGTACAACAGAAATGGGATGAAAATTTTGATGCTAGCTTATAAAGCTACTTTTAGTTTATTAAATTTTCTAAATTAAAATTTAATTTTTTTGCTCTAACATTGGTACAAAAGCAAAATCACCTAATTCTTGTTTCTCGAATTCTTTTGCAGACTTCCTAATAAACAGCGTCATTATTTGTGTTTTGTCACCAACAGGAATTAATAACTTTCCTCCTATTTTTAATTGTGCTAATAACGGATTTGGCACAAAGGGTGCTCCCGCAGTCACAATAATTTTATCGAAAGGTGCTTCTTCTTTTAAACCTTTATAGCCGTCTCCAAAAATAAATTTTTTAGGTTTATAACCAATCTTAGGCAAGAACAGAGAAGTTCTTTTAAACAACTCTTTCTGTCTCTCTATGGAATAGACTAAAGCTTTTAACTCTAATAAGACAGCGGTCTGATAGCCTGAACCAGTTCCAATCTCTAATATTTTATCACCAGGTTTTATATCTAAAGTTTGCGATTGAAAAGCAACCGTATATGGCTGAGAAATAGTTTGTTCTGCAGCAATAGGAAATGCTTTATCTTGATAAGCATGCGCCTCAAAACTTGAGTCTATAAACAAGTGTCGTGGAATTTCTCGAATAGCATTCAGTACATTACTGTCTGTAATTCCCTTTGCTTCTAATATAGTAGCAAGCTGATTTCTAAGTCCTTGGTGTTTTGAAGTGTCTTTCAATTTTAACAGTTTTGTAAAGTCTAAAAATAGCAATAATTCTAAATACATTCTTATAAAATTGTATCTTTGTTTTCGTTAAAAATTTCTGATATTTCTTCAGAACTTTTAAAATAAATAATATCATAGCATTCAAGTGACTATAGCGGCTAAAAATAGAAAGTAGTAATGCAGTCCATCTCCTAAAATTTCAGGAACCTTTGAATGAAAAAAAAATATAAATATGTTAAAAGCAGGTGTTTTAGGTGCTGGTCATCTCGGTAAAATCCATTTACGTTTATTGCAAGAATCTAAGAAGTATGAATTGGTTGGTTTTTTTGACCCATTTACAGAGAATGCAAAAAAAGTAGCAAAAGAATTTGGCTATAAATTATTTGATTCTATCGAAGAATTAATAGCTGCAGTTGAAGTTGTAGATATTGTAACACCAACGCTGTCTCATTTTGAATGTGCTAAAAAAGCAATTGAAAAAGGGCGACATATTTTTATAGAAAAGCCAATAACAAAAACTGTTTTAGAAGCAGAGGCTATTAAAACATTAGCAAGTCAGTTTCATGTGCAAGGGCAAGTTGGTCATGTAGAACGTTTTAACCCTGCATTTACTGCGGTTAAAGATAAAATTGACACTCCAATGTTTATTGAGACACACAGATTAGCAGAATTCAATCCAAGAGGAACAGATGTTCCTGTAGTTTTAGATTTAATGATTCATGATATTGATATTATTTTATCAGTAGTAAAATCTAAAGTAAAAAATGTCCATGCAAGTGGAATTTCTGTTATTTCAGAAACTCCAGATATAGCAAATGCGAGAATTGAGTTTGAGAATGGTTGTGTTGCAAACTTAACCGCAAGTAGAATTTCCATGAAAAATATGCGTAAAACACGCTTCTTTCAGAAAGATGCTTACATCTCCGTAGATTTTTTAGAGAAAAAGTCTGAAATTGTTAGAATGAAAGATGTTCCTAACAATCCTGACGAATTCGCAATGATTTTACAAAATGCAGAAGGTATTAAAAAACAAATTTATTTTGACAATCCTGAAATTAAAAATAACAATGCTATTTTAGATGAGCTAGAATCTTTTGCAGATGCTATTAATAATGGTACAAAACCAATAGTTTCTTTAAGACAAGGGGCTGAAGCATTAAGAGTTGCACAAATGATTATCGATTGTTTTTAATAAATTAACTAAAACACATAAACTACATAATTTTGTCAATAACTACGAATTAATTTTTAATAATTAAATATGAAAAATATAGCTGTAATTGGTGCTGGAACAATGGGAAACGGAATTGCCCACACATTTGCTCAATTTAATTATAAAGTACATTTAATAGATATTTCTCAAGCCTCTTTAGACAAAGGAATTGCTACTATTTCTAAAAACTTAGATAGAATGGTTGCAAAGCAGAAAATATCTGAGGCTAACAAAGTTCAAACTTTAGCAAATATTACAACATTTACAGGTATCGCTGAAGGTGCAAGAAATGTTGATTTAGTAGTTGAAGCAGCTACCGAAAACACAGCTCTAAAATCTAAAATATTTAAAGAATTAGATGCTGTTTGTGATGAAAAAACGATTTTAGCAACAAATACGTCTTCTATTTCTATTACTCAAATTGCCTCAGTTACTAGTAGGCCGGAAAAAGTAATTGGAATGCATTTTATGAACCCAGTGCCAATTATGAAGTTAGTAGAGATTATTAAAGGATATAATACCTCTGACATTGTAATGCAAACAATTGCAGATTTAACTGCCAAAATTCAGAAAACACCAATAGAAGTAAATGATTATCCTGGTTTTGTAGCAAACAGAATATTAATGCCCATGATTAACGAATCTATTGAAACTTTATATAATGGTGTTGCTGGTGTTACTGAAATTGATACTGTAATGAAGCTAGGAATGGCGCACCCTATGGGACCATTACAATTAGCAGATTTTATTGGATTAGATGTTTGTTTATCTATATTAAACGTTTTGCATGACGGTTTTAAAAACCCGAAGTACGCCCCTTGTCCTTTATTAGTAAATATGGTAATGGCAGGTAAATTAGGTGTTAAATCTGGTGAAGGTTTCTATGATTATACTGCCAATAGAAAAGCTGAAAGAGTTGCTGAAATGTTTAGTTAAATAAAAAATAAGCTACAGTGAAAAATTTAGGATGCTCTTAATAAAATTATTACTTAGCTTATTCTCTTTCTGCATTATGAAAATTATATTTTTATTTATTACACTCTTATTTGGACTAACAATTATAACAGCGCAAGAATCTAAAAAAGGACTCTTCAATATAAAGAAAGTAGGCTTTTTATATAACAATGCAAATGAGAAGAATTTTATTTTTGATGATAAAGATTTCTCTTATTCTACAAATACTTATAAACTGCAAGCATTTTATAATTTAGGTACTTGGAAATCATTAAAATTTGAATTGATTTTACAGCCACAAATACAAATATTAGAACATCAATTACTAAATAAGCAATTTGTATTACCCTCAGAAGAAAATTATCAAGAAAAAAGAACAGAATTTACAACTCTAAAAACAATGCATTTATATGCTTTTGAATTGGGTTTTGTAATAAAAAAGAAAATTTTAAATAGATTAGATTATCTAATAAAAATGGGTCTAGGTATAGCCACAATTGATACAAGAACCGAACGCTTGGCTAAAGGTTTTACTTTTATAGAAAATGCTACTTTAGGTTTATCATACAATTTAGCAGATAAAACATTTTTGTCTATTGGAAGTAATATTGGCCATGTCTCTAATTTAGATACTCAAAAACCCAACAATGGCTACTCATTTGTTGGTTTTGAAATTGGGATATCATATATAATAAAATAATAAAAAGAGCTCTAATCAAGCTCCTTTTACTATTTATTATGAAAAAAAAATTATTTACCTAGCCAAGAGTTTAACATCCAAATTGTTTTTTCTTGTTCCGCTATAAAATCGCTCATCATAGAATTTGTTCCTTCATCATTGGCTTCATCCGAAAGATTTAAAATTTCTCTTTCTATTTTTAATAATTCCGATAAAGAATTAACCACCAACTCTACACCCTCTACATCATTAGAAATATTTTTACCTACTGGCACAGATGCTATTTTGATATAATCTGTAAAAGTATGAAGAGGCTTTCCTTGTAACGTTAAAATACGCTCTGCAACCTCATCTACCTTCACCTGAGAATCTGTGTAGAACTCCTCGAACTTTACGTGAAGTTCAAAGAAATTTTTACCTTTAATATTCCAATGTAATCCTCGTAAATTTTGGTAATATATTTGAAAATTTGCTAGTAATCCGTTTAAACTAAAAACTAAATTTGCACTTTTAGTTTTATCTAATCCTAATATTGATTTGTTCATATTATTATATTTTTAAGTCTATTCCAAAATTAATAAAAATTTACCACCTTAAACTATAATTATTATTGATAGTTTTAATATCTTTATCATAAAATTTTATACAAATGACAATTACCCAGTTAAAATACGTGTTATCCGTAGCAGAATACCAGAATTTTACGGTAGCAGCTGAACATAGTTTTGTAACTCAACCAACCTTGAGCATGCAAATCCAAAAATTAGAAGATGAATTAGGAGTTAAGATTTTCAACAGATCAAAAAAACCAATTGAATTAACTGAAGTTGGTAGAAAAATTGTTGAGCAAGCCAAAGTGATTGTAGATGAAAGTAATAGAATTTTAGATATTGTACATCAACAAAAAGGATATATTGGAGGAGAATTTAAACTAGGGATTATACCAACAATAATGCCTACTTTATTACCAATGTTCTTACAGAATTTCACTAAAAAATACCCAAAAGTAAAGTTGATTATTGAAGAATTGACTACTGAAGATATTATAAGGAAATTAACAGATGGCCATATAGACGCCGGTATTGCGGCAACCCCTTTAGAGAACGAAGCAATAAAAGAACGACCTTTATATTACGAGCCTTTTGTTGGTTTAATTCCCCAAAACCATAGACTTTTTAATAATAAACAAATTACTGCAGAAGAGCTAGAATTAGAAGATATTTTGTTATTAGAAGGTGGACATTGCTTTAAAGATAGTGTTCTTAATTTGTGTAGAAATCATAAAATTGATAATAAAAAAAGGTTTCAGCTAGAAAGTGGAAGTTTTGATACCTTAATCAAGCTTTCTAAGGAAGGTTTAGGAATGACTTTATTACCGTACTTGCATACTTTAGATTTAAATGATATTGATAAAACACATTTACGAGAGTTTACAAGTCCTCCACCAGCAAGAGAAGTAAGTCTAATTTATCATAAATCTCAATTAAAAATGCAATTAATTGAAGCGTTGCAAAAGACAATTGATGGTGTCATAAGAGGTGCTATTTCTTTTTCTGATGTTAAAATTATTAGTCCTATTAAAAAGTAAGAACATACTCTAATCTTGTAATAAATTAAAACACCTCACAATTATTAAAGTTTGTGAGGTGTTTTAATTTATTACAAGATTATTTAATACTCCTTGAAATTCTCTGGAATACTCTTTAAGAATACATTTTTTCTCGAAGTTCTTTAATTTTTGGATCAGATAAATAGTCTTCAAAAGTAGTATACCTATCGATGGCACCTTTAGGTGTTAATTCTATAATTCTATTTGCTACCGTTTGTGCAAATTCATGATCATGCGTAGATAAAAATATAGTTCCTTTGAAATTAATTAAAGCATTGTTTAAGGACTGAATAGATTCTAGATCTAAGTGATTTGTTGGTTCGTCTAAAATTAAAACATTTCCTCTTTTCATCATCATTCTAGACAACATACAACGTACTTTTTCTCCACCAGAAAGCACATTACTTTTCTTTAAAGCTTCTTCTCCGGAAAATATCATTTTCCCTAAAAAACCTCGAATAAAAACTTCTTCTCTTTCTTCTTCCGTTTGAGCATATTGTCTTAACCAATCGACCAAATTTAAATTACCATCTTGAAAAAAAGTTGAATTATCTAGAGGTAAATAAGATTGCGTTGTAGTAACCCCCCAAGAAAACTTCCCTCCGTCTGCTTTCTCGTTATCAGTTATAATTTGATAAAAAGCGCTAATTGCTCTAGAGTTTTTAGAAATAATAGCAATTTTATCACCCTTGTTTAAATTTATATGAACGTTATCAAATAATTTTTCCTTTTCAAAATGTTTAGTCAAACCCTCTACCTGTCTCTTATACACATCTCCGAGCCCACGAGACTAAGGCGATCTCGTATGC
>OJDN01000281.1_pt1 | contig 18940 bp, 15 predicted proteins | sample 1592731 | NCBI WGS metagenome assembly OJDN01 (sample SAMN05416881, study PRJEB24817) | seawater metagenome | isolation source: Sea water | place: Canada:Atlantic | collected 2013-11
TGATCAAGTACTGCTGGATCCGGAGTTAACTCCGGATCCAGCAGTACTTGATCAGGGATCACATGGTCGCCAGTTACGGAATATTTTTTGTTAGCGCGCTGATCCCATACTGTGGCAAAAGGGGTCACTTCAGCCCCTGTACCTGAAGTGGTTGGAACCACAAACAAAGGCAATTTTTCTTGCCAGTCAGCTGCCTGTTCCTGGCGTAGACTTCGTGTAAGTGGCGCTTCCACTGTACTAGGCAGGGTCACGGCTAACACTTTGGCAGCGTCCAGTACACTTCCACCTCCAACAGCTATGACTCCTTGGATTCCTGCGTTGCGGTATTTTTCGGTCATTTTTTCCAGATGATCTAATTCTGGATTCGGGGTCACCTGATCGTGAACCAATATCTCAATGTCAGACAAGAGCTGCTGGATATGCTCGGTCAGCCCACGGCGAGTAAAACCCGCCGTGGTGACAAGCAACCAACATCCGGATGAGATTAGCCGGGGAAGCTGCTCTAGAGCGCCTGCACCCGCTGTGATTTTGACTGGGTTATAGTAGGACCAGCCCGTCATAAACCAGCTGCCCTCATAAATGCCAGTTTGTTTTCCTCGGGTGTACTCGTCGGGCGCCCCAAGTCATTACGCGAACCGATGGCGATTTTAACTTCCAACAAAACTGGCCCTGGCTGCTCTTGAATAGCTTCCCAGGCCGTCTGCAGGCTCTCAGGATCAATCGCCACCCGGTAATCCTGGTAACCAACGGCCAAAGCAAGAGCTTTGAAATCCACTTTACCTGCCACAGTCGGTTGCCCACCCACCGATTCATGCGAAGCATTATTTAGTAGTACGTGAACTAGGTTTTGAGGCGCAACATCAGCAATGATGGGTAAGGCACCCAGATGCATCAAGGCAGAGCCGTCCCCATCAATACAGACAACTCGCTTTTGCGGCAGCCCTAAAGCCGCACCCAATGCGATAGATGCGGTATGTCCCATACCGCCAACAGTCAGGAAATCACGTTGGCTTTCTCCCCGCTCAACACGTAACTCAAAGACTTCACGCGATGTCTTTCCCGTAGTACTAACAACTAGGCTGTCGCCAGTTAGGCTCAAAAGGGTACGCAAAGCGACTTCGCGCGCCATTTTAGAATGCGAAGCGGATTCATGCTGACTGGTGTATGATGAGAAAGTACCTTTACGAACCAGTAAAGCTACAGCGGAACCAGTGTCTGCGATTTTCGCCAAGGCGGCTCCCAGAGTAGTTTTCAAAACCGAGTCAGCATCGAGTACCCAGTACGGAATATCGAGTAACTCAAGCTGCTGAGGGGTAATTGCACCCTGTTTTACATGCTGAGGCTCGTCCTTGACACCCGGCTCCCCCCGCCAACCAATGATCATCAGCAGGGGAATTTTGTATACTTGGGCATCAGTAATAGAGGTGAGAGGATTGATGGTATTACCCAGCCCTGAATTCTGCATGTAGACTGCCGCTAGTTGGCCAGTCGTTAAGTGATAACCAGCGGCCATGGCAACTGCATTGCCTTCATTGGCTGTAATGACGTGCTCGCCTGCGTTTCCATGGTCTTCCACGTAGGCACAGAAGTCTTTGAGCAGCGAGTCAGGTACACCTGCAAAAAGACCGATCCCTGCGTCCTGCAGTTGGCTGTAAAAAAACTGAGGATCAATCATGGTTCATCCTTACTTGGTTCCCGGAATCAGTTCCAGAATGGCTTTAATGGACAACATCCGCTCATCGCATTCTTTTGAGCGCTGGTGAGTCAGAATCGATTTCGCAGTATCCATCATTGCTGGGTAGGCAGAGCGCAACAGTTGGTTGGCATAGATTACAATATTGACACCGCGCTCCTGAAGTTCATCTTCGGTGACCTGATTATAACTAGACGGCACCGCGACCAGAGTTTTACGGTTAGATAACTTACTGTAGAGATCGCAGAACTCAAAAATCTCATCGGGCTCTTTTTTACGACTGTGAATCATGATCCCATCCGCACCAGCTTCCAGGTAGGCCTGAGCACGTTCGAAAGCATCATCCACACCCTTTTCCAGAATCAGGCTTTCAATGCGAGCAATTATCATAAAGTCATCAGTTGCTTGGGCCTTTTTTCCTTCACTTATTTTGTGACAGAAATTTTCGATGGAATCCTGTATCTGAGGCACTTCATTACCAAACAGCGAGTTCTTTTTCAGGCCCGTTTTATCTTCAATAATCGCGGCCGAAACCCCTAAACGCTCCAAAGTGCGAACCGTAAATTTGAAATGCTCGGTCTGTCCACCGGTGTCGGCATCATAGATAATAGGCTTGGTGGTTACTTCCAGGACCTCATTAAGCGTGGTCATGCGAGCAGAAACGTCCACTGCCTCGATGTCAGGTTTACCTTTCGCGGTAGAGTCGGTCAACGAGCTACCCCACATACCGTCAAACTCACGATTACCTTCTTTAGTTTCTATCCTAGCATGCTCAATAATTAACCCACTAAGCGCATTATGAATATCTAGGAACCGCACCAAAGGTTTAACCTGAAGCATGCGCCGTAACGATTTCAAGCGAAGTTCAGGGGTGGTACCGATCTCTTTGAGTGCTTTATTAAGGCCGGTGGAAGAAATGCCCTTTGTATAGGGAACTTCAATTAGTTCTCCGCCCCATTCAGCAAGAGTATCAATAACCCTCTGCCTAGTCTCACGCTGGACACCCTCTCTCCAGTCATCACCATGAACCACATAATCAGGTTTGATTCTTTTCAGGTTTGGAACGTAATCAAGTGTTTCCTGAGCCACGACATCATCAACGCCTTTAATACTTTCGACCACCTGCTTACGTTGCTCAAATTCCATGTAGGGAATTCTTTTATAACTCGAAATTGCTGCGTCTGTGAGCAAACCGACTGTGACGCTCCCATATCTTGACGCTTCTCTAAGAACGTTCAAATGTCCAGGATGAATCAAATCGGCACTCATACCGACGTAAACCTTTTTAGCCGACATACTTTTCCTCAAAGGCAAGTTCTTCATTCATAAATTGCAAGCAATCAGTAACCACAGAGCACTGCTCTCTCGTGAGTGTTTTTTTATATATCCCGACATTTTTTATTGAGATCGACGGATCAAAGAACTCATGTTCTCGAGAAAGGCTAGACGCAGATAGCCCCAGAAAATTCTCGATTTCTTTTCTGGCATTGCTTACATCTTTAACTAAGTCTTCGAACCTTAAAAATAAAACAGATTCACTACCAAGATCCCTCCTAAGACTGAGCGCATTCTTGGCACGACTTACAATCAAATCCGCATTATACTTAATAGCTGCCAATCTTCCTGTCCCGTATTTCTCAAAAATCCCTTGAGTTGGAGTCAACATATCCTTATAAATATTATTATTCCTTAATATTTCAGCTATTTGATCTCTGGGATCCCTGAAAATCACAATCAACTTAAAAGGATCGAAAACTTTTGGCCATAAATCTCTATGTTGACCTAAAAATATCGGCTGATCGAACACAAAGAAATCAGAGGTTGATGAGTAAACTTTCTTTAAATCAGAAATCCAGTCAACCGCCAAACCAATATCGGAGATCGAGCCAGTAAGGCGATACTCCAGCCTCTCTAAAAGAAACAAGCGCTTTATAGGCTTGGACTCTTGCCCAGACAAAAAGCCAAATCCATACTTTATCAGGTTGTACTTAATCCGATTCTCTATAGCTCTTTTCGGACCAACTTTCGAATAAAGAGCTGATGAGTTCATTAAGTTTTTGGTTAGGACTTTAATTTGAGATGGATAATCTTGACTTACATGCCCAGCCAAATGATCTCCTACTAAGCCAGCCCTCCGAAAGTCATCGAATTCACCTGGTATATTACAGATTCCCTCATACTCTTTTAGTAAGTCCGTGACCGCGCCAGACCCGCTAAAATATAACCCACAAACCAATATGTTTACGCTACCCATACAGGCTTCATTCCTTTACAAAATCATTTGCGGCCTGAACAACACCGAACATTAAATCTCTAGAAAGAACCGGGGATATCGGAAGGCTTAAGACCTCACAATGAAGCTTTTCCGTTACCTCAAGGCTCTTAAAACTGAACAACTTATAAGCAGCTTGATGGTGAGGTGGGATTGGGTAATGGATCAACGTATGCACACCTAGCTCGCCGAAGTGTTGCTGCAATTCTTCCCGCTGGTCCGATCGTACGACAAACAAATGCCAAACGTGGCTTTCACAGTCGCCCACTGTGGGTAGCTGAATATTCGGGTTGCCGATGTGAGCGCGGTAATACTCCGCCACATTTCGTCGACTTTCGATTTCGTCGTCCAGGTGACGCAATTTTACCCGAAGCATGGCAGCCTGAATCTCATCGAGCCTGCTGTTTACGCCCTGATAGAGATTCTCATACTTTTTGTGGCTGCCATAGTTACCCAGTGCCCGGATAGTTTTGGCCAGTTCTTCGTCATCGGTGGTTACCGCACCCGCATCACCCAGTGCCCCAAGGTTCTTGCCGGGGTAAAAGCTGAATCCGGCCGCGTGGCCCCAACTGCCGGCCTTGCGGCCATCTATACTGGCCCCATGTGCCTGGGCAGCATCTTCCAGCACCAACAGGCCATACTCATCTGCCAATTGCATTAGCTCTGGCATTGGGGCTATCTGGCCGTAGAGGTGAACGGCAACGATGGCCTTGGTGTTAGGAGTAATGGCCGCAGCGGTTTTTTCAGGACACAGGTTGAAAGTAGCCTCGTCCGGCTCTACCAGTACAGGCTTTAAGCGGTTTTCGGTGATGGCCAGTATGCTGGCGATGTAGGTATTGGCTGGCACGATGACTTCGTCACCCTCTTTCAGTTTGCCCATTTCTTTCCAGGCTCTGAGGGTAAGGGTGAGCGCGTCCAGGCCGTTGGCTACACCGATGCAATGCTTACTGCCGCAATAGTCCGCGAACTCTTCTTCAAAGGCTATTACTTCGGTGCCCTGGATGTACCAACCGGAGTCAATGACTCGTGTGGCGGCGGCTACGAGTTCGTCTCGGTATTGGGTGTTGATGGATTTTAGGTCTAAGAAAGGAATCATTTTTCAACGTACCTGATAATGCGGGCGGGGTTACCGACAACGACTGCCTTCGGGGGAACATCCTGCGTGACGACCGCTCCAGCTCCCACCATTGCATCTTTGCCAATAGTGACACCGGGAAGGATGGTTGCATTTGCGCCAATGCTTGCGTTTTTACAGATCCTTATACCGGAGAATTCATCTGGGTATTGCTTTGAGCGGGGGTAAGTATCATTTGTGAACGTCGCATTCGGGCCGATGAAAACATCATCCTCCACACGGGTTCCGTCCCAGAGTTGGACGCCGGATTTGACGGTTACTCTATCGCCAATAATTACATCGCCTTCAAGAAGGGTTTGGGCGCAAATGTTGCAATCCCGGCCAATTCTTGCGCCTTTGAGGATGACTACAAACTGCCAGACCTTTGTGCCCTCACCTATGTAGGATTCGGCAACGTCAGCAAGTGGATGAATGAAGCTCATTTGTTCACCTGATTCTGGAAATCGTCGTAATCCCGAATGTAGTCTGATTCATCGTAGTGTTGGCTGGCAAGCACGAGCAGCACGCAGTCTTTGCTGAAATCGTGCATTTCTCGCCAGACCATATCTTCAATCACCAGTCCCTTGGTTGGGCAATCCAGCCATACTTCTTCCCGGTTTGCGCCATCATCCAGCACCATTCGGCATTTTCCGGCCACGCAGATCGCAACCTGCTTGAGGTTTTTGTGGGCATGGTGACCTCGACTTACGCCCTGCTCGGTGTGGTAGATGTAGTACACACGTTTGATGTTGAAGGGGACAGCTTTGTCCATGCCGATTTCGACGGCTACCAGGCTGCCACGCTCGTCACCAAGGCTCTGGAAGTCGATCCATTTGACCAGGCTCATACACCCTCACCTTCCTGTTCGAATTTCTCCGACTGAGCAAAGCAAACAGCTTGCTTGTCTTTCTGGGATACAAGCGGTTCTGCATTTTTCTCCAGCGGCCAGTCTATCGCGAGCTCTTCGTCTGCCCAATGGACAGAGCGCTCATACTCAGGTGCGTAGAGGTCTGTGCACTTGTACTGAAAATCCGCCGTGTCACTGGTTACCAGAAAGCCATGGGCAAACCCCGGCGGCACCCAAAGCATGCGATTATTCTCTTCCGAGAGATATTCCCCTACCCACTGGCCGAAAGTGGGTGAGTTGACGCGCAGATCTACGGCTACGTCAAACACTTCACCACGGGTTACCCGCACCAGTTTGCCCTGGGGCTGTTTGATCTGGTAGTGCAGGCCGCGCAGGGTGTTTTTCACGGAGCGACTGTGGTTATCTTGCACGAAGGTGGCTTTGATACCCGCTTCGCGGAAGTCTTTTTCGTTCCAGGTTTCCATGAAGAAGCCGCGTTCGTCTCCGAACACTTTGGGTTCGATGAGTTTTACGGCGGGAATCTTGGTTTCGGTGATTTTCATAGAGTTGACTTACTTGGTTTTGACCAGTTTTTTCAGGTAGGCACCGTAGCTGTTCTTATTGAGGTTTTCCGCCTCCGCCAGCAGTTGTTCTTCGCCGATGAAGCCCATGCGGTAGGCCACCTCTTCCAGGCAGGCGATTTTCAGGCCCTGGCGTTTTTCCAAAGTTACGATAAAGCCGCTGGCTTCGTGCAGGGAATCGAAGGTACCGGTGTCCAGCCAGGCGAAGCCCCGGCCCAGCAGTTCGACCTTCAGATTACCCCGTTCCAGATAGGCCTGGTTGACGCTGGTGATTTCAAGTTCGCCCCGATGGCTGGGTTCAACCTGTTTGGCGATATCGACTACGTCGTTGTCGTAGAAGTAGAGGCCGGTTACCGCAAAGTCGGATTTCGGAATGGAGGGCTTCTCTTCGATGGAGATGGCGCGTTGGTTTTCGTCAAACTCTACTACCCCAAATCGCTCCGGGTCGGTGACCTGGTAGCCGAATACGGTGGCGCCCTTTTGCCATTTGGCTGCGGTTTGTAACATGTTACTAAGGCCTTGGCCGTAGTAGATGTTGTCGCCCAATACCAGGCATACACTGTCCTTGCCGATGAACTCTTCGCCAATAATGAAGGCCTGGGCGAGGCCGTCCGGGCTGGGTTGCTCGGCATAGCTGAGATTAACTCCCCATTGGCTGCCGTCACCCAGCAGGCGCTGGAAGCCTTGTTGATCTTCGGGGGTGGTGATGACGAGGATATCCTGAATGCCCGCCAGCATGAGTACGGAGAGCGGGTAATAGATCATGGGTTTGTCGTACACCGGGAGGAGCTGTTTGGAGATTCCTCGGGTAATTGGGTAGAGACGAGTGCCGGAGCCGCCGGCGAGAACAATGCCTTTCAATTCAGAATCCCTATTGTATTAAATAAACTGTTCTATGTACCGAGTAACCACCAATGCCTTGCACTCCCGCGCGGATGCGGCAGAGCTCGAAATCCGACAACATCGTGCCACTACGGGCCGTTGCGCTGACTCTCTTTGCCGGGGAGCAGACACCATTCGTATGCGTTCCCGAGGCACGCTACCGCCCTACCCGTGCATTTTCTGCGGCATCTTGAGTGGGGGCATTGCAGACAGGCTCCCGAAACTACTGTGTTCTTGCATTGCACTATGCCTAGTATTTGACAGTAGTCGAATGCGCTGGGGACGGGGGCGGGACCCCGCCCCCTTATATGGCCCTGGCCAGCTTGGTGACGGGAAAGGCGAGGGTTTGAGGGCTGTGCAGGATGTGCAACAGCACGATCACTCGCTCGTCCGGTGTCACGGCTTTGACGATGGCTTCTATGTCTTTGAAGCAACCGTCGGTTACTTGTACTTTGTCGCCGGCCTTGAACAGGGCGACGGGTTTTTCCTGGATGTCCATTTGCTGGTGCAAGGCGTTGATCAGGTCGTCGGATACGCTGCGGGGAGAACCATTGAAACTGACGATTTTGCCGACGCCGCGGGTGCTGCTCAATGCGCGCCAATCGCTCTGCTCTAGGTTCAGCCTGATAAAAATGTAGCCAGGAAACACGGCTTCCTCACGAACGACTCGTTTTCTACGTACGATACGTTCAACGGCAATACAGGGTGAGAAAATATCAAAGCCTTGATTGCAGAGGTTGATCTCTGCTCGTTGCTGCTGATTGGATTTGCATTGGATCACATACCATTTCATGACGAATGCTGCTCCAGATCCTTCCGGATGTCTTCAATCTCGGCTTTCAGCGTTTCGTATTCGGCCATTTTGCGATTGAGGAAGCGCTTGGTCAGCCGGGCACGACTGTCAATACCAGCGGGGGTGAGCACATACAGGTAACGTTTCTTGTTTGCGCTCTTGCTGAAATTTTTGGCCTTAATCAACCCTTTATCCACCAGCGCCTTCAAACAGTAGTTTACCTTGCCCAGGCTAATACCCAGCTCATCCGCCAGTTCCCGCTGACTAACATCAGGGTTCGCATCCACTTCACGAAGAATTCTGTAACGGGCGTCTTCCGGGGCCATAATTTATTTTCTTTTTCAGTCCACTCTGGCATTGATACATGTTCAACCATTGAACAATGTACGTATTACCTGGCTACTTTGCAATAGCCCACATGGGTTATTTTCCCTTCATGCAAATCTGCTATCTGGTGTCAGTCACTATCTGATTTATAAGCATAGTGATAATAACCGTAGCCATAGCCGTAGCCGTATCCGTAATACGATGAAGCCGTGCGTTCGATGGCATTCAAAATACTTCCCTTAACAACCACACCCGCATTTTCAAGCTGCTCCAGTGAGCGCTCAATCTCATTCACTGGATTTTCACGGAATCGGGTGATCATCAACGTCGTACCCACCAGCTTGCCTACCACAGCAGCATCAGTTACTGCCAGGGCGGGCGGCGTATCAATAATCACCAGGTCGTACTGTGATTCGACATCATCCAGGAACTGCGCAAAGCGCTGAGTCATCAACAACTCGGACGGGTTCGGAGGTGCCGTGCCCCGGGCAATATAATCCAGGCCACTTTGCTCAGTACCGCGCAGCACCGTATCCAGTGAACAATCCCCTACCAGGTAATCGGACAACCCTTGTGCACTCTCGCCTTTGAAGCTGCGATGGATGTGTCCTTTACGCAAGTCAGCATCAATCAACAAAACCCGTTGACCGGACTGCGCACAAATGGCCGCCAGGTTAGCTGAAATAAAGCTTTTGCCCACCGCCGGACTGGGGCCGGTCAACATTAATCGCTTGTTGCCAGCTTCGAGCATGGCGAAATGTAAACTGGTGCGCAGACTACGCAACGCTTCAATCGCCAGATCAGATGGGTCAACTAATGCCAATACCCCATTCTCTTCTTTGGTGCGACGAAATTGCCTGGCTTTTCCCATCGTATCAGCCATCGTGTTTCCAAAGGCTGCCCGAATACGGTGACGCCACTTTCTATCCTTGAAACGATCAAACAACCGCCGCTGCCTTTCCGATAATGGGATTGTTGCATACACTTGGAGGCCCAGCGCCTGCAACTGATCCACTGACTCTACCCCCCGGCGCAACATGTGTCGCAACAGCACAATCATCAGCCCCAGCATGACGCCCGCCATCAGGGATATCACGATAATCAGGTTTTTACGTGGAGCGATGGGACTTGAACCTGCCACAGCATCATCCAGAATCCTGACGTTACCCACAGTACCTGCACGAGCAATACGCAACTCTTGGGTTGCATTCAACATTTGCATGTAAATGGCCTGTGACACTTCCACGTCACGGTTCAGGCGCAACACTTGTCTTTGGGTTTCCGGTAAATTGTCGGTCTGCGACTCCAGTCGTGCTCTTTCACGCTCCAATTGAGCCCGTTTCTCAAGCAAGGTTTGATAACTGGGGTGACTGGGCGTAAAACGTTGGGAAAGTTCACTTTCCTGAATTTCCAACTGGTTAAGCTCTGACTCTAGCGCTACCAGTCGTTCAAGCATGGTACGCGTTTCAAAACTCAAATCGACGCTATCCTGGCTGGCTCGATAATCATTCAGGCGATTTTCTGCAGAATTTAAATCACCCTGAATGACTGGCGTTTGCTGTTCAAGGAATTCCAGTCTGCTTTCCGCTTCTGCTGCCTGACGGTTAATATTTTGAACCAGATAAACATCAGCTATCGCATTAAGAGAGCGCACCAACTCCTGACGATCAGGCCCTTGCAACGCCAGTTCAAGGATACCTGTATCGCGCCCCCTGGAAGCTACTTCAAAGCGCCGCTGAAGATTCCCTATCATTTGAGCATCTGTTCGCTTTAAAACTGTAAATTGCACATTTGAAGGCGCGTTAATCTGGGAGACCAGCAATTCAATATAAGGGGCTTCAGATACAAAGCGCTGTCCGGACTGCCCCGCTCCAAGATCATGCCCCGTTTGATCCAGTAACCTGTAACTATTAGTTCCCGTGATTTCTAACGTCAACGGCCGGCCTGATAGAGTTTGATCGACCTGCAATTCTTCCACAACGATAGTGTCGCCCGCCCATACATGCTTGCTTCCTTGGGCAAATGATGGGCGCTCGGTACCCATACGCACCATCGCTGCGCCAATAACCGGAAAATAATTGGGTGTTACTACCAAATCCAGCCCTGCCTGCTCAGCGGCACGCCCCATAATCATGCGAGAGCGTAATATTTCTGATTGTGTGCTGGAAGCTGTTTGCTCCTGCCCGACGACGCTCATTTCCAGGGAACTTAGATTATTCTGCCCTTGTTCAACCTGCAGCAAAGCATCAGCCCGGTAAATAGGTGTCGCCAGTGTTGCGTAGGTATACCCCAGTAATGTGACAATCAGGGTAACAATGATGATCAACCATTTATGATCTAAACAAATGGCTAACAAATACCCCAGATCAATCTCATCACCGTTTTGATTCTGCCCCCGCGCTTGTCGAGCGGGTTGCACTGGGGCTGCGTTATTTGCAGTGTTGTTTGCAGAGTTTTCTGACATGCTCTTCCTGTCTTTACCTTAAATTGCGCAGCGATGAACTGCAGCGCTCTATATGCTTTTTTGAATGTTGCGCACTGTACAATTTATTTTAATTTGGGTACCCACAAATCCGCCGCCTGTTGCAGCAGGGCGTGCACATGCTCAAAGACGTCCCGGCTTTTTTTGTAAGGGTCGGGAATATCCAGACCATTGTTAGCCCGTGTGCCTGGAGCATGAACCCAATGACCCAGGAGTAAGGACTTCCCCATCGCTGGTGATGACATTTGCCCTAACTGACGACGCTGGTGCTGGCTCATGGTCAGAATCAGGTCTGCCCATTGAATTATGTCACTGTCGAGCTGACGCGCTTTGTGAGCAGAGACATCCAGACCTGCTGCTGTAGCAATCTCAGCCGCTGTGGGTTCGGCGCCATGGTCGACCATGGCCGTCAGGCCGGCTGACTGCACCTGCTTGTGCGGCAGCGCCTGTTTCAGCATCGCCTCGGCCACCGGACTGCGACAAATATTCCCCTGGCAAATCACCAGTATGTTCTGGTAAGGGCTGCTCATCCTGTGCCACCCGCTCCTGTTAGCTCACTATTAACCGGGGCTCAAAGGTGCCCAGTGGGTTGTTGATATGTGTGTGTTGATGACACGTGCTCACAATGTATTCACCCGGTCGGCGGTAATCAGCGCATTCAGGCTCGGAATAATCTGGCTGATCACTCGGTTCCAGCGTGTCACTGGTGCCGTAGTCACATAAACAATGTCGGATGGCTCCAGCATAAATTGCGTACCTACCGCAAATGCCACCGCATTGCGGACATTCAACTGGTACACCGTCGCCAGTTTCTCGCTTTGCTGCTCTGCCTGGCGAATCACGAAAATACCTTCCGCATTCGAGGTCACCTGATTCAGACCACCGGATCGTGTTAGCGCCTCGGTCAGTGACATGCGGATATTGCCCATTGGCAAGGTATTCACACGCTGTAGTTCACCCAACACAAACACTTTCTGCTGACCCAGATCCGGGACATGCAGCACATCGCCGTGTTGCAGCAACATGTTCTGCCCCAGGCGACCGTTGTTCAGCATTTCATACACCGACAAACGGGTTTCTTCACCGTTGCGTGATAACAGCACTTCGTGCCAGTTGGCACCGTCGGCCAGGCCACCGGCACGGGAAATGGCGTCCAATACGGTCATGGGGATATCGTTGATAGGTTGAGGGCCTGGATTGCTGACCTGGCCGGTGACATAGGCTCGCTCGGCATTAAAACCGATCACGCGCACATTCACTTGTGGAGTAGCAATAAATTCTGCCAGCGGGTTGGCAATGGCTTCGCGTATCTCGTTGGTAGTTCGCCCTGCCACCTGCACTTTGCCGATATAGGGATAAAAAATCGTGCCATCAGCTTCAACAATAATCCCTGAGTTTTGAATATTGTTGTTATTACTGCCGCTGGGGTTGGTCAATTCAGGATGGTCGTAGACGGTGATATGCAACATATCCCCCTTGCCCACGTGGTATTCGTAGTTGGCGATTTCATCCTGCAGGCTTTGAGGCATGGCTGCAGGGATCATGCTTTGTGATTGTGACTGGTTGGCAATAACGGAAGAGGTAATGGGAACGATATCGATGGATTCGCGAAGCGTTTCTTCATCCATCGCTTCCTCATTAATGTCGGCTTCTGTGCCACGCAGACCCGGGAACCAGGTGCCGCGATTGACTTCAAACCAGTTGCTGCCGCTGTCCGCTTCGTAAATATCCGGATCGATATTACTGCCGGGTACCAGGACGCAGGCCGTCAAACTGATCAGTAATATGGACAAGGCGCCGAGCTTGGCTGCCAGTTTAACCAGATTATTATCGTGTTGCTCGTGGATCTTCTTATTACGCATGCCTACCACAATCTCATTCCATGAACCGCAGCATTGTAACGAATAAATAACGCTAATGCTTGCATTTACTACCAATGGCTAGGTCGTTCCATCTAGAATACCTAGCCTGTATTTATTGTCATGACACCAACATGACAGCTAATTATGACACTTTCCTGTCATTATGCGAACATTTCTTGATTCTTCAGTTGCTTATCATTGATTTTGATCGAAAAGCCGAAGCCTTGTTTGCTCAGGTTTACCTGACAGTGTATTAACTTTCGCTCTCCAAAACCGCCAGCAAACCGGCTTCATCCATCACATCGACACCCAGCGACTGCGCTTTTTCCAGCTTGGAGCCTGCGCCAGGGCCAGCCACCACCACTGAAGTTTTTTTGGACACGCTGCCTGCAACTTTGGCACCCAGTGCCTGCAACCGTTGTTTGGCTTCATCACGGGTCAATGCTTCCAGCGTACCGGTCAGCACCCAGGTTTGACCCGCCAACTGATCGGAGCGCACTTCAACGACCGCTTCCGGCCAGTTGACGCCCTCTTCCTTCAGCTCTTTGATCACGTCCTGGTTGGCCTCATTGCTGAAAAAATGCACGATGTGTTCGGCCATGATCGGCCCGACATCCGCAACTTCCACCAGGGCCTCTTGATCAGCCGCCATCAGCGCATCCAGTTTGACGAAATGAGCTGCCAGCGCCTGGGCGGTGGCCTCCCCCACTTCACGAATGCCCAAAGCAAACAGCAATCGGGGCAAGGTGGTGGTTTTGGCTTTGTCGATGGCCGCCAGCAGGTTATCCGCTGATTTCTCGCCCATGCGCTCCAGGCTGATCAACTGCTCTTTGGTCAAACGGAAAATATCCGCGACTGTATGCACCATTTCTGCGTCCACCAGTTGTACCACCAGTTTCTCACCAAGGCCATCAATGTCCATGGCGGTGCGACTGCAAAAGTGTCGCAGTGACTCTTTGCGCTGGGCCGGGCAGATCAGCCCCCCGGTGCAGCGATACAGAATCTCGCCGTCTTTCTCTACAGGTGAGTGACAGGCGGGACAGTGTGAAAGCATCTCAATCGGACGGCGCTCTGCTGCTTGTTTTTTCTCCACGCCGTCTGCTGGCACCACTGAAATAATCTTGGGTATCACATCACCGGCCCGGCGCAGTACCACCCGGTCACCGATCTGTACGCCCAGGCGCTCTATCTCGGCCATGTTGTGCAAGGTGGCATTGCTGACGGTGACGCCACCGACAAACACGGGCTTCAGCCGGGCAACCGGAGTAATTGTGCCGGTGCGCCCCACCTGAAACTCAACATCATTTAACGTGGTGGAGGCTTCTTCAGCCGGAAACTTGTAGGCCATGGCCCAGCGCGGCGTGCGCGCATTGCTGCCCAGTTCGTTTTGCAGGGTCAGCGAATCCACTTTGATCACGGCGCCATCGATTTCGTAGTCAAGATCGTCCCGCTTACTGAGCAAATCCTTGGCGTAATCCAGGCAGGCCTGCCAGCCGTTGACACGACCCCGTTCGGGGTTCAAGGGCAAGCCCCACTCGCCGAGCATCTTTAGCACATCACTGTGATTGCCAGGCCAGTTGGCAGCAGTTGTTGATTCTGCTGAGTCTGCGGACACCGTCGCCGAGTAGGTAAAAAATCGCAGCGGACGCTGCGCGGCGATACGCGGATCCAGTTGTCGCAAGGTACCGGCAGCGGCATTGCGGGGATTAACGAATACCCGGCCACCCTCTTCATTATTGGCGGCTGCTTTTTCGGCGGCCGCATTCATGCGGGCAAAACCGGAGCGTGTCATGTAAATCTCGCCCCGCACTTCCAGGCGTGCCGGTGCTGGGCCATCCTCAGACGCAAGTTTTAAGCGCATGGGGATATCGCCGATGGTTTTGACGTTGTGTGTAATGTCTTCACCGGTCACGCCGTCACCCCGAGTGGCAGCACGGGTCAGTTTGCCGTCCTGGTAAAGCAGACTGACGGCAACGCCATCGATCTTGGGTTCGCAGGCATAATACAGACTCTCGTCTTCGTCGATCTGGTCATCCAGGCGCTTGAGAATCCGGGCCTCAAAATCTGCCAGGTCCTGGTCATTAAAGACTTTGGACAGCGACATCATGGGGATGTCGTGTTTCACCTGGGTGAAGGACGTCAGGGGTTCGCTGCCAACGCGCTGGCTGGGGGAGTCGTCGGTGACCAGTTCAGGGTAATCGGCTTCCAGCGACAGCAGACGGTCGAACAGTTTGTCAAAATCGGCATCGGGGATTTCCGGCGCATCATCGCGGTGATAGCGCCGGTTATGATAGTCGATCTGCTGCCGCAGTGTTTCCAGTTCAGCAGCTGCGGCTGTTTTGGCGGAGGTGCTTTTGTTTAGGCCAGAATCGCGGCCAGCACGCTTCGTCTGTTTAGCGTCGGCCATGAGAATTTTTCAGTTGCTGCAGTTCAAAGTCACGAATACGCTGACGGTAGTGCTCCATGGTCTGGGCCGTCATCACGGATCGGTTGTCATCTTTCAGTTCGGCATCCAGCGACTGCTGCACATGCCGGGCGGTGGCCAGCATCTGCTCGTAAACCAGCATGTTGTTGCTGGCCACATTGGGCAGCGTCATAAAGAAACAGACGCCGGGTGTGGTAAATTCGCTGATCTCGTTCAGGTCAAAAGTGCCGGGGTTCAGGGCGTTAGCCACACTGAACAGTACCGGGCCGTTTTTGCCATTGGCATGGCGGTGGAAGATGGACATCTCACCGAAACGCAGCCCGGATGACAACAGCACCTGCAGCAGTTCATCCCCGGCAAAGCGGCGCCCCTGGCGGGCCAGCACGTTTATCGCCAGCACTTCGCTTGGTTCATTTTCGGCCAGTTCGTTGCTGTCATCTGCAACATCTTCGTCGAACGCAGACTGCTGCTGGTACTGAGGCGCTGAGCGATCGCGGCGGTCACGATAACGATCGCGATCCCGCTCTTCTGCTTCTGCTGTCTCAATATCCAGACTCAATTGCTGCTCCTGATAACTGATTGTATTTTGCTGCATCGGTTCTGCCTGTAACGGGTCCTGCTGGCTCTGGTCTTCCTGGTTCAGGCCTTCCTGGTAATGAGCTTCCTGACCCAGACCTTCCTGACCCAGACCTTCCTGGTTCTGGCCTTCCTGACCCAGACCTTCCTGGTTCTGGCCTTCCTGGCTCAGGTCTTCCTGGTAATGATCTTCCTGCCAGTGACCACCTTGTGCAGAGTCTTCCTGAGCATACTGGACTGTTTCGGCTTCATCCCCGGCCTCATCGTGTTGCGCCATGCTGTCAGCCGGCTCGCTGACTGGCTCATCAAAGAGCGGATTATTTTCAGGCTCGTCAGGCTCTTCCCGGAGGTGCTGCTCAGCCGCTTTATCCTCACCCGTTTTATCCTTGCTGCCACCGAAACGTTTGAACGCTTCGCCTGCCCAGCTCATCCAGCGGCGACTGCGCCCTTCTTTCTCTTCGATCTCTTCCATGGCTTCTTGACGGCGCTGGCGATCTTCGTCGTCAAACAGCACGTCCAGATCATCATCAGGATCCACGGCAGCAAAGGTATCGTTATCGCTGGGCTGAGGCTCGGCTTCTGCTTCCAGCTCATCGTCAAAGTCCGGCAACATGTCGTCTTCATCGTCCGCAACCGGCGCCTGATCGTCATCGCTGTCATGACCATGGACTTGTTGGCCAGCGTGGCCATGACTCACATCATCACGCTCTTCAGCTTCCTCGTCACCGCTATAGTCGAACAGCGGGTCTTCAACATAGGCAGCAGACACTTCCTTGTCTTCGTACTGCTCAGAACTGTCGACGTGCTCGTCTTCACAATATTCCAACGAATCTGACTGCGTGTTATCTTCAGGGCTGGCCTCGTCTGTGATTCCTTCATCACTGACTTGCTCGTCGTGTTCAGGTGCGACAACAGCAGGCGCCGTATTTTCCTCAAGCAGTTCATCCAGCAAGTGATCCAGGTCGCGATCGTCATGCGCCGGCTGAGAAGGTTCTTCCTGAACAAACTCTTCTTCTATCAGCTCACTTTCTGCCTGGTCATCATCCAGCAAGGGGTCAGACCGTGACTCATCCAGGGAAAAGTCCACTTCCTGTAAACGCTCTTCCTGTACAGCCTCTTCCTGCACAGTCTCTTCCTGCAAAACCGTTTCCCCGTAAGGGAGTTCTTGCCCAGGTTCTTGTTGCTCAGGTTCTTGTTGCCCATGTTCTTGCTGATCAGGCTCTTGCTGTTCAGGTGCCTGCTGCTCAAACTCTTCTTGCTCGTAGGCCTCGACTTCAGACTCTTCCAGCTCAATCGCGTCAAGTTCAGGCTCGGCTGGCTCAATATCTACTGTCTCAGGCTCAGGCTCAGGATCTTCAGCGGAATTGTCTTCACTTTGCGAACCGGGCTCGCTGACATCTGACAGGAAGACGTTATTATCTTCTTCCTCATCATCCCAGTTGTCTTCTTCCCAGCTTTTCTCTTCCCACTGATCGGCGTCCCAGTCACTACCATCCAGGTCATCCGCTGCCGCCTCACTTAACAGTACGTCATCGTCATCATGTGACTCTGCCTGCCAGTCAGGTGTTTCAGTCACTGGCTCATCTTCAGTGCTTGTTGTCTCGTCTTCTTCAGATTCGCTTTCAGGTTCGCTCCAGTCTTCATCGTCATCAATGAACATGGGTTCGGCGCGATCCAGATCAAATCCTTCTTCCTGGTAATCCTGCTTGTCTTGCGATTCACTCAAAGTCTCAGACTCTTCTTCGATGGGTTCTTCATCAACACTGTTGGCGACCGGCTCACTTAACACTGACGATTCTGGCTGCGTGGTCGCAGCAGCGGTGCGAGTGACTTCGGGAGCTGATGCAGCTGCAGCCGAATCAAGATCGGCAACCGAGGCAACCGTCGCGGCCTCCGGTGCAGGGGTATCAACTGCCGGGCGTTGCTGGTCACGATTTTTGAAAGCGTTAGTGCGCGCGGGCTTGAGCGTGGATTTGCGCGGTGGTGCTTTGGCTTCGGGTGTGGCTTTAGCCTGCCCGCTGGCCGTTTCATTGAGTCCCTGGCTTTTCATGACCTGGGCCAGGGAGCGTTCTACCTGTCGGGCACCGCCACTGGGCAGTTCACGCAGTTCCAGCTCATCCAGGTCATACTCCGGGATGTTTTTATCCAGGGCGATTTTGATTTTGTTCTTGCGACCGCTAATGGCCACGAAAATACCACGCAGTACAACGACCACGATGGCAAAGATAAGAAGTAGTATTAGCAGTTCGCGAATACTCATTATTGTTCCTTACATCGCTGCCAGTTCGGCGGCTTCATCGATATCCACCGCTACCATGCGCGACACACCCGGCTCGTGCATGGTGACACCCAGCAGCTGATTGGCGATTTCCATGGTCAGCTTGTTGTGCGTAATAAACACAAACTGTACCGATTCAGACATTTCTTTAACCAGTCGGCTGTAACGTCCCACGTTGGCATCATCAAGCGGTGCATCAACCTCATCCAGCATACAAAATGGCGAGGGGTTCAGCCGGAAGATCGAGAACACCAGCGCAATCGCCGTCATTGCCTTTTCACCACCGGAGAGCAGGTGAATCGTGCTGTTACGCTTGCCTGGCGGGCGCGCCATAATAGCAACACCGGTATCCAGCAGGTCTTCACCGGTCATATCCAGATAGGCATGGCCACCACCGAACACTTTCGGGAACAGCTCCTGCAAACCGGCATTGATCTTGTCAAAGGTCTCTTTAAAGCGCGTCCGCGTCTCCCGGTCAATTTTACGGATGGCATTTTCCAGGGTCACCAGCGCTTTTTGCAGGTCTTCATCCTGGGCATCCAAATAGACTTTACGCTCGGACTGCTGTTCGTATTCCTCAATCGCTGCCAAATTGATGGCACCGAGGCGCTGAATGCGATTATTGAGCAATGCCAGTTCGTCTTCGCAGCCTTTGGCGGTCAGCTCTTCGGGCAGATTGGCCAGCACGGTGTCCAGATCATAGCGTGCTTCCTGTAATTGCTCGACCAGGGCCTGGCGCTTGACCAGATCACCTTCGGTTCTGTCTCTTATACACATCTGACGCTGCCGACGATATGCAGTGTGTAGA
>OJDN01000291.1_pt1 | contig 18497 bp, 22 predicted proteins | sample 1592731 | NCBI WGS metagenome assembly OJDN01 (sample SAMN05416881, study PRJEB24817) | seawater metagenome | isolation source: Sea water | place: Canada:Atlantic | collected 2013-11
ATCTACACACTGCATATCGTCGGCAGCGTCAGATGTGTATAAGAGACAGCCACTGGTTGCATACAGGGAGATAGCATGAAACTCGACCAATACTTCACCCCCACCTGGGCGGCAGAGTTGTTATTTAAAAGACATTTCTCTGACCTGTCGGGCAGTGACATTGTGCTCGATCCTTCGTGCGGTGATGGCCGGTTCCTGCTGGCAGTGCCTGACTATATTCAGGCTTTCGGTGTTGAGATTGACCCAGCCGCAGCAGACCAGGCAAGACAGAATTCAGGCCGTGAAGTGGTAACCGGTGACTTCCGTAGTGTATCGCTGCCAGCAGACCCCAGCGCCATTATCGGTAACCCGCCTTTTCAGTATGAATTGATCATGCAGTTTGTCGATCGCTGTTATGAATTGCTGGAGTACGGCGCTCGGGCCGGGTTCATCCTGCCAGTTTATGTATTCCAGACAGCAAGCACCCTTACTCGACTGCAGAAGCAATGGTCAGTCAGCCAGGAGCTGATACCACGCAATCTGTTTGCAGGCCTGGCCAAGCCAATTCTTTTCGCAACCCTGGAAAAGTCACAGCGCCCCACTCTCTCAGGATTCTTCCTGTACGCAGAGACTGACGCTATCAGCGATATGCATAAAGAATTCCAGCAAATGTTTATTGGCAACAATTCCAGGCCGAACGTCTGGAGGGATGCAGTTGCTCGCGCCCTCGATGTCTGTGGTGGTCACGCAACCCTGCAACAACTGTATGCAGCCATTGAAGGAAACCGGCCAACACGCAACCCGTGGTGGCGTGAAAAGGTACGCCAGATTGCAGGGCAATACTTCCACCGGGTGAAGCCGGGTGAATATAAATTCAGGGAGATAGCATGAGTTTCAAACGCCTATATCGTCACTACTGCAGATATGGCTTCCATGGCTGGGCATTGCGCGTAAAGAACAGCCCTCAGCCAATGCTGTGGACCTTGCGCCCTACCCGTCGAGAAATCCGGAATCTGCGAGAACAGGAGCGCAACTGGATGCGGCCTGATGTGGAGATAGTGAAAATCAAATTAGATGCGGAGGTGTTGTCATGACAAACCGATCCCTAATCCCAATGATCCTTGCAATGTCCTCAATGGGCAGCATGCCTGGAACAATCACCCACGGCAACGGCGGTCAGAAGGCCAAGGTTAATCGCCCTGATCAATCTGATGCAGACGCCAGCCACCACTTAGAAAAAGCCAGGTTAAAGCGCCAGCGCCGGATAGAGCGTAACAAGCGGCTGGCTGAGAAGAGTACCAACCAATGAGCATTCTCTTTCAGTACAAAGAAAGTGAGCCACTATCACTCTCTGACGAACCTTACAGATTTTTTCTGTGCACGGACATGAACACGGGCCTATCTGTGGAGGTGAGTAATCTCTGGCCACCGACCGCAATAGTGGGTGAGGCAAAGCGGAAACTATTAGAACTAGCTGAGCGGACACAGGAGAGGGAATAGATGAAAGCGCATTATTACCCGTCAACCGACTCAGAAGATGTTGAGCAAGCTCCGTGCGGGTCATGGCTTGGCGAAGGAAGTAGCCTCACAGGTTTTTGGGGCAACGTAACGTGCAGGAGGTGCTTTAAATCAAAGGGTAAAATTACTTCTGCAGCCGAGGCAGATGAAGATTTCATTGTCAAGCAGATGGGAGAAATGGCCGACTTTATCAGCGCGCAAGAATCAAAGAGGACAACACTATGACATCACTTGAGCAGGAGGTGGCCGAAAAAATAGAGCAGGATAGGGCAGCGGCACAATCACAGGAGACTGACCAATGAGCGCAATACAGATGAGAGAACAGTTCGAGCGACAGGTCACTATCCCAGATGGCGTCTACTGGGATAGCGATGCTCAGCAATACGAGCACTCAAGCGGAAATGATGATGTCGCCGAGGCATACCACAATAAGTTTGTTGGTTTTCAAGTTGCCCTGCAATCACTGGAAGGGGATCAAGTGGTGGCTCGAGTACATCACAACGATGAGCATTCTGAACCTGTTCGCGCAGTGTTGAATAGTATCGGTCGAACTCTTCCTGATCATGCGCCGCTCTACACCACACCCCAGCCCCCTGCGGTGCCGGATGATGTAAAGCTGAAATACCAGTCTGAAGCTGTGGAAGAATTCGCCCAAATGATTTGGGAAGAAATCCTTAAAAATTATACAAACATAAAAGTTCTGCCGCTAACCATGAGTAAAAAGTGGATCGACAGCCGCAAAGCCATGCTCACAGCAGCACAGCAAGGGGGCAACTCATGAGAAATTTCAATCTACCTGATGATGCAGTTGCTTTACAGCCAGTTCGTTTTATCAGTGACGACGAGCTGCGCTACTACACTGCAACGACATTTCCTAATAACCCAAGAGGCGGATGCCAGGTTTACTTATCCCGGTGCGCTATTGCGGGAGGGATCACTGAATCACAAGAAGAAGCTGTGGGAATTTGTGATGTACTAAATTCCGATTCTGAAATCGTTGCTGATGTTTACCTGACCAAAAAGGGGCTGGCATTTCTTTACGAGAAGCTAAATTGCCGGGTAATTCCAGAGCAAGAGGGGCGATGACTCATGAGTATTCTTAGCATTGAGTTGGCAGCAAGAAGAAATAATAAGCCGACTTTTTGGGAGTTAAAGGGAGCCGAGATAAAGCCTTGTCCTTTTTGCGGCGAATCAGACATTCATTTGGTCAAAGACAACGAAATCCATTGGTGCTGCTGCACCACTTGTGGCGTTGAAGGCCCTGCAAGAAGTAGTCGCGCCACCGCAGTCCAGTGTTGGCAAAAAAGGAAACAGGAACCATGAAAACCATCAAAGTCAAAACCAGTGAGCTGACCGGGGCTGCGCTCGATTGGGCGGTAATGAAACTTGATCCGATGTGCGATGGCTTAGAGTGGCTGTTTGATAGCGATTCAGGGTATTTCTTTGGTGTCTGCGATAATGATGATGTAGAGAAAATGAAGTGCATTTTACTGCCGCATAAATTGAGCTTGAAAGACAGAATTACTTACAGAAGAAAAGGTTTGGATTTTTATTCTCCGAGCACTAATTGGAATTATGCCGGAAAGTTGATTGACGTATACCAGGTCGGCATAAGCTGTCCGGGCACAGAAATGCCACCTGCTCCATTAAAAGACTGGGTTGCCGGAGTTGGGATTCATTGCCGCCACTGCATGACAGGGAGCACAGCATTGATCGCCATATGCCGCGCCATAGTTGCATCAAAGATCGGCGACACAGTTGAAGTGCCAGAACAGTTGGTGGGGGTGAAATCATGACTCTATTAGAACAGCGCGATGGCGAATACATAGCGGGCAAGGACGCACACCTATACGACAAAACCGACTGGATGATTGACCTGGTGCCGGTGTATCTGAATATCGCCAACCTGCCGGCGACACTTACACAAGCCAAAGTGGAGCGGATGATTCAGGAGGCCATATTGGTCTGGTCCAGATATCCAAAAATCAAACTCTACTATGCCGGGTTATCACCAGACGAATACACGGCTGGAGCCATTACCGTTAACTACCAAAGCAGCCAACAGCTTGCTGAGTGGTACAAAGATGACGTTAACGGAGTGTGTTTTACCAGGATCGCTGGCGAGAATACCCAAAAAGGTAACAAGTGGACCGAAGGCTGCAGAATATACATCAACGCAGACAACCGGCCATTTGATGACAAATATGGTCAGGCAACTATAACTCATGAATTCGGTCACGCCTGCGGCATCAACGGTCACAACAGCCACTGGGGTGACTGCATGTATCGAAGCTCACTTGGCAACCATGCCTTAAAGCACTCTATCGACATGCTGGACGCGATTGATCCTCACTTCGCCATACTTCATAGCGATCTGACGATTAGTTGCCCTGTCGTAGCCCTGGGCGATGGCTCTACCAAGTTTGTTGAGTTGGTGCCCTTACCCCAGAAACACCCTTTCGACAGGCACTCCTGGACTATTGGCAAAGCTCAATCATGGGAGATAGTGCCCGAGTCCAAAGGCGTGACCGAAGTGAGCGGAATTATCCCTCAAGCCTTTCAAGGGCGCGATTGTCTGCGGGTAACATTGAATGAAGTCCGCAGTGTTGATTATCCGACCATGAAAGTGAAACTGCTTTTCACTTTAGATGATGGCAAACTGCATTTGGAATACGCGGGAGAGTAATAATGGGAGTTCGATCAACATATTTTGGATTGCTTGCTGAATTTGACGCTGCCGAGGTGCGGCTGGAAGAATGCTGCGAAAAATACTTTGGCCTTAGCCCGGCCCAGGCGAAGCGCAAAGCCTCAGAATACAAGCTGCCGGTGAAAGCATATCGCTCCGGAGCCAGCCAAAAAGCAGGATGGCTCATTTCAATCACTGACCTTGCCCAGCATATCGACGCCCAGAAAAAAGAGGCTGATCGAATCTTCAAGGCAATGTCTTCAGATTCTCAGGACGAAGGTGCGTGTAACGACGCAGAACACTCCACGACTCGTGTAGCGTGAATAATTGAACCTGGGGTATGCTGTACCCCTGTTCAAACAATCGACTTGTCGCCTCATGTCTCAGGTCATGGAAACGCAGATCCTCGATTTCGAGCAAGTGGCATGCCCTGGTGAAATAGGCACTGATTGTCTTTTGGTTATAAGGGAATATGAACTCGCTTGTTTTTGGTTGGCGTTGAGCAATTTCCCATGCTTTATCGTGGTACTTAAACCGTCTATTTACCCCCTTTTTTCTAGGGTGTTTTATGTCGCGAACCAGCCCTGTTCTTGCGGCGTTGTCGTTATCTGCCCACCGAAGCCGGGTAATTTCCCCCTCTCTTCGCGACGAGTATGCAGCAAACCACATAATATCATTCATCGGTATGACTGATTTTTTATCCTTTCGCTGAAAGTAATCTGAAAGCGCCTTTAGCTCACCTTCTGTTGGCCTTCGGTCTCTTGTATCTGATCTGGCAATGAAGCCTTTTTTGGTGCAAAAATTCTTCGCCATATCAATTTCCTGGGTCGTTACTTTAATACCCCAGGCTGGATACGCAGCATTATAGACGTTACGAAGCCAGACAAATGTATTCAACACAGTCTGCGGCTTAACCTTTTTCACTCTCTCCCTGGCATGATCAATAAGGACTTCTGATGTCAGGCGGTTGATAGGCAGTAAGGCAAAGTCATAGCCCCTGATCGTCTTCAGATCTGCTAGCTTTGTCCTCCCCGCCTCTTCGCAAAAATCACGCAGGTACATATCAATCAGGTCGATAACCCGTATCTCTGAGGACTTCGCCCGCTCCACGGCGCCAGGCTCTGCCAGTTCCATATCCTTCCTGTCGCCCCATTGTTTTGCCAGGGAGCGGCGCGGGAAAGTCTTTGTTTCTGAATAAACTAGCTTTCCGGATTCAAATTTTCTAACCTGTGCGCGGTATGTGATACCCTTCTTGTTCTCAATTTTTGTGATGGTTGCCACTGCTACAAATTCCCTGTTACTGCTTTTTTGTAGCAGCATCATAGTAAAAATACGCAATAATACGCAATAACCCAGCAGGAACACACACTTGCAAAAAGACCCAAAAACACCACCAACACTAGCAAATACGCTGGATACGTGGCCTGGGAGGTTTTCTGTCGCCCCCATGCTCGACTGGACTGACAGGCACGAACGGTATTTCCTGCGCCTGCTGACCCGGCATGCCCTGCTCTATACCGAGATGGTCACCACTGGCGCCCTGCTCCACGGTGATCGCGCGCGACACCTGGATTTCTCCAGGGAGGAGCACCCGGTTGCCCTGCAACTTGGCGGCAGTGAGCCGGATGACATGGCCCGCTGCGCCGAGCTGGCGCAACAGTGGGGCTACGATGAAGTGAATATCAATGTCGGCTGCCCCAGTGACCGAGTTCAGTCCGGCAGCTTCGGTGCCTGTCTGATGGCAGAGCCTGAGCGAGTCGCGGCCTGCGTAAAAAGCATGCAGGCTGCCTGTGATATTCCCGTCACTGTAAAATCCCGCATCGGTATTGATGAGCACGACAGTGAAGCCTTTCTTCAGCGCTTTGTCGATACCGTGGCGGAAGCCGGTTGCGACACCTTTATCGTGCATGCCCGTATCGCGATTCTGGCCGGGCTCAGCCCCAAGGAAAATCGCGATGTTCCCCCATTGAAATATGAGCGGGTGCACCGGCTTAAGGAACGTCACCCTGAGCTGAAAATCAGCATCAATGGCGGCCTTAAAACCCTGGCAGCATGCCAGGCTCAGCTGGATAAGGTTGATGGCGTGATGATGGGGCGCGAGGCCTATCAGAACCCCTATATTCTGGCCAGCGTCGATCAGGACATCTTTGGCAGCATTGAGGCTGTTCCTGCCCGACAGGAAGTGATGAAGAAATATCTGGCCTATGTGGCTGGCCAGCTCGCTTCAGGCACCGCCCTGCAGCACATGACTCGCCATATCCTGGGGCTTTACAAAGGCCAGCCAGGCGGACGGCTGTTCCGGCGCCACCTTAGCGAGAACGCTCACCGCAAAGGCGCCAGTATCAGCGTACTCGAGGATGCTGTCGCGCTGGCGGAAGCCGCCATTGAGCGACAACAGCAGGCAGACGCTGAAAACATGGTCACGCCCGCCGAACAATCCACGCAATTGCAGACAGGAGTGCAGCATGCTTAGTCACCTGAAATCCTTCATGGATAAACATCTCAGCATCCCCGAAAACGAAAGCAGCGAGCACCAGGCGCACCGGCTGCAAATCGCCAGTGCTGCCTTGATGTTTGAATTGATCCGGACAGATCATGACGTCAGTGATGCGGAAGTGGCACAGTTGCGGGAGATTATGCAAACACAGATGTCGCTATCGGACAGCGAGGCTGATGAACTGCTGGCGCTGGCTGAAGAGCGCGCCACAAAGTCTGTTTCCCTGTATGAGTTCACCAGCCTGATTTGTGAACAGTATGACCACCCGGAACGGATCCGACTGATTGAGAACCTCTGGCTGATCGCCTACAGCGACAAACACCTGGATAAATACGAGGAAATGGTGATTCGCAAAACGGCAGACCTGATCTACGTATCACACAGTGATTTCATAAAAGCGAAACTGCGTGCCCGAGAAGCCAAGGGATTAAGTTAAACCTTAATCCCAGCCTTCCCAGCCATCATCCCACTCTTCTTCCTCGGCTTCACCATCACTGACATCATAGGCACGCTGCTGCAAATACGCTTCACGCATAAAGATATACGGATCACCCATCAACAGGGACTCTCCTACCAGTGCCTCGCCACGTCGGTTGATCTGGTCAAGCACAAACGCCGAGTTGCGCAAACGCACATTATCCTGGTAATTCAGGGGATTTGTGGCGGTATCAACACCCAGGCCGAAAGCATCCCGGAACGTGCTGGGGCCAAAGAAAGGAATGACGATGTAAGGTCCTGACTGGATGCCCCAGGCACCCAAAGTCTGACCAAAATCCTCATTATGCTTGTGCAACCCAGCTTTTGATGCCAAATCAAGCACGCCAACAATACCGATGGTGGTGTTGATAACAATTCGTCCCGTATCCGAGGCGGCGTCACCAAACTTACCTTGCAGTATATTGTTAGCAAATACCCCTATATCATCGATATTACTAAAAAAATTATCAACACCTGTGCGTACTGGTGCTGGCATGTAACGGCGATAGCCAACAGCCACCGGACGCAACAGATGCTTATCCATATAGTCGTTAAACGCATGAATACGCATGTTGATCGGCGCCAACGGATCTTCAGTCTGCTGGGCAGCGACGGTAGAACTGAACGTCAGACTAACCATGAAAGGCAGGCTGGCGAGCACAGAGCGATACTTCATAGATTCAAACCTGGCAATACTGCCTCAAGTTCATTCAGGGTACCGTATTATCGCAGAATGCATTACGCATGAATATCCCCTGATTGGGCACCATCCAATCGTTTCTGCAAACGCTTTATCGACACCGGATACTGGGTTCCAAGTTGCTGAGCAAACAAGGAAACCCGTAATTCCTGCAAACGCCAACCAAAATCACTGAGCGCATCATTGCCCGCCCCCCCCTGAGTTAACCAGGATTTGAACAGATGACTGACGGCTTTAGCCGAGTCGGCATCTTTTTCGGGCTGCGCCGGTAATTTCTCCAGACGCGACTCTATCGCTTTCAGGTAGCGCGGATACTGAGACAGACTATGTTCGGGTACCCCTTGCGGGAAATCATCGGGGAACAGGTAATCCAGTTGTTCCTCTATATCCGCGACATTCTCTGGAAAACGCGATGACATATCCCGTAACCGGGAACGAATGGCAAATCGCTGATCAATGCTGTTTTTAAGGATACGACCCAGCCGCTCTGCCGTATCCACCAGCCCTGCCCGCCCTCGTGACAATCGGGATTCAAACTCTGCCTTGGTGCGCGGCACATCGGAACTGGTAGCAAATTGAAGCCGATAGCAGCTGATCAAGGCATGTTCCTGCCAATCATTGGCCTGGGCAATCAGTTTCAGCCCAAGTGCTTTGGCGACAGTAGCGAACTGTTTGCCGATCATTTGCCGCTGCTGCGGGGTGCGCAAAGCATACAGCCTGGCCAGCCCTTTTGCAGTGACTTGTTCTGCCTTGGACGCTGTTTCCATCAATACAACAGAAACGCTGTCGCCATCATCGCTTATAGCGGGATAACGGACAAAGGTAATACCGTATTCCATGGTGACTGAATGTGGCAGTTCGCCAAATTCCCAATCCTTGATGCCAGAGCACTCCAGCTCATGTCTGGGCATGTTCTGCTGATGGCTTGCTGTCTCTTTACTAAACTGTTTCTTAAGCGCCTTCAGGTTCTGGCTGGCCTTGAGCAGTTTGCCGTCGTCACCCAGCAGTTTGATAGTGGGCCTGAGATGTTCTGGCACGTTGGTTTCTTGCCAGGCGTCAGGTGGTAAATCGACCTGCCGCAGACGTTTGGCCTGCTCTCTCAGCAATGTCAGAAGCGGCGGTTTATCTTCCACCCTCACATTGGCAAGGGCCTGCTGGACAAACTCCGGTACCGGCACCAGCTTTTTTCGCTCACCCTTGGGTAAACTTTTAACAATGGCAATACAACGCTCTTTTAACAGCCCGGGCACTGACCAGTCGATATCTTCCTGTGTCAGTTGCGGCAGCAAAGCCAACGGCACAGTCATGCTGACACCATCATCCTGCTGGCCCGGATCAAAGCGGTAGTCCAGTTTGAGCTGGTTATGGTGCACGGCAGCCTGGTCCGGGAAAGCCCGCTGGGTTTCTTCACTGATTTCGCGCGCCTGCACATCGGTTTTCTGCATGTGTAAAGGCGTTTGTCCGGGGTTCTTCTGTTTCCGGCTCCAGCGATCAAGTGCAGCCTGTCCGGTAATATTTTCAGGCATACGTTGATCGTAAAAATCAAACAACTGATCTTCACTGACCAGAATATCAGGGCGGCGCTCTTTCTCTTCCTGAGCTTTGATCTCGCGGATCAAACGCTGATTGTGACGGTAAAACGGTGCTTTGAGATTGACCTGACCGGTTAACAGTCCTTCCCGGATAAAAAGTGTACGGGCCGCATGCGGATCAATCGAGGAGTAGGATACCCTGCGTTTTTCCACCAAGCGCAACCCAAACAGCGTGACTCGCTCATAGGCCATCACTTCACCACGACGACGCGACCAGTGTGCCTCGAAATACTCACGTTTAATCAGGTGCTGTCCGGCCTGTTCTGCCCACTCGGGCTCGATACGTGCCGCCTGGGTAGCAAACAGGCGACTGGTCTCAATCAATTCGGCGCTGACTATCCATTTGGGTAATCGTTTGAACAGTGCCGAAGCCGGGAAAATGCTGAACTTTCTGCCACGGCTGCCCAGATACTGACCATCCTTGAGTTTTTGTCCCAACTGGTTCAGGGAGCCGGCCAGAATACTGCGATGAATTGATTCGTAGAGCCCCTTGATGGTCTCCTCATCCCAGTCCGGTTTACGATTGGCTTTCATGCCTGACTGGTTACACGCCAGCAATAACTGACGGTGCGTCTCGCGCCATTCTCGTAATCGCAGCCAAGACAAAAAGCTGCTTTTGCAAAATTTGCGGAACTGGCTCTGCGACAGTTCCTGGCGCTGGTTCTCGACATCGTTCCACAGTAACAACCAACCGAGGAAGTCTGATTCCGGGTGAGCATATTTGCGATGCTGCTCTCTGGCGGCATCGCGTTTATCGGCTGGCGTATCTCGCGGGTCCTGAACACTTAACGCGCTGACAATGACCAACAGTTCCGCCAGGCAGGCCTGATCATTGGCTTCCAACAACATGGCTGCCAGGCGTGGATCGACCGGCATGCGCGCCATTTGTCGGCCTTTGTTGTTAATCTGGCGGTTTTCATCCAGCGCCCCCAGTTCCTGCAGCAAACGATAGCCATCATTAACGGCCCTGCGCTCCGGTGGATCAATAAAAGGAAACTGGTAAATATCACCCAGTCGCAGCAACTGCATCTGCAGGATAACCGCGCTGAGATTGGTACGCATGATTTCCGGATCGGTAAATTCGGTGCGGCTGTTGAAATCGTCTTCGCTATACAGGCGATAGCAGATGCCGGGGGCGACACGCCCACAACGACCGGCTCGCTGGTTGGCGCTGGCCTGGGAGATGGGCTCGATGGGCAACCGCTGGACTTTGCTCTGTACACTATAGCGGCTGATACGCGCCAGACCGCTATCTATTACATAACGAATGCCCGGGACGGTCAGCGAGGTTTCTGCCAGATTGGTCGCCAGGACAATCCGCCGACCACGATGTTCAGCAAAAATGCGCTGCTGCTCTTTAGCTGAAAGTCGCGCGTACAGGGGCAAAATCTCAGTATCGGCGAGCTGCTTTTTGCGCAAGGCCAGGGCCAGTTCGCGGATATCACGCTCACCACTTAAGAAAACCAGCACATCGCCCGGGCCACTCCGCTGCTCGCGCTCATGCTGACGAATAGATCTCAGCGCCGTCATGACCCCGGTCATCAAGGGATCATCATCATTATCATTCGCAGTATTCTTGTGGGCTACACTTTTGGCGGTGTTATTTTTTTCGCCCTCGCCCTCTTCCCCCGCAACCTCTTCCCCCTGCTGCGCCGGATCTAGATAAACAATGTCGACCGGATAGGATCGTCCGGAAACACTGATAACGGGAGCATCGCGGAAATGCCTGGAGAATTTATCTACATCAATGGTTGCCGAGGTGATGACAATTTTAAGGTCCGGTCGTTTGGGTAACAGCCGCGACAGATAGCCCATCAGAAAATCGATATTCAGACTGCGCTCATGCGCTTCATCGATAATGATGGTCGAGTACTGCTTTAGCATCCGGTCGCGTTGGATTTCTGCTAGCAGGATGCCGTCTGTCATCAGTTTAATGCAGGTAGACTGACTACTGTGATCGCTAAAACGCACCTGGTAGCCCACTTCTTTGCCAAGTTCCACACCAAGCTCTTCAGCGATGCGGTCGGCAACCGAACGGGCAGCCAGACGCCTGGGCTGTGTATGGCCAATACGTCCGTTCTCGGCCAGTCCCAGTTCCAGGCAAATTTTGGGAAGTTGGGTGGTTTTACCAGAGCCGGTTTCACCGGCGACGACAACCACCTGATTGTCACGTATGGCACGCGCAATCTCTTCACGCCGCTCGCTGACCGGCAGCTGCGGCGGATAGGTAATGCTATAACTCATTCAAACCCAGTTTCGGGAACCCCGGCTAAAGATGTCGGGGTTCCTCTTAATATCAGCTCTTGGCTTCTTCCTGTTCCCGGAGCTCGCGGCGTAGAATCTTGCCAACATTGGATTTTGGCAGGTCATCAACAAACACAATTTCACGAGGGACTTTGTATGCCGTTAAATTTTCCCGGCAGTATGAAGTCAGCTCATCCAGAGTCAGGACATTATCTCGACGCACAACAAACAGCTTTACCGACTCCCCGCTTTTCTCGCTGGGTACACCAATCGCTGCGCTTTCTGCCACGCCGGGATGCGAGTTTACAACTTCTTCCACCTCACTGGGAAATACATTGAAGCCAGAGACATTAATCATGTCTTTTTTGCGGTCAACGATGCGAATAAAGCCATCTTCGCTGATTTCGGCATAATCACCGGTCTTGAACCAGCCTTCTTCATCGATGGATTTGCGCGTCGCCTCTTCATTTTGCCAATAGCCTTTCATCACCTGGGGGCCACGCACCAGCAACTCGCCCTTGGCATTAAAGCCCGTATCCTGGCCTTGTTCATCCACGGTTTTTACATCTGTGCCAGGGACAGCGATACCCACGGTACCAATGCGAACATCGTCATGCGGGTTGATACTGACCACCGGTGAACACTCAGTCAGACCATAACCTTCATATACCTGGCAGCCAGTGACCCGTTGCCACTCCTCTGCCACCCGGATTGTCAGTGCCATGCCGCCCGAACCAGTAAAGCGCATCTTGCTAAAGTCGACCTGGTCAATATCTTTGTGTCGGCACATCGCCAGAAACAGCGTATTGATACCAACAAAGCCATTAATTTCCGGGAGCGACTTTAATGTCTTGATCAAATCATCCAGATCGCGCGGGTTGGGGATCAGTACATTATGATTACCGGCATAGAAGCCCGTCAGGCAATGCAGCATAAAGGCATAGGTGTGATAAAGCGGCAATGGCGCAATGATCGTGTCACTGCCATCATTGATCAGATACTGGCTGACACTGCGTAATTGCATCATGTTATTAACCAGGTTGCTGTGCGTCAGCATGGCCCCTTTTGCCGGGCCAGTGGTGCCACCGGTATAGAGAATCAGAGCCAGATCATCACGGTTTCGGGCGCGGTCTTCGGTTCTGCCAACCTGGCGGTTAGCTTCAGCTGACTGCTCGGGCATGGTCGATAAAATGGATGGCAGCGAATGTGTGCCGGGGATGCGCCAGGACGGCACCATGCGCTTCAGGTAGCGCACGGCCAGGTTCATCAAAGTCCGCTTGGGCTGAGGCAATATATCCGCCAGTTGCGTGGTAACAATGCACTGAATGTTGGTTTCAGGCAGAATTTTCTGCAGGTTATGGCAGAAGTTTTCGAGGATGATAATACCGCGAGCGCCCGAGTCCTTGAATTGGTGCAGCATTTCCCGGGATGTGTACAGCGGGTTGGTATTAACAATAACCAGCCCGGCGCGAGCAGCAGCCACCACTGCGATGGGAAACTGCAGAACATTAGGTAACTGAATAGCAATACGGTCGCCTGCTTTGAGGCCACTGTTATTGATTAACCACTCAGCCAGCTGGGCACTTTTAATGTCCAGTTCGCGAAAGGTTATTTGATGACCCAGACAGGAAAATGCCGGGTTGTCAGGATATTTTTCAAAACTGTTTTCGAACACTTCACGGATAGTCTGAAAATTCTCAGGATTCAGATCTTCCCGGCTGGACATTGCCTCACTTGCATACATCGTTATTATTCCTCATTAGTGTTCTGCCCTAACGTGCAAGGTATGACATGGCAGACTCCAGACCGGTTACGGTCATGGGAAACATCCGGTTTTCGATCAGCTCTCGGACAATACCGATCGAATAGCCATGTCGCCAATAACTCTCATTCACCGGGTTGATCCAGGCCACTTTGTCAAAGTGCTCGGTCATGCGCTGCATCCACACAGCACCCGGCTCTTCATTGTAATGTTCGATACTGCCACCTGCTTCGGTAATTTCATAGGGGGCCATAGTGGCATCACCCACAAATATGATTTTATAGTCAGGTCCATACTTGTGGATCACATCATACAACGGCGTTGTCTCTGTATGACGTCTGCGACTCTTTTTCCATACCGATTCGTAGATGAAATTATGAAAATAGAAGTACTCCATATGCTTGAACTCTGACTTGGCAGCAGAGAACAGATCTTCACACAGGTGCACATAAGGGTCCATGGAGCCGCCAATATCAAAGAAGAGCAGGACTTTTACGGCATTATGCCGTTCGGGAACCATTTTGATATCGAGCAGACCGCCTCGACGGGCAGTTGAAGTGATGGTGTCGTTAACATCCAGCTCCTGCTCAGCACCACTGCGGGCGAATTTGCGCAGTCGGCGCAAGGCCATTTTTATATTGCGGGTACCAATTTCGGCACTGTCATCCAGGTCTTTGAACTGCCTTTTCTCCCAAACTTTAATGGCGCGCCCTTCCCGACCTTCAGACTGGCCAATTCGAATACCGGCCGGGTTATAGCCAAACCCGCCAAAGGGAGATGTACCACCTGTTCCAATCCACTGATTACCACCCTGGTGACGTTCTTTCTGATCTTTGAGTCGTTCCCGGAAAGCTTCCATGACCGCATCAAGGCCGCCCATTTTTTCGATCATGGCGCGCTCTTCATCCGTAAGCGCCGCCTCAAACTCCTTGCGCAACCATTCTTCCGGCAGATGGATATCAAGTGCCTTATCCAGAATCGCTACCTGCTCAAAAAAAGCAGCGAAAGCCTTGTCATACTTATCAAAGTGCTTTTCGTCTTTGACCAGACAGATTCGTGCCAGGCGGTAGAAGGCATCAGTATCGGCAAAGGCATACCCTGCCTGAAGGCAACCATAAAGATTGAACAGTTCGGTCAATGAAACGGCAATACCATGGTCACGCAATGTCAGGTAGAAACGAATCAGCATGATTTCATCATTCCAGGGACATGAATGACTGTGTCATGACCGCTTGGCGCGATGCATGAATGCGAGTTTCTCAAGCAAATGGACATCCTGTTCGTTCTTGAGCAAAGCACCGTATAGCGGAGGGATGGCTTTTGAAGCGTCTTTATCCTGAAACACGGATTCAGGCAGATCGTCTGACATCAGTAACTTCAGCCAGTCAATCAATTCAGAGGTAGAAGGTTTCTTCTTCAGGCCCTGTACTTTGCGGACATCAAAAAAGACATCGAGGGCATGGCTTAGCAGTTCACTCTTAATATCCGGGTAATGCACCTGGACAATATCCTGCAGGGTATTGCGGTCCGGGAACTGGATATAGTGAAAAAAACAGCGGCGTAAAAAAGCGTCGGGCAGTTCTTTTTCGTTATTACTGGTAATGATGACAATCGGACGGTGTTTCGCCTTGATCTGTGTCTGCGTTTCGTAGACATGAAACTCCATCTTGTCGAGTTCGAGCAACAGATCATTGGGAAACTCAATGTCAGCCTTGTCGATTTCATCAATCAACAGCACAACCTGTTCTTCCGATTCGAACGCCTGCCAGAGTTTGCCTTTGAGGATATAGTTGCCGATGTCATGAACCCGGTCGTCGCCCAGTTGGGAATCACGCAGGCGAGAAACGGCATCATACTCGTACAGACCTTGCTGAGCGCGGGTCGTGGACTTGATATGCCAGGCGACCAGCTTCAGCCCCAGTGAGTCGGCAATCTGTTCAGCCAGCATGGTTTTACCAGTGCCCGGTTCACCTTTAACCAGCAACGGTTTTTGCAAGGTGACTGCAGCGTTAACAGCCATCTGCAGGTCTTCGGTTGCGACATAGCTGGCTGTACTTTGAAATTTCATTGCCGGTGCTGTCCCGGTCATGCCACTCCCATTATCACTCACGGCGCTTCCTGATATCTGATCTGGATTGAATTAGTTCCGCTTGGCTCGCGCGCGGAAAATCGTCCAGATCAGTGATAACACAATCCCCAGCCCTATCGCCAGTACCAATGGGACAGCCGCCCTGATAAATGCGTCGCCTCCCAGGGTAATCATATCCAGGGCAATCACCATCAAGGCAGGCGCCATCAGATCCGAATCAGCGGCGACATACCAGGGTGTAAAGGTTACAGCCAGCATGATGCCCCGCAGCGGATTTGCCAGCCACTTGTAAGGAATTTTGCCGGTCGCCTTATAGAACAGGATATAGCAAAGCGTGCCGGCTACCAGGTACACGCCCCAGCTAGTCAGGTATCCGTAAATATCCAGCATCAAATTATGGCTCTCATATCGTCCTTGCCAGCGGGCAGTCAGAGGATGTTAATGACTGACCCAACGAATAATGTGTTCTTCTATTCCATCCTCGGAGACATGCGAATCCGGAATCACCTTGCCGGTCACCGATATATCCCGCTCATCCATTAAACGGCGATTGCCCGCGATGAGTGGATGCCAGTCTTCCAGCGGCTTTCCATAATAGCGCAATTTATAGGCACAAGTGGACGGCATCCAGTCAACCGCTTCCTCAAGTATCTCCGGGTCCATCACCAGGCAGTCGGGCACCAGTTGTTGCCGGGTCTGATAGTGCCGGCACTGACAAGTGTCCTCATCGAGGTACTGACAGACGACTCGGGTGTAGTAAAGCTCAAGGTCATCATCTTCGTCCTGCAATTTATGCAGGCAGCAGCGTGCACAGCCATCGCACAGTGCTTCCCACTCGCGGGATGTCAGCGACGTTAACGGTAACTCCCAGAATTTATCTCTCAGGCCAGCCTGGTTTCCAGGCTCATGCACTGGCAAATCGGCCAGTTCACGATCCTGGTCATTTACCAGCTTCGCAACACCTTGTTTCAACCCCTTTGCCAAAACCTTAAGCCTCTTCAGCCGGTTGATCCCGAAGCGCCTCAAACAGCGGCTTTTTCAACAGGTCACGACGCCAGCCATCGACTCCGGCAGGCCAGACCAGACGCTCCTCAGACTGACAATGCATGTTGGCTTGCAAAAATTCAATCAGTACTTTCTTCCTGGCCAGCAGTTCAGCCGCGATACCAGCATCTTCCGCTACCTGACTGACGGCTCGTTGCAACCGCTTAACAGCCGGCCGGAGCGCAGGCGGCAAAGGCTGACCAGAGGTGGCTTTAAGCGTTGTTGCCAGCGCATTAAACTGTGGCGAAAGCTCAGCATCCTGGTGAAGGATCTGCAGTACGGCATCGCCATCGCGTTGCTGTAGGGATTTGCTGACATCCTTGATTGCTGCCAGCGCCTGTCTGTCCTGAGGTTTTCGTTGCACCAGCAGAATCAGTTCGGCATCTTTGGCAATCCAGTTACGGGGCTTATTACGCTGACGAGCCGTGATTTCCCGCCAGATCACCAATTGCTGCAATATCGCCAGTTGCTGTGGGTTCAGTCGCCAGGCACCGCCGACGTTGATAAACAGGGTTGGCCACAAGGCGTCATCTTCGTTTTGCCAGGCAATATCGAGCATTTGCTGGCATTCATCCTGCAACCAGCGCAAATAGCCTTTCTCGTCCAGCTGTTGCCGCAATGTCTCGTAAATGGAAGGCAGGTAATGCACATCCAGCGCCGCGTAATGCAGCTGTCGTTCACTCAGCGGCCGAGCACACCAGTCTGAACGTGTCTCGCCCTTTTCCAGCTCTACGCCGATGAGTTCTTTGACGATATTCAGGTAACTGAGATTAGCGCCATAGCCCAGGAATGCCGCTGCTTTTTGCGTATCAAACATAGGTTCGGGCAACTGACCAAAGGTGTGCTGCAACAGGACCAGATCCTCAGATCCTGAATGCAGTACCTTGGTAATCTGCTGATCGGCCAGCAAGTCGAGAAACGGTTGCCATTGCGTCAAGGTCAGCGGGTCCAGTAAAAATATACGCTGGCCATCACCTATCTGAATCAGTCCCGGTTTGGGATAAAAGGTATTGGTGCGAACAAATTCGGTATCCAGTGCCAGCACGCTGGCACGTTGCAGATAGGCACAAGCCTTGGCCAGTTCAGCATCATCGACTATATATTGCGAATCGGGCGGTTGGATGGCTGATGAATCCGATAAATTTTGTGGTACCTGATCTGTCATTTGAACTGCTGCCGGCCGTTGAATGCATGGGTAAGCGTACCGCCATCGACATATTCGAGTTCGCCACCCATTGGAATGCCATGGGCAATACGGGTCAGTTTTATTGATTGTTCAGCGAGCAGGTTGGCGATGTAATACGCCGTCGCCTCGCCTTCTACTGTCGGGTTATTAGCCAGAATCACTTCTTCTACCGGTTTTCTGGCGACCAGCTCCATCAAGGCATCTATGCCTATTTCTTCCGGGCCTATGCCGTCAATCGGAGACAGGTGGCCTGTGAGCTGAAAATACAAACCCTGATAGCTGCCGCTTTGTTCAATGGCGAGCAGATCTGCCGGTGAACCCACTACACAAAGCACGGATTGATCCCGGCGCGGATTACTGCAGATGCCGCATAAGTCTGCTTCGGTCAAGGTATGGCACTGCTGGCACTGACCGATATTTTCCAGGGCATCTGCCAGCACTTCGCTAAGCTGCTTGCCGCCATCCACATTGCGTTGCAATAAATAGAATGCCATCCGCTGGGCCGATTTGGGACCAACACCGGGCAACACACGCAGTGCCTGAATCAGGTTTTGTAATAGTGGACTAAGCATCAGAATGGAAACTTGAATCCTTCTGGCATCTGGAAACCAGAAGCCATCTGACTCATGGTGTCCTTGTTGGTCTCTTCCAGCTTTTTAACAGCATCATTAAATGCTGCAGCCCTGTCTCTTATACACATCTCCGAGCCCACGAGACTAAGGC
>OJDN01000294.1_pt1 | contig 18343 bp, 16 predicted proteins | sample 1592731 | NCBI WGS metagenome assembly OJDN01 (sample SAMN05416881, study PRJEB24817) | seawater metagenome | isolation source: Sea water | place: Canada:Atlantic | collected 2013-11
GCCTTTGATTACGTCCAGCAGATCGGCAAGATCCCCATTGTGGTCAATGACAGCCGCGGGTTCTTTACCTCACGCGTGTTTGGCACCTTCGTCAATGAAGGCATCGCCATGCTGGGTGAAGGTATCCATCCGTCCAGCATCGAAAACGCTGGCGTACTGGCCGGCATGCCGGTCGGCCCGCTGGCGATATCCGATGAAGTCAGCATGACCCTTATGCAACATATCCGCGACCAGAGCAAAAAAGACTCGGAAGCGGCCGGTCAAATCTGGAACGCTCACCCGGCGGAAGCCGTCATCGACCAGATGGTCGGCAGCCACGACCGCAAGGGCAAGGCCGCCGGTGCCGGCTTCTACGAGTACCCGCAATCCGGGAAAAAGCACCTCTGGCCGGAACTGGGCACACTGTTTGTCGATCGGGAAAAAGCTCGGAACACGGACCTCCAGGAGCTGAAAGACCGCATCCTGTTCATCCAGGCCATCGAAACCGTACGCTGCCTGGAAGAAGGCGTACTCCGGACCGTTGAAGACGCCAACATCGGCAGCATTTTTGGTATTGGCTTTGCCCCGTGGACAGGTGGTGCCATCCAGTTCATCAACCAATACGGCGTAAGAGCCTTTGCGGAACGGGCGGAATTCCTGGCCGCGCGCTTTGGTGAACGCTTCAACCCACCGCGTCTGTTGTTGGAAAAGGCGGAAAGCAACACGCTCTTCGAGTAACCGAGGCAGTCCTTGCCGGAGTTGCACCCGAGCGCTCCGGCAAGGATTTCACGTCGTCTTTCCGCCGGCTCGCGCGTTCACAAATCTGACGACTTCATGGACAGATTGTCACGTACAGAAACTTCCCCGCTATGGCAACCGCTTCTGTGCTTGCCTACAATAAAACCATGAGCCAATCCAGCGATATCGAAAAAGCGCTAAATCAACTGCCAGCGGCCACTCATCAGGGGTCCCTCTCCGTAGCGCCCGGTATCGTCCACACCGTCAGGTAACAAAGCTTATGAGCATCGCGGAACGATTTGTCACCCGTTACAGCACGACCATGGGTGGAGTCATGCCCGGCAAAAAAACCTTTGCCCTGGCTCTCACGCTCGCACTCGCTGTGCCTGTATCGGCCAAGCTGGATACCGACAAGGTTTATCAGCCGGTGTCTCCAACGGTGGAGCAGGCCCGCGCCAACATATTGATTGCCCGCCAATTGCAGTTCACCCACTTCCGCGATTTGAGCATCAACGACTCGCTGTCTGGGGATGTGTTTGACGCTTACCTTGACTACCTGGATGGCCAGCGCGTCTACCTGACGCAGAAAGACATCGACAAGTTCAGTGCGATTCGGCTGGGGCTTGGCTCGGCGCTCAAAACAGGTCAACTGCAACCGGGCTTCGATATCTACAACCTGGTTCAGCAACGCATCATCGAGCGCCTCGAGTTCGCTCTCGACCTGATCGATAACGGCATCGACAAACTCGACTTCAGTGCCGACGAACGCATCCTGCTGGACCGGTCCGACGCCGATTGGGCCGCCGACAGGGAAGCGCTGGACGATCTATGGGTACAAAGGATCAAGAACGCGGTCCTCGCCCAACGCCTCAACGACTCCGATGACGAATCCATCAAGGAGGCTCTGCAGCGGCGCTATGAAGGCCAGTTGAAGCGCGCCTACCAGGCACGTAGCGAGGACGCGTTCCAGGCTTACATGAACGCCTTCGCGGGCATGTGGGACCCACATACTTCCTACTTTTCACCGCGCACGTCCGAGAACTTCAACATCAACATGAGCCTGTCCCTCGAGGGCATCGGCGCGGTGCTGCAATCGGACAATGAATACACCAAGGTGGTGCGCCTGGTGCCGGGCGGGCCGGCCTCAAAGCAAGGCCAGCTTGAGCCGGCAGACCGTATCGTGTCGGTCAAACAGGACGACGAGGAAAAGCCCGTCAACGTCATCGGCTGGCGCCTCGACGAGGTTGTGGATCTGATTCGTGGCCCTCGCGAATCTACGGTGACCCTGGAAGTTATCCCCGCCGACGCCCCGGATGAAACCGTCACAGAAACCATCGCCATTGAGCGGGACAAAGTGAAGCTCGAGGAACAGAGTGCCAGCAAGGAAGTCATCGAATTCGAACGGAATAACGATACCTATCGCATTGGCGTGATCGACATCCCCACCTTCTATGCCGACTTCAAGGCGATGCAGGATGGCGATCCCAACTACAAAAGCACCACCCGTGATGTTCGCAAATTGATCGACGAGCTGAAGGCGGACGGCGTCGATGGCGTGGTGATGGACCTCCGCAACAACGGCGGCGGCGCACTCCATGAAGCCAATGACCTGGTCGGCCTGTTCATCGAGGAAGGCCCCACGGTGCAGATTCGTAACTCCAACAACGACGTACAGGTACTCAATGACGAAGACCCGTCCGTTGCCTATGATGGGCCGATGGTGGTACTGGTCAACCGAATGAGCGCTTCCGCATCGGAGATTTTTGCCGGCGCCATCCAGGACTATGGCCGGGGCCTTGTGGTTGGCTCCCAGACCTTCGGAAAAGGCACAGTACAGGCCGTTCGCCCGCTCAATCACGGTCAGCTGAAAATCACCCAGAGCAAGTTCTACCGAGTGTCCGGTGGATCAACCCAGCACAAAGGTGTGATTCCAGACATTGAAATCCCGTCGCGCGTGGACAAGACCCGTATTGGCGAGGACGCGCTGGATCACGCCCTGCCCTGGGACCAGATTGAAGCCGTGCCACATGCGCGCTACTTCGACTTCAGCGGTATTATCGATGAACTCCGGAAGCGTCACGATACCCGGTTTGAGGAGAACCCGGAGTTCAGCTTGCTGCAAAAGGAAATCGAATTTCTGAAGCAGCAACGTGAACAGGAATACGTCAGCCTGAACCTCGAAAAGCGCAAGGCATATCAATCACAAATCGAGAACACTCGTTTGACCATCGCCAATGCACGCCGTGACATACGCGGTGAAGAAGCCTTCGAAAGCCTGGACGCACTGGACGACTGGCAGGACGAACAGGCGGCGGAACCAGACAGTGCAGACGACGAACTGGATTTCGTTATCCGCGAAGGTGGTAACATCATGGCGGATATGCTTGAGCTTGATCAGCGCATGGCATCCATCCTGGTTCCCAAGCAGATCACCGCCCAGGCGGACACGCTGAGCGGCAAGTCAGGCCAGTAAAGGGTCTCAGCTAAACAATCCCGCCATACCGGTCAGGTTCGGGGTGCTGACCACGCCCTTCTCAGTGACGATGACGTCGATCAGACTGGCCGGCGTCACATCAAATACCGGGTTGAAGGCCTTCACGCCGGTGGGAGCGACCTGAACACCCCGAACCTGCCTGAGCTCCTCCCCCTCGCGTTCTTCAATAGGGATGTCCTTGCCCGACGCGAGGGCCATGTCCACCGTACTGGACGGTGCCACGACCATAAAACCGACTTTATGATGCCGGGCCAGAACCGCCAGGCTATAAGTACCAATCTTGTTGGCTACATCTCCGTTGGCCGTAATTCGGTCCGCGCCGACAATCACCCAACGCACATGACCCGCCGCAAGTATCGACGCCGCCGCCCCATCTGCGTTGAGCGTCACCGGAATCCCATCCCTTGCCAGTTCCCAGGCGGTTAATCGGCTACCCTGAAGCCAAGGCCGGGTCTCATCGGCAAACACATCCTTCAACAGCTTTTTCTCATGCAGCCGCCGGATCACTCCCAGCGCTGTGCCGTAGCCGCCGGTGGCAAGCGCCCCGGTATTGCAGTGGGTCAGAACCGAAAACGGTTTGCTGGCATCCATGTGGGCCAGTGCATAATCCGCCATTGCCAGATTGGCGGACAGGTCGTCCTTATGGATTCGAACCGCCGTTTCGGAGAGGCGCTTTACCGCCTCCTCCAGGGAGTGACACTCTGAGAACACCTGCTCCATTTTCTGCAGCGCCCAGAACAGGTTCACCGCCGTTGGCCGGGAGGCCGCCAGTTCGCGAATGGCCTGCTTGATCTCCGCTTTCCAGTCACCGCCACCAGCGTGCCGGGCTGCAAGGGCAACACCGTACGCAGCGCTGATTCCGATCGCCGGCGCCCCACGCACCACCATATTGCGGATACTCTGAGCCACCCCGGCGGAGCCCTCCAGCGTAATCCAGTGTTCCTGGTCCGGCAGCAGCCGCTGATCCAACAATTCAAGGCTTCCGCCATGCCAGCGAATGGCGACGGTGCCGATGGCACGGTCACCAGATGAAACAGGGGCGCGACTCATTCATTAACTCCTGAGGGATTACAAAACGGCAGTATACCTGTGTTAATACGGTAAACTCAGCCCCCAGGGTAGTTCTCAACCGGGCCGGTCGCTATACTTTCTGGCTACATTTCAAGACAGCATGGCCCCGTTCCAGGCTGCACGTACAAAGGCAGGGTTAATGACGGCAGACACCATTACCGCAGCGGACATTCGCATCAACGCACGTTGGCTGATTCCCATCGAGCCCGCTGATGTGGTTCTGGAACATCAGGCGGTTCTCGTCCAAGGTGACAGGATTGCCGCCATCGTATCGCAAGACGAGGCGGACGCCCGCTTCCGTACCAAGGAAGTGATCGACCTTCCCAGCCATGTGGTGCTGCCCGGCCTCATCAATATGCACGGCCACGCCGCCATGTCACTGTTCCGTGGCATGGCCGATGACCTGCCCCTGATGACCTGGCTTAACGACCACATCTGGCCCGCCGAGGGCGCGTTTGTCAGCGAAGCGTTCATCGCTGATGGCACCCAGCTTGCCATGGCGGAAATGCTGCGCACCGGCACCACCACGTTTTCCGATATGTATTTCTTTCCGGAAATCGTTGCCCAACTGGCGCACGACGTCGGCATGCGCGCGCAAATCTGCTTTCCGCTGCTGGACTTCCCCACACCCTGGGGGAGCGGGCCTGATGAATACCTGTCCAAAGGCGAAGCGTTCATCAAGCAATGGCAGGACAACGCCTTCATCATGCCGGCCATTGGCCCCCATGCGCCCTACACCGTATCCGACGAGCCACTGAGCAAAGCCGTAGCGTTATCGGAGGCGACGGGTGCCCCGATCCAGATTCACCTGCATGAAACCGCTTTCGAAGTTGAGGACGCCCTGGAAAAGTCCGGCAAGCGCCCTACTGCCCGCCTGGCGGAGCTGAAAGTACTCGGCACCAACACCCAATGCGTGCACATGACGCAGATTGATGAGTCAGACGTAGCGCTGCTCCGGGCGACCGGCGCCCACGTTATCCACTGCCCGGAATCCAACCTGAAACTGGCCAGCGGCCTGAGCCCGGTGCAGACATTCCGCAACGCCGGCGTCAATGTCGCCATTGGCACGGATGGCGCGGCCAGTAACAATGACCTGGACCTGTTCGGCGAGCTCAACACCGCCGCCATGCTGGCCAAGGTGGTTGCAGACGACGCCTCGGCACTGTCCGCCCACGAGGCACTGGCTATGGCGACCATCCAGGGCGCCAAGGCTCTTGGACGCGACCATGAACTGGGCTCGCTGGCCGCCGGCAAACTGGCGGACATCATCGCCGTGGATCTTGGCGACCCATTCCTGCAGCCAGTGTATGATCCCACCTCTCACCTGGTTTACAGCAACCATGGCCGCCAGGTAAGCCATAGCTGGATCAACGGCGTACCCCAGGTGCAGGAAGGCAAACTCACCCGTATTGACGTCCCGGACCTGATGCTACGCGTCCAGGGCTGGGCCGACCGTATTCGCGAACAGCAAACCAGTTGACGCTCACACTCTCAGCGACCAGGCAGAACGGCACATGAGTAACCACAACGTAGACCAGAACGAAATCGCCAAGTTTGAGGCACTGGCCAGCCGCTGGTGGGACCCTACCAGCGAATTCCGGCCCCTGCACGACATCAACCCCCTGCGACTCAATTACATTGATGAACGCGCGCCCCTCGCCGGTAAACGAGCGCTGGACGTCGGCTGCGGTGGTGGCCTGCTCTCCGAGGGCATGGCACTGCGTGGCGCCCATGTCACCGGCATTGATATGGGGGAAGCACCGCTATCCGTCGCGAGACTCCACGGTATGGAAAGCGGCATTGAAGTGGACTATCGCCAGATCACCGTAGAAGAACTGGCGCAAGATCCTGAACACGCAGGCCAGTACGATGTGGTGACTTGTCTGGAAATGCTTGAGCATGTGCCCGACCCGGCGTCGGTGATCAGCGCCTGCGCCACCATGCTCAAACCGGGCGGACATCTGTTCGTGTCTACCATCAACCGCAACCCCAAGTCGTTCCTGTTCGCCATCGTCGGCGCGGAGTATATGCTCCGCCTGCTGCCCAAGGGCACCCACGAGTGGCGCAAGTTTATCCGGCCGTCCGAGATGTCTGACCATCTCCGCCACGCCGGCCTGGACATCCGCGACCTGACCGGCATGACCTATAATCCGATTACCAAAGCCTACCGCCTGGGGCGGGATGTGGACGTGAACTATATGATGCACGCCATGGACACACGAGAGGACAGTACGCCGTCGTGAACGCCACCCCCCCAGAGTCAGCCATGCCAGCAAACCCCTCGACCGTCCTGTTCGACCTGGATGGTACCTTGATCGATACCGCACCGGACTTTATTCGTTGCCTGAACGAACTGCGGCTCTCACACGGTTTGCCAGGCCTGCCAGCACCACATATCCGGCGCTCTGTCTCCAACGGGGCCCGGGCCATGATCAAGATTGGCTTCGGGCTAGAGCCGGACCATCCCGACTACCTGGAAAAGCACACCGCGTTTCTCGACCTTTACGAGGCCGGCGTTGCCGTGGAAACCGCTCTGTTCGAGGGCATGGACAACCTCCTGAAAAGCCTCGAAGCACGGGGTATCCCCTGGGGCATTGTCACCAACAAACCGGTTCGCTTCGCCGTTCCGTTGGTGGAAGCCCTGGGACTTGCAAACCGCTGTGCAGCGGTGATCTGCCCCGATCATGTCACCCACCGTAAGCCCCATCCAGAAGCTCTGTTTCTCGCCTGTAAGGAAGTGGGTGTCGAACCGACAGCGGGCGTTTACGTAGGCGACCATGAGCGCGATATCGAAGCCGGGCGCAACGCCGGGATGACAACTATTGCGGTTCGGTACGGTTATATCGAGCAGCCGGAAGCCGTTGATCTGTGGCAAGCCGACCTTATTGCGAACACCGTCAGCGACCTGGCAAAACTGTTACAATAGCGCCGATGGCAGCACTATTTCAGCATTTCCCAAATGGAGACTCAGAATGCAGGACTATCAAGCACCGGCCGACCTACTGAAAGAACGCATCATCATGGTGACCGGTGCCGGCAGCGGGATAGGAAGGGCTGCAGCAAAGGCCTATGCTGCCCACGGCGCCACCGTCATTCTCGTCGGCCGCACCGTCTCCAAACTGGAATCCGTCTACGATGAGATCGAAGCGGCGGGTCATCCCAAACCAGCCATCGTACCGCTGAATTTTGAAGGCGCCGCGGTGAAGGAGTACGAAGAGCTGGCGATGACCATTGAAGACAACTTCGACCGGATAGACGGGCTTCTCCACAACGCAGCCATTCTGGGCACTCGCAGCCCGATCGAACTGTACGATCCGGAAATCTGGAACAAGGTCATGCATGTCAATGCCACCGCGCCTTTCCTGCTGAGCCGGGCGATGATTCCGTTACTGCGCAAATCCGACGATGCCTCGGTGATTTTCACCGCCTCCGGCGTCGGGCGTCGGGCCAAACCCTACTGGGGCGCCTACGCCGTTTCCAAATTCGCCATTGAAGGCCTGAGCCAGATGCTGGCAGAGGAGCTGGATGACGACCGCCACAACGTCCGCGTGAACAGTCTTAATCCCGGCGCCACCCGTACCAATATGAGAGCCACCGCGTACCCGGCTGAAAACCCGGACCAGAATCCCGCGCCGGAGGAATTGATGCCGGTGTACCTGTACCTGATGGGTAAGGACAGTCACGACGTGAATGGCCAACAGATAGACGCACAGCCGAAATAATGGAACTGATTTTCTACACCACGTCCCAATGCCACTTGTGCGAACTGGCGGAAGCCCTATTGGTCAGAACGCCCATGCCGGAGCCGGTGCCCGTGGACGCCGTGGACATTGCCCAGTCCGAAAAACTGGTTGAACGCTATGGCACCCGGATTCCGGTGTTGCACCGTAACGATACCGGTGAAGAACTGGACTGGCCGTTCACCAGTGACCAGTTAATGAATTTTCTCCGATGAGGACAGCCCGACATGTTGATGGTGATATCCCCCGCCAAGACACTGGACTACGAAAGCCCGCTGGCGACCCAAAAGACAACCCAGCCGGACTTTCTCGACGATGCCTGCGAACTGGTGGACCAGCTTAAAGACCTTGAGCCCCACGACATCAGTAACCTGATGGGGATCAGCGACAAGCTCGGCCAGCTCAATGCTGAACGCTTTCGCACCTGGCACACCCCCTTCACACCGGATAACGCCCGCCAGGCGGTACTGGCCTTCAAGGGCGATGTTTACACCGGCCTGGATGCGGAAAGCTTCAGCGATAAAGAATTCGAGATTGCCCAGAAGCGACTGAGAATTCTGTCCGGCCTCTACGGTGTGCTCAAGCCGCTGGACCTGATGCAACCCTATCGTCTGGAGATGGGTACCAAGTTCGAGAACCGCAGGGGCAAGGATCTGTACGCTTTCTGGGGCAGCAAAGTGACCGATGAGCTTAACCGCTTGTTGAAGGCTGATGATGGCGTGCTGGTAAACCTGGCCTCTAACGAATACTTCAAGAGCGTTCGCAAAAAGGATCTTGAAGGTCGTCTGGTTACACCGCAGTTCAAGGACTGGAAAAACGGCCAGTACAAGATGATCAGTTTTTACGCCAAAAAGGCCCGGGGCCTGATGTGTCGCTACGCCATCCAGAACGACATCACCCAGGCCAGTGACCTGAAGGGCTTTGACCTGGAAGGTTACCGGTTCAGCGAAGAGCAGTCCGATGCGGACAGCTGGGTATTCCTGCGGGATAAGCCGTAAACCGTTCACTGAATCCGGAGACATTAATGAGTGAAGCCGTTTTTTCCCAGCTCGCCATGCTGGTCTTTCTCACAGGCCTGATCGTCTGGATGGGATTCATCGTGTGGGATCTGGCCAAAAAGTCCCAGGCCGGGCGGTTTGGCACCATCATTTTGTTCACCATACTCGGTGCTGGCGTGGTGGGGTTCATCATCAAGACCGTGATGGTGGAGATCATGAAGCTCTAGCTGCCCAAGATGAGGTTTTCAGCATTGTCACTTTACGGCCACGGACCCGTGGCCGTATCATCCCCACCCTTTTCAGACTCTCACCATCATCGAATAACCAACAAGGATCCGGACCATGTGGTTTCGTAATGCCCGCGTATTCCGTTTTACCAAGCCATTCGAAATAACCGCCGAAGCCCTGGAAGAAAAGCTCCAGGAAGACGCCTTCAAGCCCTGTGGTCCCCAGGAAACCTCACGCCAGGGCTGGGTATCGCCCATGGGTAAGCACAGCGATCTGCTGGTTCATAGCGCCGGCGGCTATCACCTGATTGCCCTGCGCAAGGAAGAGAAGCTGCTGCCCGCCTCCGTCATCAAGGAACTGGTGGACGAGAAGGCTGAAATGATTGAAGCGGAACAACACCGAAAGGTGCGGCGCAAGGAAAAGGACGAACTGAAAGAAGAAGTGACACTGGAAATGCTGCCCCGGGCATTTTCCAAAAACCGTCGCTGCTACGCCTATCTGGCACCGGCAGACGGTGTACTGGTTGTTGACGCAGGCTCCTCCAAGCAGGCGGAAGATCTGGCCTCCACGCTTCGCAAGAGCCTGGGGTCACTGCCCGTTCGCCCGCCAGCCGTGGAGCAGGCACCCGCCTTCACCTTCACCGGCTGGTTGAACGAGTCCATCGATCTACCCGCGAGCATCGAGCTGGGCAATGAGTGCGAGCTGAAAGATACCTCCGAAGACGGTGGCGTGGTGCGCTGCAAAGGCCTGGACCTTCAGGGCGATGAAATCCGCAGTCACCTGGACGCCGGCATGCAGGTAACCAAGCTGTCTGTGACCTGGGACGACAGCCTGTCGTTCGTGTTGGACGAAGAACTGGGTATCCGTCGCCTGAAGTTCGGCGACACCCTGCAGGAAAAGCTGGACGATGTGGATGCGGATGACGCCGCAGCACGCTTCGACGCCGCATTTTCACTGATGACCCTGGAGCTGGCCAGGCTGATACCCGGCCTGCTGGAAGCCCTGGGTGGAGAAGACCGTTCCGCGATTGTGGAAGAAAGCTGAACCTGGATATTCAGTGGGACGTCTGTTCCAGGCGCTCCCGCTGCCAGTCCTTCTCCGGTTCGTTCAGTACCAGCGTCAGGTCCATCACTTCCTCTTCCGTGTTGTAATGGATCTCGAAGCCCAAATGCTCGGCCAGTTGCAGCATGGGACGATTGTCGGGTAACACATCACCCACCATCTCCACCGTGCCCTTGCCACGGCAATAGTCGATCATCTTCTGCATCAAGGCCACCCCTAACCCCTCGCCTTTCATATTGTCGTGTACCATCACCGCAAACTCACAGCGCAAGTTGTCGGCGTCTGTCCAGGTTCGCACCGTCCCGAGAGTTTCCTCGCCCTCGCCGTCTTGCCTTGGCGCATTGGCAATAAAGACCATTTCCCGGTCGTAGTCGATCTGCACCATCTGGGCCACGTCTTCACGGGAGAAGTGCTTGCGGTACTGGAAAAAACGGTAACGGATGGACTCCGGGGACTGGAGCTCGTGGAATGCACGGTGCGCCGGTTCGTCTTCCGCCAGCACTGGGCGAATGATGACACGGCGCCCGGACTTCGGCAGAACGATCCACTCCTCCAGTTCCCTGGGATACGGCTGGATAATTGGCCGCCCCGGCTTGTCCGCCAGGTCAATCGCCACGTTAACCGCTACCGTGCCCTGGTCGTTGAACAACAGCGGTGAGATCTCCAGCCCGCGAATCTCCGGAATATCGATCACAATCTGAGATAGGGTCACCAGGGTTTCCGAGACTGCACGTATGTCTTCCTCGGGCTTCAGGCTGTGTTCTTTCAGCAACTTGTACATGTAGGTGCGCCGCAACAGCTCCCGGGCCAACACCATATTCAACGGTGGCAAGGCAATCTGCCGATCCGTCATTACGTTGATATGCGCCCCGGACGCGCCGCAGACCACCAGCGGCCCAAACAACTTATCCCGGGTGATCCCCACACTGAATTCGATGCCACCGACGTGCTGGTAGGAGCGTTGCACTGCGAAGCCCAGAAAGCCACTGTCAGGGTAGTGTTTCTGGTATTCGTCCATCAGGAAGCGACAGGAATCCATAATCGCTCCCTCGCTGTTCAGTTTCTGAACCGTCCCCTTATAACGGCGCTGTCCAGGACTGAGCTCCACGAGCGGATGGCAGGCCTGTTCATGGATCAGCGTGATGTCCACCGGACGACGCTCCACGGCGAACACTTCCAGCACTTCCTCCATATCGTCGCAATACATGGTCTCTACGGCGTTAATGCCATAATTCCTGATCACGTCGCGGGCTTCCTGGTTGGACAGATGCGCCCGTCCGGAGCGAATGGCATTCACTACAACCCGCCGTGTTTGGGTATGGTCGGCCAGGTGATCGGTAAAAGACTCCGGCGTTTCTGTCAGCAGCCGTTGCACGCGCTGGTGTCGCACGTGCTGCATGAACGCCATAACGGCCTTCTCGGGGTTGAAGAATGACGGTAAGCCCGCCCGATAAAACTCATCGCGGGCATCCAGTACCGTACTTTGCCCCAACCAGCAGGTGAATACGTTCAAGCGCGTGCCCTTGGCCGCCTGCACCACCGCATCGGCAATCCGCACGCTGTCCTCGGTCAGGCTGGGGGCATACATCACCAGAACGTTGGCCACTTCCGGGTCTTTGGCAAGAATCTTGATGGCTTTGGCGTAGAGCTCCGGCGAGGCGGCGTAACCGAGGTCGATGGGATTCTTTCGAGTCCAGTACGGTGGCAGGAGTTCTGCCAGTGAATCAATCGACTTGCCCGACAGTTTCGCCAATTCGCCACCCAGATACGCCAACCGATCCACAGCCAACACGCCTGGCCCGACACCGTTGGCCATGATAGCGAGCGTTTCACGCCGCAGGCGCCGCATTCGCGTCAGGGTTTCCAACGCATCAAACATCTGCCCCAAGCCATCCACACGCAGAACACCGGCACGCTGGAGCATGGCGTCGTATATGGGGTCACTCTGGGGCAGCCCCGCAGGCAACTCGTGGGGGAACCATTCCGATTCCGGAACACGGCCGCTCTTCACGGCAATCACCGGCTTGGTGCGGGAAGCCACACGCACGGCGGACATAAAGCGGCGCGGGTTGGGGATGTTCTCGATGTGCAGCAATATTGCGCGGGTCTGACTGTCCTGGGCCAGATAGTCGATCAGGTCGTCATGGTCGATGTCCATCCCATCGCCCAGTGTCAGGAAGTAGGAGAAACCCACACCCCGGGCGAACGCCCAGTCAATGACCGAACTGGCGATAGTGCCGGACTGGCCCACAAACGCGACCTTTCCTGGAATAGCCCCCATATGGGCGTAGGTGGCGTTCAGACTGCGAGCTGGCACCATCAGCCCAATGGTATTGGGACCAAGCACGCGGATACCGGTTTCCCGCGCAGCATCGCGGACCGAATACATTAGTGGCTGGCCGGTTTTGCTGTGGCTCCTGGACATGCCGCCGGTCATCACAATAGCCGTGCGAACGCCTGCCTCGCCCAGTCGCTTGATCATCTTCGGCACGGTATCCGGGGGCGTACAGATAATCGCCAGATCGGGGCTAAACCCCATGCGGGACACCTTCTTGACGCACTGCACGCCATGAACGTTGTCGTAGTCGTTCTGGTTGACCACCATCAACTGACCAGGATAACCACCCCCCAGCAGGTTCCGGAGTACCATGCCACCCAAGTTGTCCGCCCGTTCCGAGGCGCCAATAACCACGATGGAGGACGGGTTGAAAAGGCTTTCCAGATAACGGGTGCTCAAGCTTCACTCCTTGATTCGGGTCGACCGGGCATGTGTACACCTTATCTTAGGCGCTTGCCTGGCGATGTAAAACGGCTATCGCCGCCATAAGACCAAAGAAACGCAGAAAGCCCGCCCTATCCCTGATAATATTGGACAAAATACAAGCACAGCCAGAGCGTTCGGGACCAGTATGACAACGGGATTCTTCTCTCACGACGACTGCATGAAACACAATATGGGCGCGGAGCATCCTGAGTGCCCGGAGCGCCTTGCCGCCATCACCAGCTACCTCGCCGACACCGGCCTGGGGCAAGACCTCGACTGGGTGCGGCCCGACGAAGCCACCCGGGATCAGTTGCTGACCGTGCACCCCGAACGCTATCTGAACCAACTTGATCTGATGCAGCCCACCAGGGGACGGGTGTATACCGACCCCGACACCGCCATGATGCCGGACACCCTGAGAGCCGCCCGCCTTGCCGCTGGCGCCAGCATTGAAGCGGTCGATATGGTGCTCAGCAGCCAGCTCACCAACGCGTTTGTGTGCGCCAGGCCTCCCGGGCACCATGCCGAACGCAGTAAATCCATGGGCTTCTGCTTCTACAACAACATCGCACTGGCCGCCATGCGGGCCCTGAACTTTCACCAGTTGGAGCGGGTAGCGATTATTGACTTCGATGTTCACCAGGGCAACGGCACAGTCGACATCGTGGGCGGTGATGAACGCATCCTGATGTGTTCCAGTTTCCAGCACCCGTTCTACCCGCATTCCCACGTGCATCGCCAGGCGGAAAACATCATCAACACGCCCATTCAGGCAGACACGCCAGCGGATGAATACCGAAAGATCGTGGAAGCAGCGTGGCTGAAACGGCTACAGGACTTCCGGCCGCAACTGGTGCTAGTCTCCGCCGGCTTTGACGGCCACCGGCTGGACCCGATGGCGGAGCTGAACCTGGAAGTAGAGGATTACCGCTGGTTGACGGAAATGATCACCAGCGTGGCCCGCGACCATGCCAACGACCGTGTCATCTCAACCCTGGAGGGTGGCTATCATTTGAGGGCGCTGGCAGAGAGTGTCAACGCTCACCTCGAGGTACTCAACGCCATCCACTGAGATTACCGCACGCAACGTCAGGTATTTGGCGTTGCAGCCTCGTAGCCATTGGCTTGTTGCAGGTCAGGCCGTTCGCCTTCGCGCTGAAGGCGAATTGTAGTGCGCCGGTTGTCTGCCGGGCGGCGTGATACCGGGTACTGGTCCGCATGAGCCCTGGTGGTCACGAGATCGGCATCGATGCCCTGCCCGATCAGGTAATCCGCCACCGCATTGGCCCGCTCTTCGGACAACGCGCGATTGTCGATACGGCTACCGCTGCTGTCGGTATGCCCATCCACGAACACTCTCTCCACCGTGGAATCCGCCTGGATGTAAATCACAATGTTGTCGAGAGACCGACGGTCAGCTTCGGACAGGCCGGTGCTGCCTGACGCAAAGGAAATACGGGACCGCTTGATCTGATCGTAGTTGACCGGCAACAGGCCGGCGGTGCAGCTTCGATAACCAGAGAACTGGCCCGCAAAGTTAATGTTGGACACTTTCACCCGAACCGGGCTGCCGTCGTACCAGGACTCACGCGTAACCGTTGGGTCCATCCCCTCCAGCAGGCTCTGGACAAGCACCATGGCCAGACGTGACTCGAGCATCACTGGTCGACGACTGTCGTCCACATTTACCCGACCAAGGGGACGGGGGGCGGTTCCCGGGCGCCAGGACGGAGCCTCCATCACCAACTGAGCCTGCCCCGGACGCATGAGCGGCGTTTCCGACTCGAGGAAGAAGGACAACGACTCGCCCGCCTTATGGCGGAATACAGCACGACCGTAGCCCGGAACCTGGTGTACCAGAGTACACTCGAACACGGACTCCGACAGGTACCACTGACTGTTCTCGATACCTGCGCCAAAGGTGGCGGCCTGCACCGCGACAGAACCTGCCGTTAGTGCACCGATCGCACTGGAAACCACTGCACCACGCAGGAAGGCGGAAATTCGTGCCATACCATCCATCCGTCTGAAAAGATTCACTACCTTGGTAACGGCCGAAGTGGATCTTTCTTTAGGACACCCACCAAAACAATCGCTGTCGGCTTCTGATATAATTTCGCCAGAATTTTTCAGGGGTTCACGTTTGACGGGCCCCAGCACATCCCGGAACCGTAAATGACCGAACAACTGATCATCACCCGTCCTGACGACTGGCACCTCCACGTGCGGGATGGCGATATTCTCAAGGACGTCGTACCCGCCACGGCCCGCTGCTTTGGCCGCGCTATCATCATGCCGAACCTCGCGCCACCGGTGACAGACGCCGAACAGGCCATGGCTTACCGTACTAGGATACTGGCCGCAGCCGGCGAAACCGGGTTTGATCCGCTGATGACGCTGTACCTCACAGAAAGCACTACGCCTGCGCAAATCAGGGATGCCAAGGCTGCGGGCGTGGTTGCCGCCAAACTGTATCCGGCCGGCGCCACCACCAACTCCGCGTCGGGTGTGACCGACATCCGCAACATCTATCCGGTACTGGAGGCCATGAGTGACTGCGGCATGCTGTTGCTGGTCCACGGCGAAGTTACCGACGCGGACATCGACATCTTCGACCGGGAAAAGATCTTCCTCAAGCGCGTACTGGCGCCAACCATGGAAGCGTTCCCGGATTTACGGGTGGTTCTGGAGCACATCACCACCGCCGATTCGGCCGAGTTCGTGCGTGACCACGACGGTGACAACCTGGGTGCCACCATCACGCCGCAACACCTGATGTACAACCGCAACCACATGCTGGTCGGCGGCATTCGCCCTCACCTGTATTGTCTGCCCATCCTCAAACGCAACCGGCACCAACAGGCATTGCGGGATGCCGTAGTCAGCGGGGACCGTCGTTTTTTCCTGGGAACGGATTCAGCGCCGCACTCGAAAGACAAAAAGGAAACAGCCTGTGGCTGCGCCGGTTGCTACTCGGCGTTCAGTGCCATGCCCCTGTATGCGGAGATTTTCGAAGACCTTGGCGTGCTGGATAAACTGGAAGCCTTTGCCAGCTTCAATGGTGCTGACTTCTACGGCCTTCCCAGAAACAGCGATACCATCACGCTGGTGAAAGAATCCTGGGACATGCCCGACGAGTTGCCACTGGCTGACGGGACCATCGTACCTCTGAAGGCAGGCGAAAGCCTGAGATGGCGGCTTACCTGATCATCAATCTAACCAACCGTTCCTTATTAATTGTTCCTTTACCAGGCCTGCAACCCTGGCCAGACACTCCGGGAGTTTAAGTGACTGAAGAACATAAAGAACCGCATCCCATGTCCCGCCGCTTCCGTGGTTTTCTGCCGGTTGTGGTGGATGTGGAAACCGGTGGTTTCAATCCTGAGAAGGATGCCCTGCTGGAAATTGCTGCGGTCATACTGACAATGGATGACGACGGCTGGTTAAAGCGGGCGGAAACTCACGTGCAGCAGATCGACCCGTTTGAGGGCGCCAACCTGGAGCAATCTGCGCTGGACTTCACTGGCATCGACCCGTGGAACCCGGAGCGGGAAGCGGTTCCGGAGCGAGAAGGCATGAGCGAGATTTTCGGGCCCATCCGCAAGGCCGTCAAAGCCCACGATTGCAAACGGGCAGTACTCGTTGGCCACAACGCCACCTTCGATCACAACTTTGTGTTCGCCGCCGCCCTACGCTCAGACATCCGCCGCAACCCGTTTCATCCGTTCTCCACATTCGACACCGCAACGTTGGCTGGCCTGGCCTATGGCCATACCGTACTGGCCCAGGCCTGCAAGCTGGCGGGCATTCCGTTCAGCAACAAGGACGCGCACTCGGCCGCCTATGACGCTGAGAAAACTGCCGACCTGTTCTGTGGCATCGTCAATCGCTGGCGCGAAATCGGTGGCTTTCCACCGCCGCCGGTACCGGACGACATCGAATAGCCACCGCAAATAGCAGCCACAAAAAACCCCGCGCGAAGCGGGGTTTTTTGGTTTTCAGGACGCTATTACCAGTAAATACCCCGCATGATCGCCGCAAAGGCTACCTGCTCGGAGGAAACCTTCGGCTTAGCACCGGAACGACTGCCGGCCGCCGACGGCGAGTCCGGGAACATGCGGTAACCAGTGTTCATCACGATCTCGCCCATCTTCGGCGCCAGCGCCTGCATGACCTGGGCGAAAATGCCGAGACGCGTGGCGATGCGCTTGGGACGGTAAACAATGGCATCCGCCACCATTTCCGCCGCTTCGTCCGGCGTCAGTGTAGGCACCGAGTCGTAAATCTTGGTAGGCGCGATCATCGGCGTTTTTACCAGCGGCATGTTGATGGTAGTAAAGGTCACGTTGCGATCCGACCACTCCGCCGCCGCACAACGGCTGAAGGTATCCAGCGCTGACTTGGACGCGACGTAGGCCGAGAAACGGGGCGCGTTGGTCAAAACACCAATGGACGAAATATTGACCACGTGGCCGCGACGGCGTTCCAGCATAGCCGGTGCAAACCCCATGATCAGGCGAACGGAACCGAAGTAGTTCAGCTGCATGGTACGCTCGAAATCGTGGAAACGGTCGAACGAGAGCGCCAGCGAGCGACGAATGGAACGGCCCGCATTATTGACCAACACGTCCACATGGCCGTGATTGTCCAGCACCGTTTTCACGAACCGGTCGCAGTCATCCGTGTCGGCAAAGTCACATTGGTAGGCATGAACGTTGCCGCCACGGGCTTCCAAGTCCGCAGCCACTTCCATCAGGCGTTCTTTCTTGCGCGCGCCAATCACCAGGATAGCGCCGGCATCCGCCAGCTTTTCTGCCGTCGCCAGACCGATACCGGAGGTACCACCGGTGATCACACAGACCTTTCCTTCCACGGTGCCACGCAGGGTGCGGTCCTTGAACAGGTCGGGGTCCAGATTGCGCTCCCAGAAGTCCCAAAGAACCGCTGCATAGCTTTCCAGGCGCGGCACGACGATACCCGTGTCCTTGAGGACTCTCTCTGTCTCACGGGCGTCAAACCGCGTGGGATAGTTGATGAACGACAACACCGAAGGCGGAATGCCCATGTCGTCCAGCAATGCAGTGGTCAGACGCTTAACAGGCGGCAGATTCTTCAGGCTCTGGCGGATGAACGGCGGCACAAACCCGAACATGCGCGAGTCGATCCGCATCGCCATACGGGGAGCATGACCGGCTTCGGAGAAAATATTGAGAATCTCGCCCACCTGTCTCTTATACACATCTCCGAGCCCACGAGACTAAGGCGAATC